>Ga0315298_1003775_pt1 | contig 23541 bp, 25 predicted proteins | sample WHS_1_MG_FD_203077 | JGI IMG/M metagenome (GOLD analysis project Ga0315298, IMG submission 203077) | Extremophilic microbial mat communities from Washburn Hot Springs, YNP, Wyoming, USA - WHS_1_MG | ecosystem: Environmental > Aquatic > Thermal springs > Hot (42-90C) | place: USA: Wyoming...
ACGTCCCGCAGCGGATCGGCGCAGATCCGGAGGGTGCAGGTAAAGCGCTCATGACGATGGGTGATGACAGGCAGGGGGATGGCGGGATCGTCGATCCGTAATTGCGGCTCGGCCAAGGCCTTGAGTTCCTGCCAGAAACCCTTGCCATCGGCAATGATCAAGCCCATGTCCCGGACCTGGGGGATGTCGATGCGCGGATAAAAGACCTCCGTGACAATGCCCTTGCCCACGGTGAACCAGAGCCGGGCCGGGGGCGGTGCCGACGAGGTCTTTTTTGGCGGTGGACCAGACCGGATGGCGCCAGGTGGGGCTGGGGGCTTTGCTCGCTGCTGCCATGAGGTGCTTTCCTTCCAATACGCGCGGGGGGAACTCCTAGAGTATAGGAGACGGTGACCAGGCAGGCCGGCGGCAGCCCATCGCTGCTGCGCTGCGGCATGAATGAATGCGCTGCACCCATGGCAATGAAGCCGCCCTTGCCGCCATGGGCGGGAAATGATGCGGCCCATCGCCGTACCAACCAGCGGATTTCCCTTTTGCCTGCGGAATATCCGACAGCTTCCCGTCCTGGAAAGTTCCATCTGATCGGGAAAAACAATTTTCCAATATATAACGCCGATGCGGGCCCAATGTTTGCTTTCGGCGGAATGCAGGGGACCGGTTTGTTCATGCGCCGGATCAGCCGCTGGCGCTTGTCTTTCGATGCAGTGGCGAGGAATTGTCGATCTAACGGCCTTATGTCTTGACCAATCCGTTGAAAAAGCGGGCTGGACCGCATTGCGGCGCCACGGCGGTTTCGGGAAGTATTGGCTTCTCGCCTGGCACTATGATCCAATAAGGACTGCCGCCCGCAGGTGCTTCGGGCCTTGGCGCGGGCGTCATGGCCCGCTGAATTGCCGACGGGCAGAGGAGTGTCGTTTGGAGAGCCGTGCTCACGCCATTGTGGCCCTCGCGTTTTTGGCCCTGCTGGGGATCGGGGTGGTAGTTGCCGGGCTGTGGATGCACCACGGCCGGCAACCCGGCCTGATTTATGACGTCGTCTCGCCCTACAGCGTGGCGGGCCTGCAGGAGCAGGCGCCGGTGCGCTTCAAGGGGGTCCGGGTGGGCGAAGTGCGCTCCATCGGCCTGGACCCGCGGAACCCGCGCATGATCCTGGTGCGGATCACGGTCAGCAAGGGGACGCCCATCACCCGTGCGACTTTTGCCGAGCTGGCTCCCCAGGGGGTGACCGGACTCAGCTATCTTTCCCTGAGCGACGCCGGCACCAACTTTGCCCCCGTCCACACCAGCACCCTCCATCCCGGCCAGATACCCATGCACCCCAGCTTCCTCGAAGTGCTGTCGCGAAAGGGCGAGTCCCTGGTCAATCAGAGCAACGAATTGGCATCGCATCTGAGCGCCACCCTGAATGCGAGTAATCGCCGCCATCTCGCCCAGACCATCCGGCAACTGGACACGGCCAGCGCGCAACTGGTGCAACTGGAGGCTGCCCTGCTGCCCACCATCAAGGCCTTGCCCGCCATGGTGGCCGCTACCCAGTCGACCATGCAGGAGAGCCAAAGCATGCTGAAGAACCTCAACCAGCTCACCCTATCCGCCGCCGGGCCATTGCGCGAGGTGGGTGCCGCCGCCCGGTCCATTCAGGGCCTTGGCAGATCCGGGGAAAAGGTCACGGAAACCCTCAATTACAGCACTTTGCCCCAATTGGAGATCCTCACCCGCCGCCTCAACGGCACCACGGAAGCCCTGGAGGGCCTGAGCCAGTCCTTGCAGCGCTCGCCGCAGTCGCTCCTGTACGGCGCCGAGGCGCCACCCCCCGGACCGGGGGAGAGGGGATTCCATGGGGGAGGAGGGTCATGAAAGGCCAGCATTTTTGGCGCGGCGGCGCCGTGCTGTCAGCGCTGCTCCTGCTCTCGGCCTGTGCGACGACGAGCCCCTGGCGGGTGCCCTACAGCATTGTGCCGGCGGCCGCCGGACCTGCCGCTGCCAGCACCTTCCAGGGCCGGACGGCGGCCGCCGTCCTTCCCGTCCTGCGCCTCACCCCGGTGACGGCCCCGGAATGGTTGCAAGGTCACGATTTCCATTACCGGCTGCTCTATGAGAACCCGCAGCAGGCATTGTACTACCGGGGCGCCCGCTGGGTGGGCACGCCGGCCCAGATGATGGGGGATCTGCTCCAGGGCCAGCTTATGGATGGGGGGCAGTGGCGGGCGGTGCTGTCCCCCACCAGCACCGGCAAGGCCGGGCTGCTCCTGCAGGTACGGCTGAGCGACTTCACCCTCGACTTCTCCACCCCTCGCCAGGGAGTTGCGCAAGTCGCGGGGGAGGCTACCCTAGTAGATGCCCAGAGCTATCAGGTCCTGGGGCAGCAGCGCTTTGCTTTCCGGGTCCCGGCTGTCCCCGCCAATCCCGATGGCGGGGCATTGGCCATGACCCGGGCGAGCAGGGCCTTTGCCAAGGCCGTCGGGCAGTGGGCGGAGCAAGTGGCGCGGCATTCCTTGCCGGGGTAATGCGGGGGAGGATGCGGGCTGGGGCAATCCGCCCAGGCCCGCCGGGCGGGGGGCGCCGGGTGCCGCGCGCCCACAGGGGCTTATTCCGCTTTCACCTTCATCACCAGCACCGGGCACCGGGCATGATGCACGATATCGTTGGCCACTGAGCCCAAGAGCAGCCGGCCGAGGGCTCCGTGGCCGTGGCTGCCGACCACGATGAGGTCCACGCCATGGGCTGCGCCCCAGGCAATGACCGCCATGCCCATGCGGTCGGCGCTCTCCTCCACCGCCCAGTCCAAAGGCGGCGTCAGGGTCGGGAGTTGCGCCGCCAGCTTGGCCATCTCCTTTTGCGCCAGTTCCAGCAAGCGGCCGCGCATGTCCAGCATGGGCGGGAGGATCTCTTCCGGGAGCTGCAGGGTGACGAGCTGCGGATTGACCATGTGGATCAAGGTCAGTTGCGCACCGTGCAAGGCCGCCTCGCGAGCCGCCATCCGTGCCGTCGGCAGCGCCGCCTCGGAAAAATCGACGGCGGCCAGGATATGATGAAAACGATCCGAGTTCATGAGGTCTCCCCTCCCTGGAGTTGGGTGAGCAATTCTTCGTAACTGATGTGCGCGTTGTCCGTGCCGCGCCGATCGCGGTACTCGAAGACTCCCTGGGCGAGCACCTTGTCGCTCACCACCACCCGATGAGGCAGGCCGATGAGGTCCATGGTGGCAAACTGGACGCCGGGACGTTCGTCGCGATCATCCAGGAGCACGGCATAACCCGCCGCCTCCAGTTGGTTATGGAGCAGTTCCGCCGCGGCGGTCACGTCCGGCGATTTTCGCCCATTGATGGCGACGATGCCCACCGTGAACGGCGCCAGCGCCCCTGGCCAGAGAATGCCGCGGTCATCGAAATGCTGTTCCACCGCCGCCGCCACCACCCGCGACACGCCGATGCCGTAACAACCCATGGTCACCGTGCGGTCCCGGCCCGTTTCATCCAGCACCGTCATGTTCATGGCCTTGCTGTAACGCTCGCCGAGCTGGAAGACATGCCCCACCTCAATGCCCCGGCGGATACCCAGGGTGCCCGATGCGCAGCGCGGACAGGCCTCGCCCGCCCGCACGCTGCGCAGGTCCGCCGCTGCGGCGAGGGGCAGATCCCGTCCCCAGTTGAGGTTGATCCAGTGCAGGTCGGCGACATTGGCCCCGGTGCTGAAGTTCTGCACCGTGAGGGCGCGATGGTCGGCCAGGATGGGCAGATCGCGGGGCAGATCCTTGGGCCCGATGAAACCCACCGGCGCGCCGCAGGCCTCCTCGGCCTCCTCCATGGTGGCCAGACGCAGGCTTTTGGCGGCCAGGGCGTTGGTCGCCTTGACCAGGTTGAGTTCATCATCGCCGCGCAGCAGGAGCAGGGCCGGCTTTTCATCGGCCATCACCAGCACGGTCTTGACGATCCGCGCCGTGGAAATCTTCAGCATCTCGGCCTGGGCCGCCACGCTGCGGATGCCCGGAGTGGGCACCTGCTCCGCCGCCAGGGGCGCCTCCGGCCCTTCGTCCGGCAGACGGCTCTGGGCCAGCTCCAGGTTGGCGGCGTAATCGCAGTGGTGGCAAAAAACGATGGCATCCTCGCCGGAGTCGGCCAGGACATGGAACTCGTGGGAGCGCTTGCCGCCGATGGCCCCCGTATCCGCCTCCACCGCCCGAAAGTCCAGCCCCAGGCGGGTAAAGATGCGGGTATAGGCGGCAAACATCGCCTCATAGGTGCTTTCCAGGGAGGCCGCCTCCAGATGGAAGGAATAGGCATCCTTCATGACGAATTCCCGCCCGCGCATCAGTCCGAAGCGCGGGCGGATCTCGTCGCGGAACTTGGTCTGGATCTGGTAGACGTTGATGGGGAGTTGCCGGTAGGAGTGTACTTCGCGGCGCAGCAGGTCCGTCACCACCTCCTCATGGGTCGGCCCCAGGCAAAACTCCCGGTCATGGCGATCGCGGATGCGCAGCAACTCCGGTCCGTACTGCTCCCAACGCCCCGACTCCTGCCACAGCTCCGCCGGCTGCACCACCGGCATGAGGATCTCCTGCGCCCCGCAACGGTCCATCTCCTCGCGCACGATGCGCTCCACCTTGCGCAGCACCCGCAACCCCAGGGGCAGCCAGGTATAGAGCCCCGATGCCAGACGCCGGATAAAACCGCCACGCAGTAAAAGCTGATGGCTGACCAACTCCGCCTCGGCGGGAGTCTCCTTGAGGGTGGGCATGAACAGTTGACTGGCGCGCATGAAGATTCCTTATGAATGTATCCCCACAGTGTAAGAAAGCGCGGGCCACAAGAAAAGGCGCATCTGCGCGGCGCTTCCCGTACATGGAGGGCAGCGCTGTGCCGGCCGCGGTTGCGGTGACGAATTGTCACCATGATGCTAAAAATAATCCAATGGAAATAAAAAGGTATCCGTACAGCCCGCGGATGGGGTCGCTTATCCTTTCAGCGCCCTCTGAATGAAAGACTCCATGCCTTGAGGCGCCTTGCCCGGCGCGAAGCGCTTGACGGGCTGGCCATCCCGGCCGATGAGGAACTTGGTGAAGTTCCAGCGAATCTTGCGGCCCCAGAAGCCCGGCAGGCAGGCCGTGAGCCACTGGAAGAGGGGATGGGCGCCGGGACCATTCACTTCCACCTTTTCAAAGACCGGAAAGGTCACCCCGTACTTCACTTGGCAGGTCTGCGCGATCTCTGCAGCCCCGCCTGGCTCCTGATGGCCGAACTGGTTGCAGGGAAAGGCGAGAATGACCAGCCCCTGATCCCCATACCGGTCATGGAGGGTCTGAAGCCCCTGATATTGCGGCGTGAAACCGCAGTGACTCGCAGTATTCACTACCAGCACGACCTTCCCGGCATACTCGGAGAAGGACACCGGCTTACCCTCCAGGGTGCGGGCACTCAGCCCGTAAAATTCACTCATCCACGGCACCCCCGAATCATGCCCCACCAGATCCAGGCCGCCCGGAGAGGGCTGCCCTGCGCCGCCTTGATGGGGGCGTTGATGGCAACTATCGATCATTTTCGCACTCTTCACCGGGGAAGGCACGAGGTCCCAATGCAGGAATCCTCGTTCCGTTCTCATCTCCGGGGCCTTGCCAAGCCCCCCACAAAAAAACGCCCCCTTGCGGAGGCGCCAAGCGGGGCGAGTAAGACCCTATGGTTCGGCAGGATGCGCGAGGCGGCAACTGCGGAAGTGTTTGCCCACCAGCATGAGGAACTGGATGGTCTGCTGGGTTTCCGGTTGCTTGACGAGCTCCCAGAGCCCACCCAGCCCTCCCTTGGGCATGGGGGCCTGGGCGGCCTCTGCGGCAGCGTCGGCGAGGCACTGGAGGAAGTCCGTCAGGACATGGGTCTTTTCGACCTGTTCGGCTACCCCCAGCAGGCGTTCCACCGCGCCCGTGCGGGTGACGCGGTCCACCAGGCTGAGGGCGTCCCCCGCCATGCTCGCCAGGCGGGTGACCATCTCGTCGCTGAGGGCGTCCTGGGCGGCGCCGGCCAGGCGCGCGAGGTGGACGAGCCGCTCCAGATCGCCGTTCTCCACCAGGGCGGTGATAGCGGGCAGGGCCTTGACCACGCCGGAGCGGTTGACCCGGTCCAGGAGATCCAGACCGTCACCGGCCGTAGCGGAGAGGCGGGTGACCATCTCATCATTCATGGCATCCTGGGCGGAGCCGATCAGACGGGCGAGATGAACGAGGCGCTCGAGGTCGCCATTGTTGACCAGATTGACCACGGCCTCCTGGGCCCGGCTGAGTTCGGCATCGTGCGTATTGCGTTCCGAGATTACGGCAGCCATGCTGCACCTCCTTTAGAGTAAGCCCCGCGCGGAAGCCCAGTAGAGCTGGTTGTAGGCCATCTTGAAGGCATGCACCGCCCCCGTGGGGGCCTTGGGCTGGGGTGGCGTGGTGTAGTTGAACATGGCGTAGGTGGCCCGATCCTTGCCGGCCTCGATGAAGCAGAAGACCTTGCCGTCATATTCCCGCACCGGACGCCCGATCTTGATCAGCGCCGCGATGTTCTCCGCGGCGACTTCCGCCTCGAAGTGGGTGGTGGAGCCGGCCTTGCTGATGGGGATATTGGTGGTATCGCCCAGCACCAGGACGTTTTTGCCGTATTCGCCTTCCATGTGCAGGCTGTTGCGGTTGGTGGGAATCCAGCCGTTTTCCCCGAGCTTGTTCTTTTCAATGACCTCCTGACCCTTGTGGGGCGGTACGGCCACCAGCAGGTCGTATTTCACTTCCCCGCCTTCCTCGCTGCGAACGGCCGCGTTCTTGCCATCCACCTCCTTCATGTTGAACAGGGTTTCGTATTTGATGCCCATGCGATCGAACTCCGGCGCCGCCCACTTGGCGACATTCTCCAGGCTGTGGACGCGACCGATGGGATAGGTGTAGTAAAACTCCGTCTTGTCCAGCAGCCCCTTGTCCTTGATGAAGTCATGCATGGCAAAGGTGACTTCCAGGGGGATCATCGGACATTTGTGGGGCAGGCCGACGGCGATGACGATGCGTCCACCCTTGAAGTCCGCCAATTGGTTGAAGAATTGCACCGCATTTTCCGCGGTGTAGCAGTTGACGGAATTCTCCTTGAGACCCGGAATGTTCTCCGGCGTGGGCCGGGAGCCGGTGGAAATCACCATCACATCGTATTCGTGGACCTTGCCGCTCTTGGTCTTGACGTGGTTTTCCGCGAGATGGAACTCCTCCACCGGGTCCACGTGGAATTCGATGCCCGGCTCCAGCAGGCTGGCCTGCTCGCGCACCAGTTCATCGGGCGTGGCGCGGCCCATGGCCACGTAGAGCCAGCCCGGTTGATAGACGTGCTGGTCCGAGGCCGACAACATGGTGATGCGCGCCTTGCCGGCCTTCATCTCCTGATGAATGCGCCGGGCCAGATTGTTGGCAAAGATCGTGCCGCCCATACCGCCACCAACGACGAGAATTCTCATGATGATCACTCCTTATCAATAGGGTTATTTGGCCTTGCGCACATGGATGTGCCAGGTGCCTTCGGCATCCTGTTCCGTGCCGACCATTTCATGGCCGACTTTTTTGACCCACTCCGGGACATCGGCGGCGGAGCCGGCATCCGTGGACAGGAGTTCCAGGGTGTCGCCCACGGCCATCATCTTCATATTCGCGATCAACTCCATGAGCGGTCCGGGACAAAAACTCCCCCGGGCATCAACGACTCTTTCTGTACTCATCACTCGCTCCTTGCTCGACCCAATTAAAAAATGAGGATCTGCGCCCCTTCCGCATCGCTGAGAAATCTGGTGAGCCCCATGGCGCCGGAGACGATGCCCTCCAGCTCCGCTTCCTTGACCCCCATGATGTCCATGGCCATGGAGCAGGCATAGATCTTGGCGTCGCCCAGTTCCACTGCCTGCTCGAAGATCTGATAAAAGGGGGGGGCATTCTTCTGCGCCATGATCTCCCCCATGGCCCCCGCGACGGGCGCCTCCTTGTCATGTCCCCGGATGAAGAATGGAAAGGCATTCATGGAAATGAAAACGGACACCTCCGTACCCGATACCGCGGCAACGGAGGCGGTCATGGCGGCAAACTGCAATTTCTCGCGCTGCCCATTCAAACAGACGATGAATAATCCTGACATGACAACTCCTGTGCCTAGGGTCCGCTTTATCTTTAGCAGTAACTGTGCCATTCACCATAAGCAGATAAATATGCCGGGAAGATCCATTTTGGCTAAATTATTAGTTAATTAGTTTATAATATTATAGTGATTAACAGCATGACATTTCTCCTTGTCATGACAAAAATTCTCGGATATTGTCATGACATGACAGGTATCATCGGGCGATGGCCATGGCCGAAAGGCGCACCTGGGACAAGGCGGGGCGGTCTTGGGTGGGGGATTTCTTCGGGAGTGCGGAAAAATGGATACCACGACGGACACGGAAGTGGATGGCTTGCAGATTTCCAGCGTGCTGGACATGCATGAGAATCCCATGGTGCTCATCGATGAGCATTATCGGATCGTGGCCGCCAATCGCGCCTATCGGGAAGCCTATGGAGTGCTGGCGGCGGATATCATCGGCCACCACTGCCACGAGATCTCCCATCATTCGCCGGTGCCCTGCCATCAGCGCGGCGAAGATTGTCCGCATCAGGCGGTATTCAGCACCGGTCAGGCCCATGAGGTGCGCCATGTCCATTTTGATCCCAGCAACCGTGCCGAGCATGTGCGCATCCGCGGCCACGCCATCATGGGCTTGGCGGGGCAGCGCTATCTGGGGGAGGAGATCATCCGCCTGGCGGATCAGGACGAAGTGATTACCTGCGGCGAGATGCAGATGGTGGGGCGGTCGCCGGCCTTTCTGCGCTGCCTCCACCATATCGAAATGGCGGCGCGTACGGAGGCCAGCATTTTGCTGCATGGGGAAAGCGGTGTGGGCAAGGAATTGGCGGCCAGCGCCATCCACCACTTTTCGGCGCGGCAGAGGGGGCCTTTCATTACGGTCGATTGCACCTCCCTGCCCGATACCCTGTTTGAAAGCGAGATGCTGGGCCATGAGCGGGGGGCCTTTACGGGTTGTCTGGGGCGCAAGCGGGGCCTCTTTGAAATGGCCGATGGGGGGACGCTCTTTCTGGACGAGATCGGCGAACTGCCCCTGGCGATGCAGGCCAAGTTCCTGCGCGTGTTGGAAAGCGGGTCCTTCCGCCGTCTGGGCGGCGCCGAAACCCTCCATGCCGATGTGCGGGTGGTGGCGGCCACCAACCGCGATTTGCGCGAGATGGTGGCGGCGCGGAGCTTCCGGGCGGATCTCTATTATCGCCTGGCGGCCATCAGCATCTCCTTGCCGCCGCTGCGGGAACGCCGGGAGGACATTCCGGGGATTGCCCGGGTGCTCCTGCAGCGGATCGGGGCCAGTTGGGGCGGGCGCTGGGAATTGTCGCGGGAGGCGGAGATCCGGCTTTGCGCCTACGACTTTCCCGGCAACGTGCGGGAGTTGCGCAACATCCTGCAAAAGGCCGCGGCCCTGGCGGCTGGGCCCCTTATCCTCGTGGAGGACCTGGGCCTGGAGGAGGGGCGGCCCGCCGCCCCGGCTCCGGGCGTTGCCGGCCGCTGCCCCCCAGGCCCTGCCCATGGGCGTTTGGGCCCGGAGGCCCTGCCGGCGCTCCTGCAGCGTTTTGCCGGCAACCGGCGCCTGGTAGCCGATGCGCTGGGGGTGAGCGAGCGAACGGTGTATCGCTGGTTGCGGCGGGGTTAGGGGGCGCCCCAGCGTTCCCGGCCTTTGCTGGCGCCCGTCCGCGTTTGGCCTGGACCGGCGCGGGGCTTATACTTCCGTTTTGCGGCGGCCCTGCGCGCTGCCCGCCAGCGCCATTCATCATGATCCATCACCTTGACGAGGTTTTTATGCGCTCCGATATCATCAAGAAGGGTTTCGAACGTACGCCCCATCGCTCCCTGCTCAAGGCCTGCGGCCTCACGGACGCCGACATGGCCAAGCCCTTCATCGGGGTGGCCAACTCCTACATTGACATCATTCCCGGCCATGTGCATCTGCAGGAGTTCGGGCGCATCGTCAAGGAGGCCATCCGCGCCGCCGGCGGCGTCCCCTTCGAGTTCAACACCATCGGCGTGGACGACGGCATCGTCATGGGTCATGACGGCATGCGCTACTCCCTGCCCAGCCGCGAGATCATTGCCGACTCCATCGAAACCGTGGTCCAGGCCCATCATCTGGATGCCCTGATCTGCATCCCCAATTGCGACAAGATCGTCCCCGGCATGATCATGGGGGCGCTGCGCTGCGATGTGCCCACGGTCTTCGTCTCCGGCGGTCCCATGGAGGCGGGCCACCTCGCCGACGGCACGACGGTGGATCTGGTGACGGCCTTCGAGGCGGTGGGGCAGTTCAAGCGCGGGCAGATGACGGAGATCCGCCTCAAGGAGATCGAGGACAAGGCCTGTCCCACCTGCGGCTCCTGCTCCGGTATGTTCACGGCCAACAGCATGAATTGCCTGATGGAGGTGCTGGGCATCGCCCTGCCGGGCAACGGCACCATTCTCGCCACCGCGGCCGCGCGCCGGGATCTGGTGCGCCAGGCAGCGGGGCGGGTGGTGGCGATGGCCCTCGCGGGGGGGCCGACCATGAGGGAACTGGTGGACTTCGACGCCATCGACAATGCCTTCATCCTTGACATGGCCATGGGCGGTTCGACCAATACGGTACTCCACACCATCGCCATCGCCCGGGAGGCGGGCATCGATTATCCCCTGGCTCGGCTCAACGAGCTGGCCCAGCAAGTGGCTTACATCGCCAAGGTCTCCCCGGCCCTGTCCACCGTGCATGTCGAGGACATCGGCCGGGCCGGCGGTATCCCCGCCATCCTCCATGAGGTGAACAAGCGCAACCCCAAGGTCTTGCACCTGGACAAACCCACCGTGAGCGGCCGGACCCTGCGCGAGATCGTGGAGTCCGCCGCGGTCAAGGATAGCCGCATCATCCATCTGGCCGATGATCCCATCTCCCCCACCGGCGGGTTGCGGGTGCTCTTTGGCAATCTGGCGCCGGAAGGCAGCGTCGTCAAGATCGCCGCGGTGGCTCCGGCCATGCGTCAGTTTTCGGGGCCGGCGCGGATCTTCGACAGTATGGAAGAGGCCGCCGAAGGGATCCTCGCCGGTCAGGCGCAGGCCGGCGACGTGGTCGTGATCCGCTACGAAGGACCCCGGGGCGGGCCGGGCATGCCGGAGATGCTGACCCCCACCGCCAACATCATGGGCATGGGCCTGGGCGAGAGTGTGGCCCTCATTACCGACGGGCGCTTCAGCGGTGCCACCCGCGGTGCCTGCGTGGGCCATGTCTCGCCGGAAGCCGCCGAGGGCGGGCCCATCGGCTTGCTGGTGGAGGGGGACATCATCGATCTGGATCTGGATGCCGGCAAGCTGAACGTGCGTTTGACGGATGCCGAACTGGCCTGGCGCCGGGCCGCCTGGAAGCCCGTGGAAAAACCCCTCTCCTCCCCTTGGCTGCGCCGCTATCGCAAGCTCGTCAGCAACGCCGCCAAGGGCGCGGTGCTGGAGGCTTGATGATGGGTAGTGAGGGCACGCGCATCGGCGTTTATGTCGATTCGGAAAATATCCGCTACAACGGCGGCTATGCCATGCGCTATGACGTGCTGCGGCGCTTTGCGGTGCGCGATGCGGGCAAGGTCCTTCGCCTCAATACCTATATGGCCGTGGATGGCGAACGCATGAAGGTGGACCGGGAATACCGCGAGCGCATCCGCGGCTACCAGCAGGCGGTGCGCGACCTGGGCTGGAAGATCATCGAGAAGCCGGTGCGCTGGTTCGTGGATGAAGAGGGCAACCGCGTTTCCAAGGCCAACGCCGATCTGGATCTCGCCGTGGACGTCATGCTCCAGTCCGAACGCCTGGATCAGGTCCTGCTGGTTTCCGGCGACGGGGATTTCCTCCAGGTGGTGCGCGCCCTGCAAAACAAGGGCTGCCGCGTGGAGGTGCTGGCGTTTCGCAACGTCTCCCGGGAGCTGCAGCACGAAGCCGATGCCTTTTATTCCGGTTATCTCATCCCCGGGCTGCTCCCTACCCGCGAAAACCGCCTCGCCTGGGGCGAGGTGGGCTCGCGCATCCGCGGCGTCTGCAGCCGCTGGGAGGCCGAGCGCGGCTTCGGCTTCATCCGCTTTTTGGGGGAGATTTCGCCGCGCCTGTGGATCACCGATACCCGCCAGGAAGAGTCCCCCTATGGCTCCGCCTTTGTCCATATCTCGGATTTGCCCAGGGATCTGGATACGGACGACTTGCCCAGCCGGGATGTCATTTTTGAATTCGACCTGGAGCCCAGCGAAACGGAGAAGGGCGGTTTTGTGGCGCGCCGCTGCACCATCGTCCACCGCTATGACGGCCGTTCTGCGGGGGTGACGCGTCTCGGTGAGCGCGGCATGGGGGAGACTTCTCCGCCCGGCAACGGGGATGCAACGCTGGAAGAGGCCTGAAGCGCAGGATCATGCCGGCAACAAAGCGATCTATGGTGGGGAAACAGCGCTGTTGCCGTCCCGCTAAGGTGCGTAGGGGCGGGGCTGGTTCATGAGCCGGGTGCCGGTTGCAGGGCCGTTAGGTCAAAGGGTGGAAAAAGACCTGGCTGCGGCGCTGCATGTTGTAGAGCTCCTGACGGGGCATGGGGAGCTCCTCCAGGGTTCCCTGACGGAAGCCGCGCTCCAGAAACCAGTGCGCCGTCTGGGTGGTGAGCACAAAGATCTGGCGTAGCCCCTGGTCCCGCGCCAGCCTTTCGCAGAAGGTCAGCAGTTGTTCGCCGCGTCCCTGGCGGCGATAGTCGCCATCCACGGCCAGGCAGGCCATCTCCGCCATGCCTTGCTCGGGATAGGGGTAGAGGGCGGCGCAGGCGATGATCTTCCCGTCGCGCTCCATCACGACAAACTGCTCGGCCTCCATTTCCAGCCGTTCGCGGCTGCGGCGCACCAGGATGCCGCCTTCTTCCAGGGGGCGGATGAGTTCGAGGATGCCGGGGACGTCGGCCAAGGTGGCGCGGCGCAGGTGCTCAAAGGGATCCTGGGAGATGAGGGTGCCCAGCCCTTCGCGGGTGAAGAGTTCGCGCAACAGGGCGCCGTCCACATGGCGGGAGATCAGGTGTACCCGTTCCACTCCGCGCCGGCAGGCGCTAATGGCGCTTTCCATGTGCTGACGCACCGAGGATGGGCAGGTCGTGCCGCCCTCCCGGAGCAAGGCTGCGGCTTCGGCGGCGGTGAGCTGGCGCAGCAGGCTGCCCTGGCGGTTGCTGACGCCCTCGGCGTCCATGAGGAAGATGAGTTTGGCCGCGCCCAGGGCGCTGGCGGTCGCCACGGCCACTTCCTCGGCCCGCACATTAAAAAGGGTGCCGGTGGGCGAGACCCCGATGGGAGAGAGCAACACCACCTCGTCGGCGGCCAGGTGGCGCTGGAGGGCCTCCACGGCAACGCGCCGCACCTTGCCGGTATGCTGAAAGTCGACACCGTCCAGGATGCCGAGGGGCTGGGCCATGAGGAAATTGCCGCCCACCACCTGCAGGCCGGCGCCCGCCATGGGCGAGCCCATCTGGCCCTGGGACAGCGCGGCTTCCACGGCCAGGCGCGCGGCGCCGACGGCCCCGGTGACCGCTTCCATGGCCGCCGCCGTGGTGATCCGGCGCCCCCCGACCCGCTCGCCCTGCAGGCCGCGTTCCGCCATGGCGGCATCGATCTGCGGGCCGGCGCCATGCACCAGGATCAGGTTGATCCCCAGACTGTTGAGCAGCGCGATATCGTGGGCCAGGGTCCTTATGCTGCCGTCGGCAATGGCGTCGCCGCCGAAGCTGATGACAAAGGTCTGGCCGCGAAAGCGGTGAATGTAGGGAGAGGACTCCCGAAAGCTGCGCACGAAAGCGTCTGCGCTCATGGCTGGCGGTCCGCTGCTTCGCGCCTCAGTCCGCCGCCAGGCGGAAGGTCTTGCGCGCCGGCGCAGCGGCGGCTTGCTGGCGCATCTCCTCCGGCGTCATGGCCTTGACCGAGAGGGCGTGGATATCGGGCACCCCCGCCGTTGCCCCATAGACCAGACGATGCCGTGCCAGCGGCGCCAGCCCGCGGAACTGTTCGGCTACGACGAGGACCTCGTAGTGGCCGCCGCCATCGGACAGTTCGTGGGCGCTGTGGGCCTTGCTGCGATCTTTGATCTCCAGCAGCTCCGGATGGAGGGCGGCGCGAATGTGCGCCTCCAGTAATGCCTTGCTCATGGAAATACTCCTTTGTAGGGGCGGACGCTGACTTCGGCATAAACGCCGGCCGCGAGGTAGGGCTCGGCGGCGGCCCAGGCCTGGGCCGCCGCCAGCGAGTCGAATTGGGCAACGATGAGGCTGCCGGTAAAGCCTGCCGGCCCCGGATCTTCCTGATCCAGGGCGGGAAAAGGCCCGGCCGTCAGCAGGCGGCCCTCGGCGTTGAGCTGGTGCAGACGGGCGAGATGATCCCCACGCGCTGCCTGGCGCTTGGCCAGGGAGTCGGGAAAATCGGTGCCGATGATGCAGTAGTACATGGAAACTCCCTAATCGTGATGGCGTGAATCGCCATTCTCCACTTCCTGGGGCAGGGCGCGGGAGATGATGGCCGCCTGGAAGAGGATGAAAATGATGGTGAGAGCGAGGAGGCCGAAGAGCTTGAAATCCACCCAGATACTGGTGGGCAGGGTATAGGCCACGGCCAGATTCAATACGGCGCCAAAGAGGAAAAAGGCGATCCAGTAGGCATTGAGACGACGCCAGAAGGCCGATGGCAGCGCCGCCGGCAACTGCCCGCCCATGAGCCGCTCCAAGAGGGTCTGTTCGCGCCACTGGGTATAGAGGAGGGCCGCGGCAAAGAGGGCATAGAGAATGCTCGGCTTGATCTTGATGAAGGTGTCATTGTGAAAATACAGGGTGGCGCCGCCGAAGAGCAAAACCAGGCCCGTGGAAACCAGGGTCATGGTCTCCACGCGCCCCTTGCGCAGGAACTGCCAGCCCATGAGCAGCACCGATGCCACAATCAGGACGGCCGTTGCCGTGTAGATGCCCTGCAGCTTGTAGGCGATAAAAAACAGGATGATCGGTAAAAAGTCGGTGAGCAATTTCATGACGCGCTGACAACCTTAGGGGTACACTTGGGTCTTATCTAAGCATAGAAAGGAGATCATGGACAGTGGAGCGCCATCTCATCGTCAACGCCCTGGCGAGCTTGCTGGGGGATGCCACCCCCCATGCCGTGCCGGACTTTGCGCAATTCCCCGCCGCGCGCTGGCGTCATCTCCCCCTGGGAGGGCGTCTGGAGGGCGTGGCGCGCGTCGATCTGCCCCGTCTGGACGACCTGATCGGGATCGATGCGGCGAAGGAGACCCTGGAGCGCAACACCCGTCAGTTCGTGGCCGGTTACCCGGCCAATGACGCCCTGCTCTGGGGCGGGCGCGGGACGGGCAAGTCCTCTCTGGTCAAGGCCATGCTCCAGCGTTATCACCCGCAGGGTTTGCGCCTGGTCGAGATTGACACCGACGGCATTCTCGACCTCCCCGAGATCCTGGCCGCCCTGGCGCAGGCGGACCCGGAGGAGGCCTATCGCTTCGTCCTCTTTTGCGATGACCTATCTTTCGGCGCCGACGATCCCGCCTACAAGGCCCTCAAGTCCCTCCTCGACGGCGGTGTCGAAGCGCGCTCCGATCATGTCCTGCTCTACGCCACCAGCAACCGTCGCCACCTCATGCCGCGCCATTTCTCCGACAACGCCGAGTATGAACGCCATGGCGAGGAAATCATTGCCGGGGAGAGCGCCGAAGAAAAAATCAGCCTCTCGGAGCGCTTCGGCTTGTGGCTGGGTTTCTATCCCTTTGATCAGGAGATGTACCTGTCCATCTGCGCGCTGCATTTGCAACGCCTGGGGGTAAGCACCCCCCGGGAGGAATGGCGCGCCGCGGCATTGCGCTGGGCCCTGCAGCGCGGTTCCCGCAGCGGCCGGGTAGCCCGCCAGTTCGCCCGCGACTGGGCGGGGTCCGCGGCCCTGTCGGCCAGGGGCCAATGACGGCGTCGCCCATCCGGCTCAGGTGCCGTCGCCGCCGTGCTCGTCGATGATGCGCAACAATTGCGCATGAATGCGCATGTTGCCGGCCACGACATTGCCCGAGTGCCAGTAGTCCTGCTCGCCGTGGAAATCGGTCACCACGCCCCCCGCCTCCTGCACCAGCAGGACGCCGCCGGCCAGGTCCCAGGGTTTGAGGCGGAATTCCCAGAAGCCGTCATAACGGCCGGCGGCCACATAGGCCAGATCCAGGGCGGCCGAACCCGGTCGGCGAATGCCCGCGACCTTGGGCATGATGGCCCTGAGGGTGGCCAGATAGGCGTCCAGATAGGAAAAATCCTTGAACGGAAAGCCCGTCCCCAGCAGGGCGCCTTCCAGATCGCGGCGCTGGGCAATGCGCAGGCGGCGGTCGTTGAGGTGGGCCCCGCCGCCCCGGCTGGCGGAAAACAGCTCGTTGCGCAGGGGGTCGTAGACCACGGCGTGTTCGATGCGGTCGAAGTGGCGCACGGCAATGGATACGGCCACCTGGGGCAGGCCATGGATGAAGTTGGTGGTGCCGTCCAGGGGGTCGATGATCCATTCGAAATCCTTGCCCGGGATGGTGCTGCCTTCTTCGGCGAGGATGCCATGTTGGGGATAGGCGCGGCGGATGATCTCGACGATGGCCGCTTCGGCGCTGCGGTCCACCTCGGTGACATAGTCGTTGTGGGCCTTGCTGGTGACGGTGAGTTCGGCGACCCGGTCGATGGTGCGGTTGATCAGATCGCCGGCCTTGCGGGCGGCACGAATGGCGGTGACGAGGATGGGATGCTGCATGGGAACCTTTGGGCGAACGCGTTAAAATAATGAGTGGCAAGTATAATGATTTTTACCCGGCGTTGGAAAAAAACGGAAGGATGCGGATGGCGGACACTCCCCTCGAAAACCTGCGGATCGTCCTCGTGGAGCCCAGCCACCCCGGTAATATTGGCGCTGCTGCCCGGGCGATGAAGGTGATGGGGCTGCAGCAACTGGTGCTGGTCAAGCCCCTGCGTTTCCCCGCACCCGAGGCCATAGCCATGGCCTCGGGTGCCGAAGATCTGCTCGACCGGGCGGAAGTCTGCGCCGATCTGGATGGCGCCTTGCGCGGCTGCCACCGCGTGTACGGCGCCAGCGCCCGCAACCGGCATGTGTCCTGGCCGAATTTGGGGGCGCGGGAGGCGGCGGTTTCCTTGCGCACGGATTTGCAGGCAGGGCCTTGCGCGCTGCTCTTCGGCCGGGAGCGAACGGGCCTGAGCAATGCCGAACTCGACCGCTGCCAAGTCCTCGTGACCATTCCCACGGCCGACTGCTATAGCTCCCTGAATCTGGGCCAGGCCGTGCAGGTGCTGGCCTATGAGATCTTTCTGGCGGCGGGTGCGGAGACTTCCCCTGCCGGGGGAGCTGTGGCACCCATGGCGGCGGCGGAGGAGATGGAAGGTTTTTACCGGCATTTGCAGGGAATGCTGCAGGCCTGCGGTTTTTTGCAGGCGCCGCGGGAAACGCAGATGATGCGGCGCCTGCGCCGCCTTTTCGACCGTGCGGCGCCCTCGACCAATGAGGTCCATATCCTGCGCGGCATCCTGACGGAACTGGAGCGTTGGGCCGGCAAGGACAAAGTGGACAGAAAGAATCAGGATAGTCTCTAATAGTCGGGTGCTGCTGCGCCGAGGGCCGGTGGCGAGGATCTGCCGAGGAGGATGAATGGGCATGTGGGTGCGCCTGCGTGGTGATTTGGCAGCGGTATTCGCCCGCGATCCGGCGGCACGCACCCGCCTGGAGGTGCTGCTGACCTATCCGGGCGTGCATGCCCTGGTGATGCATCGTCTGGCCCATGGCCTGTGGTCCCATGGCTGGCGCTTCCCGGCCCGCCTCCTGGCGGCCTTTTCCCGGTTTTCCACGGGCATCGAGATCCATCCCGGCGCCCGGATCGGCGAGCGTTTTTTCATCGATCACGGCATGGGCGTGGTCATTGGGGAAACGGCGGAGATCGGCGACGACTGCACCCTCTATCATGGCGTGACCCTGGGTGGTACCGCCTGGCAGCCCGGCAAGCGTCATCCCACCCTGGGCAATGGCGTCATCGTCGGCGCCGGCGCCAAGGTGCTGGGCCCCATCCTGGTGGGGGACAATGCGCGGATCGGCTCCAATGCGGTGGTGGTCAAGTCCGTGCCCGCCGGTGCCACCGTGGTTGGCGTGCCCGGGCGGGTGATCAGCAAAGGGGAGGGCGGTGCTGCCTTTGAAGCCTACGGGCTTACCGGGCAGATGCCGGACCCGGTGGCACGGGCGGTGGAGTGCATGCTGGAACACATGCATCGGCAGGACGAAGAGATTGCGCGGCTGCGGGAGGGGCTCCTCGCCTTGCAGCCGAAGACCGAGATCCCGGTCCTGGAGGCCCTGGCCTGCAGCGTGGAGGCCATAGAGGAAGATGATGGAAAAATAAATAAAACAAGGGCAAATAATTCTTGACTAAATTAGTCTACATAGTAAGCTGATGGACGAGGGAGTATAGGTCATGAAACTGACGACGAAAGGACGCTATGCGGTAACCGCCATGCTGGATCTGGCGCTGCACCAGTATGATGGGGTGGTGACCGTTGCCGATATCGCCCAGCGGCAGCAGATTTCGGTGGCCTATCTGGAACAGCTCTTCGGCCGCCTGCGCCGGCATGGGCTGGTGGAGAGCGTCCGCGGGCCGGGGGGCGGTTATCGTTTGGCCATGCCCGGCGCGGAAATCCCCCTGACCAGGATCGTGGCGGCGGTCAACGAGTCCATTCATACCACCCAGTGTGGCGGTGACCCGACGCTGTGCTGCAAGGGTGATGGCAAACAATGCCTTACCCACGATTTGTGGGAGGAGTTGGGACAAAGGATTGCGCAATTCCTGGACAGCATTACGCTGGCGCAATTGGTGGAAGAGCAGCTCCGCAAGGAGGCTGCCCAAGGGACGGTACCGGTGAAAATGGCGCAGACGGTTTTGCGTTCGGCACATTGAACGACGGAAAGGTGGATTCCATGAATCAGCACAAGGTATATGACATCGACACTAGGCAGCCGCGCCTGATCCATCCCGAGCGTCCCATCTATCTGGATTACCAGGCGACGACGCCGGTGGATCCGCTGGTATTGGAGCAGATGCTCCCCTATCTCACTTTCGAATTCGGCAACGCCGCCAGCCGTTCCCATCCCTATGGGTGGACGGCGGAAAAGGCGGTGGAGAAGGCCCGTGCGCAAGTGGCCATGGCCATTCATGCGGACCTCCGGGAGATCGTCTGGACCTCCGGTGCGACGGAGTCCACCAATCTTGCCCTCAAGGGCGCGGCCCATTTCTATCAGGGCAAGGGCAAGCACATCATCACCCTGCGCACGGAGCACAAGGCGACGCTGGACACCTGCCGCCAACTGGAGCGCGAGGGTTTCGAAGTGAGTTATGTGGAAGTGCAGGAGAATGGCCTGGTGGATCTCGCCACCTTTGCCGCCGCCATCCGTCCCGATACCATTCTCGCCTCGGTGCTCTATGTGAACAACGAGATCGGCGTGATCCAGCCCATGGAGGAAATCGGCCGCCTCCTGCGGGAGCACAAGATCCTCTTTCATGTGGATGCGGTGCAGGCCCTGGGCAAGATCCCGGTGGACGTCGAACTGCTGCAGGCCGATCTCATGAGCCTCTCCGGCCACAAGATTTATGGGCCCAAGGGCATCGGCGCCCTGTACGTGCGGCGCAAGCCGCGGGTACGCATCGAGGCGCAGATGCATGGCGGCGGCCATGAGCGCGGCATGCGCTCTGGTACCCTGCCTACCCATCAGATCGTGGGCATGGGCGCCGCGGCGGAGCTGGCGGTGCAGGAGATGGCCAGCGACGCGCGGCGCATTCGCCAGTTGCGCGACAAGCTGATGCAGGGCATCCAGGCCCGGGTGCCGGAGGTGTATCTCAATGGTGACCTGGAGCGGCGGGTACCGCACAACCTCAATTTGAGCTTCGCCTTTGTGGAAGGGGAGTCGCTGATCATGGCCCTGAAGGGCATCGCCGTATCCAGCGGTTCCGCCTGTACCTCCGCCAGTCTGGAGCCTTCCTATGTGCTCCGCGCCCTGGGCAAGTCCGACGAGCTGGCGCATAGTTCCATTCGCTTCGGCTTGGGACGCTACACCACCGAAGAGGAGATCGACGCCACCATTGCCCTGGTAGCGGCCAATGTGGGTAAGCTGCGCGAGCTCTCGCCCCTGTGGGAAATGCATCAGGAAGGAATCGATATCAGCAGTATCCAGTGGGCTGCCCACTGATTTGAACATGCTTCAAGGAGAACGGAAATGGCTTACAGCGAGAAAGTGATTGATCATTATGAAAACCCGCGCAATGTCGGCACGCTTGACAAGGACGCCGGCGACGTGGGCACCGGCATGGTTGGCGCACCCGCCTGCGGCGACGTCATGCGCCTGCAGATCAAGGTCGGCGCCGACGGAATCATTGAAGATGCCCGCTTCAAGACCTACGGCTGTGGCTCGGCCATTGCCTCCAGTTCGCTGGTGACGGAGTGGGTCAAGGGCAAGACCCTCGATGAAGCCATGACCATCAAAAACAGCCAGATCGCCGAAGAACTGGAATTGCCGCCGGTGAAGATCCATTGCTCCGTGCTGGCCGAAGATGCCATCAAGGCGGCGGTGGAGGATTACCGCAGCAAACACGGCCAGGGCGCGCAGCACGCGGCCGATTCCGCCGCCGCGGCGAGCTGAGGGATCTGCCATGGGCCTGAGCATGACCGAACAAGCCGCCCGCCACGTCCGCGAAACCCTGGCCAAACGGGGCAAGGGGCAGGGTATCCGCATCGGCGTCAAGACCAGCGGCTGTTCCGGCCTGTCTTATGTGCTGGAGTTTGTGGATACCCAGAACCCCGAGGACACGGTCTTTACCTTTGACGACGTCAAGCTCTTCGTCGATCCCAAGAGTCTGGTCTATCTCGATGGCACGGAGCTGGATTTCACGCGGGAAGGATTGAATCAAGGGTTTCGTTTCAACAATCCCAATGTCAAGAACACCTGCGGTTGCGGCGAGAGCTTCACCACTTGACGACGGCCGGATGTGTGCAATGCGGCGCGGCCTTGGGCATGCCGCCGGCCCTCTGCCCTGCCTGTGGGGCGCTGCAGCCCTTCCGCCCGGAGTTGTCGCTCTTCGCCGTGCTGGGTCTGCCGGAAACTTTCGCCATGGATGCCGCCCTCCTGCGCGAGCGGGTCTTCGCCCTGCAAAAGCGTTTGCATCCCGACCGTTTTGCCGCGGCCGATGCGGCCACGCGCCTGCGCTCCCTGGAATGGAGCACCCGCCTGAACGAGGCCTTTGCCGTGTTGCGCGACCCCTTGCGCCGGGCCGACTACCTCTTGCAACGACAGGGCGTGACAGCCATGGGCGAAGGGGCGCGGGTGGCGGATACGCGGCTCCTGATGGCGCAGATGGAATACCGGGAGCGCCTGGAAGACCTAGCGAAGCGGGCGGATCCGGCGGGTCTGGAAACACTGCGCGGGGAGATTGAGCAAGCGGCTAGCGCGGTGGTGGAACGCTTGCACGCCCTCTTGGCCTCCCTTCCCAGCCGGGAGCCGGAGCAGGCGGCGGCGGCCGTGCGCGAACTGCAGTTTTTGCATAAACTTCGTCAGGAACTGGAAAGCACGGAAGAAACACTCCAGAATCGGTAACCGGGCGGAGCAAAAAAACGGCAGTTCGGCTGCTGTGGCTGGAGAGCCCGGCAAATGCCCTGCCAATGATCATTCTTCATCCCTAGCTCAGCGACGCGAGAACAGCATGGCACTATTACAAATCGCCGAACCCGGCATGAGCGCGGCTCCCCACGAGCGGCGCCTGGCCATCGGCATTGACCTGGGTACCACTCATTCGCTGGTTGCCAGCGTCCTCTCGGGGGTGCCGACGGTGATTCCGGACCACCAGGGGCGGGCATTGCTCCCCTCCGTCGTACGCTATCTGGGCGATGGCGGCGTAATCGTGGGCGAGGCGGCACGCATGGCCGCCGCCCTCGACCCGCACAATACCATCGCCTCGGTCAAGCGCCTCATGGGCCGTGGTCTGGACGACGTCCGGACCCTGGCCGGCTACCTTCCCTATGATCTCGGTCCGGAAGGGGGGATGGTACGGATCCGCACCGTGGCCGGGGAGAAATCACCGGTGGAAGTCTCGGCGGAGATCCTGCGCGTGCTGAAGGCGCGTGCGGTGGAGGCCCTGGGTGGAGAGCCCGAAGGGGCGGTCATCACCGTGCCCGCCTATTTCGATGACGCCCAGCGCCAAGCCACCAAGGACGCCGCCCGGCTGGCCGGCTTGCCGGTATTGCGCCTGCTGACGGAGCCCACCGCCGCGGCCGTGGCCTATGGCCTCGACAAGGGCAGCGAAGGGATTTTTGCCATTTATGACCTTGGCGGCGGCACCTTTGATGTCTCCATCCTGCGCTTGCGCCAGGGCGTTTTTGAAGTCCTGGCCACGGCTGGCGACTCCGCCCTGGGCGGCGATGACATGGACCATGCCATCGCCCAATGGTTGATGGCCGAGGCCGGCGGCCCCGCCGCCGATCCCCTCTGGCGGCGGCAGGTCTTGCAGGCGGCGCGCAGCGCCAAGGAGGCCCTGAGCACGGCGGAGGAGGTCCAGGTTCACCTGACCCTCCCGTCGCAACGGCCATGGCAGGCGCCCTTGCTGCGCACGCAGATGGAAAGCCTCGTCGCACCGGTGATCCAGCGCACCCTGCCCGCCTGCCGGCGGGTCCTGCGCGACGCCGGCCTCGCCCCGAGCGAACTCGACGGCGTGGTGCTGGTGGGTGGCGCGACACGGGTACCGGCGGTGCGTGCAAGCGTGGAGGCCTTTTTCCAGCGCGTCCCCCTGGACGACATCGACCCCGATGAGGTGGTGGCCCTAGGCGCCGCCATCCAGGCCGACGTGCTGGTGGGCAATCAGCGTGAGGATCTCCTGCTCATGGACGTGATCCCCCTGTCCCTGGGCCTGGAAACCATGGGCGGTCTGGTGGAACGGATCATCCCGCGCAATACCCCCATTCCCGTGGCCAAGGCCCAGGAATTCACCACCTTCAAGGACGGCCAGACGGCCATGAGCATCCATGTCGTTCAGGGGGAGCGTGATCTGGTGCAGGACTGCCGCTCCCTCGCCCGTTTCAGCCTGCGCGGTATTCCGCCCATGGTTGCGGGGGCGGCGCGGATTCGTGTGACCTTCCAGGTGGATGCCGATGGCCTCCTGGCGGTGAGCGCCCAGGAAGAAAGCAGCGGGGTGCGCGCCGAGGTCGCGGTGCGCCCCTCTTACGGACTCTCCGACGACGAGATTCTGGGCATGCTAGAAGACTCCTTCGCCCATGGTGCCGACGACGCGGCGCGGCGGCGCATCGCCGAGGCGCGGGTGGAGGGAGAACGGGTACGCGAGGCCCTGGATGCCGTCCTGGCGGTGGACGCGGGCCTCC
>Ga0315298_1003776_pt1 | contig 23538 bp, 21 predicted proteins | sample WHS_1_MG_FD_203077 | JGI IMG/M metagenome (GOLD analysis project Ga0315298, IMG submission 203077) | Extremophilic microbial mat communities from Washburn Hot Springs, YNP, Wyoming, USA - WHS_1_MG | ecosystem: Environmental > Aquatic > Thermal springs > Hot (42-90C) | place: USA: Wyoming...
TTCTTTCTCTTCATCAATAGTAGCTACGATGTAGCTACTTATAAGGATTTTGATGTCGAATTATGCAACACAGCACCAGAGCTTGCGATATCAATCCAGCCAAGGTTCAGGTTTAGTACCTTACTTAAACCAGCCGGTCCAAAATAACTTGGTGTTTGAAGTGCAGGGTCGAAGAGTCAGGCAGCCCCTGATAGCGGTGCTGGGCCACGTTGACCACGGTAAGACTTCACTTCTGGACAGCATAAGGGGGACCACGGTAGCCGCCCGCGAGGCCGGCGCGATAACTCAACACGTTGGCGCAAGCGAGGTGCCAGTGGACAGCATCAAAAATATTTGTGGCAGGCTTCTGGAAAGATTTCGGATAGAGCTGACACTTCCAGGGCTGCTTTTCATAGACACCCCAGGACACGAGGCCTTCACAAACCTTCGCCGCAGAGGTGGTTCCCTCGCGGATCTCGCGGCGCTTGTGGTCGATATCAACGAAGGGTTTATGCCTCAGACATTGGAGTCCCTGACAATTTTGAAAACTTACAAAACTCCCTTCATGCTCGTCGCTAATAAAATAGACCTCATCCCTGGCTGGCAGCCGTTTCCTGGTGCCTGTTTTTTGGAATCCTTCGTAAAGCAGCGCCAGGATACTCAGCGCGCGCTGGACGACAGGATTTATGAGCTAGTTGGAAAGTTACACGAGCTGGGATTTGAGTCTGAGAGGTTCGACCGCGTCAGCGACTTTCGCAAGCAGGTTTCTATTGTTCCAGCTAGTGCCAAGACGAGGGAGGGCATAGCTGAGATTCTAACCATCTTGACCGGTCTCGCACAAAGGTATCTCGAGAAAGAGCTGTCGGTCGAGGTGACCGGTCCAGCGCGCGGGACCGTTCTCGAGGTCAAAGAGGAAGTCGGCTTAGGTAAGACAATGGACGTGATAATTTATGACGGCACTTTAGCAAAGGGAGACCTTTTTGCGGTTGGCGGGCTTGAAAGGGTTATAACTTCCAAGGTCAGGTCTCTTCTCCAACCTAAACCGCTAGATGAAATTCGTGATCCGGAGGACAAGTTCAACCAAGTTGATAAGGTTTACGCTGCCGCCGGGGTCAAGATTGCGGCGCCAAATCTTGAGGGAGTTGTGGCGGGTGCACCCTTTTTAGTAATTAAAGACATAACGGCGGCGGAAAAACTTTGGCAGGAAATGCAACAGGAACTCGAGCGCATCAGGATAAGCTCGGACATAAATGGTGTAGTGTTGAAGGCTGATGCCTTGGGCTCACTTGAGGCTCTGGAGGGCCAGCTTCAGGCCAGAGGCATACCGATCCGCAAAGCTGATGTTGGAGATGTTTCTAGGCGTGACATTGTCGAGGCCTCGAGCGTTGGGAAGAGCGACCGACTTCTTGCGGTCGTGCTGGCCTTTAACGTAAAGGTACTCCCCGATGCTCAAGAAGAAGCCGAGCAGGAGGGAGTTCAGATTATTAAAGATAATGTCATCTACCGGTTGCTCGATCAGTACGAGGATTGGGCAAAGAAAAAGCGAGATGAAGTTAAAGCAAGCCGCTTGCAGGGGTATATTAGGCCCGGGAAAATAGCCATCAAGATTGGCTACGTGTTCAGGCGCAGCGATCCTGCCATCGTTGGAGTCGATGTGTTGGGCGGCGTGATCAAGACGAGGGTGCCGCTGATGCTGAAGGACGGCAAGCCCGTGGGTACTGTTCGCGAGCTTCAGAAAGATAGAAGGCCGGTTCAAGAGGCCAAGCTCGGTGATGAACTGGCTGTCTCGATTGACGGCCCAATGGTCGGACGTCATATCCAAGAGGGTGATGTTTTATATACGGATGTACCAAGAGACCATGTGCTCGCGCTTAAGAGGGACCTGCGCGACCTTCTTTCAGGCGACGAGCTTTCGGTGCTTGACGAGATAATCGCGATCAAGCAGCGCGAGAATCCAACATATGGGGTGATGTGATGCTGTTCAAACTGGTAGTTGCGGACCCCCAGACGGGAAAGAGCTACAAGCTGGAGGCACAGGAGCCAGAAGCCCGCAGACTTATCGGGATGAGAATAGGAGACAAGTTCGATGGCGGGATAGTTGGCCTTCCCGGCTACGAGCTTCAGATAACGGGAGGCACAGACCGCGATGGGTTCCCCATGCGCTCGGATATAGCTGGTTCAGGTAGGACAAGCGTTTTACTGACGGCCGGTACTGGTTTCTCCCCGAGGAGGCTTGGCGAGCGTCGCAGGAAGATGGTGAGGGGGTCAAGAGTTTCTGAGGCCATCGTGCAGCTCAACGTGATGATAGCAAAACGCGGCGAGAAGCCCATCAAAGAAATAGTTCAACCCAAGGAAGCAAAATCGGCTTAGCTTGCCAAAAGCATGGTTCAACCAAGAATCACCGTGTTTTTATTGTTGAAGGAGGATTTGAACAAGGTGGACGATGCCCCAAGCAGAAGTTAACATAGGCCTCGTAGGCCACGTGGACCACGGTAAGACGACGCTGACGGAGGCGCTGTCGGGAATATGGACCGATGTTCACAGCGAGGAAATACGCCGTGGAATTTCCATTCGGTTGGGTTATGCTGACACCTCTTTTTATAAATGCAAAGAATGTGGCCGTTACACAACTAAGGAAAAGTGTCCTTATTGCGGGGGGTCGACGGAGTTCCTGCGCCGGGTTTCATTTGTGGACGCACCGGGCCATGAGATGCTGATGGCTACCATGATTTCTGGTGCTGCGATAATGGATGGCGCGATACTGGTCATAGCAGCCAATGAGACCTGTCCTCAGCCGCAGACAAAGGAGCACCTGATGGCCTTGGATATAATCGGCGTGAAAAGGCTCGTGGTCGCGCAGAACAAAGTCGAGCTAGTTTCGCGAGAAAAGGTGATTGAGAACTATGGGCAGATAAAGGAGTTCTTGGCGGGTACTTCAGTAAAGGATGCACCGATAATCCCGATCTCGGCCATTCATCGGGCGAACATTGACAAACTGATAGAGGCTGTTGAGAAGATAATCCCAACTCCCAGGCGAGACACGACAAAGCCACCGCGGATGTATGTTGCCAGATCTTTTGACGTTAATCGTCCCGGAACAAGGCCAGAGAATCTTAGAGGCGGGGTCTTGGGAGGTTCTTTGCAGCAGGGGAAGCTCAGGGTGGGAGATGAAATAGAACTTCGACCCGGTATAAAGATGAGCCGTGAGGGCAAGACCACTTGGCAGTATCTGAGTTCAAGGGTGGTTAGCCTCCACGCGATGGATAGCTCGCTCGAGGAAGCCCTGCCCGGCGGGCTGATTGGAGTTGGAACGATGCTGGATCCCTCTTTGTCGAAGGGCGACTCGCTCGTGGGATCGGTGCTGGGATTGCCAGGCACTCTTCCTGAGGTTCTCGGCCTGCTGGAGCTTGAGGTTCACCTCATGAAGCGCGTTGTTGGACTGGAGGAAGAACTGGAAGTAAAGCCGCTGGTGACGGGTGAGGTTCTCATGTTGAACGTGGGCACCACCATGACTGTTGGAACGGTTGCGAGCGCCAGAGGGGACAAGGCCACGGTGAAGCTTAAGCTGCCGGTATGTGCTGAACGTGGGGCGAGGGCGGCATTGAGTCGCAGGATTGCCGGCAGGTGGCGGCTTGTCGGATACGGTATAATAAAGTAAGGGACTTGACTTGCAGGTTATAGCTGACACCAGCTTCCTGATGATTCCTGGCATGTTTGGGGTCGACATCATCGGAGAGTTAGATAGAGTGCTCGGGTGTTCCTGTGAGCTTTTGATACCTAGCCCGGTTATTTCAGAACTCAAGAGGATTTCAAAACAGGGAAAGCCTAGGGAGAGAACAGCGGCTAGGTTGGGCCTCATTTTAGCTAAGCGGGGTTCTGTGGTGAGTATCCTAGGCGAGGCCGACGAGTCAATCCTTAAGCTCGCAGTTGAGAAGAAATGTTTAGTTGGGACCTCTGATTTGGTTTTGCGAAAGAAACTCCGTGCCTGTGGAATTAACGTAATCTATTTAAGCGGCAAGTCGCACCTTGCTCTGAGTGGTCAGTTGAGGTGAAATCTTGTCATTAGAAATCCTGACACCTGTGACAGCTCTGGCTGCTCTTGTTGTAGCTGCAATAGCGGCGCACTTGGTGCTGAAAGAGGATCAGGGTTCCCAGCGCGTCAGGGAGATTGCCAGTGCCATCCAAGAGGGCGCATCGGCTTTTCTGAGGAGGCAGTACATGACTATATGGATTGTAATTATTTTGATTGCGGCTCTTCTTTTCCTTGCCCCGGGATGGGGATGGCGAGCTTCTTTGGTGTACGTTGGCGGGGCCTTGTCATCCACTGCTGCGGGTTTCATTGGGATGTTCATTGCGGTGAGGGCTAACTCCAGAACAGCCACAGCTGCCCTTTCCGGCATCAGCAAGGCCCTTAAGGTGGCCTTCCGGGGCGGGCTCGTGATGGGTATGTCGGTAGTTGGTATAGGGCTACTCGGGATCTTTCTATGTTTTTCTTGGCTGGGTGAACCAACCTTGATACTGCCTTACAGCTTTGGAGCCAGCTCGGTGGCGCTCTTCGCGCGCGTGGGCGGTGGGATCTTCACCAAGACGGCAGATGTCGGTGCCGACTTGGTGGGAAAGATTGAAAAGGGTATACCTGAGGACGATCCCAGGAACCCGGCCGTGATTGCCGATAATGTGGGCGACAACGTAGGGGATGTCGCAGGGATGGGCGCAGATCTTTTTGAATCATATGTTGCCAGCACGGTGGCGGCGATGATAGTGGGCCTCGTGGCCCATGGTTACAACGGCATCCTTTTACCGCTTTTGATTTCTTCGTTAGGAATAATAGCCTCGATAATCAGTGTGCTCTTTGTCCGCGTCCATGAGGGTAAGAATCCAAGCTACGCACTTAACACAGCCACAATAGTCTCAGTTGTCGTCACGGCCATCTTTGCCATGGTGATTTCTTCATATATTTTTGGTTGGGCAGTGGGATTTAATCTGTTTATTGCAGTGTTGGTCGGACTAGTTTCAGGCCTTGTGGTTGGCCTCACATCCGATTATTTCACCAACAACATCCGCAGGCCGGCCCAGTTGATAGCCGAGTCCGACCAGTCGGGTACGGCCATTGGAATACTGACAGGATTTTCCTATGGATTAATCAGCACCTTTTTGCCGATAATATCGATAGCGGTAGCGGTGGTGATTGCTTATGTTGCGGCTGAGTTCTATGGCATATGTCTGGCGGGCGTTGGGATGCTCTCCGTTACGGGGATAATAGTTGCGTCAGATGCCTATGGACCTGTTGCTGATAATGCTGGAGGAATCGTCGAGCAGTCCGGAATGCCTGAGAGCGTTAGAAAGATAACGGATTCTCTGGACTCGGTCGGAAACACTACCAAGGCGATATGCAAGGGATTCGCTATAGGTTCGGCCGCTTTAACAGCCGTTGCGTTGTTTGCGACCTATCGGGAGGTGTCAAAAGTCCAGGGCTTGAACTTGTTAGAACCAAGCGTGATGGCCGGCGTCTTCATAGGCGGCGGCGTTGTGGCTCTATTCTCCGCGCTGGTGATATTGGCCGTGAGCAGGAACGCTTTCAAGATGGTCGAAGAGGTCAGGAGGCAGTTTAAGGAGATACCGGGCCTGATGGAAGGCAAGGTCAAGCCCGACTACGCTAGATGTGTGGATATCGCTACGAAAGGCGCTTTGAGGGAGTTGACGGTGCCTGGTGTATTGGCGCTTGTAATACCAATTGTAGTCGGTGTTGTTCTGGGCAAAGCCGCCCTCGGCGGTTTCCTTGCGGGCAGCATCATCACCGGCCTCATATTCGGTCTCCTAATGGCGAATGCCGGCGGGGCTTGGGACAACGCTAAGAAATACATTGAGATGGGTAACTTTGGTGGAAAAGGGACACCGACGCATGCAGCTGCGGTGGTGGGGGACACGGTGGGAGACCCATTCAAGGACACCGCAGGCCCATCGCTGAACATATTGATAAAGTTGATGTCAATGGTGGCGCTGATTTCGGTGCCGATGTTGTTGTTATAGTTGCCAAGAAGCAAAATGGAATCCTGGTTTTAATAAAAATGATCAAAAACCAAGTGACTATCAAGGGGATGATGACTTGTTCAGTGTTTATAAGGGAATAGATGGTAAGAAATAGAGGTGCCGAGCTCTGGCCTTGAGCTGTTGCTCCAGCACCTGAATTAAATGGTAAAATTTGGGTGTAATAATGTATAAAATCCTGACGGTTGAAGACACAGTCCGCGTGCCACCAAACAGATTTTCCGAGAAACTGGAAGATGTCATCCTGGACATCCTGAAGAAGACCTACGGCGGGGTTACAGACAAGGATGTGGGAGCGATTCTGGCGGTTACCAAGATACTTGACATCTCCGTAGGAAGGGTGATAATGGGAGACGGCGCCAGTTATCATGATGTTACCTTTGAGGCCTTGGTGTACAAGCCGGAGATAAATGAGATTGTACTCGGTGAAATTGTGGAGATAGTTGAATTTGGTGCGTTCATAAGGCTTGGCCCTATTGACGGCTTGGTCCACGTTTCCCAAGTGATGAACGACTTTGTGGGTTATGATAAGAAAAAGGGCATCCTCTATGGCAAGGAGTCCAAGCGTTCGGTGAAGGAGGGTGACAAGGTCAGGGCGCGGATAGTGACCGTCAGCCTCAAGCGCGGATCAAAGGGTGGAAAAGTCGGTCTTACCATGCGCCAGCCGGGACTTGGCAAGCTTGAGTGGATTGAAGAGGCTAGGAAGGAGGCCAGGGCTTGAAACTGCAGGCTTGTCGCAACTGCAACTTTATCACAGAGTCCAGCACCTGTCCAAATTGTGGCAGCGCATCGCTTTCTGATGACTGGGCAGGTTATGTGGTTGTGCTTGATGTTGAAGGATCAGAGATAGCTAAAAGGCTCAACATTACCAAGCCCGGAAAGTACGCTTTAAGGGTTAGGTAAATCCGGAATAAATTTTTCTGCCAAGTCGATCTCAAAAACTACAACTGGGTGTTCGAGTTCGAAACCTGTGATGACCTCGGGATGCAGCTCTCCGACAATGCCCAATTCTTTACCGTTTGTCAGAAATTCAGCGACTCGGCCATCTATGAAGCTGGGATGCCAAGATGGCTTCAACTCCCATTGGTTGCCGAGTTCCCTGAGCAGGGCTTCCGCAACGGCTTTCATGTAGGTGAACCCGAACCCCTCGCCGGCTATAGCCGCCGCCGCACGTCTCACGTTTTTTGCCCCGTTTTCCAAACTTTGGTCCAGCACCACCACATCACCGACCTCAAAAATTTTGTGCGGCAGCGGGTTGTGCCGGTTCTCCCTCAGCACTGAGAGCAGCGAAGGAATCAAAGAATCTCTCACGATCGTGAACTCCTCTGAAATCGGGTTAGCTATCTCAACTGCTTCGCCCTTCAATCTCATGAGGTCAAAGTTAATTCTCGGGTTGGTCAGTGTGTACGTCATCACTTCCATAAAGTTCAGCCCCGTGAGGACCCGCCTCGCCCTGTCGCTGATTTTCTCAATGGCGGCTCTTTCTCCCATCGTCAGGACTTTGGGCAGGGTTGGCTCGAGGTTATCATAGCCGTATCCGATTGCCACATCCTCGATGACATCTATTTCATGCATGATATCGCACCTGTAGGGCGGGACCAGCAGCGTTAGAATATCTTTTCTGATTTTGTCCACCCCGTAGCGCATAACTTTTACGAGCTTGGCGATTTGTTGCGGGCTGAGGTCAATGCCGATAATTTTATTCACGTTGGAAATGTTGAGACGTAACTTGCGCGGCCTAAGTTTTGGGGTGGTTGCACGCTTTTCCGGGTATTTTATTGCCACCGTTTCCAAGCTAAATCCACGCTCGGCTAGGCTTGTCATAATTACGGTGAGCACATGGTTGATCACGCGGTCATCTTGTCCCGTGACATCTATAAAGAAGCCCTTCGTCTTTTCGGTCACGCGCGTATCCTCGCTGTTAATTATGGGAGGCATCGAGAGCACCGTTCCCCGCGAGTCAATTAACAACGGGTATCTGGGCAATCCTTGAATTGTGGAGCCGTATTCAATGCCCTTTGGATGTTGGCGAAGTATTTCTGCTGGAGAAAGTTCACGCCCGAAATCAAGCGGCACAAAACGAACGCCATCGGGAAGGGTGGTAGTGTAGCGCACTGGCGGTGTTATGGTGTGGAGGTCGTAGATACCTATAGATCCCTTGCTGCGCTTCCTGCACAGCGATGCATGCAGTTTCTCTTGGGCCTGCATGAGCGATGCTATGATGTCATCCGTCAGCTTAACTCCACTAACAACACCAGCCGCAATGTAAGGCCTGATGGTTTCGACACTTTGGTCCACCTCTAGGGAGATGCTTGACGGACGGACTTTGTATTGCGGAAGCCCCGTTTCTATACGGAGAAATCCTCTAAGAGCTCTGGCGACTCCTTCGACGCTCAGGAGATCCGGTCGGTTGTGTGCGATTTCTATCTTAATTTCTTTCTCCGCTGCCTCGGCTTCCATCCCTAGCATGCCCAATCGCTCGCACAACCTATCCAGTTCAATTGTCTTGCCGAGCAGGTTGCAGAGATCATGATAGCTCACGGTTATCGACGGCACTAGATCATCCTCCTTTTTTTAAGCCATTCAAGGTCGTTGTTGTACAGGTCGCGGATGTCTTCGATCCCCAGCCTGATCATACTCAGGCGCGAGAAACCAATCCCCCAAGCCAGTACTGGATAGTGAATGCCCAGTGGACGGAGCAGTTCAGGCCTGAACATCCCCGCGCCTAGCACCTCAAGCCATTCTTTCTTATCGGGGAAATACACGTCGGCCTCGGCAGATGGTTCGGTGTATGGAAAGTATCCGGGCCTGAACCTTATTTTCGGCAGTCCAAGCTTGACCATTATCTGTTTCAGGTAACCGAGCATGTCGCGCAGTGTAAGCCCTTTATCCATCACTATTCCCTCGGCTTGGTAAAACTCAGCAAGGTGTTTGTAGTCGATCTTCTCGTGCCTGTAAACTCTGTCTATGCAGAAGACCTTTAATGGCGGGTCCGGGTGGGATGAAAGGTACCTGACGGTGGCAGCGGTGGTTTGTGAGCAGAGCACGGGCCTGCGGCTTATCTCGGGATTGAATTTATATCTCCAGCCAGTCGACCCTGCGATGCCGCGTTCATGCGCTTCGGCGACGCGCCTGAGGAGATCCGGAAGGGGCAGATTTACCTGCTTTGGTCTTGACAACGAAAGGCTGTCGTGAATTTCACGGGCGGGATGATCTTGGGCTTGGAAGAGGGCGTCGAAGTTCCAGAATTCCGATTCAACTATCCTGCTTTTTATCTCTGTGAAGCCCATCTCCAGAAGTATCTCCCGGAGTTCTTCGATGATCTGCTGCAAGGGGTGGGCTTTCCCAGGATATACCGGTACACCAGGCGCTACCACGTCGTATCTTTTCAATCTGACCTCTCGCCATCGCCCGCTCAGCAGCATCTCGTGGGTCAGCTCACTTACTTCCTCAACGAGGTCTATGCCGAGGGCCACCGCCCGCCTGCCCAGTTCAGATAGTTTTAACTCTCTCCTGATTTCCTCTTCAACTTTTGCCAACTTTCTCTCCATCAAAGAGCGTAGCAGTTGTCTATCCTCTTCGGAAAAATCTTCCAGATTATGATCTCCGGTTGCAAGCGTCTCAAGCAGTTTTTCATCGGCAGCTTTTTGCGAGAGGGCGGCCTCTCCTCTCTCCGTCATCCTCAGCGAAGTTTTCTCGTCTCTCTTGATGAATTCAATCCAGCCCCTGCGCTTGAGCCAAGTGATCGCAATGTTTTTCAGTTCTCCCTCCAAAGCGGCACGTGCTGCGATTTCCTCTATACTCCCTGAAGGAAGGCAGGCGAGGGCCACCAACATCCTCCTCTCAGGCAAACCTGCGCACACATAATCTTGACCCTCTGTAGTAAGTGTGATTTTCGATGACTTTTCCTCAATGATCTTTACAAGGCCCATTTCGGACAGATTGAGGGCAGCGCGCATGACTGCAGCCTGGTCAAGTCCTGCCTGCAGGGCTATTTTTTCAACGGTGGGTTTATCTTCTATCTGCGTCAGCGCAAGCATTATCTTCTTTTCCTGAAGGCTCATCCTTTCAATGTTTTTTCTCAGATCCATTTTCAACTCCCTCAGAGAAATAAGGAAAGTTGGAGTTATGAGGATTGCGGAGGGAGAGTATAGCTTAAGTGTAACATGTATTTTTGGCATAGGTTTCGTTTTAAAGCTAGAAAGGGGTTCTATGAAATAGGCCGGGTTGGAATATCTATGAAAAAACTTGGTTTTATAGTAAATCCCATTGCGGGAATGGGTGGAAGGGTTGGCTTGAAGGGCACGGATGGTCCAGAAATCCTCGCTAAAGCCCGTGAACTCGGGGCAGAGCCGATAGCACCATTGAGGGCGATCAGATTCTTACATATGTTGAAGAAACTTTCATCAAATATAGCGTTGTTGACCTATCCAGCGGAGATGGGCGCGGACGAAGTTAGGGAATCTGGGCTGGTATCAAAAGTTATCGGAAGAATAACTTCCGGTAGCACGACTTCTGAGGATACAAAACATGCTGCAAAGGACATGCTTTTGGAAGGGGTTGATATTATCGTTTTTGCCGGAGGGGACGGCACGGCAGCGGACCTCCTTGAGTCAGTTGGCACGAAAGTACCGATTTTGGGGATCCCTACGGGAGTGAAGATGCACTCAGCAGTTTTTGCCAACACTCCCGAAGCCGCTGGCGAAGTTGCGGCGCGGTTCTTATGTGATGGATTGCCGCTGCGCGAAGCAGAGGTTATGGATATAGATGAGGATGCCTTTCGCGAGGGCCATTTGGTCGCAAAGTTAAAGGGTTACGTTCTGGTGCCGTACGAGCCTGCGATGGTGCAGTCCACAAAAGAGGGGAGCACCGGCCACGAGCTTGCGGATCAAAAGGCGATCGCGCGTTGGGTTCTTGAGATGATGGAGAAAGGACGTATATACGTCCTTGGTCCGGGCACCACGACTCGCGCAGTGGCGGAAGAGCTCGGCATTTATGACTCGACCCTGCTAGGCGTGGATTTAATTGAGGATTACAAGCTCCTAGCAAAGGACGTGAACGAGGATCAGATACTAAATGTGGTTAAGACCAAACCAGCGACGATAATTGTTAGCCCGATTGGCAGACAGGGCTTCATCTTGGGGAGGGGCAACCTGCAGCTCTCTCCGAAATTGTTGAAACTGGTGGGGAAAAATAACATCTGGGTACTTTCAACCCCGAACAAATTGGCCATCACGCCAACGCTAAAGGTCGATACCGGCGATATCGAGCTCGACAACGAGTTTCGCGGTTACATCAGGGTAATTACAGGATATAGACAGACAAAGATAGTGAAGGTTATATGACGAAGCATTTATTTCAGCTCAAAATTCGCCAGATACAAGCTTATAAGTCGGTGTAGTGTTAAACATTTAACTCGTGATTTGGCTTATAGGTGTGATTATGCATAATGAGAGGAAACCTAAAGGACCAACCAGCCCTCGCAAACTCATGGAGATAAAGGTCAGCGAGGTAATGAACAAAAGGCCCAGAGAGGTAAGGGAGGACACATCCATAGATGGGCTTCTCGAGAGAATGTTGGGCCAGATAGAGGCCTGTTTTCCTGTTGTCGATAAAAAAGGCAAGCTTGTCGGTATAGTTACGGAAAGTGACCTGCTTCAGATGTTTTATTCTCAGATTCCCTGGGCAACCATCGGTGGCGCCAGGGTGCGAGAAATTTTAAAATACTCGGCCAAGACAGTGGGAGATATAATGACAAAACATCCGGTCACGGTCTCACCAGATATGACGGTTGGTGAAGCGATGAACTTGATGGCCTCCCACAAGGTGCGCCGCCTTCCCGTTGTCAAGGATAATAAATTGGTAGGCCTGCTCTCCCTCAGGGACATAATAGAGCTTTATCGGATTATCAGGTAGGCGTGTCTCATGGACGTTGAGCTATCATCGGTTCTTCTGTATCTAGCTGTTTTTCTAATAGGTGCTAAGCTGGGCGGCATATTAGCAGCGAAGCTGGGTCAGCCAGGGGTTTTCGGTGAGCTGATAGTCGGTATACTTATTGGGCCGTCGATAGCTGGGACAATTTCTCAGAATCTTTTTGGGACCTCATTGTACATCAACCCCGGCGCGCCAGCTGGCCAGTTCATGAGCCTACTGGGGGAACTTGGGATAATAATACTCATGTTCATCGCTGGTCTATCTATTGATGTTGGGGAGTTTAGAAAATCCGGAAAGCCCTCGACCATCGTCGCAGCTAGCGGCGTCGCGGTCGCATTTTTACTCGGTTTTGGTGCGGCGTCGATTTTTGGATGGACGCTGCTTGAGGCAGGATTCGCGGGAGGAATTCTGGTGGCTACAAGCGTTGGGATCACGGTCAGAACGCTAATGGAGATAAATGTACTTCACACTAAGGTGGGGATGACAATTCTTGGCGCTGCAGTAATAGACGACGTGATGGGAATAATAGTTTTAAGTGTGCTTTCAGGCCTAGCCTTTGGGGGCCTGTCTTTCTTAGGTATTTCTGAAACCCTTGCCCTCATGGGTATTTTCTTCGCCGTGGTACTATCGGTCGGCTTTAAAATAATACCTCGTGCCCTTGCTTATGTTGGCAGATTTAGTGTGGACGAGATAGTGCTCTCCTTCGCATTTGCCATAGTTTTCTTAGTTGCCGCGATCGCCGAGAGGGTCAGCATCGCAGCCATAACTGGCGCTTTTCTGATTGGATTGATAGCCAGCAAATCTCCAGCAACTGAGTCCCTTAAAGAAAAAGCTTCTACAGTGGGATATGGTCTTCTTATACCCTTGTTCTTCGTTAATATGGGCGTTCAAACAAACCTTCAGGCGCTCAGCGCGGTCAGCATTCTGGCGCTTGCCTTCCTCGCAATTGCCATGTTTGACAAGATAGTGGGCTGCGGTTTAGGGGCGCTTCTGAGCGGTTATGGAGTTAAGGATTCCCTCAGGGTGGGCATTGGAATGATGCCGAGGGCCGAGGTGGCGCTAATAATGGCAGCCATAGGTGTAAAGGCGAGCGTCGTGGGTCAGTCTTTGCTCTCGATGACGGTTATGGTTGTGCTCTTGACATCTCTCGTCACCCCACCCCTCGTCAAGATTGCCTTTAAAGGGGCTGAAAAGGAAAAGTAACGGCGAAAATCTTGGCGGCAAAAACTAGCATCCTGTTGGTCGTAGCTCTTTTCATCTTTGCCCCGATGTCTTTCAGAGTTTTTGCCGCTGAAGATTATCTTATGTTGGGAGCAGAGAGTACGAGCATGTAAAGTTCCTGACCGGCATTGCCCCAAGATTTGCCGGGGCAGCTGCTGTGGTCTTGGCGGTTGAATACGTTGAGAACGTGTTCAAAAGCTACGGTCTTCAAGTATGGGTGGAAAATTTTCCCATTGTTGAGTCGTACTCGATTGAGGAGGCCAGCCTAAAGTTAATTTCACCTGAAAGTAAGGAGCTGAAATTTATACCTATTCTTCACTTGCCGACCGTTGGAGAGGTGAAGGGGAAGTTAAATCATGTGGTGGGCCCGCCTGAAACTTACTGCTCTTTGAATGGCGTTTTTGTTCTCGTGAGCAGGGAAAGCTTGGGAAGCTTGTTAAGCGCCACGGACCTACATCGTCCTCTGGCCGTCCTGACTTATGATGATAATTGGCCTCCCTACGCGGAAGCTCCAGTCAGGGCCAAGTTTTCCAATTCTTTGGATATCGTACGACGATGCGTAGCTTCTGATCAGGCTTTTGGCAGTCGGGGAAGTCGAGATGGAGTTCAGTTTCACGGTGAAAATAGGCAGTTCCACATCTTGCAATGTTATTGCAGTCATTCCTGGCAAAAGCGAAGAGACAATAATCGTGAATGCTCACCATGACTCAGTGCTTACCCCGGGCGCGGTAGATGACGTCTCAGGAGTTGCTGTGATCCTGGAGATGGCCCGTCTCCTTTCCAAGGGGTACCTTTCTCGCCCTGTCATGTTCGTGACTTTTGGGGGCGAGCAGTTGGGCCTTTTGGGCAGCGCAGACTTTGTGAACAGGCGCCAGACAGATAATGCCATAGGAGTGATCACAGTTGATTCGATTGCCCCCGGACTGACAATGGTTTGCGAGTTGGGTTGAGAGACTCCGATCTCGCGACGGCAGGGAGCTTTGACACTTATGTTCAATCGATGGCCAGAAAACTTGGCCTAAGCGCTGATAGCGAACCGATAAGCGTTATACAAGGGTACAGCGATTACGCGAGTTTCACCAAGATGGGTGTTCTCGGGACATGTATTTACTGGATGAACTTCAAAAATGGAGAGGCCATTTGGCCGGCCCACACGCTTGCCGACAACCTCGACGCAGTCGATGTTGAAAGGATGGCGCAGGTAACTTACCTCGGAGTTGAGCTTGTCAATGAACTTGTGGGAATGAGCGAACTACCTATCGTTTTGTCAGGGTTTTTCCTGTTTGGGATCGGTATTATGGTCGTGTCATTTGTAGCATCTTCCTTCATGCGTTATCAAAGAGGATGGCGCTGGTCTAAGGCCTTCTCGATTTTTATTCCTCCGCAGTATTTTTGATTGCGGTCGCCTACATCTGGCTATTTGCATAGGATTAATTACAGGTGGTTGAGAGATTTTTTTGGGATGCTGATGTACAGGGATATCTTTGAGGAGGAGATGAACCGGGAGACGGTTTTCCGTGACGCAAGCAAGCTGATGCCTGATTATGTCCCGCAGGTGCTCGTCCACAGAGAAGAAGAGTTCCGGCAGCTGACTAGGTTTTTCAAGCCGGTTCTGGAGAACAGGTCAAGCCAAAGGGTTTTAGTGACCGGAAGCGTTGGTGTTGGCAAGACGGTCCTGACTAGGCGGTTCGGTGTTGAACTTGAGAAAGTGGCGAGCGGCAGAAAAATGAACATGACGTACCTGCACATAAACTGCCGCAAGGACAGGACCATTTACTCGGTGATCGCAAAAATTCTGCAGCACTTTAATCCTAGGTGGCCCTACCATGGGCTTGGCCCTGAAAAACTTCTGAACGATGTCATCACTTATCTTAACTCTCAAGATGCTTTTCTGACGGTCACCTTAGATGAACTAGATTTCTTCGTCCAACAGAACGGACCGAATCTCGTCTACTCCCTGACAAGGACGGCAGAGGAGTCAGGCGGCCCGAACCGCATAAGTGTAATAGCGATCGCGCGCGACAAGAGCTTCCTGCGCTCTCTGGATGTTGCTACTCAGAGCACTTTTATGCACAATGTCATATCGCTCGACCGATACAGTGCCATGCAGCTGAGGGACATTCTTAGCAGCAGGGTCGGTGAGGCTTTTAAGGCAGGTGCAGTTGAAGAGGACACAATTGACCTTATCGCTGACATAGCTTCGCGCTGGGGAGATGCCCGCTTCGCGCTGGAGCTGCTCTGGCGTGCCGGCATGGCTGCTGACGCAGAGGGCAAGGAGGTCGTAACACCGGAGCACGCCCGGAGGGCTAAGGCCGATGTTTATCCTGAGATCAAGAAGGAGGTGCTGCGCGAGCTTCAGCTGCATGAGAAGCTGGCCCTGCTCGCCGTGGCGCGCAAGCTGATCTTGTCGAAGCGGGCCTATGTTTTTACCGGCGATGTTGAGAGGACATATCATGTGGTCTGTGAAGAGTATCGCGAGGAGCCCCGGAAACATACACAGTTCTGGGAATACCTGCAGAGGATGAACGCGTTGGGGTTGCTGGACATCAAGCCTTCCGGTATGGGGCAACGGGGGCAGAGCCTGAGGATAAGCATTCAAGAAGTGCCTGCGGAGTGGCTGGAGAAGGAGATGGAAAGGTTACTTCAGGGGCGAAGGTGATTTTAAAAATTTCAAGCTTTTTTAGCATAAAATGGTAAAGTTGGTCGGGGTCGTGGGGTAGTTTGGTCTATCCTTCTGGCTTAGGGTCCTTGCGACCTGCCAAACGGGGCTTAGACCACGGGCGGAAAAGCCAGAGACCCGAGTTCGAATCTCGGCGACCCCACTTTTATTTTAAGGTTTTTCGTTTCAGTGGTTTTATGCGGTTCAGCTTCCGGAGTATAAGCCACAGCGTTGCAGCGATGAGGATATAAAGCAGTCCTTTTGCAATGCTTCCTATAACCATGTCAAGAAGCGTCGCCCGCAGCTCGGCCACGGCTAGCAACGAAATTAACAGGGCAGAGAATGATTGCAATTTATCCCCAGAATTATTAGTCAATCGATTTAAATAATAGTTTAAACGTAATGTTTTGAGGTGAATGGTTTGAAAATGGGTGGTTTAGGAAGAGTGGCTGAGGATCTGACTGGAGCCATAGGCAACACACCAATTATTAAAATAAACAAAATTACAAAAAATTCCAACGCGCCCAAGCTGGAGCTTTTCGGAAAGGCTGAGTTCATGAATCCATCAGGTAGCCTCAAAGACCGGATATTGTTTAAAATTCTGAAGAGCGCGATTGAAAAGGGGGAGCTTAAAAGGGGCATGACCATCTTGGAAAGCACGACGGGGAACACAGGTATCGCCACTTCTATGATGGGGGCTCTTTTGGGCTTTCCGGTTGTTATTGTCATGCCAGCGGGCATGAGTGAGGAGAGAAAGAAGGCCATGAAGGTTTTCGGGGCCGAGATAGTGGAAGTTCCCGGGGCTGAATCCGATGTTGATTTGGCCCTCAACAAGGCAAAGGAGCTCATTGAGAGTAATCCCAAGAAGTACTTTTTTGTGGACCAGTTCAACAATCCGGTAAACGTTCAGGCCCATTATGAGACGACCGGTCCGGAGATATGGAAACAGATGGGCGGCGAGCTAGACGCGTTTGCGGCCACTGCTGGAACCGGGGGCACGATTACAGGTGTGGGCAAATATCTGAAGGAGAAGAACCCGAAGATCAAGATATATTTGATTGAACCATCTGAGTGCCCGGTTCTGTCGAAGCAGCGCTGGGGTTCGCACCAGATAGAGGGCATCGGCGATGGCTTCATCCCGTCGATTATGGATATATCAATCCTTGATGGTGTTATCTTGGTCGACTCTGAAAGCGCAATCGAGATGACAAGGCGGCTTGCGCGCGAGGAGGGCCTGTTTGTGGGGATATCAAGTGGTGCAAACGTTAAAGCCTGTTTAAAATTGCACCGAAGACATCCGGAACTGAAGCGCGTGGTCACAATGCTTAATGACCATGGTTATCGCTACTTCTCAACGGCTGTTTTTGGCGAGGCTAAAAAGGTTGAGATTCCAGAACGTCCGCACCCTATTGAGATCACACCAGAGCAGCGCAGAGTTCTGTTCAGACTTGAAGTTATCGAGTGATCTTCAGCCGTAAGATTTTCAGATGGCGGCGCTTGGTTTTTATTAAAAGGGCAATCGCGAAATCAAGAAACTTATTAGCGTGGACGTGCAGATTTTTAAGGGGTGGTAGTTGTGAGGGGCGAAAAACTTGCTGAATCGCTCAGGTTATTTCTTGAAAAGGGCAGCGACTGGGAGAGAAAATCTACGACACTACCAGGGGTTTTCATCGTTAAGCTCCCACCGTATGGGAGATCCTCAACCAGGTTGGTGGTTGAGATAAACCCAGTTGACCCTTCCGGCAAACCGTCGAGGCGTAGAGGCTTTATCATCCGCAATTCTGAGGAGCTCAGGATCTTTAGTGAAATATTTGCTGATGATAGGCTCGCCAATCTTCTGAAGGGTATCGACGAGGTTAACCCCCAGGCCCCTGAGAGGCCCAAGCCGAGAAGCGATGAAGAGATCATAGAGATTTGATCCATAAATGCTATCCGTTAATCCTTTGGTGAGAGTCGGGGCCTTGCAGGAGAGGGCTTACCAGTTCAGGATAGCTGAGGAAGCGATAAAGAAGAACACTCTTGTTGTTCTTCCAACTGCCCTCGGGAAGACAGTCATAGCTGCTTTAGTGGCATCGCATTTTCTCTATAACTATAGCAACTTGAAGGTCTTAGTGATGGCTCCGACACGCCCTCTTGTCCTGCAGCACCGCGACACATTCATGCGGCTCCTGAAGCTTCGCCCGCAGGATGTTCAGGTCCTCACGGGCAAATACGATCCCAATTTCCGGTTGCACTCTTGGCAGGGACCGTTCAGAATTTACTTTGCCACGCCGCAGGTGGTGAATAATGATCACGAACTTGGCTTAAGTTTGAAGGATTTTAGCCTCCTGATTTTTGATGAGTGTCACAGAGCCAGGAAGAACTACGCTTACACGCGCGTGGCCCAGGCATACGTGAATGAAGCACCCTATCCCATAATTTTAGGACTGACCGCCAGCCCCGGTGCTGGTAAGGAGAGGATCGAGGAAATATGCAAGGCGCTGTACATCGAGCATGTGGAGGCCAGGACCGAGGAGGACGCAGATGTTAAGCCCTACATCAGCCCGGTTGCCATCGATTGGAAGTTCGTTCGTTTGCCGGAATCACACCGGGCGTTGGAGAAAGTTATTAGACGCATGCTGGATGAACGCCTTCAGAGGTTATCTGCCATTGGTGTGGTCAGAAAAAATCCAAGATATATATTCAGGTCTGATCTGCTAAAGGCGGGTGACACGATTAGATACAAGCTGGAGCAAAACCCGGAACCTGAGGAGCGAGGCCAGCTCTATGGGGCCTTAGTTTTACAGTCCTCGGCCTTGACCCTTTACCACGCGCTTGAGCTTTTGGACAGTCAGGGACCGCAGACCCTGAGGCTTTTCTTGGAAAGAATAAAAAGCAGCGGAAGGGCCAGCCACAGGGCGATAGTTTCGGAGCTGACCTTTAATGGTTTTTACCAGATTCTTGAATCCGAATCGCTTGAGGAGCACCCGAAGGTCGGAGTTCTGGTGAAGCTTGTGCTTGAACAGCTTTCCTCAAACCCTTCCTCTAGGATAATTGTTTTCACACAGTACAGGGACACCTCCTCTCACCTAGCTTTAAAGTTGTCCCAGCTTGGGTTGACGGTGGTTAGGTTCGTTGGGCAGGCAAACAGAGAGCAGGATACTGGACTGACTCAGAATCAACAGTCCCTGCTCTTGGAAAAGTTCAGAGCTGGAGACATTAAGGTCTTGGTCGCGACTAGTATAGGGGAAGAGGGCCTCGATATACCCGGCGTTGACTTGGTGATATTCTACGAGCCCGTACCGAGCGAGATAAGGTACATACAGAGGAAGGGGAGGACCGGCAGAAGGAGTTTTGGGCGGGTTGTCATATTGGCGACGGAGGGGACTCTTGATGTGAATTACCTGATGGCGAGCAGAAGAATGGCCGAAAGGATGAAGCAGGTGGTTAGGGGTTTGAACGCAGAATTGCATCCCATCATCCGTTTGGGCCCAGCTCCGGAGAGAAAGCCGATCCCGCTTGAGGTGATGTCCGAAGTTGAAAGGCCTTCACTTGAGTTCGTAGCGGCGGAAGAGCGCATGCTTGAAAGACCAGAGTCAGTTGAAAAGGAGAGGTTGTTGGGATTCCATAAAGAAATTAGAGAAGTTGTCAAGCGGGTACTTGTTTCGGTTCTAAATTCCGGGTGCAAAGGGATCTCTGTCAACGAGCTGTACACGGATCTTGAGGAGGAAGGGAGGAGCCACGCCGTAATCAGGGCGGCCATCCACAAGCTCCAGGTTGAAAATCAGATCAGGGAGAAAGGCGGGAGATTGAACTCAATGGGCGCAGCAATGGCGGTATCCGGGGTGAAGGAGCGCCACGTGTTTGAGGTCTTGAGGGTGAGTCTCGGCGAGGCTATATTGTTGGTGGATGGTGAATCGCGCGCGGTTTTAATCCCAGCCGAGTATAATGGACCCAGACATTTGCTTCGGAAAGGCAGCAAGTTCAGCGCGATTTCAGAGTTATACCAGCATGGGAAAGTGTTGCACGTTAAAATTTACGCGATCGAGGAAGCTCTCGCTTAAGCCAGTTTGTTCTGGCTCCCAGACTTTTTGATTATCCCTCTTGCAGCGAGCAAGCCTGTGGCAGCGGCTGTTACAATTCCCCTTGATAGACCAGCCCCATCACCTGCCACGAAAAGATTTGGAACGCTCGTTTGCATGTTCTGATCCACGTTTATCTGCATGGCGTAGAGTTTCACCTCTGGGGCATAAAGCAGCGTCGAATCGGACGCAACGCCCGGGACAACTTTATCCAGGCGTTCAAGTCCCTCAATAATATCGGTTACGATTCTTCCCGGCAGGGCCATTGAAATATCACCTGGTGTGACACTCTTGAGCGTTGGCACCACGTGACCTCTCTCGATCCTTTCCCAAGTCGAGCGCCTCCCGGCCCGCAGGTCGCCCATGCGCTGGATTAGTGGGCGTCCGCCGCCTATCGTCGTCGCGAGGTAAGCGATGGATCTCCCGTAGGCGTTTGTGTCAGTAACCGGTTGTGTGAGACCAACGTGGACGAGGAAGGCGAAATTTGTGTTTTTGGATTTCTTGTTGCGGAGGGATTGGCCGTTCACACCGACGTGGTCGTCGTAGCGTTCTTCCATAACCCAGCCTTCGGCATTGGTACAGAATGTGCGCACGAAATCGTCAAAGGTTTTGGTCTGGATGTGGAATTTAGGGTCTCTGTTTACCTTCACGACGGGTTCATACACGACTGCAGGTACTTCCACCCTTACGCCAATGTCCACTGGGACATGCGTGAGCTTGACGCCGAGGGCCCTTGCTTGCTCTGCAAACCAATCAGCGCCTACCCTGCCAGGCGCTGCCAAAATGTAGTCAGTTTTTATGGTAGAACCATTGACCACAGCCTTGCCGTTACCGATGCTTTCGACTCTTGAGTTTAGTATGAATTTAACGCCGCGCTTTTCGAGTTTTTGCTTTATGGAAGTTATCACATGTGGCAAGTACTCACTTCCGATGTGGCGTTGCAAGATTGGGATGAACCTTATTCCTGCGGCGGCTGCTCTTCTCGTGAGTTCGTCAATACCTGCCGTATCTTGTCCATAAACTTCCTTGGGCGCTCCATTTTCAACAAAAATATCGTCGACTTCTTTTACCAGCTCCTCAGCTTTTTCCACACTTTTGGTGAGCTTGCTCAGGTCTCCACCTATGTCATACCTTAAGTTCAAGATGCCGCTTGACATCCCGCCGGCGCCGCCAAGGCCCGACATTATATGGCAGGGCACACAACCGATGCACTTGCCAGTCTTTGTGGCTGGGCAATATCGTTTGCTGATATCGTGTCCCCACTCAACTATGGTCACTGATAACTTTGATTTATTGGACAGCTCATAGGCGGCGAAAAGCCCGGCAGGCCCGGCCCCTATTATAAGAACATCTGTCGTTTAATCCCTCGATGTCTAACTCCGCCATGTTATAAAAGCTTTTAGTGTTCTTTTTTTCGCGCAGTCGTCAGAAAAAGGTCATCTCCTAAGCGCGCGTATCTTTCCCAAGAAAGTTCCATCGAGAAGGTAGGCTTCGGCCTCGTCGAGTTTTACAGCACCGGCCTTGAACATAGGACCTATCAGCTCTCTGGGCATCCCACGGTTCAATGCCGCGCCGCCGACGAGTTCGCTGAAAGCTGGAACCACGAGCAACTCCGGCAGTTTCTTTTTTGGTGAAGGCGTCAGTTTTTTTGGAAACTTTTTTGGATCCAACTTTGCACGGAGCCAGATCGGTTCTATTGACCTGCCGCCAAGTTCATCTCGGAACTCTATCGCGGGATGGTTGTGTCCTGCGATTATGAGTTCTGTGTTGAATAGTTCTGGGGCCGGCCAAGTATGGCCGTGCATGAGGCCAACACGTTTTCCCCCACCCATGACCACACCGTGCGGATCGTGGACGGTGACTTCACGCGGCACCATGCCTTCCAGATCACCATCGTGGTTACCTCGGATGACATCGATTTTAACCAGTTTTGCCAAATCTGCGAAGAATTCTGGCAGTTCGCGCCATTCATGCCAAGTTGTTATCGGTACGTTGTGTTTGACATCTCCAAGTATTATTAGCCGAGTGCCCCGGTGTTTTTTCAAGAGTTCGATTAGCCTCGTCTTTAATTTTGGTATCTGGCTCGGCAAAGAGATGCCCCTTTCCGCTAACTCGTGTTCGACGCCCAAGTGCAGGTCAGAAATTACAATTGCTCTTTCTTTGCCTATTTTTAGTAAAAGGGCCGGTGCCCCGTAAACAGGAACAGCTCTCATACAATTAATTTTGTCGGTCACCGTTATAGCTCTATTTAGATGGAGAAAAGGCGGGCTCTACTGGTTTTCCTGCGATTCCTGAGACTAGATCACTACATGTTTGGCACGTTTATATTGCGCTCGGGAAAACAGAGCGGCCTAGAAGTTTCTGCGTGCAGCGGGTGAAACTGTCTTAACAGCACCAAACACTTTTTGTTGGAGCTAGGATCAAAATTTTAATTATTTTCGTCAACAATGCTTCGCCGCTGTAAAGTACACTTTACAAGTTAACATCTGTGACCAAAAACATAATTCCTCGATGGCTTAACCATCCCTCCTCACGTGTTCGATAACAGGTAAAACAGCGCATAGCAAGGTCCATACATCCACTGCTGGCAGAAATCACGATTTCATCAGTCGATGAAGATGCCTCCGGCTGGCGATGCTGGCCGAGTTCGGGCTGTATCTGCGGTGGTCAGATCAACGCGGGATAAAGTCTTGCCGGCTGGGTGCCTATGCCGCGGTGGGACCTGCGGGCGTTGTACCATCTTCGGTACTCACTAATTCTGGCCAGCCACTCCGGGAACTTCCTCAGCAGGTTGAGGAATTCCTCAACAATGTTCCTTATCGTCCGCTCGACCTTCCCCTTGTCCTGCGGATAGTACGGGTGCGCGAACAGCGGTTCTATCCCCCTTTCCGCGCACCATCGCTTCCATTGTTCCTTGAACTGGCCACCGTTGTCCGTGAGAATCTTCTCCGGCTTCCGCGGGAGCCTTCCCAAGAGTCTGGTCAGTTCCTCGGTCGTCGGCTCGTGGTCCAATCGCTCGCAGACCAGCAAGTAGCGGCTGTAGTCGTCCACGCACACGGGGAACCAAAACTTTCGTCCTCGGAGCCAGACGGGCCCCTTGATGTCAAGCTGCCACAGCTCGTCAGGTTTCTTAGCCCTGAAAAACTTCCAGGCCTTTTCCTCCCGGCCATATCCGTTGAGCCGGAAGCGCTTCAGCACCCCCTTTATCGCGGTCCGGGACAGGCGGACCCCCTGAACGCAGGCCCTGAGCTTCCTCCTCATGAACTTCGGGAGGTTTATCAGCGCCTGCCGTATCCTTGCAGTTCCCCAGCCGAAGGCGGTTCGGATTGCCACGATCGTTGCCTCGACTTTTTTGGTTATCTTACCCTTCTTTGGCTTCCTAGGCAAGTCCCTGAAGCTTTCCCTTCCGCGATGCTTGGCCCGCTTGCACCACTTCCAAACCGTTGTTCTGCTCACTCCAAAAGCTTCGGCCGCATCTTTTTTAGCCATGCCCTGCCTAATTACTTTCGCCATCTGGCGGCGCTGTTCTGGGGTTAGTCTGGTCATCTTGATGACCTCTGGGCCAGCCTCCGCCGGGTGGTCTTACACTACAACAACGGGTATTGTTGACCTAAAACGATAAAGGATGTTAACTTG
>Ga0315298_1003777_pt1 | contig 23533 bp, 22 predicted proteins | sample WHS_1_MG_FD_203077 | JGI IMG/M metagenome (GOLD analysis project Ga0315298, IMG submission 203077) | Extremophilic microbial mat communities from Washburn Hot Springs, YNP, Wyoming, USA - WHS_1_MG | ecosystem: Environmental > Aquatic > Thermal springs > Hot (42-90C) | place: USA: Wyoming...
GGCACGAATTCGAGCTTGGGAGCCGTGGTAAGGTACTTTAGCGCTGCCCCACGGATGGCACTCAAGTCGGAGTAGCCCTGAGACTCGAGATAGGCGTCGAGCTTTTCCAGCATTCTCCTGACGGTCTCGACTCCATTCAATATGAGCGCGGTACACATTTGAACGGCGGTTGATCCGTACATTATCTTTTCGACCACGTGCTCCCACTGGAAAATACCGCCACCGCCGATTATGGGTGTTGGGACTGTCTGGACTGTCTGGCTAATGAAACGGTTGCTAATGAGCCTGCTCCACCGACCCGTCAATCCGCCGAAACTGACTTTGCCATTGAGCCCAGTTACCAATGGCTTGCCGCCGTCGTAAATGTCGATGCCAGGCGCGGCTTGGAAGGTTGCTCGCACGTTTAAGGCATCTGCGCCAGCTTCGGAGCAGCCTTTGGCTACAGCCAGCAGCTTACCGCCTTCCGACGTTAGTTTCACAATGACAGGGATATCTACCGCAGCCCTCACGTGCTCGGTCACAGCCTTGGCCAACTCTGGTACCTGGCCGATGTTGGCACCTAACATCACGTCCTCAGCCAACTTCACGTTAGCTGACAGGCCAAGGTTTGGGCAATTCAGGTTGATCTCTATCATATCGGCGCCTGCTTCAGCTAACTTTTGCGCCACTTCACCCCAACCTTCGGCGTTAGTTCCAGGGCCCGACATATTGGCGATGACTGGGATGTTAGTCTGGGCCTTTGCCTCAGAAATGAGCTGTATACCTTCGTCGAGATCGAGGCGCTTATCGCTGCAGACGATTATGCCGAGCTGAGGATCGAGCCAATATCGCGGGCGGCCTTGGAATGGTTGCTCGTGGAAAATGTGCTTGACGGAAACCGCGCCTGCTCCGCATTCCTCTGCCTTTTTGATGCGCTTCACTTTGGACGTCAAAGGTCCTGCCGCAACGATTATCGGGCTGCGTAGCTTTACGCCCCCAAGCGTTACAGAGAGATCAGACATTGGTTGGCAGTCCCTTCTCTTCCAGGTACTTCAACAGGCCGCCGTGTTTTATTAGCTCGATTTGGAACGGTGGCGGTGGTGTGGCTTGGATCGTCTCGCCTGATGTCAGATTCTTGATCACGCCAGTCGTCACATCTACTTCAAGAACGTCCCCGTCGTTGACCTTGGCTGTAACCCCGGGGCACTCCAGAATAGGAAGCCCAACCTCAGAGGCGTTGCGGAAGAAAGTCCGTGAGAAAGACTCGGCAATGACAAGTCCCACTCCCGCGATCTTCAGCCCTTTGGGCGCCGTGGTTCGCCCCGACGAGCATGCCCAGTTCTTGCCGGCGACGATGATGTCTCCTTTCTTGAGCAACTTGGGAAACTCTGGTCGAACCCTCTCCAGCACATGCTGCGCTATGTACTCGTAACCTTTGAAGATTATGGTTATTGGCGTTATCAAGTCGCTGGGGATGTTATCCCCGAACTTCCAGCATCTAGCTTTCACCATCATAGTGATCTACCTCCCTAAGAACTCCCGCGGATCGGTGATGCGGCCTTCAATTGCTGAGGCTGCCACGGTCATTGGCGAGGCCAAATAGACGCTTGCCTGTGGGCTACCTGTTCTGCCTGGGAAGTTGCGCGGCAAGGTGGCGATCATCACTTCGCCCGCCGCTTGTGCGCCCATATTTACGGTTTGGCAGGTGCCGCAGCTCGGTGGAAATATGTTTGCGCCGGCTTCAAAGAAAAGATCTAGCAGACCTTCTCTAGCCGCCTGCATATAGATTTGTCGACTGCCTGGAATTATAAGCAGCCTGACTTCTGGATGGACTTTGCGTCCGCGAAGTATCTCCGCCGCCAGACGGAAATCCTCGATCTTAGCTCCAGCGCAGCCCCCGATGACTGCTTGGTTGATCGTTACCCGTGGAACATCTTCGATTGATTTTGTGTTGCCGACCGTTGGCGGGCAGCCGATCTGTGGTCCGAGCTTCGACACGTCAAAGTAGTGCACGCTCTCGTACTCGACGTCGGGGTCGTTGTAATACAACTCGAATGGCTTGTTGGTACGCTGCTTGATGAACTCGATCACCTTGTCGTCGGGCTGGATAAAACCGGTCTTGGCGCCCATCTCGACCGACATCAGTGGTAAGGTGAACCTGTCCAAAACGCTGCAGCTATCGACGAAGCTGCCAGCGAACTCCACGGCCTTGTAGACTGCGCCGTCTTCACCCATAACGCCGATCACGTGCTGCACGACGTCTCGCATGTTGGTGCCCTTAGGGAGCTCCCCGTCGATCTGAACCTTGATCGTCTTGGGCACGCGGAACCAACCTTTGCCAAACACTAGGCCAAGAGATGCGTGAGATTGATTACCTACGCCAGTGCCAAAAGCACCGAAGGCACCATAGCAAGTCGTGTGGGAATCCGTGCCAACCACAACCATACCTGGCCTGACGAACCCCTCTTCGAACATAACGTAATGGCAGATTCCACTGCCGCCATCGTACAAGTGCTTGATGCCGTGTTTCTTAGCCCAGGCACGAATGTCCCTTAGTATTGTCGCTGAGTCTTCTGCGGCAGGTGAGAACCAGTGATCGATTACGATAACTACCTTATCGGGATTGGGAATCTCAGTGTACTTCGTCTCTTTATCGAAGACGTTAGACACAAGGTGAGTCCCAAAGTCGTGCATCACTATGACGTCGACGTCGGCGATCACGATTTCGCCGGGGACTACCTCCTTCTTACCGCTGGCCTTCGCCAGTATTTTTTCGACCATATTCATAGGTGGACCTCCTCTTGTCTCAAGGGCTCGATCTTATGAATGAATCTTTGTTTACAACGAACGTATCGCAGTCTTCGTTCTAATGACACAAGCAGGCGTTCCTACGGAATTACCATACTGCCATTTCCCACTCTAGCCTCCTTGGGCGGTGGCTGCTGGAATGCTGGCACACTTTGATGGGGTATGGCCTTACTAGGGGTCACTCCTCACCAATTTGATGCAGGAAGTTCTTGACTATCTTTGTGTTCAGTTCAAAGAGAGCGACGTCGTCGTATTGGCGCGGCCTAGGCACGCCTACTTTGACCTCTTCGTAAACCTTCCCCGGCCTCTTGGTCATCAACACGATTCTGTCGGCCAGGAATGTGGCCTCGAAGGCATTGTGTGTCACGAAGAGGATCGTTTTACGCGTTCTCTCCCAGATCTCGAGCAAGTTCTTACGTAAGTTGCGGGCAGTAATCTCGTCCAGCGCACTGAATGGCTCGTCCATTAGCAGTATGTCTGGGCCCACGGCAAAGGACCGTGCTATCGATGCTCTCTGTTGCATACCGCCTGACAGCTGATGAGGGTAGCTATGCTCGAATCCTGTTAGGCCGACGAGATCCAGAGCGGCAGCAGTTGCCCTGTCCCATTTATCCTTCGGAATACCGTCACACTCTAGGGCGAAGTGAACGTTTTTCTGCACTGTCAGCCAGGGTAGGAGCCGAGGTTCCTGGAATACGTAACCAATGCGCGGTTTGCGGTAGTTGGGATCGCCAATGGAGCGACCATTTATAATCACGTCCCCACCGTAGGAAGTGTCCAGCCCGGCGATGACGTTAAGCATCGTTGATTTACCACAGCCGGAGGGTCCTAGAATGCAAACGAACTCCTCATCCTCCACGTCGAATGTGGCATCTTTGATAGCCAACAACCACCCGCCTTCTGAACCAGTTGGATATACCTTGGTTAAGTGTTCAATCTTTATTTTCGCCGCCACCTGGCACCATCCTCCATCCTCATGTCAGCAAATGGCCCTAGAACTTGACCGCTGGGCGCCATGCGAACAGGCGTATCTCGATCTGCTTCAGTACAACCACCTCAAGGAACAGCATAATTATGCTGAACAAGAGCGTCCAGGCGAGAACCTGAGCCATATTGTACATCTGGAACCAGTAGTTAAGCATGTATCCTACGCCGCTGCTCCTACCCAGCAACTCGACTAAGACGGTTACCTTCCAGATAGTGCCAAGGCTGAAACGAGCGGAGGCAACGATGTAGGGAAGCACCTGGGGAATGACAACACCCATGATGCGCTTGGACCTGGATGCGTTGAATACCTTCGACATATCGATGAGCTTGTTGTCAATGTTTTTAACGCTTTGCCAGATGTTGATCGTGATCGATGGATACGAAGTCAGAGTTATGGCGACGATGGCCGAGAACTCGTTCAGGCCAAACCACATAAATGACACTATAACGTAGCACAACCCAGGGATGGTCATGGCTACCATCACCCATATGTCACTCATAGCCTCCACTTTGTGGAACAGGCCCATTAGCGTTCCTGTGATGATGCCAATCAACATGGACAAGACGAAGCTTGACAGCACTCTGGCCATCGTTATCAGGAAGTGGCCCAGCACCTGCCCCGTCACGATATTCTTGATCAGCGCTCCAGTCGTAGCTAATGGCCCTGGGAGGATATCTGGAGGCAACGCCAGGGACAGCAACCACCAAACGACGATAAGAATGGCAGCGGATCCAAGCTTTAGCAGCAACTGCTCCAGGCTCTTGGGAATCCTCCTTGCTCCAACAGGTAGAGTGAGGTCAATGTCTCTCGCGCCGACTTCTTCCAAAAGTCATCACCTCTCTAGCCACGTGCCCCTCGCTACCTAGGCTTATGGCAAATAGTCCATAGAGAACGACTCGCTGTAGTCTGTATCTGGCATCACGTCTGGACCAGCGACACTGCGGAACTCCTTGCCGAACTGGACAGCGTCATCGATGAACTTCCGGTCCCACGCTTTGCCATAGTAGGCGTCTGAGAGCGATTCGCGTAGGATGTCGACCGCTTTCGGGTCTTCTATGTCGACTTGTTTCGCGAGCTGTGGCCAGATGTTGCTGTTGTTCTTGAGGTACAGTATTGAGTCTTGCAGCGCCGCGTTGAAGGCCTTCATAGCCGCTGGATTCTTTACAGCAAAATCCTCCTGTGCCTGAACAACTAGCTGCAGGGGCACGGGGGCTCCGTTAGCCTTGGTTTGATAGATGTCTTTGATTGTTACGAGCGATCGGTACTTACCTGTCGCCATCGCAGTTGATATATCGGGCTCACCCATATAGATTACGTCTACGTCTCCCTTATCGAGTAATCCCAACAGCAATGGCTTGGCGCCCTGGCGTACCTGAGTGGTTGTGTATGGATCAAATCCATAGTACTTGGTGCTAGCTACGCGCAAGATACCGGAGGTTACCGTGCCGGGATTGTAGAATGACCCGAAGTTCTTCCCTTTAATCTCTTCGTACGACTTAAGGGGAGAGTCATTCTTCACCAGTACAGCATTGACGAATTTTGATATAGGGTAGGTATTGATGATCTTTACGCCCTGCGCCCTGAACTTGGCTGCTTCTATCCAGCCATTCAGCGACACGTCAACGTCGTTAGACCTCAACGCTATGTTGATGGCGTCGGGGGATGCGGCCTCCTTTTTCTCGAGGACAATTCCGTGCTTTTTGTCAAAGCCCTGGTCTTCCATAACCAGGATAGGGAACATCTGTGTCCCTTTCATAATGACGAGGCGGATCTTGTATGGTTCTGACTGCTTTGCCTGAACGGGCGCACTTGCGCTTTTCTGTTCCTTCGTCCCTTCGGTAGGTTTGGGAGCTACTTCGCTCTTAGTCTCGGATTTGGGCGCAGTTGTGGGCGGTGGCTGAGATGCCTGTGCGCACGCGGCGCTTACAAGGATCGCTGATATGACCAGTGACCACAATACAACGTACCAACGTGACTGACTCTTCATTTCCCTCTCCTGCTTTCTTGTCTGATTACGAGAAAAGCAAACCTCCTTCGCCGATTTGTAGGTCGATATGATCCAGTCTAAACCGTTACACGGCTCCGCGATTAATGTTAGGCCCGGCGAGGTTTCGTGCGAGACTTTCGCGCACTCCACCGAGCTTAATCCGCTTATTCTGCGCGACAGTTGTCGGAGAGATCCCCCTCGATGTTTGGCTGGGGATCCCCTTGGGTCTGTCCATCCTACCAATTGCGTCGAGGCTGTTGAATGGCCCCATTCTAACACTTGCTCTGACCAAGGTCAAATGATTGTACAACAGACAACAGGGGGACACCTTCGATTCCTTCGTGGACCAATGCCGTCGGCTCATAAGAAAGCGCCGACGGAGGATCGGTTTCCAGCAAGAACTGAGGTTGGCCTAACAGGGGTGACTTTCGCACGGTTAGCTCCGGAAAACCGTGGCTGAGTGTTCTGCCTTGGCGGACTGTTCTGCACTTGATCGTAGGCAAGGTTTCCTCAAGATTCCCGCCTTTCCAGCGATGCTCGGCGTTATATTTCTCTTGCAACTCGGAGCTATCGTGGTGACCCCTGTGCTCAGTCTATTTGTGGCTGAGTTATCCGAAGGGGCGACCGCTTCCGGGATCATTATGGCGGCAATGGGTGCCGTGAGCGCTGTATCAGCATTGGTGATCGGGCAGATGGGCGATCGTATCGGGCACACGATGGTTTTATCGGTATGCCTTGTCGGATCAGCTTTATCCCACTTCCCTCAAGCACTGGTGCAGCAGGTGTGGCACTTGTTCTTGCTACGGTTGCCGCTGTGATTGTTCTTGGGTGGCTTGATGCCGTCCGCTAATGCGCTGGTTGCGCGGATGGTGCCAGCGTACCAAAGGGGAGGCGCTTTTGGGTTGCTTGCCACTGCTCTTGCTAATGCTCTAGGTCCACTCTCCGAAGGCGGGGTTGCGACACACTTGGGAATGAGGGTGGTGTTCCTGGTTACTGGAGGCTTATAGACCGCAGGCTGGGGTTGGGTAACCTTCACTTTCCGCAAAAGGAGGGAGATTCACATGTCAGAAGAAGCTGGCGGACTCAAGGTAGAGTCTACTCTTTCAGAAAAACAGGGACAGCGCTGGGCCCTAGCGCTGTCCCTGGAGTGCCTGAGCGGTGCTGCCATCACGTAGGGAGTAAGCCAAAAAGAGTACGAGCGGATATGGATGCCCGCTCGTACTCTAACTGCAAGCTCCAGCCTGCAAAGTGGTGTCCGACTTCCTCGTCGGTTCTGTGCGCCTTTGCTCGTGTTGTATTCAGTTGTGAGACTCAGCCGTATTCAATTGTGACTTGGCGCTATTTAGTTGTGTATGTACAGGCTCAAGCTGCTCTCATCGCCAGGACTGGCGTTGTCACTAGGCGCATGACTTTGTTGGTGACACTTCGCCGGAACAGCCTTTCCAGCCCTTTTCGCGGTTTGTGGGACATCACGATTAGGTCGACCTTGTGCTCCTTCGCGTAGTCCGCTATCTCCGTTGCAGGGTCGCCGAACCTGACCGATGTGCTGGCCTTTACTCCGGCCGACTCAAGTCGCCTCTTCCACTCCTCCAAGTAAGGCCGGTGTTCGGCCTCAAGTCGCTCTACCTGCTGATCAACCGTGGCAACTAGTTTGCCATCCTGGATGACTATTGTTGGCATGGGCAGTACCATCAATAAGATGACCTCGGCGTTGTGCTTGGTCGCGAGGACGCCTACGTGGCCCAGATTTCTTTCCGCTTGCTTTGAACCATCAAGGGCAACCAGTATTCTCTTGTACATATCTAACACCCCTCCAGTGGGCTATCCGCCGTTCAGCGTTTGATTTTGCCCTGGATCGGCTCCCCGTACCTGACCTGGGCACTCTCTATCTTGGCGATGAGTCTTGCGGCTATTCGATTTTCAACTGCCCCGTTCCGCCACCGCCGTTCGAGCCGATCCAGGTAAGTCTGATATATGGTATAACCATTATATGGACCACTATATTGCATGTCAAGTGTGCTGGCACACCAAAGGAGGGCTATCTGCAGCACAGTTAGGGGACCGCTTGAGCGGGTACTCTTCCCTCCCTGCGGTACGCGGCATACCAAGGAAGGGAAGGGTTTACTCCGACATCGACACCAGACGAGGCTGTTGAGTGAGCTGGAGAGAACTCTACAGGTAGAAAACCGCTGGATCAACCGCAGCGTGGGTGCCGAGGGGTTTGGTGCCGCGAGCGATTAACCTCGTGACCGGGCTATCCCTATCATCCAGGTCGCCAAAGACCATCGCCTGCGCTGGGCAGGCTCGCACGCAAGCGGGAATATCCCCACTCCTAATCCGATGATAGCATAGCATACATTTCTCCACTGTGCCTTCTCGATGAGCTGCCAAAGCTTCCTTCTCGTACGGAGTCACATAGTCGGCAAAGTATGATCTGTTACCCTCGTTGGTCGCCATTGCTCCGAAGGGACAGGCGTCCACGCAGAGCTTGGTTCCACAATCGCATTTGTCGTGGTCTACGAATACGATTCCCCCGTCCCCCTTGTGAATCGCCCCATTAGGACAAACCTGCGCGCAGGGCATCTCTCCGCACTCCACGCACATCACAGGCCAGTAGCTTCTCGACACGTTGGGGTATTCCCCCTGCTCCTCCTGTTCTACGCGAATCCAGGATACGCCGGGTCTTGTCGAGTTCTCCGATTTGCAGGCGATAACGCATGCGTAGCAGCCGATACAACGGCTTATGTCTATAGCCAATCCATAGCGTGTCACAACCTCACTCCTTTCTGACCCGGCACGGGTAGGAAACTATGCTAATTGTCCCGCTCAAGGGATCTGTCACCGAATCGTCGTAAAGGTAATTGACGTTGGTCGAACCGTCCAGGTTGCCACGGTCCATGAGCCCAAGGGGAGCACACCCCTGCCACCAACCGTAAGGAATGTATATCACCCGGGGATGGACGGATTCGGTTGGATGCGCTTTCAGTCTCAGGCGGCCTTGCATACTGCCGTCTGGCTTCGGGGTTTCCACCACTACTTGATCCCCGTCCTTGATTCCCATTTCGGCTGCAGTCCTGCGGTTGATCCATACGGACGGTTCTTTTTCGCATTCCCTCAACCACGGCACTGCCCGCATTTGGCCGTGTATCCAGTGCATTGGCTTGAACCCGCTGGCCAGTATAAGAGGAAAATCCCGCACCAAGTCAGGCGTGCTAACCGGTCCCGGAGTGGGTTCGATCCAGGCGGGCAGGGGATTGTAGTCCAGGGTCTTCAGTTTCTCCGAGTAGACTTCCAGCTTCCCTGTGGGCGTTGCCACACCCTTAGGCTTGCTGCTGCGCTCGTCCGAAACCGCGTACTTCCTGAACACTGGCTCTGGAGGGGTGTAGCGAATGCCCCTGGGCGAATCCGCCAATTCAGCGAGCGTCACCTTGAACGGTTCGAGCATATAGTCAAAGGCCTTCTTTGTGTCGCCGTCCCAGAACTGTTCGGCGTAGCCCATTCTCCTGGCTAATTCAAAGACGATCTTGAGATCGGGCCAGGATTCGTGCTGCGGTTCCACAATGGGGCGCCGATACATAAGATAGGGCGCGTTATAGTTGACGAATTCAGATTCCCAGGGAGTGGAGCAGGGCAGGATTATGTCGGCCATCTCCATTGCCGGAGTCTTCCAGATATCTCCCATGGCCAGGAACTCAAGCTTCTGCAGCGCCTCCATGATTCTCCTTGAGTTTGGATTGGATGTTCCGAATCCGGACGCGAGGGAGAGAATGCCTTTGATCGGATATGGTTTACCAGAGAGCACAGCATTGGCGATGAGGTTCATCGGTCCCACGTTCTCGCCGTTATAGGCTCTGACTTTGTACCCTGCCGCGGCAATGAGGCTCTTTTCGATCCAGTCCTTAGGTAGGAAGGCGGTTCCCTTGATCTCGTTGAATCTCGATTTCGGCTCGTAGGTGAGACCACCCGGCACGTCCCAGTTGCCCGTGACTACCGAGAGGAGGGTCATAGCCACTGCTGTGTAGTAGGCGTTGGAACTCTTGTGCAGGCCGTTGTACCAATCGTTGCCAGCGGGTTTGGACGTAGCGAACAGGCGGGCTACCTCGCGAATCTTATCCGCTGGCACCCAGGTGATCTCTTGAGCCCATTCGGGCGTGCACGTCTCCACGAGATCACAGAACAATTGCCATGCTGGCCGGCAAAGCACGCCGTTCACGGAGTGCGCCCCGCTCAGGGCAGGTCTGACGCCGGCTGGAAACCAGGGGTCGGCCGGTTGAACTCGCTGGTTCTCCAAATCCCAAACCAAGTAGCGGTTACTCTCATCGCGCAGGAAGAGGCCGTTGTCATCACGCACCAGGAAGGGTGCATTGGTCCATTGCTCGACAAAATCAGCCTCGTACAGACGCTCGTCAATGATCACGTGGTGCATCGCCAGAAACAGGGCGAGGTCGGTGCCTGGCCTGGGAGCTAGCCAGATGTCGGCTTTTGCGGCGGTGGGAGAGAGAATCGGGTCCACTACGATCAGTTTAGCGCCCCGTCGTTGGGCATCGAGAATCCTGCGGGCGACCGGAGCCTTGGTGTGCAGGATGTTGTAGCCTACTAGCAGAATGAGGCTGGTCTTCTCGTAATCGATGTAGGGCGACTGCCCCTTGGTTCCGAGGTGCAGTGGGAGGCCAGGGCAACTGTGGCTGTAGCAGCAGATATGGCCTGTGCCGCCGAAATTGGGGCTGCCGTAGAGATTGGCGAGCCTGTTGTAGAAGCCGTACCACTCTACGCCCGATGAACCGCTGGTTGAGCCCTTTTGGAAAAAGAATGATTCAGCCCCATAGCGTTCTTTGAAGTGGACCATCTTGGTCACGATGGTATCCAGAGCTTCGTCCCAGGTGATTCTCACCCAGCCGGGGTCGGCCTCCCCTTTAGGCCGCGTCCGCTTCATCGGATATTTCAGACGGTCGGGGTGGTAAATCTCCTGCTTGGCGGCGAGGGCCTTGGGGCAGAGGGTTCCGGCGTTGTTAAGAGACTCCGGGTCCCCCTCTATCTTGATCAGGTAGCCGTCCTGCACGTGAGCGATCACGCCACACAAGGCCGAGCAGTGGATGCAGTAGGAGGGGATTCTCTCTGTGCCAAACATCATAGTGAGGGCTCCTTTCTTGAGGCGGTTGGACCCAGTCAGCTATCTAAGAATACACCCGTCCGCTCACCAAAGCAACTACCTTGTTGAGGGCCTCCTTCGAGTGAAGGTTGTGATATACTTGGCTAAGAGTTGCCAGAACAGTGGCGGCCGAATCACCGGCGTTTGGGGACAGGAGAACTTGAATACAGAGATCAAGGGCATAATCTTTGATATCGATGGTTGTTTGATCTATGGCGACCGAGCGATACCTGGCGCAGTCGAGCAGATTGCCAATTTGAGGCGCCGGGGTTTCAGGATGTGCTTCTTCACTAACGGCAATATGGATCCCACGGAACGCTGGGCAGAGATGCTGACCCGACTAGGCTTCGAAGTGCGCGGGAGCGAGGTGCTGACATCGCTGATGGTTGCCGCCGATTATGTCGCTGAACGGTTCCCCAAATCTAGAGTTCTACCTGTGGGAAGCCAAACAATGCGTTCGGTGCTCGTGGCAAGGGGTATCGAAGTGGTAGACTGGGCTGATGCGGCAGATGCCCAGGTGGTGCTGATGGGACGCGACCCTGACTTCAGCCAGCGAAAACTGGAGATGGTTTGCTCTGCGATCTGGAGAGGGGCACGCTTCATCGTCACGAATCTTGATCGGAGTTTGCCATTTGGAGACGGATTCATTCCCGAGACCGGCCCGATGGTCAAGGCGGTGGAATGGGCAACTCGCTGCCGACCACTTGTGGTAGGCAAGCCCTCGCCAGTAGCGGGAAGAGCCGCTCTGAGATTGCTGACGCTGCCCGCTGAAAACGCCTTGGTTGTGGGCGACAATGTGCAGCAGGATGTGAGAATGGGCAAAACCCTGGGGATGAAAACCGCGCTGGTGCTCACAGGGTGCACGCCTGCCGCTGATGTGCCCAACCTTCCTCCGCAGCTGAAGCCTGACGTGGTTCTGTCGGATGTTACGCATCTAGCTAGATGGCTCGACACTAGGTGCGGAGAGGTCACCGAATGAGCGAACCGTGTGCTACCTCTCCCCTGCCCGCTAGGGGATTTCCTTGCGCTCTCCGCAGCTAAATCGGGCTTCCTACAGTCCATCGGGCAACTCTTATGAGTAAGAAGTCACTGGACTAGCTACTCCCCAATCTCGGTGAACAAGGTGTGATCGGCGATTTCCTGCTCCTCTGGGATCGTTCTCCCCGACGGCCTATGAACCGCCGCTTGCACGGCCAGGTACAGCAGAGGCAGCACTCCTCCAAGGATGAACAGTAAATCCCCCGGCAGGCGCGCCCACTCTAGAGCGTTGACCAGCGGCGAAAGCACGAACGAAAGCTCGCGGGCGTGGTAGTACCCGTTTTGAAAGCTATCGGCAATTTGAATGAATCCCACCGGCAACATGCTAACAAAAGACATCCAGACCAGCCCGACATTCAGCGACCAAAACGATATTGCCGCTGCCCGATCGCTCCATCGGTCCGGAGGTATCAGGTAGCGCAGGCCGAAGAGCATCAGCGCGACAGCCAGCATACCGTAGACGCCAAACATCGCGGTGTGCGCGTGATTCGCCGTGAGGTTGGTCCCGATTTCGTAGTAGCTGACGATAGGAAGGTTGATTAAGAAGCCGTACACACCCGCGCCAAGGAAATTCCAGAAACCAACAGCTACCAGAAACCATACAGCCCACCAGTGTGGAAATGATTTGGCCGACTGCCCCACTAGTCCGCCTGCTCGCAAGAAACTCCACGCCTCAAAGGTCAACAGTAACAATGGAATGACCTCCATAGCCGAGAAGAAAGCTCCGAGGCTCAGGGTGATTGCTGGCTCTCCACTGAAGTACAGGTGGTGCATAGTGCCTATGACGCCGCCGACCGAGTAGAGGATGGCGCTCAGATAAATGACCCTTGTTCCAGTACTGGCCGACACTATGCCTAGCAACACGAAGGCGTAAGCCACAGTAGCAGTGGTAAACAACTCCAGAAAATCTTCCACCCACAGGTGAACGACCCAGAAGCGCCAGAAGTCGGTGGCGGTGAACTCAGTCTGAGGCGTGCTTACCATGCCCACAGCGTAGAACACCGGAATAGATAGCGAGGCGTAGAAGAACAGGTAGGGCATATTGCCCACGTGCTCGCCAGCCAGCCGGCCTCGCAATCCACGGTAGATTATGAAGGCCCACAGGAGCAATCCGACGGTGAGGAGCGCCTGCCAGAGCCGACCGAGGTCGAGATACTCCCATACCAAGGTATCCGTAGCGGGGTCGTAGTGATTACTCTTTAGTTCCTGTCTCATCCGGGTAAGCGCAGAGATGTCGTCTGAGCCGGGGAGACGAGCGTAGGAAGTCACCATCAGCTCAGCCTGGCGGTGAAGGTAATCTGCCGTGAAATCGGGGCCTAGATATGCGCCGTGGCCAAACAGAGTTCCAAACTCCATGAGGCCATACTTCTGGAACACGTGCTGGCCGGCCGTGATGTCATCGCGAGTGAAGAGCGTTTCCCCGGCCTCGTTCACCACTCGCTCTGGGATCGGCGGTTGGTCCTGGTAGGTGCGGGCCGCCAGGTAGAACAGCACAGAGAAGCCCACCACGAACAGAAGCACCGTCGCCTGAAGCCAAAGCGGAGATATCAGCATTTGCCGCTTGGATGGGGCTGCCATTACCTTAGCCTGCCGTATGTATAGATGGGCATTGCAGCCTATCGCCTGCTTAGCGATATGCCTGCAATTTCCGTGCCAGCCAGGCAGCTAGCGGAGTTGCCGCACCTCTAATCCTCTAAGGCGATTGATGGTCTGGGCTACTTCTTGAAGCCGAGGACGGGCGTAATCGCCAGGATGCTGGCCACGGTGCGGGGAGATAACGTCCAGCCCACTGGCGGATATATCTGCGTAGATTCGTTCCAAAGCGGAGGTGATAGGTGCATTCCGATCGAAGTATCCTTGCCGTAGACCATACAAAAGGATGTCGGCAATGGCGCGCGTTTGGCTAGGATCCACTAGCTGCTCCACGTTCTGCAGATCGATGGTGTAGCGACCAAACTCAACGGCGTGCAGGCCCCTTGCCGAAACCTTCACGCGTCCTTTACGGTAGGGGTCCAGACTTTCGGCCACAACAGCGCGAGGGACTATCTGCCCGAACTGCGACGGCGCCTCCTTTTCCCGGTGGGTCGGCATCTCCGCGGCGATGCGGTGTGCCTCCTTGGTCACTACAGAGGGAAGATAATCCTTCATACGAATGACGGTGTCGGCGACGTCGAAGTAGTCACCTGATCCGCCCACGACCACGATAGTGGAGACCCGATACTGCTGGGCGAGATTTCGCACCTGATCGATGAACGGTGTTATTGGCTCCCCCTGTTTGGGCACGAGCCGCTGCATCCTTCCGTCGCGGATCATGAAATTGGTAGCCGAGGTATCTTCGTCAATAAGTAGCAGGCTAGTGCCGTACTCTAGCGCCTCGATTATGTTGGCAGCTTGGGAGGTGGACCCGCTGGCGTTATCGGTGCTGAAGGACGAAGTGTCCTTTTGGAATGGCAGGTTGGAGATGAATGGGCTGATGTCCACTTTCTCCACGCTACGGCCATCCTCCGCGCGTATCTTCACCGCGTCGCCCCGGGTGACGACGTATTCTCGTCCGTCGCCAGGAACGTGGTTGAAGACGCCGCGGCTCAATGCTGCCAGCAAGGTGGACTTGCCGTGGTATCCTCCCCCCACGACCAGCGTAACGCCTTCTGGTATGCCCATCCCAGGCACGTCCCCTCGGTTGGGAGCTTTGAGATACACCTTGAGTTCAGGCGGCGAAGCAAACCGCACCACCTGAGGCCCGACCAGCGGCTCCTCGCTTATGCCGCTGGTCCTCGGAAGCACTGACCCATCGCCTACAAAGGCCACAAGGCCCCTCTCTCTGAGTTGATCGCGCAGCGCCTCTTGGTCTTCGGCAACCTCGACGTGCTTTGCCAGGACGTCCTGGGGCAGCGCTGAGTAGAACATAGCCATTTCCACCAGCGAGGGTATCTCCTGGAAGAACATCGGAATGGCCTCGCTGGCCTGGCAAGTTCGCCCGTAGGCGGGGAGCCCCAGGACAAACCGAACCTCCACGTGTTGGTCGTTGAGAACACACGAGGTGCGTTCCAGGATTTCCTGGCCGCCGGCATCAACAGCTATCATGCCGGAGTGTCCCGTACCCCGGTGGCCCTTGACTACTCTCCCAATGGCGACATCGAAGCTCCGGGTGACGAAGTCCTCGGCAGCCACGCGACGAATGCGCGAGGAATAGAGATCTGGCGGGAACTTCGCCAACGGCTGGGGAACCCGTACACGAACCATCGAAGGCGATGCGAAGGGGTCACCCTGGACGTGATCGACCGCCAAGAAGAATCGAGGGAAACGATACTCCCCCTCGATCTGCTGGTAAGCCCGGTAACCTCGTCCGTCTATGCTTCTGAGGCGTTGTCGCAGGTCCGCTTCTTCTCTCATCTGAAGTCTATCTTGAATAGTACTCCACTATGAGCCCCAAGTCCAGTCGACGCTCCATTTCTTCCAGGGTGGGCATACGAACTACGCGGCCAGTAGTGTCAAGGCGTTCCAACCATGCGGGTATCAGGTTCTTGGTTTCCTCCATCCTCTCCTGCACGGAGGGGATGCTTGCCGCCGTCTCACTGAGGCTAATGGTCTGGCCTTGGGAAACCCGGTAAGACGGAATGTCGACCTTTTTCCCGTCGACCAGAACGTGACCGTGTGTCACTAGTTGGCGAGCCATCGGGCGAGTGCGAGCGAAGCCGAGGCGATAGACCACGTTGTCTAGGCGCCTTTCGAGCAGGGTGAGCAGAGTTTCTGGAGTGCGACCGGCAACCCTGGCGGCCTCCTTGAAGTAGCGCACGAATTGCTTCTCCTGCACCCCGAATATGCGTTTCATCCTCTGTTTCTCGCGCAGTTGGCTGGCGTATTCCGAGTGCTTCCGTCTTCCCCTCGTCCGCCCTCCCGGAGGCACGTTCAGCCTGCGCCTAAGGGAAGCGGAGCCGGTCTCGAATATGTCGATGCCCTCTCGCCGGGACAGCTTGTTCTTGGGTCCGGTGTATCGTGCCATTACGTAGTCTCCGCTGTGTGCTATTCTGGGATGGCCATCCCTTGGCAGAGCGCAACCTGCAATTATCGTACCGAGGGGCACAAACAAAGGATGCGGGGACTAAGAAGATGGGTGATCTGCCGCTACCGCTCACGAATCCAGTCGGCGGACACTCGCTTTGTAATCCCTCTGGCGCTGCACGTAGGTTTCCGCCGCTTCTCTCAAACGGCGTAGATGCTCGTCCGTAACCTGCCGGACGACTCTTCCCGGCACCCCCACCACGAAGGATCTTGGCGGGATGGCTTGCCCTTCCAGGACCACCGTTCCGGCCGCGATTACGCTCCCCCAGCCGACGGTGGCGCCGTCGAGAACTACGGCGTTTATGCCAATCAGAACCAGGTCCTCGATTGTCGCGGAATGCACCGTGGCTCCGTGCCCAACCGTCACATCTTCGCCAATATGAGTTGAGTGGCCAAAACCGGTGTGTATCACCGATCTATCTTGGATATTGGTCCTACGTCCTATGATAACCGGGTTCTCGTCGCCTCTTATGACTGAATTAAACCAGACGCTCGCGTCCTCGTCAATGGTGACATCGCCAACAATTTGCACTCCCTCGGCTATGTAAGCCGAGGGATGGATGTTAGGTCTGTGGCCCTTGAACGAGAAGATGCCCATCAGATATTTCTCAAAGCTCTTTCGATGATGCCGAGCGCTTCTTCGACCTCTGCCTCGGATACGTTGAGAGGTGGAACCAGGCGAATCACATTCTCTGCCGTGCCGCAGCTAAGTAGGAGCAATCCATCCTGCAGACACTTCTCTCGAATGGCGGCTACCGCCTCTTTGTCGGGACTACCGTCCGGTTTGCCCAGTTCGATTCCTATCATCAGACCCACACCACGCACGTCACAGATCGCCGGGAATGCTCTCTTGAAGTCTTCAAGTCGCCCCATCAGTTGGTTCCCTCTGGCCCGGGCGTTGGCTAGCAATCCTTCTTCCTCGATCACACTTATTGATGCCAGCGCTGCGGCGCAGGAGACGGGATTGCCGCCGAAAGTGCTTCCGTGAGTTCCAGCCGGCCAGTTTTTCATAAGTCGCGATGACGCGACGATCGCGCTCAGCGGGAATCCAGAGGCGATGCCCTTAGCTACGGTCATAATATCCGGGTCGACTCCGAATACCTGTGAGGCAAACATCTCCCCAGTGCGGCCGAAGCCAGTCTGAACCTCATCGAATATGAGTAGGATGCCGTGCTGATCGCATACCTGCCGGAGCCCCCGGAGGTACTCTACAGGAGGGGGCACGTAGCCACCTTCTCCCAACACTGGCTCGATGATGATTGCCGCCACGTCTTCCGCTGGCGCGAAAGTTTTGAGCATATAGCGCAGATAGGAAAGACACTCCAGTGAGCACGTATCCCTGTGATGACCCAACGGACACCGGAAACAGTAAGGGTAAGGCGCCATAAACACGCTGGGAAGCAGTGGCTGGTACCCAGCGCGGTAGTGCGCCTTAGAACTGGTGACGGAAACTGCCCCTAACGTTCGGCCATGAAAGGCGCCGGCGAAAGCTATAACGATGGATTTGCGCGACACATAGCGTGCTAGCTTGAGCGCGCCTTCGATGGCCTCGGCGCCGGTGTTGGCCAGGAAACACATGTCCACACTCGGCGGAGTTATCTGCACTAGCTTCTCTGCCAGCAGCACGTTCAGTTCTACGTGCGCTACGCTGCTGCAAGTGTGTATGAGCTTCTTTACTTGCTCTGTCGCGGCCTGAACTACTCGAGGATGGCAGTGGCCCACATTGTTAGTGGCGATCCCGGACGCAAAATCCAGGTACTTGCGACCGTTTCGAGCGTAGAGGTACGACCCTTCTCCTCGTTCCGCAATGATCGAGGTGTAACGGGCGAGCGTTGGGGCAATTACCGCGGCCTCTCTAGCGAGGATCTCGATATCGGTTTCTTGTAGTCCCGCTTCCATATGGTTCCTTGATTCGACGATAGCACAAAGAAAACTGGGTGTCAAGGAAACGCGGGTTCAAGCCGTCTGCTGCTTTCTCTCTTGAATGCGGTTCATCAGAAGACTGACTAGCTCGTCGTTGTCGAAGGGCTTGGCGATAAATCCATCCGCTCCGGTTTCTTTGAGTTCGGCTAAGTTCAACGCAGCCGACATGATGACGATGGGCGTTGTCGCTGTCTCTGGGTTCTTGCGCAACTCCTTACAGCAAGTTACTCCATCCATGACGGGCATCATAACGTCCAAAAGGACGACGTCTGGGCGATGATCCTCGACCTCACGGAGCGCTTCCCGTCCGTTGCTGGCACTCAGTACGGAGAATCCCTCGATTTCCAGGACAGTCTTGACGAGACTTAGAATGCAGGGGTCGTCATCGGCAACCAGAACTCTGGGGTTCTCTACCACCACCCCACCTCCCAACCAGCATTATGATAGCCAAGCAAGATTGCAAGCGGTTGCACTACAGGCTGGCATAGTCACAGTATATCAGCCTATCTAGCAGGTGTCAAGATGGAGTTTCAGCCTTCAAGGCAACTGGTGAGCGGCGTTCTCACCAATCTGCGCTCAATCGAACTGCAATGTCTCTCCAGCTCTCGAATCCTGCGTAGCACTTTGCTGGCTGGTCTTTACGATAGATAGCCGCGGCCTTGCAAATCCTTGACAACGTTTCTCTGTCCTGATATATTGTTGACATTAGCTATCGGAAATATCAATTTGCCGCCTGGGGACGTACTGATGAAGGTTTCTATGAAAAGCGACTACAGCTTGAGAGCAGTTCTCGACTTAGCCAGCCATAGCGGTGAGGGGCCGGTCCAGAGCGCAGACATAGCGGCCAGGCAGGGTATTCCTGAACCATATCTCGAGCAATTGCTAACCATTCTGCGCAAGGCGGGTTTGGTAAAGAGCGTGCGCGGGCCGCAAGGGGGACACTTGTTGGCCAGACCACCAGAACAAATCAGCGTGGGCGAAGTGATTGTGGCTATGGAAGGGTCTGTGGCTCCCATGCGCTGTGTGGAGGCCACCGACGCCTGCTCGCTATCGAGCACCTGCGCACAGCGCGAACTGTGGAAAGAGGTGAACGAAGCGACGCAGAAGATCTTGGACAGCACGACCATAGGATCGCTGCTCGATCGTGAGGCCTCTCGCCTGCGTAAGACCATGTACTACATCTAAAGATGGGAGAATGCCGATGAAGGTCAGCGTGTACATAGCCACACCGCTGCGAAAAGCCACTATGAACCAAGACAAGATCCACCTGGAAGCGGATTCCATCTCCGATTTGCTTGGTGCTCTCGTCGAGCGATATCCTGGACTGAGAGATCACATTTTCGACGAAGCTGGGGAGATACCCAGGTTCCTGAACATCTATCTGAACAACGAGGAGATCCACTCGCTCAACGGAAAAAACACCCCACTTCACGATGGGGACGAGGTGGCGGTGATTCCGGCTCTAGCCGGCGGTGGCGAGCCCTTTTCGGAGGAGCAGGTTCGGCGGTACGCCCGGCACATAATTTTGCCCGAGGTAGGTGGAAAGGGGCAGCGGAAGCTTCTCGATGCCCGGGTGCTGATCGTCGGCGCTGGAGGTTTGGGATCGCCCATAGCTCTCTATCTCGCGGCTGCAGGCGTGGGCACGCTCGGAATTGTCGATTTCGACCAGGTGGACCTGAGCAACCTGCAGCGACAGATAATGCACCACGTTCACGACGTAGGGCGTCCAAAGGTGACGTCTGCTGCCGAGACGGTGGCCGAAATAAACCCTGATGCCAAGGTGGTTACGTATCCCGTTCGGCTGTCGTCGGACAACGTCATCGACATCATCGCCGGTTACGACATCGTAGTTGACGGCTGCGACAACTTCCCCACTCGCTATCTCGTGAACGACGCTTGTGTCTGGAATGGCAAGCCCTATGTTTACGGCAGCATTTTCCGGTTCGAGGGCCAAACCAGCGTGTTTTACCCTGGCAAAGGCTGTTACCGCTGTCTGTTTCCCACTCCACCCCCTCCAGGCATGGTTCCGAGCTGCCAGGAAGCGGGCGTTCTGGGTGTTCTTCCTGGCGTCGTGGGCGTTATTCAAGCTACCGAGGTAGTGAAGCTCATTCTGGGGATTGGCGAGCCACTCGTCGGACGCCTTCTGCTGTACGATGCCCTGGCTATGGAGTTTAGAGAGGTCAAGATTCGGCGAGATGAGAACTGTCCGGTTTGTGGAGACACCCCGACGATCAAAGAACCGATAGATTACGAGCATTTCTGCGGCGTAGCCGCCAGCGGCTCGCTCTAAGTGGCTCATCCGGCAAGTCCGAGGTCCAAATCGCCGGCCATTCGAAGTCGCGTCCCGGCGAGCGAACCCCGTCTTAACACTGCTGCGTGGTACGCGGGGCCGTCCTACGCGCTCACTGTGGGGGCGTGGATGTCTCAGGCTCCTTGGCTTGCGGATGTCTCGTCCGGACGGTCCATACCCTGTCCATCTGGCATCGCGGACGTCTCGTCCGCACCATGGAACACTTCTGGGGACGCGGACGTCTCGTCTACTGTGTCTGGGTGAAGGCCGGCCTTGCTGTGGTAGGCGCAGGCACGGCAGCCGGGGCTCTTCTCCGGTGAGGGGCTGACGACTCTTCGCAACGCAATCGGCATCTTGCCAGCATTGGCTATTGACTGCTATTATGGGTAGCGATACTAGCATCGTAAGCGCCGATTCTGCACGGAGCGCTTACAACAGGCATGGGGAAGGTTGGGGTGAGATTTAACAACATCATCGATGCCATAGGCCATACCCCCCTGGTGGAGTTGCCACGCTTGAGTCCGAAGCCGGGGGTGCGTATATACGCCAAGCTGGAAGGCCACAATCCAGCTGGCAGTGTTAAGGATCGGATTGCCAAGTATATGATCGAGCAGGCCGAGAAGGATGGTACCCTCACTCACGAAAAGACCATCCTGGAAGCCACAAGCGGCAACACAGGGATATCCCTGGCCATGATAGGGCATCGCCGGGGCTACCGCGTCAAGGTAGTGATGCCAGAGAATGTCAGTTTGGAGAGGCGCCAGCTGCTCGAATTGTATGGCGCGGAGATAATCCTTACTGAAGGACAGAAAGGCACTAATGGTGCGATCGAGGTGGCGGAGCAACTGGCCCAGGACCCGCAGTACTTCATGCCTTATCAGTTCGGCAATCCCGCTAATCCCCAGGCTCATTACGAGACTACTGGTCCCGAGATCATAAGAGACCTCCCGGAAGTCGACGTGTTCGTCGCTGGCCTGGGAACAGGGGGGACTATCACTGGAGTCGGAAGGCGCCTGAGAGAGCACAATCCCGACGTGAAGCTCGTGGCTGTGGAGCCGCACAACGGCGAGTTGCTCGAAGGCCTGCGCAGCCTGGAGGGTGGCTTCGTGCCCGAGGTCCTGGACCTCAACCTCCTGGACGAGAAGATGATAGTCCACTGTGAAGATGCCTTCGAGATGACCCGCCAGTTAACTCGACGCGAAGGCGTTTTCGCCGGCGTTTCTTCCGGAGCAGCTATGTTTTGCGCGGTGCATTTGGCCAGGCGCATGGTGTCTGGGAACATAGTGGTTCTCCTAGCAGACGGTGGGTGGAAGTACCTCAGCACCGGGGTCTGGACCAAGGAGACGTGTGGAGTCGGGAGCCAGACGGAGTCGGTCGCCTAGTGGTAGACAGACCACACGGTGCGAAAATGCTTGAACCGCCAAGAACGTAGAGAGCGCAAAGGAAAACATCGGAAATCTTTGCGCCCTTCGGGGTGAGCTTCCGTCTTTACTCCTGGCGGCGCTTTGCCACGGGCGTTGAAAACCTGCAAGGCTGAGCCACTACTGCAGAATACTGATGGTCGCTACCAGCAGAACCACCTGCACCAGCACGGAGGTGGCTAGAAGCAAGGTGGCGGCAAGCCGCTCTCTGGGGTGCAGAACCAGCCCTAACGCTAGGTTTACCAGTAACACACCTGTCCCGATTCCCGGAATCTTGAACGTCTCTGCGCGCGTCCCCAGGAAGTCTATCTCCCCCAGAATGTTGTAGTGCAGTGGCAGCACCGGCGGAAGAAACGGATACCGGAAGCTCACGTAGGCGAAGATTGCGAGGTTGCCCAGTAAGGCCAGGAGCAGCAGCGCCTGATAAGCCCTTTCCTGCCAAAAGGGCAGGCTCGGCGCCACTAAGCCCGGCGGGGCGCCGAGCAGCAGGCCCAGCGCCAGGATCAGTGCCAGGTCCAGGAGTGCCGCCAGCGCCATTAGAAATGAACCCAGGTCGTACTCCCGACTGAACAGGGTCTGAAGGATGAAAGCTTCAGTGCCGAGCAGAAGGATTAGCGCGGCAGCGCCGATGTAAAGCCTTCGACCTGGCGCCGGCTTCCGGTTGGTCATAGTATCTTTGTCGCGCTCCTGCAGCTTCTGGCTCCAGTTCTCTTTTGGAGCTAGCTCTTGGGGTAAACCGGCGTGACCCAGTCGCGGTACTTGTCCAGTTGCCCTCGCACTGCTTTTGAGTAGAGGTCTTGCAGCTTAGTGGCCACTGGCCCGACTTTCCCGTCGCCTATTGGCCGACGGTCGACTTCGCCAACCGGCGTCACTTCGGCGGCCGTACCCGTGAGAATTATCTCGTCAGCCGCGTAAAGCTCGGTACGGTCCACCTTACGCTCGACGACCTCTATCCCCAACTCTTCCCTGGCCAGTTGCATGACCGTGTTGCGGGTTATGCCGACCAGGATGTTCTCGGTGACCGGCGGGGTAACTAGTTTCTCGCCAAATACCAGGAAGATGTTCTCTGCGCTGCCCTCGCAAACGTGCCCGTCTTGTGTAAGGGTGATGGCCTCGTCGTAACCATCCAGCATAGCTTCGCTCTTGATGAGGGCAGAGTTCACATAGAGCCCAGTCACCTTGGCTCGAGCTGGTATGGCGTTGTCGTCGATGCGCCGCCACGACGAAACGCAGCATCGAATCCCACGGTCAGGGGGAAGATACTTCCCGAAAGGAGCTGTGTAGATGAAGAACCCGTCGGGCAAACCGTGCAGGCGCACACCAACCAGCTCTGAGTCTTTGTAAACCAGCGGACGTACGTAGATATCCTCTCGCGGCCCGTTCCGACGGAGCAGTTCCACGGTAATATCGCACAGCTCGGGAATGCTGTGCGGCAGTTTCATCGTGAGAATGCGGCACGACTTTTCCAGCCGTTCGTAGTGTTCGCGCATTCGGAAAAGATACATCTGCTCGTCTGCGCCGTTCCAGTAGGCCCGAATGCCCTCGAACACGCCAGTTCCATAATTTAGCGCGTGGTTCATTATCCCGAGTTTCGCCTCGGCTAGTGGAACGAACTCGCCCCGGAAGTACGCGAAATTGGCCATCTTCCCATCTCTCCTGACACATCCCAAAGATATACGTCATTATAGCACCTGCCGACAATAATGGAAACCGCGCCCGGATCGGCGTTTGCTCTTCGCTTTCATTAATGCTACACTACTAGCACCTACACCTAGCGAAGCTTCGCCTCAAACCGCCCAGTGCGCGGTAACACTGTACGATGACCTTCTGAAAGGGTAGAATGGCTGGCAGGAAAGGGGGTTGACTGTGAGCATGTGCGACATCAACG
>Ga0315298_1003778_pt1 | contig 23523 bp, 27 predicted proteins | sample WHS_1_MG_FD_203077 | JGI IMG/M metagenome (GOLD analysis project Ga0315298, IMG submission 203077) | Extremophilic microbial mat communities from Washburn Hot Springs, YNP, Wyoming, USA - WHS_1_MG | ecosystem: Environmental > Aquatic > Thermal springs > Hot (42-90C) | place: USA: Wyoming...
ATTTTTACCCAGGCAGCAGTGTGCTCTCCTTCGGTACTGCGGGCTGCAACCTGGCCTGCAAGTTTTGCCAGAACTGGGATATTTCCAAGTCCCGCGAGATGGACCGGCTCCAGGACCAGGCCAGCCCTGCGGGTATCGCGGCAACCGCCCGGTCGTTGGACGTCAAAAGTGTGGCCTTTACCTATAATGATCCGGTTATTTTTGCCGAATACGCCATGGATACGGCGGATGCCTGCCATGCCGTCGGCATCAAGACCGTTGCCGTTACCGCCGGTTATATCCATGCGCAGCCGCGGGCGGAATTTTTCGCCAAAATGGATGCAACCAATGTCGACCTCAAGGCCTTTACCGACGAATTCTACTTCAAGCTGACCGGAGCGCATCTGGCCCCGGTGCTGGAAACGCTGGAGTATATCGTCAAGGAAACCCGGACCTGGCTGGAGATCACCACGCTGCTCATTCCGGGCCACAACGACTCAGAGGCGGAAATTCGTGCGGCGGCGGAGTGGATGATGGGGCATCTGGGTCCCGACGTACCGCTTCATTTTTCTGCTTTCCATCCCGACTACCGGATGCCGGATGTGCCTGCCACACCGGCTGATACCCTGGTGCGGGCACGCCGCGTGGCCATGGAGACGGGTTTGCATTACGTCTATACCGGCAACGTACATGACCAGGAAGGCGATACCACTTTTTGTCCCGGATGCGGGTCGGCATTGATCGTCCGCGACTGGTACCAGATATTGTCGTATCACCTGACCCCGGAGGGCCATTGCCCGCACTGCGGGCACCATATTGCCGGGCATTTCGAGGCCAAGCCGGGGAGTTTCGGGCGCAAACGCATTCCTTTGCGCATCGGGGCCTGACGGCTGACTACGGGTTTGCGCCCCTGTTCAGCAAGGCATTTATGGCTTCCAGGTCTGCCATGTTGATCTGGCCGGATGCGGCCTTGAGCTGTATGCGCGCTATTATCTGGTTATAGAACGCCACATTGTAGTCCTGCTCGGAGCGGATGTAGTCCGTGGCCGTTTGCAGCAGGTCGATGATGGAGCGGGTACCCACCTCATAGCCCTTGCGCGTACCTTCCAGGGAAACCTTGGCCGAGACGACGGTCTCCTTGGCGGCGTGCAGTTGGGCTACGCTGTCTTTCAGATTGAGGAAGGCGGTCTGGGTATTGAGCGTGACTTCGTCGCGGACATTGGCGACGTGATCGACACTGGCGATGGTCTGTGCCTGTGCCTGTTGTACGGAGGCAGAGGTGTGCCCGCCCTGATAGAAGGGTACGGAGAGGTTGAGGCTCACCCCGGCCTGATTCATGGCCATACCGGGAAAAGGACTACCCAGGGAGTGTTGTGCGATACCCTGAAGATCCACCACTGGCCAGCGCGCACGGCGGTTATATTCGACCTGATCTTGCGCGGTTTGCAACTGTGCTTCCGCCTGATGCATGAGCGGCTGATCTTTGACGGCGCTCTGCACCCAACTGGTCATATCGTCGGGCTGAGGGCCCATGGCCTCATAATGCCCCAGGTTGTCGAGTATGCCGATGGGATGATGGGTGAGCCGTTGTAGGCGGCGCTGGGCAACGGCGACCCCGTTGCGGGCCTTGATAAGATCAGCTTTGGCGGCATCAAGGCGGGCTTGTGCCTCACGCACGGCGATGATGTCGCCGGTGCCGATCTTCAGCGTGGCGGCCGTCTGCTTGTAAATACTTTCGAGCAGCGCGTTCTGTTTTTCGGCAACGTGTTCCTGGGCTTGGGCCTCCAGTACGCCGAAGTAGGCCTGAGCCACCTGCAAAGCCAGTTGTTGCTCGGTATAGGTGAGGGCCGCTGCGCTGGCCTGAATCTTGGTGTCGGCCTGCCTGAGCGCCGTCCACGCCTGACCATCAAAAACGGATTGGGTAATATTGACGCTGTAGCTGTCCGACAGGTACGCGCGATTGATGGGTTCCGCACCAAAGCCGGTGATGTCGGCCGTGTTGAAGCCAACGCCAGCACCGGCACCCACATGGGGGAGCAGGGCGGAACGGGCGAGGGGCTTGTCCTGCATCTGCGCCGACAGTTCGGCGCGGGCCTGCGCCAGGACGGGGTCTGTCCGGTAGGCCTGCTGATAGGCCTCAACGAGGCTTTCCGCCCAGGCGGGCGTCGTGCCCAGAATCAATGTCACCATGAGAAGCGAAAGACGTGGGGGTAGACGATCTGCGCGCATGGGAATGACCCTGTTATGACGGTAAGTCCACAAGATACTGACCGATCGGTCAGCCGTCAAGGGAGGATCCCGCAGTCATGCGCCTCGATGCCGCCTCCGGGAATGGGCAAAATGGCGCTTCTCCCTTATGCTGACCCTCCCGTTTCAGTGGATTCTGCGCTGCTTATGCCTCACTCTATTCTGACCCGATGTGCGGTGCCCTATCCCGAGAATGCCGCCACAGTATTTGCGTCGCTGGCCTCAACGCCCTGGTCCTTCTTTCTGGATAGTAGTGCGACGGTGTCGCTGCAGGGGCGTTACAGCATGCTGGTGACGGCACCGCGCCGGCGTCTGTGGCAAGAGGCGGGGCGGCTTTGGATTGCCGATGGAAATGGTCCCGCGCGGTGCTCGGCGCTTTCGCTCTGGGCGGCATTGCGCGAGTCTGTGGCGAGGCTTCCCGATGCCGCTTCTCTGCCTGCGGAACTACCTTTTGCGGGCGGAGCTCTGGGTTATCTGGCCTATGATTTCGGGCTGGCGGGGCAGGGTATTCCGCCGCCTCCCGCACAGTCTCTTCCTGAAGCGGCCTTCGGTATTTACGATACCGCGCTGCTGGTCGACCATCATGGGCGTAAGGCCTGGCTTTGTGCGCCCGAAGACCGGATGGTGCAGGCACTCGCGGAGTGGCAGCCACGCCTGGCTTGCGGGAAGGTATATCCCCACGATCCGTCTTTCCAGGTGCGAGGGCCGGTACGGCAGCTCTGGAGTCGCAGCGAATATGCCGCAGCTTTTGCCCGGGTGCATGCCTATATCCAGGCGGGTGACTGCTATCAGGTGAATCTGGCTCAACCCTTTGTAGCCTCGTACGCGGGCTCGCCATGGTCGCTTTACCAGCGTCTGCGAACGGCCAATCCGGCACCTTTTTCTGCATATTTGTCCCTGCCCCAGGGCGCGGTGCTGAGTTTTTCCCCGGAACGGCTGCTGCGGGTTCAAAAAGATCGTTTGCAGGTCCGGCCCATCAAAGGGACGCGCCCGCGTCTGAAGGATCGGCAGGAAGACCAACAGATGGCGCAGGCACTTTTGGCCAGCCCCAAGGATCGTGCCGAGAATTTGATGATTGTCGATCTGCTGCGCAACGATCTGGGGCGGGTGGCAGCGACCGGTTCGGTGCAGGTGCCGCAACTCTGCGCGCTCGAATCTTACGCCGAGGTTCATCATCTGGTCAGTGTGGTAGAGGCGCGGTTGGCGTCGGGGCAGGATGCCTTGAGTGCGCTGGAGGCCTGCTTTCCGGGGGGGTCCATTACCGGGGCTCCCAAACGCCGGGCCATGGAAATCATCGCCGAACTGGAGGCCGGAGCGCGTGGCCTGTATTGTGGGAGTGTTGGGTATCTGGATCAGCGCGGCGGCCTGGATATGAATATCGCTATTCGCAGTATGACGGCTGTCCGGGGGGAATTACGCTTCTGGGCGGGAGGCGGCATCGTCGCAGATTCTGATCCGGATGCGGAGTATCAGGAGACGCTGGATAAGGTGGCTGTATTTCATCGCGAGCTTGCCGCATTGGCAGGAGAGGGGTGAGGATGTTTGTCATAGTGACCTCAACTGGCATAGAGTCGCTCCCAGCCTTGACTACAAAAAAACGGAACATGTCCAAAGAATACAAAAAACATCATACCCATTGGCAACTATTGTTGCAGATCGTCTTTACGGTCGGCATCCTGTTTTGGCTCTTACACAACACCAACTGGCAGGAACTGGGTCAACGCTTTGCGGATATGCGCCTGCTCTGGTTCGTGGCGGCCGTGTTGTCCTACGCCATGAATCTGTCGGTGTCCGCCATACGCTGGCGCATCATTCTCAAGGCAATGGAGCGCTCCGCACCCATGCTCTGGCTGCTGCGGCTGAACTGGGTGGGTGCGTATTTCAATCAGATACTGCCGGGGTCTGTATCCGGTGATGTGATCCGCGCCTGGTACACCCGCCACCAGACTCACTCCATGCCGCTGGCGCTGGCCGCAGTATTCGGAGACCGCTTCATGGGGTTGGGGGCACTGATTGCCATCGCTGCCGTCGCCTTTGTGCTGGGCGGTGCGCGGGTGGGATTGTTGCCGCAGATGGGTTGGACGATCGGGGTTCTGGTCTTTGCTTACGTCCTGATTATATTTTTGATTCTGAGCCCATTGCTCAACTTTCTGGAAAAATTTGCGGGTAAACTTGGTGAAAAGCTGCACGACATTCGTCTCGGCATGGGCGCGCTGCTGCGTCATCGCCTGGCCCTCAGCGGAACCATTGCACTCTCCTTTGTGGTGCAATTTTTTTCGATCCTGACTTTCTGGCTGCTCGCCCGTGCCCTGGGTGAAGCCCCCGACGCCGTGGCGGTCTGGGTGGTCTGGCCGGTGATCAGCCTTTTTTTGGCCTTACCCATCTCTTTTGCGGGCTGGGGGCTGCGTGAGGGGCTGATGGTGTTTTATCTGTCTTACCTGCACATGGGGCATGAACAGGCCCTGGCGCTCTCACTTTTGCTGGGCTTTACCGTCGTGCTGACCAGCTTGCCGGGTGCGCTGCTCTGGATTGGGCTGCATCGCCACCATCAGGCTCCACCAGATTTGAAAATTCCGCCCGCCTCGCGTTAAACTGCGCGTCTTGCTGGCGTAGCTCAGTCGGTAGAGCTACTGATTTGTAATCAGTGGGTCGGGGGTTCGATTCCTCTCGCCAGCACCATATAAAACAGGCGCTTAGGACGTTTTCCTCGGTGCCTTCATTTTTCCGGGCTAACCCAGGGCTAACCCCAGAAAAAAGGCTCCGCCCGCAGGGAAATGGCGTGCGGTTTCGCCCCAGCCTATGGGCAATAAAAAAGCGCCCCGAAGGACGCTTGCGTGTTGAAAGATGTTGATGGTCAGAAGTGGTAAGCCATTCCCACAATGCCGCGAATATCGTTAATCGTGGCGCTCGCATTCAGGGCATACGGCACATAACTGTATGATGCCGAGTAGCGGTCATAATCAATCCCGCCGAACACGCTCCAGTCTGGGTCAAAGCGGTAGTCCGCCTTCGCACCGATCTGTAGGACGCCAGAGGACGGCGGATTGTTTGCCCCATATCCGGCAGCGGAGGCGGACGCAGAAACCCCGGCCAAATAGCCCAGGTGCCCCGTCACCGACAAGCGTGAGGACACGACCAGCGCGCCGAAAGCCCCGCCGCCCACCGCGTTATTTCGATAGGCTGCCGTGTAACCGTCCAGGCCCATCTTAAAATCGGCATACTGATAGGCCACATATGGGCCAATCGCTGCGTTTTCACCAATGGCAAAGAGCTTGCCGATGCGGGCGTTAAAAGCCATTGAGTGGCCCGATACATTGGCCGATCCAGAAGCAGGTGCGCCTCCGCCATTGTTCAGGGTCCCCGAAATGGTGCCCCCATTGATCGGTGAGCCGAAGGCGTAATCCGCACTCAAATGGGTGTACCACAATTCCTGATTGACGCCGGTCATGGTAATGCCGACGCCGCCGTTCGTGTTGCCGCCATTCGCAGACACACTGCCAGACGGGACGCTTGCGCTCGCGCTGGATGGAGTGGCGGCGACTTCGCCATAGACCCCAATCGTATCCAAGGCCTGACTAAGGGTATCGGCTGCGGCAACTGGCGCAATGGCGGCAATGGCCAGCGCTGTCATAATTCTGAGATTCATCACTTCTTCCTCTGATGGTTGGTAACCATCAGATTAGGCGGATTTCTGGAAAAGGCAATCCGGCTCCCGGCCCTCTACTTACCCGCGTCGCGGCCCAGCGCTTCCAGATCCTCCAAGGACCATCTGGATGATCCGCAACGCCCAATCAGGTCATGGCATGACTGATGAGGATGGTGGTGGAGAAGACGTGTTAGGGGCACTGTCAAGGTTGCTCGGCACAGGCTTGATCGCCTCAGTGTATGTCCACCCGGATGCGCCGTCCGGTAGCCGTAGTTTTACCGCATCAAATCCGATATTTATGGCGCGCACCCGCCTCCCTTGAAAAGTAAAGGATCCCACGCAATCATATCGCTCATAAGCGTGTAGTAGACCAATATCATCAGAGGCGTCAATCGCAAGAGAAACCGCATCCAGACCCTTGCGGTCTGCGCAGACTGCGTAACCCGAATGGAGTTGATACATGTGCCCAAGCTGAACGTCTAACACGGCACTTTTCGGAGCGCTGTCGTTGCCCGAGAAAAAGGTCTTCCCCACGAGAAATACAAAGATAGCCACAAGTATAAGCCCCACAAATGCCCTTAAGACCGGACGGGATTTGCCGTGCGGTAGGGCGCCGCTTTCTGGCATGGGCTGTCTGCAATGAGGGCATGTGACTGCATCGGCGGATAGTTCCTTGTGGCAAGTTGGGCACGAGTGAATAGCAGCCATGATATTGATTCCTGACGGTATGGAAAACTGATGACATCGAAACTCTTGGCGGATATCAAGTCCGACACCACTGCCAAGTAGGGTGCTAAGATTGCCCATCCGCGCTTATTCTATGTCCTATTTCTTGGAATAGTGGGCGACGATAATCGGCTCTGCCTTTTCTAGCATCCGCTGCAACTGCCTGTTATCCGCGTTTGTTGGGTTTACTTGCTCGTATTGCGAGCCTGGATTAGTCACATAGGCCAGTCGCACAAAGACCTCGACGCCGCCATTTTCTTGTGCGAACTGGTAGGTCAGACGGTCGTCCGGGGTTGGGTTATACTCGGAGCCCATCAAGATAGAAGCGGTTAACCCGTGGACGGGCTTATCCATCACCAAAAGATTATGTGTCTGCTTGTAAATGTTCATCCCATCGGCGAGCGAGACCGCCAGAAAGGCGCTCTGAGCCTGAGAAACGGTTAGATTGGGAAAAAATTTTTGCGGCTTCCCGGTAGAGGTATCCAACGGCTGAACCGTCGCGCACCCGGTCAGGGCAAGAGTCCAAAGCAGCACAAAAAAAGAGCGAAAGTTCATGAGAGATTGAGCCGGTAGTGGGGTCGGTTAAAAGAATAAGCGCAATCGACGGAAATGCAACGCTACTCCGATCATTCCCCGTTCACGGCCTTATCAACTTCCTGATCTCGCGTTCTTGCCGGTCGTACTCACGAATCAGCGCCATGACTGCCCGCACCTCTCGGCGGGCGGCACGAACCCCCAGGCTCTTGGCATTAGCGGCGCTCTTGACCTTTCCGGCTTCGGTTACTGGTCCGGTCGATTGTTCCCAGGGACGCCATTGCCGGATCATCTCCGCCTGCCTTGCTCGGCGCTCCGGTGTCCAGCCGTTCGATATGCTCATGGGTGATCTCCTTTAGTTCGGTGTCAGGATTGGATTTTACAGGGGCGGGCGCGGGTGTCCCATTGTTGACCTGCATGGGTCCGACACTTTGATTGATCTGTTGCTTGCCCACGAACACGGCGGGATTTTTGAGGGTCGCCAATGCTTCAGCGGCCTGTACGCATTGCCGTTGCGCCTTGAGCGATGCGGTCAGCCATAGCTTCACCTGATCCACGCTGGTGGTGTCCATCGCACGGCGGGCAAGGCTGTTGAACATGGCGTCCAGGGTGTGCATCTGGCTACTCAGCATGGCCTCGATGCGGGTCATATCTCCATCGTTGACCTTCTGGGACTGGCCCACAAGTTCAGGGATGGTGTATTGGGCATCAGGCGTAATACTTCCCCAGGTGAATTTTTCCAGCGTCAGCGCGGCCTGCATCTCCGGCATGGTCGCGGCCTTCGCCGTATCCTTCTTCGGTGTGGTCGGATTGCCGTTGATGTTGATATTCCGCACGTTGGTTGCTGGTGCCTTTGGTTTCGTGGTCATGGCTTCGCCCTCTGTACGCGCCGGATCATGGCGGCGATGTTGTGAATGGCTCGATGGTCGGATGGTGTAGCGGCCAGGAATACGCGGGCGGTGCCTACTGTGGCGACAATGTGCCCACCTCTGGTCCTGGTGAACGCGACGCCGGGGAACAGCCTGGTCAATTCGCGGATATGTCGGGTCATGACGCTGATCCCGCATACTCAGGGCAGCGACGCGGGGCCATCGGGAAAGCCGCTCGGTAGTCCCCACGATTTCCGGCTGGTGGCTGGCCTGTCACTGTGGCAAGACAAGAGCCTATCCCCATCTTCGTGGTGCCCGGTTGGAATCGGACGCATTGCCCACAAGCGACGGTCGCTGGTGCCGTTTGGGGGGCCATAGCTGGCTTAGGCTGCACCGTAGGGTCGATGGTGGCATCAATACCCGTGTCGTCCTTTAGCAGCGCCAGCAGCGCGGCCTTGTGTTCCCGGATAAGCGGTATCAGCCGGGCTGGGGTATCCCGGAACTTGAGCCGGTCCCCCTCGGTCCAGATTTCGCCACCGACCTGCTCGATCTCGGCCAGCAAGGTGGCGGCGGTCATACTTCACCATCCATAGGGGTGTCGTCGTCTGGAATGTGGCATGGTTGGCATTGTTGGCCTTCTTGCTCAAAAGCCAGCATTTCCGGGGTTTCTGTGGCTTCTGCGCTTTCAAGAGTGCCAACATTGCCAGTTTTCCTATATATGGAAATGTGGCGTTCTTGGCATCCTTGGCCTTCTTGGTCGTCATCGGCGCGTGTACCTGATATCCAATTTTTCAGGTGCCACCCCCAGGCTTTACCGATTCTGACCGATACCACGCCCATCTCCTTTTTCGCTCGGTCAAGGGTTCGCTTGGCTATGCACTCTTGCCCGGCACATTCTCTGATTTCTTTTTCCAGCTTCGGTCCATCGGCCAGAATATCCAGCAGGAAGCCGGTCGCTTCTTCACGCGGCGACGGTCCCGATTCCTCGCCGGGCTTTTTGTCATCCTCGATCTGTCCGGCCAATTCTCTGGCGCTTCCTTCCAGGGGTTCACCCCAGAGGATGCAAGAGGCGTACAGGTCGCTATGGCCGGGGACGGCGGTCTGCGCCAGGTCGTACTCGAAGCCGCCGCCATCGTGGCCAATATTGGACTTAGTGCGGATCAATCGGCGCTTCTGGTCGTCGGCATCTTTGCCGGGCTTGATGGTTGCCCATACCAGGCGGGCAAATGCTCCGAAGGCCAGCGATCCGGTGACGCGCTCCAAGGGGTCGCGGCCTGCGGTGCCCTTGGTGAAGTGGCTAATGCCCAGGACGGCGCAACCAAGATTCCCGGCAAGGTCTACAATAGGCTGCAAACTCCGCCGGACCTCGGTGTTTTGGTGGCTATCCCCAGATACCGCGCTGCTTATCGGGTCCAGAATCAGCAGACGGGGCTTAAACTTCGCCAAGGCGGATTCCAGCAGCGCCATGTCATTGGCAGGATCAAAGCCGCGTAACTTTCCGTCATCGCCCCGTGTACCTGTAATCAGGTGGACGCGGGCCACGTCTGCGCCCATCGCCATCAAACGCGGCACAAGGGTATCTGCGGGGTCATCCTCACCGCTCCACATAATCACATCGGCGGGTTGTCGGCATATCTCGCCATCGGGCCAGCGTCCAGAGGCGGTCAGTGTAGCGGCGACGGCCAGCGCGATGGTGGTCTTTCCGGTCCCGGCCATGCCTGCCAGAACGTGCAGTTTTCCAGCGGCCAACCATCCTGGCCATATCCAACTGATACCCTCGGGCGCGATGGATGACGCACAAGTCAGGGTGACTCCGGGCTGTGGGCTGGCCTGCTCATCCCATTGCGTAGTCATTGGACACCCCCAGCGGCGGCTAGGGCGTCTGATATACGTTCTTCGGCCAGCGCCAGCCGGTCTAGGGATTCCACGTCCATCGCCTCACCGCGATTGACGGCCTCAACGATCAACCGGGCGACGGTGGCTTCATGCGCGATGCCGGTCAGGCAGTCCCGATAATCGAAGGGGCGGCGCATGGAGCCAGTTCCAGACTCGTGGCTGCGCCGGTCGCCGGGGAACAGGTCAGCCAGACTCAACCCCAGGGCTTCGGTGATGGCTTGGGCAGAACAGCCGCTCCAGCACTTGAGCAAGACTTTTCCATCGTCAGCCTCTCTGATACTGAGCGATGGCCGCTTGTCGTCGTGCGCGGGGCATAGAGCCTGCCACTTGCCGGGTCCGGTGGATTTTACCTTCTCCAGACGGTGCAGAACCGCGTCAATCGGGCTATCATTGGATCGTGTTGTTGCGTATGCCGTCCCTGCCCCGGGGCGGCTTTTTTGTTGTGGGGTCATGGAATCAACCCTCCATGCCGGTGCGGCGCTTGGCGATCCAGGCGGCGAGGTCAGCGACCCGGTAACGGACAAGCCGTCCGGTTTTGATGAACGGCAGGTTATAGCGGCCAGTGCAGCGCCAATTGCATAATGTCGCGGACTTCACGTCCAGAACGATGGATGCCTGCCCCTCGTTGATCTGAGTGGGTACGTTCTTCTCGGTAAAGCCAAGGGTGCCTGCGATTTCTTTGACGATCTCGCGGTGGAGTAAATCGGACTCGGTTTGCATGGGAAAGCGCCTATCTGTGGTGAAGGACGGCGCTTATTCTTGGTTAATATTTAAGCCTGCGTAATTTGGCTATGCGTGCATGGCCGTGGCTATGCCAGCAGCGCCGTGGCTATGCGTGCATAGCCCCCCCTAGATTGCGGTCTTTCGCTCTTTTAGCCAATCTCTGACTTGTGCTTTTGCTTTTTCCTCTGTCGTTAGGGTGAGAAGTTTTGCGTCTAACTCTATATTCCACGCTATCGCAAGTGGGGCTATGTCCTCAGCGGCTTTATTTTTGCTTAACTTTGGGTTTTTACTTTTCCTCTGTTCCCATTCTTTAGCCACTCTTAATCTAATCTCGGCGCTTGCAGCATGGCGAATGTTAGCCGCTTTTGTCGCTCCGTTGGTTTTAGCGACAGATGCGATAACTTCATGCGGATCAATGCTCCGGCCAATATCTGCGGCTAGACGTGTCATAAAATCAGATACCCAGGGCGCGTCCATTACGATAGGGTTTTCCTCAAGGGATTTCAGTCCATCCATGACAACCGCAAGAGCCTGTAACGCTTTCTCTTTGCGAACGGATGACAATATTGCTGCCATAATTTCCCTGCATGAATTGAAAAAAAAGGCTCTATTGGCGATGGTCTCAGGGGATAAGTCGCCTCTAATATTTTCAATATTTATAATTATTTGCTCAGCATCATATAGCATATTTGGAAATGCTTCTGCTAATAACCTCTCTAGGTGTGCCGGGTCATTTGCATGGCTCATTATGTCTTTTTGCGCGTCCAAGATGGACGGCGGGACCTCGCCATTTGGCAGTTCACTTACTGATAATATTGCGCGTATCCTACCAAACTGCTCTACAGTAATCGCACATGCTCCTGCCATAACTTCCTGGTGCAGGGCCAGTTCGGTGCTTGCCTCAGCTACACTGGATGACCTGGATGCCATCCAGTCTACTAAGGGGTGAATGGGTAGCGATTTTTTATCCATCATGCGCTCCTTCTCTGCGCTTCCTTCGGGAATAGGTGCCGATTCCAGCGGGTGAAGGTTTCCCATTTTCGCCCCGTCGGGCTATGAATCGGCGGTGAAACTTAAGCCGCGTGCTGCGGTATAGGCCAAGCGCCGGACGCTTTGGCGTCCAGTATGACGATCTCCACAATGCTTCCGTCATCGGCATAGGCAATATTCAGATTCCAATCTTGCGACACTTCGCGGCTGACCGGCTTATCGGTGAAGTGAAGAACCAGAATGTCGTCGGATGCGTCATAGTCGGTTTTCATGCCGCGCACCCTTGCTGGTGCTGTAACAGGTCCAGCAGATATTCGGGTGCCAGGTCTGCGCCGTTGGGCCATGTCACGGTATGGAACAGACTGTGGACCTCTACCCGGCTGAACAGGTCATCATCCCGTAATGCGTCGAATACCGGGCCGGTGAACTCTTGGGACAGGTCCACATCGCCCTCCTGTCCGGTGCTGAATCGGACGTGCAGGCGATGGCCGGGGAGGGCTTTTGCATGGGTGATATATAGCATGGTGCCGATTGCCTCAATTTAAGCCGCGTGTTGTGGTATCGGCCAAGCGCCGGATGCTTTGGCGTCGAGTATGACAATCTTCACAATGCTTCCGTCCTCGGATGCGTCATGGTCGGTTTTCAAGGGCGCGGCTCCAGCCGGACTACGGCGCGGGTGCCGGTAGCGGCGGCGATGCGCGCAATGGTTCGCATGGACGGCGGGGCCTTGCCACTTTCCAGGCGGGCAATAGCGGATTGTGTGGTGCCCATGCGTTGCGCTAATTCCGCTTGCGACAGTCCAGCGCGGGTCCGGGCCTCGATCAACTCGCGGGCAAGGCTGAATTCATCTTCCAGCGCGTCGTATTCTGCCTTGAACGCGGGGTTTTTCATCAATTCCTTTTTGAGTTCAGCTAAACTTGTCATTTCCGTACCTCTCTGGCGCGTTGCCGCGCGATCTCCAATACCTGCTTAGGCGTTTTTTGAGTTTTCTTCACGAAAGCGTGCAGAATCACTAAACGCCTGCCCGATGCTGTGATATAGACTGCCCTGCCGATACCATCCGGTGCCTTGGCGCGTATCTCCCAGAGCTTGTCCTCCAGGTGCTTGATATGTGGCTCGTGGACCTGCTCCAAGCCCACCTGTTCGATCATTTCAAGGATATGGATCACTCGTGCCTGAATACCTTCTGGAAGCGCCATGATCTCCGCCTTAACTCTTTCGTCCAGCGTCTCAACGGTCCACTTCACGATATAGCACTTTTGCGATGGCCGGGCAATTTCTTCAAAGGCACGATCTCGGCGGTGCTCTTGACGCCAGCGGCCACCAGAATGGCGTCGGTGCCTTTCTGCCAGGCGTCTGCTACAGGGTCTTGAGCCAATCTTGCATAGACGGCGGTCGTTTGCTGCGAGTGGTGGCCTAGCCCCTTGCCGATGACGGCCAGAGACACCCCTGCGTCGATCTGGAAGGATGCCAAAGAACGGCGCAAGTCATGCAAGCGCAAGTCCTCGATACCTGCCCGCTGCAACAGCCGTTGCCAGCCCTTTTTAGGCTCTACGAGGTGGCCTGTCTTGCCAGCGCCGGGGAATACCCATCCCTGCGCCCCCCTAGCTTCTGCGCGGGCCTGTAGCACTTCAATGGCGGCGGTGGTCAGCGGTACGACAATATTATCGTGGGCCTTCGCCTTGGAGCCGGGGATGGTCCACGTTCGGCGCTCCATATTGATCTCTGCCCAAGTCATCGCTTGCACATTGGAGCGACGCGCCCCGGTCAGCAGCGAGAGCATGACGTAATCGCGCACATCAGGGTTTTCCTCATCGGCCAGCGCCTCGAAGAACTTGGGCATTTCGTCAGGGTGCAGGCGACGATCCCGGCTTTCCTCTCTGTGCATCTTCAACCCGGCTGCGGGGTTGGTCAGTCCCGGTATATCCAGCGTCTTGATACCGAAGTTGAACACGGCGCGGGTGAGGGCTAACACTCGATTGGCTTGGTAGATACCGGACGCGGTGCCGATCTTCCGGTGTAACGTGCGGATATGCTGGCGCTCGATCTCGGATAGCTTCTTCTTGGCGATGCCTTGCAGGTGCAGGCGATAGTTGCGTTCATCGTTGCCCAGGCTCTTTTTGCCCTTGGCTTTGCACTCCTTCACCCACTCGGCAAAGAGTTGTGCAAAGGTCATCTCCGCCTTCTTGATGCGCTTCTGCTCGGCGGGGTTGGTCCCTGCGGCAATATCGTTGATGATCTTCGCGGCGGTGGTCCGTGCCGTCTCAATGGTCACGGCGTCGGCATCGCCTATGCGTACCCACTCCACCTTGCCCTCCACCTTGCGGACGCAATAGAACGTCTTGGCTCCGGCTGGGGTAATGCGGATGCACAAGCCTTTCTGCCCTTCGTCGTAGACGGTGATCCGTTTGCCGGGGACAGGCTCCAGCGCGGCTATGCGGGCCTTGGTAAATTGCGTCTTCTCAGGCATGGCGTGTTCCTTTGACCCATTGATTTTTGGTCATATGGTCCACTATTTAGGTCAACCATTTGTAAATAATCATCTTCCAGGTTAGCCCGTCTGAAACTGTGGGCCTTAAGATTCTGGTTAGCCGGGCTAACCGTGGGCTAACCCAATTGCGGTAAATCGGTGAATATCGGTAAAGGTAGTATCTGACTAAGTGACTGATACGTCAAGATACATGGGGGTAGATAAAACGTGATAAATGCCCGGCTTTGAGATTTGTAATCAGTGGGTCGGGGGTTCGATTCCTCTCGCCAGCACCAAATAAAACAATATGTTAATATTTTGCGATGGGTTGATTTTTGGTCGTGGCTAGCGTTATGGCTAGCATTTTTTCGGTCAGATCGTCAAATGGTGGGCACATAGCCTCCGGTTGGAGAACCTGAGGTACCCTGAATCTCGGCATCCTGCACCGCATACCACACAGGCATCTCAGCCTTGGCGATCAGATCCGGTTCGACATCGCTTAGTTCCGCCGAGGGATGGCCCGACGATCCCAGCTTTTCAGTCGGAAAAATTCCTCAGCGGATACCAGTACTAAACGATCACCTCCGTTTTTCGTGATGGTCAACGGCTCTGTCAGCGCCTGGCCAGCCAATGATCCATATTAAGCGACACGGCGCTCGAATCACAATCCACACCCCACGGCTTCGTCAGCTCGAGCGCGCCGGGGCTGTCCAGGGGCCCTAAACAACCATGCAGGTCGCCCACAATGAAATCGCGGTCCCGCGTGGCCGCTTCGTGACGCGCGATCCTGGTTCCGGCGAACGAGGCGCCTGTGCCGCCGCCGACTGGCCCATCGGCACGACGAAACAATGCTGCCCAGTACCGCCTTTCCAATGTACCCATATCGATCCCAATCCCTTACGCGAAACTTCCCGCCCTGATGTGCGGGAGATTCGGCATCGAAAGGCGTCAGCGCCGCAAGCACCTCCGTTATCTGCACAGTCCTTCCGCCCCTTACATCGGCGCCCACTTCCATGGAGCCGGGTAATGGTTCCTCTGCCGGAGCTTAACGCACTTTAAATTCCGCCTCCTGAAGGGGCCCCGTTACGATTTCCGCAAGGGACAAGTCCTGATACCCAAAAGCGTGTATGCGGGGCACCAACCCACCAGACCGGTGATTAAAGGAACAAGCCCCAACCACCCCCAAGGGGTTTTGGGTCCGACAAACACCAGTGCAATGACAACAATCCCGACGATGACCCGGATCAACCGGTCGGGCATGCTTTCGTTAAACAGCGAAGATGCAGACATTTTGAACTCCTTTTGTACGCTCATCCGAACTGTATCGTAGGCTGCTTATGGCGCTTTGTCTGTGACTTACTCACCCAATGAATTAGGGATCAACATTCGGAATGCGCCAATTGACGCAGCGCTTGAGGATGAATGATCTGGATCTGTCCTGTACTACGCTGGATCCAGCCGCGTATTTCAAACTCTTTCAGAGCACGACTGATTACCTCCCGGGCTGATCCGAGTTCTGTGGCCAATGCCTGATGGGTGATGTGGATGATCGGCGTTGCGCCTCCCAACTCCAGAAGTTTTTTTGCCAGCCGCACATCCAGACGGGTAAAAACGACTTCCTCAACCAGTGCGAGCAAATCAGTCAAACGGTTTCCGTAGGCGTTGAAAACAAACTCCCGAAAAACGCCAGATTGCGCGACGAGACGCTCAAAAACAGATTGAGAAAGGCTGACGGCTCTAACCGCAGATTCGCTGATGCCCATGGCCGGATAGGGACGATGGCTGAACAGGCAAGCCGTCGTCAGGATGCAGGATTCTCCGGGTCCGATGCGGTACAACACGATCTCTCGTCCCGCCGCAGAAGTCTGCTGCACCCGGATTTGTCCCTCCAGCACCAATAAATACTGATGGCAGGGCGCACCTGCATGAAACACGATTTCACCCGATCCCCAGTTTATGGGTCGTGCAGTGATCAGCAGATTCTTTTCTGGACCGTCGTCGAGCCTTGCAAGGAGAGGGAAATTTTGAAACCAGTTATGCATGATGCTTGTGCAAATGATGCATGCCTGGAACATGCGGATGACTGTGGCGGATTCCTGAGGCTACCGGGAAATTGTGGAGATGCTGGTGGTCCGTATGCATGGTAGAGCTGACCTGCCATCCCACAATCCGACGCGCAATAGCGATGGGTCGCGGCGAGATCAGGTTAGCGAAGTCATCTGTGGTAAGCATTTAAGAGGGCTGCATTGTGGACAAGTATCCAAGGACCAAAACTAAACAGATTAGACATTACCAGTTGGGCTGGCGTTGAAGCCAGCCCAGTCTGGATCTTCCAGAGGAGAACCTCTCCTCCCAGGAACACATTCAGGTCTCACCAAACGCTAGAATACCAACAATAAGTGCTAACACAAGCAAAACAAACGCCAAAACAAAAATCAACCCCAGCAAAAATAAGGCGACCTTAGTAAATAGAGGTACGGTGCTTAGAACCAAAATAGCAGCCACTACTGCCAAGGTAATCGCAAGAGCCCTAGCTTGTTTTTTAGACATGGTAACCACTCCCGTAAGCAATAGCGATATAGCGCTTTCATACGGTTAAAGTATAGTATGCATCCGAAGACTTGCACGCCTGCTACTCTGTCCAGAAGGACCAGGTGCTCTACAGATTTCCAGAACAGATCAGTGTGAGCGGGCTGGGTTACGGGTCAGGCATGCCAATTCCTTAAGTCTCGATTAGAAACCAGAAAAATCCTCGAGTTCTCGATCCCCATCGCGTCTGGTTGACACCACTCACACCACCATTGTACATGCTTAATGGACAGACCCTAACCCCACAGTTGGGATTCTGTGCCCAAACCAGTGGGATGCTCGGCAGGGGTCCTATAAACGAAAGTCGGCGTGCTGTCCAGAATCTCTCCTTGTCCGTCTGTTACAGACACTCGCTAGACGTAGTGGGCCGTGATTTTTCTGCGTAGAGCTCGGTATAGGTGCGTGCGGTGACATTACCCGCGATGCCGAGCAGGGAGCGGAACGCATTGAACGGATAGTAGCGGCGGTTGAAACGAAACCTGAACTCGTCAAGGTACGCCTGTAGGTGCTGCGGACTGACGCCATGATCGCATCCAAGCAGAGGCTCAACATAGTACCGGTAGTGATTGTCTGTGACTACCGGATAAGCACGCGAGAATCTTCTTGAAAGCGGCTAAAGGCTCATCGCATTGCTCATCCGGTGATGACCATCTGGTGCAGCTTCTGTCTTGTCACGGACATCCGGGAAAGCGATGCCCTATGGCTCGTTGCGGAGGGGGCAGCCTAGCCTCGGCAGGCATCGACCATGCGTCCCTCCTAGAGAGAAAGGCAATTGGATCTTGTTGACAAGCGGGGAAGGTCCCATTATTTTATAGTTAAGTTATTTCTTAACTAACGATTAGTGGGGGGTGATCTATGTTTTTCAAACAACGGAGTAGCGCCGACGGGACCTTGTCCTACTTCTATGGATGCGGCGGCAAGGGTTCGGCGGTGGCGGTGGACGTGGTGGCCGGCGACGAGGCGTGGTTCGTGGAGGAGGCGCAAAAGGCCGCGGTGCGTATCGCCTTTGTGATCGACACTCACGTCCATGCCGATCATGTGTCCGGGGGCCGGGCCTTAGCGGCGCAAGTGGGGGCGCCCTATTGCCTGCACGAAAGCGATGTGGGCAAGGTCCATTTCCCGATCCGCGGGCTGCAGGACGGCGAGGTGCTGGAAACGGGTAATGTCATCACCAAAGTCCTGCATACCCCCGGCCATACCTCCGACAGCATCTGTCTCCTGGTCAGTGATCTGCGGCGCAGCGCCGACCCCTGGTTCGTGCTCACCGGCGACACGCTCTTCGTCAGCGGCGTCGGCAGGCCCGATTTGGGGGGGACACCGGAGGAGATGGCGGGCCGGATCTTCGACAGCATCCACGCCAAACTCCTCACCCTGCCCGACGATCTGGAAATCTTTCCCGGCCATGCGGCGGGCAGTGTCTGTGGTGCGGGATTGTCCGGCAAGCCGTCCTCCACCATCGGCTTCGAGAAGCGCTGGGACCCCTATCTGTCCATGACCGACCGGGACGCCTTTATCCGCGAACTCACTGCGAATATCCCGGAGCGGCCGACGGAGATGGCGCGCATCGTGGCGGCCAATCTGGGGGCGGCGGCATGAGCGCGGAGACGGTGCGCTTCGCCCTCTTCGCCGAGGTCTTTGCGGCGCTGGCCCACCCCAAGCGCCTGGAGATGATCCACTACCTGGGAGAACGGCAGCATACGGCGGGGGAGTTGACCGAGCTGACCGGGCTGTCCAAGGCCAATGTCTCGCAACACCTCAACGTGCTCAAGGCGCGTGGCCTGGTCCATTGCGACAAATGCGGCACCTTCTGCCATTACCGCCTCACCAGCCCCGGCGTGCTGGAGACCTGCGAGATCGTGCGGAAGTTGATCCTTGATCAGATGGATATCACCACTGCCTGCCGTCAGCAACTGGCGGAAGTCGTACCGCTGCGCAAGACGCCTTCATGAACCCGGTGCCGGCAGCGGCGGGGGCTTATCAGCGGGGAATTGCCCGCAACCGTGGCCAGTTTGTGTTGCAGACCTCGCAGGTATTCTTTGTCGGACTGGTCATCGGCATGGAGCGCACGGTGCTGCCTTCACTCGCCCACAATTTCGGGGTGACCAAGGGGGCGTTTCTCTTTCTCGCGAGCTTCGCGATTTCCTTTGGCCTGGTCAAAGGAGTGCTCAATCTGGTGGCGGGCTCCCTTTCCGATCGTATTGGGCGTAAGCGTGTCCTGTTGATCGGCTGGATTGCCGGCATCCCCATCCCCCTGCTGATCTTCTTCGCTCCCAACTGGTGGTGGATCATCGCCGCCAACATCTTTCTCGGCATCAACCAGGCCTTCACCTGGACCATGACGGTGACCAGCCAGATCGACCTGGCGAGCAGCCGACAGCGCGGCCTGGCAGTGGGAATCAATGAGGCGGCGGGTTATGTGGGCATGGGTCTCGCGGGTCTCGCCACCGGTTATCTGGCCGTGCTCTATGGCCCGCGCTGGGCCTTGTTGTTCTTCGGACTGGGTGTGATCCTGATCGCCCTGGTCCTGCTGGTGCGGGTGCGCGATACCATCGCCTGGGTCCATGCCGAGCATGCCACCCATCCCGTATCTGCGCCTTCGGCCAGTGCGGGCTGGATGCACGGCTTTATCGATGTCTCCTTCCGGAATCCACGCTACCGCGCCTTTTGTCAGGCGGGGGTGGCCAACAAGGTGGCCGACACTCTCGTCTGGGTGCTCTTTCCGCTCTACTTCCTGCAGCACACCATGGGCATGGTGGCCATCGGTTGGATCACCGGCGTCTACGGGGCCGTCTGGGGGCTCTCGCAACTCTGGACCGGTCATCTGGCCGATCGTATCGGGCGCAAGATCCCCATCGTCAGCGGCTTTTTCCTTTTGTCTGCGGGCTTGGTGGCCACTGCCTTGGTGCAAGGCTTTGTTTTGTGGATATCGACGGCGCTCATCATGGGTCTGGGCATGGCGCTCCTGTACCCGAATCTGGTCGCCGCCATGTCCGACACGGCCCCACCGCTGGAGCGAGGGCGTATCCTCGGTGTCTATCGGTACTGGCGCGATACCGGTTATGCCATCGGCGGATTGCTGCTGGGGCTGGTGGCGCAATGGAGTAACGAAATTCTCCCCGCCATCTGGGCTACGGCTGGTATTGTCGCCCTGTCGGGTCTGTGGGTGGCCCTGGCCGTGAAAGAAACCCATCCTCGTCCTGTTCAAAAAAAGGGTAATGTATGACCATCGCGTTGATTGTTTTGCATGCCGCTCCCGAGGCGGATAATCCCCGCGCCGATACGGCGGTGCGTCTTGCCGGCGCCATGCTGGCCGAGGGCAAGGAGGTGCGCCTTTTTTTGGCTGGACAGGGGGTTGGGCTGCTGGCGCCGGCAAGGGAATTCGCGGAGTCTACCCATGCGCTCTTTCTGGAACTGCTGGATCTGGGTTTGACCGTGCGGTGTTGTGGCACTTCCCTCAAAAGCCAGGGATGGGCAGGGTCTTTACCAGACGGTGTTACAAAAAGTTCCATGGAGGGTCTGTCCGACTGGATCAGCGCCGCGGATGAGGTCGTTTGTTTCTGAAGTATCGCCTGTGCGCCACCGATTTACCTGCCATCACGAAGGAGTGCAACCCAATGATCTTCCGTCAGCTCTTCGAAGCGGAATCCGCTACCTATACCTATCTCTTCGGCTGTACCCAGACAGGGCAGGCAGTGCTCCTCGATCCGGTGCTGGAGACCGTGGAGCGGGATCTGCAAGTCCTGCGCGATCTCGGGCTGCGCCTGAGCTATACCCTGGAGACGCATATCCATGCCGACCATGTGAGCAGCGCTTGCAAGCTCAAGGCCCGCGTCGGCAGCCGGATTGCCGGGCCGGCCATGGATGATCTGCCCTGCACCGATTTCGGGGTGGCCGAAGAACGGCCCCTGAGCCTGGGTTCGCTCCATTTTCAAGCCCTTTTTACCCCCGGACATACGGATACCCACCACGCTTATCTGGTGGTGGACGGCGACACTTGGCGGGTCTTCACCGGAGATGCCCTGCTCATTGATGGCTGCGGGCGCACCGATTTCCAGAATGGCGACGCAGCCACCCTGTACCGCTCCGTTCAGGAAAAGCTGTTTGTCCTGCCCGACGCTACCCTGGTTTATCCGGCCCATGATTATCAGCACCGGCATGTCTCGTCCATTGCCCAGGAAAAGGAGCGGAACCCTCGCCTGGCCGGCAAAAGCTCGGCGGAGTTCCAGGCCACCATGGCTGATCTGAAACTGGCCCATCCGCAAAAGATGGCATACGCTGTCCCTGCCAATCTTTCCTGCGGGCAATGTCCGGAGGATATTCCAGAAACGCTCCGCCGTCTTTGCGACCCATCCTTCCAGGGAGGGTGAGCACTTTCCGGCTGGCGAAACCCCAACCCTGAGCGCGAGAAGCCCTTCTTCACCACTTGCTAGGTGATTTATCGTGACCATCCGCTTTAGCCAACGGGGGGTCCATTGGCAGCAGAGGTAGGGTGGCCGAGGGACCTGCCGAGGACCATATCCTCAGTCGCCAGGACACCGAAGGCTGAGGTGGTCCCCATCCATTGGATAGCCTGAAAGAAGATGGAATAAGTGGACACAGCCAACTACACTGAAGTGGCATTGAATGGTCATCAACGAGCATTTGTTCTGGGTCCGTGGCGTAGCGAGTGAACGACGAGGAACAGAAAATGTGGCCTTACATGATGGGTGGGTTTTTCAATGGTTACGGCTGGGTCGGGTCGGTATTTATGGTCCTGTTTTGGGGATGAATACCTGGAAAGACGTCGCGACCTGGAACAATAACGTTTCCCCATCCGCCGAAGCTGGTCCGGATGCGCTACTAGCAGGTGGGACTGTGGTAGACAGCTTGTTTCGTTGGTTCAAAGTCGGCAACCGGCGTTGTGGGCTCCTGCGGCGGTAAATATAGAGAGGGTTCTATGGACCATTCAGGACATCAGGAACACGGGATGGAAACCGCCCACCCCGATTTCCACGCCCATATGCACCCCGCCGCTCATGGCCACGCTGGAATGCATGGCGGTCATGACCATGGTGCCATGATCGCCGATTTCCGGCGACGGTTTTGGGTATCGCTGGCCCTGACGATCCCTATCCTCCTTTTGTCGCCGCTTATCCAGCATCTGCTTGGGCTGGAGGCTGCTCTGGCCTTTACGGGGTCGTCCTATGTGCTTTTCGCGCTATCGAGCGGGGTGTATTTCTACGGCGGTTGGCCCTTCCTGAAGGGGTTGTTTGCCGAGCTCGAAACCCGCAAGCCAGCCATGATGACGCTGATCGCCCTGGCCATCAGCGTGGCCTATTTTTACTCGAGTGCCGTCGTGTTCGGGGTTCAGGGTGAAGTGTTCTTCTGGGAACTCGCTACGCTGATCGATGTGATGCTGCTCGGCCACTGGATCGAGATGAAATCGGTCCTGGGGGCTTCTGGCGCACTGGAAAAACTGGTGCAAATGATGCCATCCGAGGCCCATCTCGTCACCCCGGAGGGCATGAAGGACGTGCCGGTCGCCAATCTGCAGCGCGGTGACCGGGTGCTGGTGAAGCCCGGCGAAAAAATTCCTACGGACGGGCGTATCGTCGAAGGGCGAACCACCGTCAATCAGGCCATGCTCACCGGCGAAAGCCAGCCCGTGGAGAAGGGGGACGGCGAGGAAGTTATCGGCGGTTCGGTCAACGGGGAGTCGAGTATCACCGTCGAGGTCCACAAGACCGGCAGTGAAACCTATCTTTCACAGGTCATCGAGATGGTGCGCCGAGCGCAGGAGTCCCGCTCCCGGACCCAGGACCTGGCCGACCGCGCGGCCCTGGTGCTGACCCTTACCGCGTTGAGCGTCGGCGGACTTACCCTTGCCATTTGGCTGGTCCTTGGCCAGCACTTCGAGTTTGCCCTGGCCCGCATGGTAACCGTCATGGTGATTGCCTGTCCCCATGCCCTGGGCCTGGCGATTCCGCTGGTCGTCGCTGTGTCCACCGCCATGGCGGCACAGCATGGGCTGCTTATCCGGGACCGGTCTGCTTTTGAGCGGGCGCGCCAACTGCAGGCGGTGGTATTCGACAAGACCGGAACCTTGACGGAGGGACGGTTTGGCGTCACGGATGTGGTCGTGCTGGGTGGATACGCCGAAGATCAGGTCATACGGCTTGCCGCGGCCCTCGAAAGCCAGTCGGAGCACCCCATCGCCGCCGGCATCGTGGCATATGCCAAAGTGAAGGGCATCGGCTTCGAGCCTCCCAAGGAATTCAAGGCCATCCCCGGCAAGGGCGCACAGGCCGTTGTAAATGGGCGCAATGTGAAGGTCGTAAGCCCCGGCTATCTCAAGGAGCATGGTCTTGATGTCAGCGATGAGCGGATCGCGGCCTTGGCATCCCAGGGCAAAACGGTGATATACCTGCTCGTCGACGAGAAACCGGCGGGGGCTGTCGCGCTGGCCGACATCATTCGAGCGGAGTCGCGGGAAGCCCTCGCACGGCTGAAGGGGATGGGCGTGCAGGTGATGATGCTGACCGGCGACTCGGAAGCGGTGGCCCGCTGGGTGGCCCAGGAAATGGGGCTGGACGACTATTTCGCCGAAGTGCTCCCTGGACAAAAGGCGGAGAAGATCAAGGCGGTGCAGGCGCGGGGACTGCGCGTGGCCATGGTTGGCGACGGTGTTAACGATGCGCCTGCCCTGGTGGAGGCGGATGTCGGGATTGCCATCGGGGCGGGCACGGACGTCGCCATCGAGTCGGCGGACATCGTGCTGGTTCGCTCCGATCCCCGGGACGTGGCGGCCATCCTGGAACTTTCCCGGGCGACCTATCGCAAGATGATCCAGAACCTGTGGTGGGGTGCCGGCTACA
>Ga0315298_1003781_pt1 | contig 23519 bp, 14 predicted proteins | sample WHS_1_MG_FD_203077 | JGI IMG/M metagenome (GOLD analysis project Ga0315298, IMG submission 203077) | Extremophilic microbial mat communities from Washburn Hot Springs, YNP, Wyoming, USA - WHS_1_MG | ecosystem: Environmental > Aquatic > Thermal springs > Hot (42-90C) | place: USA: Wyoming...
ATGGGCAAGTATGCGCTTACACGCTACTACGACGCCTACGACGATAATTTTCGTTTTCGGCGTAGCGAATATAATTCTATCATAGTCAATGTGTATGATACAGATCCCCATCTTGCAGCAACGATGACCAATGAGATAGTAAGACTGGCCGATAGCCTATATTCTCGGATGATTCGGGAACGGGCTTTGAAAGCTTTTGAACTCATCAAGAAGGAATATGAGGATATGGATTCGCTTATTGCGGTTAAGGAACGTCGATTGATTGAGCTGGCCAATATGGGTGTATACAAGTACGATGTTCAGAGCAAAGAACTGACACGGGCCTATTACAAAGCGCTTCAGTCGGGTAAAACCGAACTGGCTAATAAGATTAAACAGAGTATGGAAATTGCCGAACATTATGGAATAGAATATACAGGACTCCACTACGATTTGAAGGTGCTCCGTTTACAACGAGGTTCTTTATATTATAAGTACACTGAGGCACGAGCAGAACTGGAACAACGGCTGCCCAACAAGTTTATTGTCGAACATCCCATACCCGCTGATAAAAAAGCCTGGCCTCGTCGTAGCATTATTGTACTTACCTCTACGGTGGGCGCCTTTCTTTTTACCCTCTTGCTGATGGTTTTTGTGGATGCATTTAAAAAGTACATATAAAACTGCATGTTCCTCTTCAGTAAGTTTTATCAGTATATTGAAAAATTTTTCGGCAGGATCGAGTATTTTGGAGTTTTCCTGTTGTCGGTGGGGTATGTTTTTTTGCATGCTTTTCTACTGCTTCGCGGCTTTGAATATCTTTTTCTTGCCCCAATAGGGATGGCCATTTTATATCTGGCCTTTTTTTATCAGGATAAGCTTATGCTTTATCTTGCTTTTCTGGTTCCATTTTCTGTTCCTTTGACCTACTTCAGTGGAAAGCTACCGGTAAATCTTTCGATTCCCTCCGAGCCTATCCTTATCCTGCTGATGATACTTTTATACATCAAAGTTTTGATTGAAAAAGGGTTTGATAAAAGTATTCTGCTGCATCCCGTTTCGTTGGCTATTTACTTTTATTTGAGCTGGATGTTGATTACCTCTATTACCAGCGAAATGCCTTTGGTATCGTTCAAATTTTTGACGGCTAAATTATGGTTCATCAGCGGTTTTTATTTTCTGGCAACCCAGTTATTTGTGCGATATAAGAATATTGTCCGATACGGGATGTATTATACCGTCGGATTGACCCTTGTGGCCATTTATGCTTTTTCGCAGCTTGCTGTAAAGGGTATTACCAGTCAGCATGTGGCCAGTAAGGTGGTTCGTCCTTTTTTCAACGATCATACCGACTATGCTGCAGCCTTGGCTATGATACTGGTTTTTGTGGTAGGTATATTTTTTCTGCGGCGGAAGGCATCTATCCTGGTCAAAAGTCTGTATCTGTGCATAGCAGCATTTCTATTAGTGGCGCTGATATTTTCTTATACGCGTGCTGCATGGTTGAGCGTACTTATAGCACTTGGATTTTACGTTGGCTTTTGGCTGAAAGTTCGGTTGCGGGTAATGTTTTTGATACTTGGAAGCTTGGTCGCCCTATTTTTTACTTTCCGTACCGATATCCTGATTGCGCTCGAACGTAACAAGCAGGATTCAAGCAAGGATTTCAGCCGTCATATTTCTTCCATCACCAATGTTTCTACCGATGCTTCGAACAAGGAGCGACTTAATCGCTGGGCATGTGCTATCAGGATGTTTAAGGAACGGCCTGTATGGGGCTGGGGGCCAGGCACCTATCAGTTTCTGTATGCCCCGTTTCAGAAGCGTTCTGAAATGACTATCATCAGTACTCGCCGTGGGGATGTGGGTAATGCCCATAGTGAGTATCTGGGTCCCCTTGCCGAGCAGGGCCTGTTAGGTTCAGTGGCTTTTCTGTTGATTGTAATTGCAACAATGGCAACAGCGGCAAAACTTTATTTTCGCGCCAAACGCAGAAAGGTACGGATCATGGCCGTTATCCTGCTATTGTCACTGATGACCTATTATGCCCATGGAATTATGAACAATTTCCTCGACGGAGATAAACTATCTGTCCTCTTCTGGGGTTTTACGGCTATGATTGTGGCGCTTGATGTCTATCATACGCCTTCGCTGAAGACAAAATAAGATTTTTTTTACCTGAGTAACTGGTTGATTATATTGTACAATTTATTGATAGCAATGGGTTTTGAAATGTAGTCGTTGCAGCCTGCCTCAAAGGCCCTTTTGCGTTCATCGGAAAAAGTATAAGCCGTTTGGGCAATGATAGGAAGATTGGGAAAACGTTTACGGATGATACGTGTGGCCTCAAAACCATCCATCTCCGGCATCTTCAGATCCATGAGTATCAAATCTATATGATTTTTATCCACCAGATTTACTGCCTCTTTTCCATCTTTGGCCAGATAGATGGTTACCGGATCGTTGGCAAACATCTCGGCCAGCAACTGTGCGCTTTTTTCATCATCCTCAACCACCAGAATGCTGATGGGTCGGTCAATGCGTAATCCATCTGTCTTTTCCATAGTAATTTTTTTCTGAATTAAGGGTTTATAGGGTATTGTGAAATGGAAAGTTGCTCCAACACTATCACTCGATGATTCTACCCAAATTTTACCATTTAATAATTCAACAAATGATTTGCAAATCGCCAGTCCAATCCCTGCTCCCTCGTACTGACGGGTAGTACCTTCCTGAATCTGTCGGAAGCGATCGAAAATAATTTGGTGATATTCTTCCGGAATCCCAATACCGGTATCTTTAACATAGAAATGAAGACAATCGCCCTCCCTTTGGTAGCCAATTTCTATTCCTCCGGTATGGGTAAATTTTATAGCGTTGCGAATGAGATTCTCCAAAATATGCAGTAGTTTATTGCTGTCGGTTACGATGTTGGCCTCGTCATCATTTAAGCCTGCATGACACAAGAAAAATAGATTTTTGGCCAATACCTCTTCCCGGAACTGTTCCCGAAGGTCGTTAAGTAGCTTATTTAAATTAATTACGTTCAACTCGATGGTGGTCATCCCTGCCTCTATTTTCGACAGTTCAATGATATCGTTGATAAGTTTTAGCATTCGTTTGCTGCTCTGTTCGATAATGGATACAAACTCCAACTGTTTTTCCAGAGATAAATTAGGACGCTTGAGTAGCTCGGCAAAACCAATGATTCCATTCATGGGTGTGCGAATCTCATGGCTGATGTTGGCCAGAAAAGCCGTTTTTAGACGGTCGGCCTGTTCGGCTTTCTCTTTGGCGGCAACAAGATCTTCTATCATCTTCTTTCGTTCGGTAATATCTTCCTTTATGCCGATGATTTGAACAATTTTCCCCTCTTCATCTTTGATGGGGGTTATAAATGCTCTTTCCCAATATAACTCCCCCGATTTTTTTTTGTTCAGAAATTCACCTACCCAGTCATTTCCCGCCAGAATGGTATTCCAGAGCGACTGGTAAAAGGCTTTACTGTGGTAACCCGACTTGATTATGCGGGGATTTTGGCCCAGGAGTTCTTCTGGAGTATACCCCGACAAGGTGCCCATTCGTTCATTAGCATACAAAATGGTACCTTTCACATCGGTAACGATAATACTCAGGGGACTTTGATCTGCAATTTTTTTGAATATTTTTAACTGCTTGAAATTTTCAATTAGATTACCTTTTTCGTCAAGAACTGTAAGCAGGGGAGGATTTGTACCATATTTTGCGCAAAAAGTTTCGATTTCTTTAACTATCTCAACTTCACATCCTTCGGATTCGAGGAAGGATTTTATCTTCTTCAACCAATCATTCAGTTGGGTAGCTAAAATTACCGTATGTTTATTCTTTGGTGTCATGTTTGGTATATTCAATACCTTAAAGTTAAGTAAATATTTCTATTTAAAAAAATAAAGTTACGTACAACGATTATGTTGCGTTTCTAAGGCATGTCTTGTTAGTATTCACTTGAAAATATTGGCATTAGGTTCGGATCACTTGGCCAGGCGTACTGCCATTATTCGGAAAATGAGACTACAATTTCCGGTATATTATTATATTGTTAATCAATATTTTGTATTATGTATGATTATCATTAGGAACACTTTTAACGATATTTTAATCTTATTATCTTTTTTTGGTCTACTTTTGTAATTATAACCTTTAAATCAGATTATTATGAAAAAATCAGTATGGATACAGGTTATTGTCCTGTATGTTTTATCTGCCAATGTACAGAGTGCAGTTCTGACGGTAAGACATATTGCTGAAAGATATCGTTATTGCTGGTGAGAAAACTGGAGCTTTCATAACCCCTGTTTTATCAAAAAAACTTATGCTGGTTACCCCGATGAATTTTATGTTGAGTATTGCGGGACAAAGATTGTAAAAAAATCATATATGGGTCACTCGATAGCTATATCGACAAAATCATTTTTGCAGGCTTTGATGGTGCTTTTTTGGATAATGTAGAAGTTTATTATTACTTATATCACGATGAATAGTACTCGTTAAATTTGTTTTGAAGAAACTGATTTACGGTCAGTTATCAGAATTGTGCGACTTCTTTCTGAAATTGTTGAAGGTCAAATTCTATTCCACAGGAATGATCGCTCTTTTGCTCGGCTAAGTCACAGACCTCACCGCATATTAATGGTGGGCTTGGTCTCGACACCCGCATAGCGGATAAATTTTGCCGATACTTTCCAATACACAATCTTGTAATCGTGGTCCTTACATTTTCCTTTGCGGTCACTGCGTCATTTCTTAGCAACCTTTGCGGTTATTATAATAAGTAGATAATCAGAAACTTATAAATTCTTTTTGAGTAAACGGAAAGATACGCTTATACCCTATGTGTTCATTCACCCTGTGCCTAATTCAATTATTCAAAAATTATTTTCCTGCGCATCATCCTTACTCCTGTGGCCTGAAAATTCTTTCAGCCTTTGGATTTTTTTTGTACTTTTGTCATTACGGCAATGTGTATAACTTCTGTGTAGTAGAAGATCATAATTTGTGAACGATCAGATGGGTCAGATTATCTGCAAAAAAAAACAGGCAAGTTGATACGACATGCCATGCTCTTGCATGCAGAGTCTTTGGTTTCGATGTACCGATATGCCCCTTCGCTTCCGATCCCTTTGACTATCCTCAGGGATCGATTAGTATGCTTCCCGTTGGGGTAATCGGGGTCGACCCCAAGGGGTCAAAGTTTGACGAAGTCATAGACTTTGACGGCCCAGAGAGGTGCAATTTTTGGGAAAAAGTCTAAAAGATTGATAGTAAATTAATTATTAAATATGAGACATTTCATCTTATTTGATGATCGTAGGACCGATTTGTTGCCTTTAACTTTTACACGGCCGGTGGCAGACCTGCGTGTAGGTATTTTAACCATACGGGAAAAATGGGAAAAGTACTTACAGGCAAGTGTCACTTGCCTCACTGAACCTTACCTGCAGGAGAAGTATCCGGTTCTCATCGGCGAAGATAATTATTTTATCAATGGTTCGGTTTTGCCCGACGAGTCATTGGTAAAAGCTGTGCTGGAATTACGTGAGGGTGAATATCTGGTAAAAGCAAGCACTATCCTGGCGGCTCATGTAATGGCCGATCAGGCTTTGCATTTTGTGAACGAAATTTCACGGACTGAACATACGGTGTCGTATGACGGGGAGATAATTCAACTGCGATTTACGTACGATATTTTTACGTTAAATGGTAAGGCAATAGAGCAGGATTTTCGTATGCTTACCAAGGGCCGTACCAGTATGCCACTCAGTTCTACTAATGGGGTAACAGGCATTGAAAACATTTTTGTAGAGGAGGGTGCACGGGTCGAATATGCTATCATTAATGCTTCCACCGGACCGGTATACATTGGTCGTGATGCTGAAATTATGGAAGGTTGTATGATTCGTGGGCCGTTAGCACTATGTGACCATGCCCAGTTGAAAATGGGTGCCAAAATTTATGGTCCTACTACCATTGGACCCAACTGCAGGGTTGGTGGTGAGGTGCAAAATGTGGTTATCTGGGGAAATTCCAACAAGGCCCACGATGGTTTTCTGGGCAATGCCGTGCTGGGTGAGTGGTGTAATATTGGTGCCGATAGCAATAATTCCAATCTGAAAAATAACTATTCCGAGGTAAAACTGTGGAACTATACCGCTGAAAAATTTCTTCCTACAGGTCTTCAGTTCTGTGGTTTAATCATGGGCGATCATTCTAAGTGCGGGATAAATACCATGTTTAATACTGGTACCGTGGTAGGTGTAAGCGCAAACATATTTGGGGCAGGTTATCCCCGTAACTTTATTCCTTCCTTTTCGTGGGGAGGCTATCAGGGATTGTCGGTATATCCCTTGCCCAAGGCCCTTGAAACTGCCGAAAAAGTTATGCTTCGACGTAATCAGCAACTCACCGAAACCGACAAAAAGATTCTCCAGCATATCTATTTGATTACCGAAAAGTACCGGCGTTTTTAATGCTACTTCTGGCACAACCCTTGATAAGTGAAGACGTTTTAACTTTTGCTTATTTTTAACGTATTGAACCTTAGCCGGTTGGTTGATAGGGGAAGTATTGAAGCAAACGGGGTGTATGTCAGAATGTCAGATTAAAAACGTGAAACTATGAAAAAGGACCCAAAAAAAATGAATCCAAATAAAATACATATCTACATAAGTTCGATTGACGATAACAGTTTTTCCGATGATGTTGAATTTGTCCCTATTATCTCCGATGATCCCGATTCGATGACCAATAAGGATGATATTCCTGAAGTTTTGCCTATTTTACCGTTACGCAATACGGTGTTATTCCCGGGCGTGCTCATTCCCATTACGGTAAGTCGTCAGAAATCAATGCGTCTGATACGCGATGCATACAAGGGGAATAAAATTATTGGTACGGTAGCTCAGAAAGATGCCAATATTGAAGAGCCTTCGCTAAATGACCTTTACCGTGTGGGGACGGTTGCTCAGGTAATTAAGATATTGGAAATGCCCGACGGGGGAACGTCGGTCATCATTCAGGGACGTAGCCGATTTGAAATTGAAGAGCTTGTGCATGAGCGTCCTTATTTTAAGGCAAAAATCCGTATTCGTCCCGATGAGTTTCCCGACGCAGAGGATCCGGAATACTTGGCATCGGTCAGTTCAATTAAGGATTTGTCACTGCGGATAATTCAACTATCCAACAATGTTCCACCCGAAGCCTCTTTTGCGGTAAAGAATATCGAGAATCCGGCTTTTCTTATCAATTTTGTAAGTTCCAACAGTAATATCAATACGCCTGATAAGCAGCAGCTGCTCGAAACCGATAATTTAAAGCAGCGTGCCATGAAGCTCATTGGGCATTTGAGCCGTGAGGTTCAGATGCTTGAGCTGAAAAATCATATTCAGGCGAAGGTGAAGATGGAAATCGACCAGCAGCAGCGGGAGTATCTGCTTCAGCAGCAGATGAAAACCATACAGGATGAGCTGGGCGGTAATCCGGTGGAGCAGGAAATAGAAGAACTGCGTAGAAAGGCAAAGCATAAGAAATGGAGTAAGCAGGTCGCTGAAACTTTTGAAAAAGAACTCAACAAGTTGCAGCGTATGAATCCCGCAGCACCGGAGTTTTCGGTACAGCTCAATTATCTTCAGACATTGCTCGATCTTCCTTGGGGGCAATATACTACCGATAATTTTGACCTGAAACGTGCACAAAAAATTCTGGATGAGGACCATTTTGGTCTCGAAAAGGTTAAGGAGCGCATACTTGAACACCTTGCTGTGCTGAAACTTAAGGGCGATATGAAAGCGCCTATTCTTTGCCTGTATGGTCCTCCGGGGGTAGGGAAGACCTCGCTGGGTAAAAGTATTGCCCGTGCCCTTAAACGAAAATATGTCAGAATGTCATTGGGGGGATTGCACGATGAAGCTGAAATACGGGGGCATCGCCGAACATACATCGGTGCTTTGCCAGGACGCATCCTGCAGAACCTCAAAAAAGCCAAATCGGCCAATCCTGTATTTGTTCTTGATGAAATTGATAAGGTAGGCAACGATTTTAGAGGCGACCCTTCATCGGCCCTGCTCGAAGTCCTCGACCCCGAGCAAAATAATGCTTTTTACGACAACTATATCGAAATGGAATTTGACCTCTCGCGGGTAATGTTTATTGCTACGGCCAATAACATCAATGCCATTCATCCGGCACTGCGCGACCGCATGGAATTAATTGAGGTAAGCGGATATATTGTAGAAGAAAAAATCGAAATAGTCAAACGTCATTTATGGCCTAAGCAGCTTGCCAATCACGGGATTAAGAAAAATTTAGTCCATCTTTCTGACGAAGTGATTGCTTTTATTATTGAAAATTATACCCGCGAATCGGGTGTTCGTGAACTGGATCAGCGTTTGGCCAAAATCTGCCGGTATGTGGCCCGTCAGATTGCGATGAACGAACCTGTAAAAAAACATCTGGATATTGAAGATATTCAGAAGATCCTTGGTGCCCCTGTATATATGAAAGATAAATACGAGGGAAACGATTACATTGGTGTAGTGACGGGTCTGGCATGGACAGCTACCGGCGGTGAAATACTATATGTAGAGACCAGCCTGAGTAAAGGACAGGAAAAGAAACTTACCCTTACCGGTAACCTGGGCGAGGTGATGAAAGAATCGGCTATCATTGCTCTGGAATACGTGAAGTCACATGCCGAAGAACTGGGTATTAGTCCTGATACCTTTAACGAATGGAATGTTCATGTCCATGTCCCCGAAGGGGCTATCCCCAAGGACGGACCGTCGGCAGGTATTACCATTGCTACCTCTATAGCCAGTGCTTTTACCCGTCGGAAGGTACGTAAAAATATAGCAATGACAGGCGAAATTACTTTACGGGGTAAAGTCCTGCCGGTAGGCGGTATTAAAGAGAAAATTCTGGCTGCCAAACGTGCCGGAATTACCGATATCATCCTGTCGATTGATAATAAAAAAGACATTGAAGAAATTAACGAAATATACTACAGAGGACTCAATTTCCATTATGTCAGAAATGTGATGGAAGTACTTCAACTGGCACTTGAGCCGGTATCTACTGAAAATAAGCCGACAGCAGAACAAAATAAGTCGGCATGAACTACATGCCATTGATTTTCTTTGACATTTCAACTGTCTGCCATTGTACGGCAGCAGTTGAAATGATATAAGCCGGCAACGACAGATAATAGGGGAGTATCTGGTATAACCCAAAGAACAACACCAATCCTGCGAGGCGACCTATTTCGGCAAAAAGTTCCACATCGGTAAGATATTGATAACCATCGGCCTGAACAGTGGATTTAATCTCCTCGGTTGCCTTGAGCATGGTTGCGCGTGCCGGATAGTTAAGAATCGATTCGGTGAAGAACATCAAAAATATTAGAAAATACGTACCCAGCGCAGCCGCAAAGGGTAAAAAGATAGAAAAAAGTAAGGTACCGGTTAAAAAGATATAAAAACCGGCACGCATAATGCGTGTACGGTGCTCGATTGTCGACCGGCTGCTGAGGTAATATATGGTCAGTATGGCCAATATATAGCACAAGGCATTGAGCGTACCCACCATATTCTCCCCCCCGATAAATTTCATGATGAAGACCGTCGGAACTACAAAAAAAGCACTCTGATAAAAACCTAAATAAAAAAACATTTTTCGTACCGCTGTCCATAACCCATTGGTTTTTACTGTCAATGAACCATGCCTGCGATATATATTGTTGGGCACGCGTAGAGTGAAGAGTGTGACCAAGATGGCTAATCCAAGAGCTACCGTAAGTACCGAACGATAGGCAAAAGATGCACTGAACCAATGGTGTTTAATGCCTAAACCAATGTACACTCCAATAATCAGGGGGGTGAGTATGCGTCCCGCACTGATAAGGATATAATCTATCCCGCTGAAAAAATCGCGGTTGTTATCGTTAGTAAGCTGTAAACTAAGGTAGTTACGTGCAGACCAGTATACCCCACTGCCCAGTCCTGTAAAGAATCCAGCTGCTATGACAATATAGGTATTGACCCGGTGAGGATTTAATGAAAAAAGTTGAAAAATAGTAAAAAACATAAGCCATACCCCACCAATCAACAAATTACGGAATGATATTCTGGCGGATACCCAGCCACTGATCACAAAACCGCCCAGAATGCCCAAATAGGTAAATATACAGTACACGATATTCTCGCTCAGATCTCCATGGGTGGCCTGAAAAATAAAGGTATTGGAAAAAATTATATAAAATGGGTTAAACAGCCCAAAGAAAAAATTGGACGTTATAAATTTTCGCGTTTCGAAAGGGAAAACTAAGATTTTTTCCTTTTGCTGTTCAATAAAAGCTTTTACCGTGCGGTACACCTGCATTTTTTTATTTAGGCCGCAAATTTACAACAAAGCTGATTTATTTGAGATAATCTATTTGAGATAATCGCCGTTTTTTTTTATTCCCGTCATCAATTTTTGTTGGTTTGCCTAACTCCAATTAATCTGACCCGAAAAAATATCTTTTGCATCGTTTGTCAAAATTATGGTTTTATAGGTATATTGCCATGCAGGTATCTGAGTGTTTCCAATGCCTTCAATTTTTTCTTTGGATGGTTTGCAGGAAATGGACGATCGGGTTTCCAGTATAATTCTGAAGTGCGTCCTCAAACGTTTGCATTCAAGGGATTGATTAGTATTTTCTGTACTTTTTTAAATGATGTAGTTAAAAAAAACTATTGTCCTTGTATTGGGCTTACTTTTTTTTCTTAACTTTAATTACAATAACCATTTAACCATAAATTATTAACTATGAAACGACAACTACTCATACTTTTACTTAGTGGATGGGCAGGGTTATTTCTCTCTGCTCAGGAAATTACGGTAACTGGAAAGGTTACCGATGCTGCGGATGGTAATCCCATACCGGGAGTAAATGTAATTGTTGAAGGAACTACTACGGGGACTGTTACCAACGCAGAGGGTAACTACAGCATTAAAGCCCGGCCGGGGTCAACGTTGGTTTTTTCTTTTGTGGGTTATACCACACAAAAGGCAAAAGTCGATGAGACGGGGCAGATAAACATTAGTCTCTCGGCCGATGTGATGAATCTCGAAGAGGTAGTGGTGACCGGTTATGGAACCAGTAAGAAAAAGGATCTTACAGGGGCTGTAGCATCGGTCAGGGGCGACCAGTTGACCAAAGCAGGTGCATCGACCCCCGAACAGCTATTGCAGGGAAGAATTGCAGGAGTACAGATTGTCTCGAACAATGGTGAGCCGGGGGCAGGCACGCAAATCAAGGTGCGTGGTGCCAGCACAATCCGTGCAAATGCTCAACCGCTTTATGTAATCGACGGTATTCCTCTGGATATGCAGTCGACCTCGCCCGATGGTATAGCAGGAGGTGCACTCGGCGGCGCTCCGGCTACCAGTCCGCTTACCGCAATCAATCCTACCGACATCGAATCCATCGATATACTTAAAGATGCTTCGGCTGCCGCTATATATGGTTCCCGAGCTGCTAACGGTGTTATTATTATTACTACAAAAAAGGGTAAAGAGGGAACCAGTGAAATTACTTATGCCACGTCGGTCAGTACCTCACACTTGCCTAAAAAATTGCCGGTAGCTTCGGCTGACGAATGGGTTGCCTACCGCAAAGATAGCCTCGGAGTTACGGAATATAATTATGGGGCAAATACCAACTGGCAGGATCAGATCTTCCGTAATGCCGTGAGTTACGACCATAATCTTTCGTTGGTAGGGGGTACCTCTAAAACCAATTATCGCGCATCGTTAAATTATACCAGCCAGGAGGGTATCATCAAAAAATCTGACCTTCAGCGTTACAACGGACGTTTGAATGTAATGCAAAAGGGTTTAAATGATTTTCTTGTTATCGAAGCTAATATCAATGCTTCGCAAATAATTGAAAATCGTGTTCCTGTAGGGGCTACAGGTTTTGAGGGCGACCTGCTGCTTAATGCCCTACAGGCCAATCCTACCTGGCCCGTTTACGACTCGCTGGGGAAACCTTTTCAGGGAACCAAAAATGCTGCTTTTACCTCGCAGGAACGAAACCCAATAGCCATGCTTGAATATACCAGCGACCTTACTCGCACTACAAACATACTGGCCGGTGTATCGGGTATGCTTGATTTTAAAAATGGATTGTCGTACAAGTTGAGCTTCGGTACCAACTATGCCAATGCCAACAGGTTCATTAATCAAAGTCAGAAACTGTCGTACATGGTAAGTACCAGTGGCAGTGGTCAGATCAACAATAAGGAACTCTACAATTACATTGTAGAACAAACGCTTAACTACTCCAAAACTTTTGCCAACCAGAGTGTGGGGGCTATGCTGGGCTATTCATATCAGGAATACACCGTACGAGGTTCAAATATGCGAGGTGGAGGATATGCTACCGACGGTATTCTGTATACCAACAAAATTGATGCTGGGCTGAACACCTATACCACCATCAGCTCGTATTTCGATAACTACAAGTTTCAGTCGTACTTTGGGCGCATTAATTACAACCTGATGGAACGCTATCTGCTTACAGCTACCGTGCGTGTTGATGGTTCATCAAAGTTCGGGAAAAACAAGCAGTATGGTACCTTCCCGTCGGTTGCACTGGCATGGAGAATGTCGGAAGAAGAATTTCTGAAAAATATTTCGGTGTTGTCGAACTTAAAACTTCGGTTGGGCTGGGGACAAACCGGTAACTCTGAAATAGGTACCAAAAATTCACAATACCTGTACACACCCGACAATGGCAGTAAGGCCATCATTGGAGGGGCAACCATTATAGGGTTAAAAATTGCCCGTACTCCTAATGCCGATATTACATGGGAAACTACTACTTCGACCAATGTAGGATTGGATTATGGTTTCTTTAAAGGTAGGATATCCGGTAGCGTTGATTATTTCAACAAGGTTACCACCGACCTTTTGCTCGAGGTGCCTGCTCCTCCGGGTTCGCCTACTTCGACTGTTGTGAAAAATATCGACTCATGCAAAATCGTCAACAGTGGGCTGGAACTTAGCCTCACTGCTATACCTGTTACCGGCGAATTTTCATGGGAGGTCACCGGCAACCTTACTTTTATGAACAATGTTGTTAAAAATCTTCCTGTCCAAATGTACAAAACCGGCGCTGCTACTGGACAGGGACTTACCGATGCTTATGCCCAAATCATTACCAGCGACCAGCCTATGCATGTGTTTTATGGATACAAGGTCGACTCTATAAGTTCAACGGGCAAGGTGTTCTATAAAAAAGGTACCAACAGACGTGATACGCTTATGTATCTGGGTTCACCCTATCCCGATTTTCTGTGGAGTATAACCAATACCTTTAAGTACAAGGGTTTTGACCTTAGTGTCTTTGTCGAGGGAGTATTCGGTAACAAAATTTTTAACAACACCGCCTTGTTGCTCGACAAAACCAATCTGCGACAGGCCAAAAATGCCCTGAAGTATTTTATCGACGACAGAGTAAAAACTACCACCTACACGCCGGTTATATCCGACCGTTATATCGAGGATGGTTCGTATGTGCGTCTGAGCAGTGTAACCCTGGGTTATACCTTTAAACTAAAAAATCAGTGGATTAAGTCGTTGAGAATGTATGCCTCGGGTTCCAACCTGCTGCTGATAACCAACTATAAGGGATATGATCCCGATGTTTATGTAAACAAGGGATTGAATTCGGTAAGTTCGTTCGGTATCGATATTACCAGCTATCCCAAGGCTCGTACCTATATGGTAGGCTTAAATGTTACCTTCTAAGGTTTGTTTAAATTTATGATTTTACAACAAAAAATAATGCATACTATGAGAAACAAGATTATATATAGGTTATTGTTGGCAATACTGCTTGGTTCATGGTTTGTTTCCTGCAGTATTGATGAAGAAATCAAGGATGAGATTACCTCTGAGGTAATACAGTCGGATCCTTCGTTATTGCCCAACATTATGGCGCCGCCTCTGGGACAGTTGCGTAATTTCTGGTACCGTGAATGCGTCTGGGGATTGCAGGAAGCAACTTCCGATGAATGTTTTTTCCCAACCCGCGGAAACGACTGGTTCGATGGAGGTGTGTGGCGCGACGATTACTATCATACCTGGACACCTACCCACCGCGATGTGGTAGCTACATGGAACAAGCTCAATAATGCTATCTCGAGTGCCAATACTGCTCTGCTGAATATCGGTCCCGAAAAACCCGGCGAGTCTGTTGTTTTTACCCAGTATCGTGCTCAGGCAACTTTCCTGCGGACTTTTTACGAGTACTTACTGTATGATTTATATCGAACTTTCCCTTCGCGCAGTCCTTTTGACCTTGATTTTCTGAAGGCTCCAAAGATTTATCGGGGCGAGAAAGGCTATGATACCCTGCTGTTGGTAGCCAAGTCGATTATTCCTAAAATGATTTCACGCGAGGATGCTAAGTATGGCGAACCCAATCGCGATGCTGCTATTATGCTGGTGGCCAAGTTGTACCTGAATCAGGAGGTCTATACGGGTAAGCCAGGTTATGACTCCTGTCTGGTTTATCTCGATAAACTTATTCAGTCGGGGCACTATAATTTGGCCAACGACTACTGGAAGATTTTTGCTGTCGATAATGATGCAAATTATAAGAAAGCCGATGACGAAGCCATTTTTGTTGCTGTTTACAACGATGACCAGAATTATGGGGTAGATGATCAGGTACAATGGGTGAAAACAACTTTTCATTACAATCAGCTGGTCGAGTTTTCGAACTGGAACGGATGTGCTGCTCCTCACGATTACCTGATCGATACATGGATCAATGGAACCGACACAGCTACCGATGTTCGTTGGCGCGACGATAGGATTAAAAGAGATTTGGGGGTAAATCTGGGTTTCAACTATGGTCAGCAGTACAGCCCTTCGGGTGAGCCTTTGAAGGACCGCAACGGCAATCCGCTTATTTTTACCTTCGAATGTCCCTTTCAGAATGCTACTGAGTACAATGGTGTTCGTGTGCTGAAGTATCCCCCGCGTATAAAACCCGTCAATCCTGCCCGTTGTCCCAACGATTTCATTATCTGGCGCTATGCCGACGTGCTACTGATGAAGGCTGAATGTCTGGTGAGGGCAAAAAATGATGTTGCAGGCGCACTGGCCATCGTAAACCAAATCCGTACCAAGCGGAACAGTCCGGTCATTACGGCCTCATCGAAAGAAGAAATGCTGAATAAAATATACATCGAACGTGGACTTGAATTATACTGGGAAGGACATCGTCGACAGGATATGATTCGCTTTGGTACTTTCCTGTTGCCAAAGTCCGAAAAACCCGATCCCTCCGATCCTAAGGCTGTTATCCTGCCTATTCCGCAAACGGCTATCGATGGTACCCCTGGCGGTGTTTTGACCCAAAATCCAGGTTATTAGCCTGTGCTGCTTTTGGTGCGCAAACATAGGCAATAGATCTCTTCGGCACTGGATAGTCAAACAAACAGAAAAGGCCGTCCGATTCGTCGGATGGCCTTTTTACGTTATCGAATTCATGGGATGTTTTATCGGTAGCTTATAGCTGGTGGGGGTGATAAAATTTTAGTTCCATCTGTTCGCCATCGAATACTGCAAAGGAATTGTTGTGTATCCATTCGCCGGTATTGATCAGCCGGCTATGGCTATTTAACGGAAAATCCATGGGTATGTGCCGATGGCCAAAGACAAAGTAATCAATATTTTCGTGCAATAGATATTGACGGGCAAAAATAATCTGGTGTTCTTTATCTTCGCCCAGAAAAGCTTCGGCTACACCTTTGGAAAGCCGGCTATGTTTGCTCCATGTATGTCCAATGGTAAATGCCAGGTTGGGGTGTAATTGCGTGAAAAGAAACTGCAATACAGGATTGGTAAAACATGCCTTCAAAAAGCGATACCCCCAATCACCGCGAAATAGACCGTCGCCGTGTCCTGCAAGGATTTTTCTGCCGTTAATGACAAAAAGCTGGTTTTTCCGGTATAGATATAGGCCCAGCTCTGAAGGCAAATAGTCAAATACCCATACATCGTGATTTCCGGTAAAATAGTGTATCTGGATACCCCGGTCCGAAAGTTCGGCTAGTTTTCCCAGAAAACGAACAAAGCCCCGTGGAGCAACCTTACGGTATTCGTACCAGAAATCAAAAATATCGCCCAGCAAAAACAGATGGGCTGCATCCGGTGCTATTTCGTTAAGCCACTGGATTATATGTCTTTCACGTTGCCGGCTTTGGTCGTAGGGATACAAGCCCAGATGAAAGTCGGATGCAAAATAGCACTTTTTTCCAGCAGGTAAACTTATGGGGATCATTTGGGCAGGTTCTTTAGAATTTCCTTTTCGAGTCGGTCGCCAAAAAGATTGACGGCAATTATCCCATTCTTCGAGATCAATACGGTAGCTGGCAATTGCTGTACATTGTATATTCTCACGGTTGCCGAATTAATACCCCGCTGTTCGATTACCTGTATGCCCGGCAGATTAAGTTTCATGACCATATTTTTCCAATATCCTACATCATCAAAAATGGCCACATGGTATGTATCAAATCCCCGTGAATGATATTTATGGTAGAGCGTTGCAAAGGTATTCATGGCAATTCGGCAATCGGGATCAGCAGGAGTCCAGAAGGTGAGCAGAAGTAATCCATTAACCGACGAGGTAAGGGAAACAGAATCATCGTTTATGTCGGGCAAACGCAGTTCGGGGAAAACTCTCACTTCAGCTTTTCCAAGCGATAGCAACGAGCTTTGCTTGCGAAGTTGCTGGTACTGTTCCATTAGCTTATTCCTTTCCGAGCATAATACCCGTACCAGGTTCGATTGCGGATAGTACTTCGAAAGGGTATCGGCCAAGACTTTAATGTATTGCAGATCGGTAGCCTTATGAAAAACATAAACGCTGTCGTTCAACTGCTGATACAGAGCGACAATGGATGCCGGCGAATGCAGGTGCTCAATGATGAAACCTATCGAAAATTTTCGTTGTCTGTTAATTACCTGCTGGTATTGCTGTTCAATATCTTGTAAATTATTTTCTTTCTTCAGAAGGGCAAAAGCATATTGGGCTTCCAACTGCTTCAGTTTTTTACGGGTAAGCTGTAAAGTATCGTTGAGTATCTTAACCTGTTGACTGAAGGTTGAACCTTCCACTACGTAGGCCATGCTGTCTTTATTGAATGTTATGTTCAGTTGGGCTTTTTCCCCAGGCGACAGCAGTAACCATACATATTGATTGGGGGTTACATACAACCGGTATAGCTGGGGTTGCTGCAACCGGATCTTAAAGCTGAATTTTCCTTTTCCCGAAACTTCAGCAGAATCGATGATTTTTTCGTGGGTTAGGTTATATTCGGTCAAATATAGCTTATCGGTATTTATTCCGGAAATGGTTCCTGTTACCTTACTGCGGTGCGATGTAGTACAGCCGGCCATGATCAGGACGCACGAAAGTGCGATAAAAATGCGGTTTAAATTTTTAGCCAAATGAACTTTCATGGATTTCAATATTTGAAAATTTCAACGATTTTTTTTTGTAACTCTTCGTTAGTGGGATTTTTCAGCAGGATTTTACCTTCTTTATCAATCAGCAGGGTAAAAGGCAGTTTTTCGATGCCATAAAGTGGCACAACGGGTGAATCCCACATTTTAAGGTCGGTTACATTTCGCCAGGGTAGTCCGCTGGCGGTGATAGTTTCGAGCCATGTCTGGCGACTTTTGTCGAGTGATACCTGCAACACATCAAGTCCTGCATTACGATACCGGTAGTACAGGCCAATGAGTGTGCGGTTGAATTCGCGGGAGGGATCACTCCACGATGCCCAAAAATTAAGGATAACATACTTTCCCCTATACGACGACAGGGATACGGGGGTATTGTTAAAATCATTGAGGGTAAAATCGGGTGCCTGAGCACCAATACCTGTGCGTTTTTCAAGCTCAACTTTCCTGAGATAATCCTCCGTGATATTGCTCATAAGCTGGTGAAGCGACTGTACCGCATCGGCCTCGGGGTAAGTAAGCATCATCACTGAATCGACTTCTTTAAAGAGATCGTAATGAAGAGAGGGCGAAAGCAACGCCCGACGAGGGGTCAGCTGTTGATAAAGAGCCATTACCGTCACCAGCGATCCCTTGTGTGCATGAATAAAATTATGCGTGTATTCTATTTGTTCGTTCTCAAATACTTTGAACAAAGAATCCAGATGCGCCTTGGTTTTAAGTATGTTTGGGGTGCCAAGACTGTCGTGGTAAACCCGGTTTAGTGAATCGATACGTCGAATGGTAACATTGAGCCTGTCGGAAAGCTCTTTGACCCACCGCGATTCATCCGACCCTTCAACCTGATAGGTCTGAGCCAGATTGCGGATATCGCCGGTTAGGTAAATACGATCGCCAGGCTTAATGACCAGCGTAATGGGATTGGCATTATTAACATACAGATTGTAAAAGGCTATCTTGTTATTCTTGCCTTTAAGGGTAAACTTTCCCCTCGTAGACAGTTTTACCGAATCTACCGTAATGATGTCGGCAATGGTCAGCTCTTTCAGGGTTATCAACTCTCCCGAAGCATTCTCGAACTTTCCCGATACTTTAAACTGCTTTTTGTCCTGACAGCCAACCAGCAGCAGAGCCACCCAAAAACAGACGAAAAATGTTATTCCTGTGTTTTTTTTCATCCGAAAATAAATTTAATTAATTAACTTACTATCAATTTGTTACATACATATTCTTATCTCTGACTCGGACCCCCTGAAATTTTCATTTTGTTTGTTGTGAGGCAACGCATCATGGGGGTTTCATCCGAAAACAATTTTATAAGTTACTGACTACCATTTGGTTATACTCAATTTCTTTTATTGACCTTTCGGCCGGATGGAACTCGCATGTTGCGTACAATTTTCATCCGTTTGTTGTGTTTACAGCGTCAAATGCTCGTTTCTTCCGAAAATAAATTTAATTTATGGTCTAAAAACCGCTGATGACGCCGAGAAATAGCGCAAAGACCGCAAAGAAAAATTCTTTTGCGCCCTCTGCGTATGTCTTTGCGTTCTTTGCGGTTAGTACCATATCTTCATCGAAAACAATTTTATAAGTTACTGACTACCATTTGGTTATACTCAATTTCTTTTATTGACCTTTCGGCCGGATGGAACTCGCATGTTGCTTACAATTTTCATCTGTTCGTTGTGTTTACAGTGTCAACAGGGTCGTTGCATAGCAATTCCGGGTTTTTTCTATTGGCAAAGATATTTTTTATTTTTTCATTCTTTACGCCTTGTCTTGAGAAATATTTACATCATGAGAAGAGAAAAAGAGAACTGAAATATCAACAATTTTTTTCTGTAACTTTGTCGAAAAAGGGCAGATTTAGAAACGAGCTTGTTTGGAGGTAGAACGTTTGGCAACAACTCCGAAAGAATTACACTAAATTGGTCTACTTAAGGATAAGCAAAGATTGTGTTTTTATAACCAAAAGGAAATCATTATTTTAAAAAGATGAGAACGCATCACAAAATTATCAATGGCGATAGCAGAAAAATGATAGAAGTGCCTGATAATTCTGTACATTTAATTATTACTTCACCTCCGTATTGGCAACTTAAGGATTATGGCAATGAAAAACAAATTGGCTTTCACGATAGCTATGAAAACTATATTAACAATCTGAATCTTGTTTGGAAAGAATGCTATCGTGTACTACACAATGGTTGCAGGCTTTGTATAAATATTGGCGACCAGTTTGCCCGTTCGGTGTATTACGGTCGATACAAAGTAATTCCTATCCGCGAAGAAATTATTAAGTTCTGTGAAACCATCGGTTTCGATTATATGGGTGCTGTGATTTGGCAAAAAGTAACAACATCGCATTCAACAGGTGGAGGTGTTCAAATGGGTTCTTATCCTTATCCCCGAAACGGAATTATTAAACTCGATTATGAATTTATCCTGATTTTTAAGAAACAGGGTGAAAGTCCCAAACCCACAAAAGAACAAAAAGAATTGTCGAAATTAACGCCTGATGAGTGGAATACATTTTTTGCAGGGCATTGGAATTTTCCCGGAGTTAAACAGGACCATCATATTGCTATGTTCCCCGACGAATTGCCCCGACGTCTTATTAAAATGTTTTCATTCGTCGGAGAAACCGTTTTAGATCCTTTTCTAGGAAGTGGAACTACGTCGTTGGCTGCCAAAAATTTAGGCAGAAATTCAATCGGCTACGAAATTAATCCCGACTTTATTAATGTTATCAAGAATAAATTATCAGTTAATCAAATAGATATAGAAGGTACCACCTATGAATTTATTATTCAGGGCACACTGCAAAATGATTTTGATGCTGAGATAGAGAAATTACCCTATATTTTTAAAGATCCCCATAAGCTGGACAAAAAAGTAGATATAAAGAAGCTACAGTTTGGCTCAAAAATAGACCAAAATTCTGCAAACAAGCGGGAAGAAATGTTTACGGTAAAAGAAATTATCAGTCCCGAAAAAATACGCCTTAGTAATGATTTAATTGTTAAATTAATGGGAGTGAAAGAAGATCCATTAATTAATGGTGATGCTAAGAAATTCTTAACAGAAATTACAAAGGGAAAAAAAGTATTTTTGAAATTTGACAGTGTTAAATATGATTCTAACAATAACCTGCTGTGTTATTTGTATTTAGAAAATAAAACCTTTGTCAATGCTCATCTGATAAAAAATCGTCTGGTACTGGTCGACAATGATATGGAATATAAGTACAAACAAAAATTTTTAAATCTACTGCAGCAAAATAATGGCTAAAGAATGGATCTTAAATAGTGCAATGAATAGGTTCCAGCTCAATTTTAAAAAAAATGTCGGACCTACTTCAGAATCAATTAGGAAATGTGCGCCTAAAACTGTTGATGAATGGCGAGAATATTACTTCAGTAATGTTCGTAGTAAAGAACATATTATTGAGCTTGGAAAAAAACTCTACGTAAAAATTACAGAAGTTATACAGGCTGAAGTAGCAGAAATTACAGAACAGGATTGTATCGATTATATGATACAACTTGTCATTGACAGAACATTTGAAGGTTATATGACTGAAATCCAAACAATCTATGGGCAGTTGCAGAAAATATTAGGAGTGAAAATACATCCTGCCCCTGATGAATGGGATAGGCTTTTCAATGTCGACTTTTATATACAAATTGGAGAAAAATACCTTGGTTTGCAAATTAAGCCGGTAAATAGTGGCATTCAACTTCCTGAAATTTACAAGGAATACAATTTGCAAAATGAAACCCATAAAAAATTTACTGAGGTTTTTGGGGGAAAGGTCTTTTACCTTTTTTCAGAGAAATTAGGCGATCGAAAAGAAATCAAGAATAAAGAAGTGATTGAAGAAATAAGAGCAGAAATAGAACGTTTATCGCAAATATTGTCTTAAACTTTTGTTCGGCGAAGTATGTGACTTTGCCGCAGGTAAATGGCAGTCTCCCGACCACCCGCTTAGTGGATAAATCTTGCCAATACTTTCCAATACCCAATCTTGTTAATCTCGTGGTCCTTACATTTTTCCTTTGCGTTATTTCATAGCGATCTCAGCGTTTATTATAATTGATAGATAATCAGTATCTTATAAATTATTTTCGAATAAACGGAAAGGCATATCATATGCTGTATGTGTATCATTCACCATGTGTCTAATTCTAAAAATGTTTTACCCGAAAAGAAATATTTTGGGGCTTATGTTATCGAATTGATGGGTCATCATAAAGAATGTCCAATCAGAAAATAGTAAACCTAATAACAGCCCCCATGGGCCAGGCGGGCAAAAATCAGTACGATTTTCGTTAATTGTACGAAATGGCTATCCATCGTACCATGCGATGCTTTGCAGCTAAAATAGCCCGTACTTAACAATCCCTTGATATTTTGTTGTATTGAAATACCTGAAATGCAGCTTTTATTGTTAACTTTGCAGCCGGATAGCTTTAATTATTCTCTGACAAATCAATTATTATGATAAAAAATCCCTCCGGCCTGAAATGTTGAGTTATACCGATGTCTTTACGGATGCCCGGAGGCGAAGAGTCATATTTGAAATTTTACATACTCATTCAGCAAAAAAAATAATTATCCATGAATAAAAAAAACGAACGCCCGGTACGGGTAAGAAAAAGGGTGGTAAAGACCATTTCCCGTAAAGCAGAGACGGTTGAAAAAAAGGATACAGATCTTGTACGCCTCAATAAGCTCATTGCTGCGAGTGGGATATGTTCGCGGCGGGAGGCCGATGAACTGATTCAGGCCGGCTTGATTACGGTCAATGGCAAAATCGTTACAGAGCTTGGAACCAAGGTTCGTCCCGACGATGATGTCCGATACAACGGTGAGCGCCTGCGCCGGGAAAAGCCGGTGTACATCCTGCTCAATAAACCCAAGGATTACATCACTACTACTGATGACCCCCATGCCAAAAAAACTGTGATGGATCTGATTGCCGGCGCCTGCAAGGAACGCGTTTTTCCCGTGGGACGGCTCGACCGCAATACCACCGGTGTGCTCTTACTTACCAATGATGGCGAACTGGCTAAGAAACTTACACATCCCTCACACCGACACAAGAAAATATATCATGTTACCCTTGATAAAAATCTGAAGCCCAACGATATGCAGGCTATTGTCGACGGAGTCGAAATTGATGGGAAAACCTTTGCTGCTGATGAAGTTAGCTATGTGGAAGCTGGAGATAAAAAACAGGTGGGAATTACCATCCACAGTGGCCAAAATCATATTGTTAGAAAAATATTTGAAGCACTCAATTATAAGGTAATCAAGCTCGACCGCGTATATTTCTGCGGACTTACCAAGAAAGGCCTGCCCCGTGGCAAATGGCGTTTCCTTACCCAACAAGAAATTAATCTGCTTAAAATGGGGCGTTTTGAATAATTACTCATTTTTTTTTCATAAATATTTGTGATTGTGGTTACTTTTTTATTCATTTGTACTGAAACTCACAAACTTTAACTACCACTTCTGAATCAGAACAATTATGAATACATTCGCTACTCACTTCAGGAGAATGCTTATAGCAATGTTGGGAATTCTTTGCTATAATGCAGCTAAAGCTCAAAATGTGTCTGTTTTTGACACCAGCAACAGCGAGATAGCCAGCAACGTTGTTCGTGCTATCTTTGTCGATGTCCATAATGTAAAATGGGTGGGGACCGATAAGGGTCTTTGCCGTTTCAACGATACAACTTGGACTGTTTATTCTGCGGCCAACAAAATCAGTGAAGGGGTAGTCAACGACTTAGCTTTGCAACACACAAAATATTATGGCGATGAACTATGGATAGCTACCAGCAGCGGCGTGTCGGTTGCTGCATTTGGTATCGATGGGGTTACTGCTGCCACTACATATACCAGCAGTGCTTTCCCTATGCTGTCCGATTCTATTGTGGCAGTAGCTGTAGATACCCTGGGTACCCGCTATT
>Ga0315298_1003783_pt1 | contig 23503 bp, 18 predicted proteins | sample WHS_1_MG_FD_203077 | JGI IMG/M metagenome (GOLD analysis project Ga0315298, IMG submission 203077) | Extremophilic microbial mat communities from Washburn Hot Springs, YNP, Wyoming, USA - WHS_1_MG | ecosystem: Environmental > Aquatic > Thermal springs > Hot (42-90C) | place: USA: Wyoming...
TAAACTCCAGGGTGTTGGCAATAACCTGAAATGAGCTTCGGGGAATACCTTCTTCCGTCTCCCATTTGTGCTGATCCAAAGTGCCCATGACCGCTACTTTTGCTCCCTTGTGCAGGTATTTTGCGGAGACTTCGGCTAATCTTTGAAAACAGGTCACTTTAATCCAGCCGGTTTTCTTCTTAGAGCATAAGAAGGCTAAATTAAAAGAAGCTACGGGCATACCATCTGAAGCATAAAAGACCTCTGGATCAGCACCTAAATTGCCAGTCAGAATCACTTGATTTAGCATTTCTTTTCACCTCCTTTCTTTTTAAGATATCCAGGTAATTAAAGAGATCAGATCATGTCCTTCTGGGCAAAGGAATGCTTCTCCACCAAAGTCACTGACGTGTTTTTTGGAAAAGAGTTTCTTTAGGATGCTTATTTGTCTTGGGAGATTAAAGGGATTATTACCCAGGCCAATGGGAATAAGCTCTAAAGATTCGGCTAAATAATTCTTCTTACAGGTTTTACAAAAAACAAACCCTTTGTTCTTGTTTAGTAAGTCCAGGGCAATATAGGCAAAATAAGGGAAATCCTCGGGAATTTTAATCTGGTCGGCACTTATTTGTTTTAAATAACCCTGAATCTCTTTGGCTTCTTTGACGTTCCTGGAAGAATAAGCTAACAAAGATTCCTTAACGTCGGATAAACTGAACTCAAAAATGGCTTCTTCGTTCTCGTAAATAACTTTGCTCATAAAATCCTCCTTTTTTTAGATTTTTTTAAGGCATGAAACGAAACGGATGGTAAAGAGACGGTTTGCTTATTGGTTGGTAATATATATAGCTTGGGAGGATTATCTTGGAAGGTTATAAAAATATCTTTTTAAGGCTCTTGCAAAAAGATTTAAAATTAATAAAATAAGTTTCAAAGAAACTTTTGGGGAAGAAAAAGTGCCCAAGAGAGGACTTATCATAACAGCTTCCCTCTTCTTATTACTGATCCCTTCTTTTTTGTCCGCAGAATGTATTAAAATCTACGACAAAAAGAGGATAATCGAATATACGATCGAAACTGGAATCTAAAGATGCATCTTAAAGACCAAAAAAATTATGATAAGGTTTGGAGGTTAAAAGGTAGATTAAAAATTGAAAGAGGTTTAAAATCCTAGTATTTTTAATAACCTTCTTCTTACCAAGGAGTGTTGCGATGAAGACCATATTTGAATTGTGTAAACCCAGATCCTCAGTTTTTGATCGGAGCCGCCTGGATACAGTATATAACCTTGACGATCTCCCGCACATAAAACCCGATGAATTTTTCTCCGAAAACTATGTTACAGAGGGCATGCGTATCCTTTTGACCGAAGCATTCAACCGTCTGGAGGGAAAGACAGCCAGCGCATCAGGGACCTTCCTATTAAGCCAGTCCATGGGCGGAGGAAAAACTCACAACCTGATTGCTTTAGGTCTCCTTGCAAAATATCCGAATTACCGAAAAAAAGTCATGGCTGAATTCTACAAACCAGGTGATTTGGGTGCTGTAACGGTCGTGTCCTTCAGTGGAAGAAAAACCAGTACTCCTTTTGGCATCTGGGGGGAGATTGCCGAGCAGTTGAACCGAAAATCAGTTTTCAATGACTATTACAGCCCCTTGATGCCTCCCAGCCCGGATAAATGGGTTGAACTCTTAAAGGGAGAGCCGGCCCTTATTCTTTTAGATGAGCTTCCGCCTTATTTTGAGGCGGCGAAGGCCGTTGCCGTAGGCGACACATACCTCGACCGTTTAACCACTACAGCCCTGGCCAATCTCCTTGTTGCCGTAAACAGCAATAAACTCCCACGGGTATGCGTCGTCATTACGGATCTTAGTGGCACGGCTTATGCGACAGGGAGCGCTTCCATCACCCAGGCGCTACAATCGTTGAGTGATCTTGAGCAAGAAGTACACCGCAACGTCATTCGAATAGATCCAGTTAAAATGAATACCAACGAACTTTACCACATCCTCCGCACCCGCATCTTTGAAAATGTTCCTCCCCAGTCCGAAGTCGAAGAAGTTGCCAATGCCTATGGAGTTGCCTTGGAAAATGCTAAAAAAATAGGTATAAGTGAAATTTCTCCTGATCAACTAAAAGCTGACATTATGAATTCTTACCCATTTCACCCGGCGATGCGAGACTTGTATGCCCGCTTTAAGGAAAACCGTGGATTTCAGCAGACGCGGGCCCTAATTCGAATCATGCGGATTATTGTCTCAAATCTATGGAATTCTGGATTAGCAAATAGGAGATATCTAATTGGACCACAAGAAATGGATCTTTTAGATGCCTCCATGTTAGGAGAGATTAGGCAAATAAATCCTGGATTGGAAGCCGCCATCGCAAGGGATATTGCAAGTGAAGGCGGTAGTGCTTTGGCACAACAGATCGACGGAAACAAAGCCACCGATGCCCAGGATATTGCAAAATTGATTTTCCTCTCGTCCCTTTCAACGGCAACAAATCCCATTCTGGGTCTGGGGAGATCGGATATCATTGGGTATCTGGCTGCTCCCCATCGGGACGTTGTCAATTTGCGAAGTGTGCTCGACCGTCTCCAGGCCGATGCCTGGTATCTTCACGTTACCCGGGATGGGAAGCTCTATTTTAAAAATGTGGAAAACCTCAAAGCCAAGGTGGCTACTTATGCTCGGAACAAATTGCGGGAACAGCGGGAGAAGGAGCTGCGCACACGCTTGGCTGAGATGTTTAAGATAACAACTAAAGCCGCCTATCAGAAACTTCTTCCTCTGCCCGCTCTCGATCAGGTTCAGCTTAACCAAGATCAAGTAACCCTGGTCATCTTTCGCCCAGCAGACGACTCCTTCCAGGCTATTGAAGAATTTTACAAACACCAACAGTTTAAAAATCGCGTCTGTTTTATGACCGGAGCGGCGAAAGCCTATGAAACTGTTTTAGAGCGGGCGGCAGAATTAAGTGCCATACGCACCATAATTGATGAAATGAATCAGGAGGGAATCAGGGAAACCGATCCCCAATACATTGAGGCTGGTGAAATGCTGACCAAGCTTGAAGGGCGTTTTTATCAAGCCTGCCGAGAGACCTTTACTATCCTTTACTACCCGGCTAAAACCGGCCTAGCGCAAGTGGATTTGGATCCGAAATACGTCGCCAACGAATATAAAGGAGAAGAGCAGGTCCTCAATGCCCTTAAGGAATGCTATAAATACACAGAGGATATCGCGCCGGACGGGACCTTCCGCAGCCGGGTAGAAGGAAAACTTTGGCCGAGCGGCGCCAAGGAAGTCGCCTGGAGTACGATCAAGCAGCGTGCCGCAACCGATCCCTCATGGGTCTGGCATCATCCGGACGCTCTGGATAATCTGAAAGAGGAGCTGGTCAAGCGCGATGTCTGGCGCGAGATGATGGGTTATATCGATCGGGGACCATTTGAGAAACCAAAGACCTCGGTTCAAGTCCAAGTGCTTAATCGGGATGAGAATACAGGTCAGGTAACCCTTCGCATTCGTCCTCTCAACGGAGACATAGTCTATATGGAGACCGATGGCATAGCCACTCCATCTTCAAAGAAACTTGAGGATTTTGATATTAAGACCAAAGAACTTCAACTCTCGTTTTTATGCATGGATTCATCAGGCGAACATGGCACCGGGGAAGCGGTTTCTTGGACGAATACCATTTCCATCAAACATCGGTTCTACCAAGAGGGTACTAAACGCAAATGCGAACTTCAAGCTATTCCCAAAGGTAAGATCCGTTATACGACGGATGGCTCTAGCGCGGAAATTCACGGGATAGATTATCAAAAACCATTTGAAATTCCAAAAGATTGCCAGGTTATCCTTGCTATCGCCGAAGAGAAAGGAATCAAATCGCGTCCAGTAAGCATTCCTGCCCCCAAAGGAAAGGTGGAGGCGGGCACCACGATTGACCGAAGTAAGGCTGCGATCTGGAGGCGGAGTTTCAAAAAAGATTCTACCGGCGAAACTTACAAATTCTTTGAAACTGCAAAGAAATATGGGGCTGAATTGGGCAGTGTTCGATTGACAGTTATGCGAGAGAAAAGGTGGATCGAGCTCAACACCCCTGAGGATATCTATTACCCGACCCCTTATTTTGAAAAAGGTGTGGAAACACTCAAGGAGTTCGTGCCAGACGGAAACTTGAGTATTGATATCGGAAGCCTGAAATTTGACTCCGGCCAGCAACTACTCGACATGGTGGCTGATCTCAAAACCGAGATCAAGGAAGGGGAAGTGCAGCAGTGATCGCCAGAAGGAAACGCCAATTCATTGGATTTGGCTTCGATCCCGAGGAGTCTGCCCACCATTTTCTGGTTCATATCCCCACGGGAAAGAATGATAGGGTCTCGATCGAAGAACATTTCGAGTGGAATGGGGAGGAATCCATATCACCCTCAAGACCACCAATCGTGAAAGTGGAGCTGGATCAATATCGCTGGGAACGGATTGCCGAACCTGCCAGAGAACAATTTAACAAGCGTATCCGGGCCTCGGGTCATCGATCGGTTTCCTGGAAAAATGGAAAAGGAAACATCCTGGCTCCCCATTACGGAAAAGAACTGACTCTTCTCGCGTGGGCCGTGGAGGATATCGATGAGAGTCTCATTCCAAACGCAATTTCCAACTGGGCTGGCCTGGAGCCAGAGGAAAGATGGTGGCTCTACACCACTGTCAACGCCACTTTCACCAAGGCAAATGTGGGGCGTGATCGGGGCTGGCGCAAGGCCATCAAGATTGCTTTTTCTGAAAATCCAGTCCCCGAAATCTCTCCTGAGCGGTTTGTCGAAGAGCCCGAGGTTATCCAATTACCTCAGCGCGAAAAAGGTATTGAAAAAGTAACGATAACTCCATCGCCCCCAAAGAAAGAGCGCATTAAAAAAAAGGTCTTCATTCAGAGGAGTCTATTCGACAAGATCGAAAGGTAACTCATGTCCGACCTTAGCTTCATAGAGACCCAGTTTCCTGTCAGCAAGCTCTCTAAAGAGAGTTATAAAGAGAGAAAAGCCAACAATAGCCAGACGCTTACCGGCTTAGGCAAATGGTGGGGGAGGAAACCACTGGTCCTTGTCCGGGCAGCCATTCTTGGTCTCCTTATGCCTGCATCGGATAATCCCAAAAAAGATAGGGAAATATTTCTTAAGCTCATGACCATGGATGAGGAAGGTCTCTGGCAGAGACGGCGGGGAAATATCCCTGCATCCGAGGTTTATCCTTACGCAACAGAGACAGAAAGGGACTACTATTTCACTCGAAAAGATAACAAATGGCAGTGGAAGAAGTCGGCGACGAAGGAAGAAAGAGAACACATGCAGCGCCGAGCCTTCAATCGGATGAGCTATGATGAAAAACTTACCTATTGTCGGCGGCCGGAAGAGATTGAAGGACCATCGGATGAGGCATGGAAGGAAATCAATGCCCACCTTCAAACCAACGCAAAATCCCTCACGGAACTGGTTCAAGAGCTTGGAAAACGTCGATTCGGACAAGTTCCCCGGGTGGGAGACGCCTTCTGCGGCGGAGGCTCAGTTCCTTTCGAGGCTGCTGTGCTTGGGTGCGAAACTTACGGGGCCGATTTAAGCCCGGTTGCCGCCCTTTTAACCTGGGCTGCAATCCATCTTATCGGTGGAGGCCCTGAGGTTGCTAAGCAGGTCCAAAAGATACAGGAGACTGTTTATAAGACCGTCCAAAAACAGATCGATGAATGGGGTATCGAGCGTAATGATGAAGGCTGGGTAGATGAAGAGACAGGGAAATTGATCGGAAAGGGCTGGAAGGCCGACTACTATTTATACTGCGTTGAAGCCAGAGATCCCCATACCGGCTGGCGGGTTCCCCTTGCCCCTTCGTGGATTATCGGCCAGAAAACGAAGACCATTGCGAAACTGATTCCGGAGAAGGCAACAAAATCCTTCAGGATCGATATTATTCAAGGCGCAACGCAAGAGGAGATGGAAAAGGCCAAATCGGAAGGCACCTGGGAAGATGGAATCCGTTGCCCAGTTGACAAAGATGGCAACTGGCTCGAGCCTCATTTGCGACAGGTGACTCCCACCGAAGAGCTAAGGGGGCGAGAAGGCTTACGCCTTTGGGAGAACGATGATCTCGTGCCAAGACCAGATGATGTCTTCCAGGAACGGCTCTACTGTATCCGCTGGGTTGATCCTGAGACAGGAGAGAAATATTACCGAGCACCGACTAAGGCAGATTTCGAACGAGAAGCCCGCGTCCTCCAGTTACTCAAAGAACGATTCTCTAAATGGCAGGAGAAAGGATTTATCCCGAGTCGGAGGATTGAGCCTGGTGAAAAAACAGAAGAACCTATACGGACGCGTGGCTGGACTTACTGGCATCATCTTTACAACCCAAGGCAGTTATTAACAATAGGGTTGTATAATGAGATTGGATACAGGATAGTAAACGATATATTTGACAAAGTTATAATCATATTAGGGATAGGACGTCTTGCTGAATGGTGTTCACGCCTTTCCCGTTGGACATCACATGCAGCTAACGAGAAGGCTGTAAATATTTACTACAATCAGGCATTAAATACATTGGTCAACTATGCAACAAAGGCAAACGCTTCAATTAAGAGCACTTGGTTTTCTGACTTATTCGAAAAAGAATTAAGAAGTAATTCAAATGTCTTGCCTTTAGATGCACGAGCTACAATTTATTTCGCAGATTTATGGATTACAGACCCTCCTTATGCCGATGCTATCAACTATGAAGAGCTCTCAGAACTGTTTCTGGCATGGTATGAAAAGCACCTTCCGTTGATCTTTCCAGAATGGTATTCGGACAGTAAGAGGGCATTAGCTGTAAAAGGGACAGCCGAAGATTTTAGACTCTCAATGGTGGATTGTTACCGCCGGCTCACCTCAAACATGCCGGACAATGGATTCCAATTGGTCATGTTTACCCACCAGGATGTGGAGGTCTGGTCTGATTTAGCTCTTATCCTCTGGGCGGCAGGGCTTAGGGTGACAGCAGCATGGACAATTGCCACGGAGACGGACACCTCTTTCAGAACAGGAAAGTATGTCCAGGGAACGGTTCTATTGGTCCTTCGCAAAAGAAAGGGAGAACTTCGGGGAGATCGAGCCGACATTTATCCCGAAGTCATGGCTGAGGTTCAAAAACAACTCAAATCCATGATGGACCTGGATGATAAAGACGACCCCAATTTTGGCGATGCAGACTACCAGTTAGCCGCCTATGCCGCAGCCCTGCGAGTAGTAACTGCTTATAGCGCAATTGAAGACATAGATGTTGAAAGAGAGCTCCGTAGAGTACGAAGGCCAGGGGAATCGTCGCCTTTGGCTGATCTCATCCGAAGCGCCGTCAAGATCGCCTCGGACTTTCTTATCCCTGATGGGCTGGAGCGATCCATCTGGCGATATTTAAGCCCTGAAGAGCGTTTTTATCTTAAAGGGATTGAGGTTGAAGCCCATGGAGAATATCGCGATGGCGTCTATCAGGAATTTGCCCGTGGATTTGGTGTAAGGGATTATGGCGGACTTTTAGGAAGCGATGCTGCAAATCGCACAAGACTAAAGACGCCAAGCGAGCTTAAAGGTCGTGACCTATCCGGCCAGGGATTTGCGGGAACTCTTCTTCGGCAAGTGCTATTTGCAGTTTATAAGACAGTGGAAGAAGAAAGCCCCAGGGCCGGCTTAACTTACCTCAAACAGGAAGTGCACGATTATTGGGAGAAGCGACAGACGATCCTTGCTCTGTTAGAATATCTTTCCAAGAAGCCCGCTACAATCGTGCATTGGCGTAAAGATGCCGACGGTGCCCACCTTTTACAAGGTGCTGTTGCCGAGGATGGAGTATGATCCACCGCTATTCCTCACGCCGAAGCCCGCTGAAAAATTTTCTTAACTCTCAGTTAAAAGACGCCCGCCGTTATGACCGAATTGCCGGCTACTTCAGTTCATCCTTGCTTGAAGTCGCCGGAGAAGCATTAGAGCAAATGTTGCAAGGCTCAGAAGATCCTTGTGTTCGGGTTGTGTGTAACTCATGTCTCAGTGCCCTCGATGTCCAGACAGCTCGAGCGGCAAAATGGGAGATGTGGAAAGAGTGGTGTTCTTCATTGCCTGCAGAAATCAGTGATCCCTTAAAAAACCGACTTCATCGGCTTTATGAATTTCTTAAAAGCGGCCGCCTTAAAGTAAAAATTCTCCCCGATTCAGCTTTCGGGCTAATCCACGGAAAGGCAGGAGTAATAACAAAAGGAGATGGAAGTAAAGTATGTTTCCTCGGGAGTGCTAACGAATCACGAACCGCCTGGACGAATAACTATGAACTGGTCTGGCTGGATGAAAGTCCAGAAGGGGTCCAATGGGTGCAGGAAGAATTTGATGCCCTCTGGGGATCCCCACAGGCGGTGGAGTTAGCAGAGTCGATTGTTGAAGATGTTTACCGACTCATCCATCGGGTTGTGATTCCCGATGTCAATACCTGGAAGAGCAAAGAGGCCCTCCCGGCAGAACCGATCATAGAACTTCCCATATACCGCCGAGAGAATGGCCTTTGGGAGCATCAGAAATACTTCATCAAACTGGCTTTTGATGCCCATAAGAACGGAGGCGCGAGGTATCTTTTAGCCGACCAGGTGGGTCTTGGGAAAACCGTTCAGCTTGCCCTTGCTGCTATGCTCATGGCTCTATATGGAGAAAAGCCTATACTAATTCTTGTCCCGAAGGCCTTATTAACCCAATGGCAAGATGAACTCTGGAATTTGCTGGCCCTACCCTCAGCGAGGTGGAACGGCAAACAATGGATTGATGAACAAGGGATAGCGTATCCGGAGCTGGGTCCCGAGGGACTAAAAAAATGCCCGCGTCGGGTCGGCATCGTATCAACAGGCCTAATCGTCAGGGGGGCAGAAGGTGTCAATTCTTTAAAAGAATTGACTTACGAATGCGTCATCCTTGATGAGGCTCATCGGGCAAGACGAAGAAACATCGGGCCGACTCATCGGGGTGAGAAGGCTGAGCCAAATAATCTCCTCCGTTTTATTATGGAGATCTCCTCCCAGACCAAAAGTCTCCTTCTTGCCACGGCTACGCCAGTTCAACTCGACCCGATCGAAGCCTGGGACCTTCTAAATGCTTTAAATAATGGAAAAGATTCAATCATCGGAACTTCATATAGCCGCTGGAGGTCCCGGCCTTGGGAGGGATTGGACATTGTCTTGGGAAATACTATCCCGCCCGCCGATATGAATGAGGTTTGGGAATGGATTCGTGATCCTCTCCCTCCTTCCTCAGAGAGTCCTGATTTCCAATTACTTCGCCGCGGTCTAAATGCATCTAATTCCGATGTTTGGGTTCCGCCAGAAGCTTTTTATAATCTTTCCGAACCAGACCAGCAAAGGGTTCGCCGCCTTTCCAAAAATTTCTTCAGGGATCATAATCCGTTTATTCGCCATATTATCCGTCGCACACGCGATTTCTTAGAAAACACAATCAATCCTCAGACCAACGAGCCATATCTCCAACCCATAAGGGTTCGACTTTACGGGGAAGGAGAAGATGAGGCGATTGGACTTCCGCCTTTCCTTCGGGATGCTTATGAGGCGGCAGAAGATTTCTGCTCTATACTTGCCAGAAGGCCGGGACTAAATTCAGGGTTCCTAAAGACCATTCTCTTGCGCCGTGTTGGTAGTACTATCGAGGCAGGGCGGCTAACGGCAATAAAAATGCTTGGAGGTGGATATGAACAAGCGGACGAAGAAGAGGAAGGCGAGGCTGAAGAGACGCTTTCCTCCCTCTACCCCCTCACAAGGGAAGAAACTGAGGCCTTAAACAAATTTTTGCGGATTCTTGATGAAAATAAAGATGAGGATCCAAAGCTTCAGCTTGTCGAGAGAACCCTTTTAACCGGCCTGTTCGATACACCAGCCTGGATCTCACTCGGTTGCATCATCTTTAGCCAATACTATGATTCAGTGCTATGGTTGGGGAGGAAGTTGTCTAAACGCCTGCCGGAAGAAAGAATCGCTATTTATGCCAATGTTTCAGGCTCTGGGATCATTATGGATGGTGTTTTTCAGCGTCTTAAGCGCGATGAAATAAAAAAGCAGGTCAGTGCCGGACAGCTAAGACTGGTGATTGGAACGGATGCAGCCTCAGAGGGATTAAATCTTCAACGTTTAGGATCTTTGATCAATTTAGATCTCCCTTGGAATCCCACAAGATTGGAGCAACGCAAGGGAAGGATTCAACGGATAGGGCAGATTCGTTCCGAAGTTCTTATTTTTAATATGCGTTATAAGGGATCCGTAGAAGACCGTGTTCATCAACTACTCTCCCAGCGTCTGGAGAACATTAGAAATATGTTTGGCCAAATCCCCGATATTTTAGAAGATGTGTGGGTTTGGGCAGCATTGCATGAAGAAGAAAGAGCTAAACAGATAATCGATGAACTTCCAGACCGTCATCCATTTGAAATGAAGTATGACCGTATCGAAAACATAGACTGGGAATCATGTAGTCGAGTTCTTGATTGCCAAAGCCAGCTTGAGGCTTTAAAGAAGGAGTGGTAATAGGATGAAACACAAGAACCTAACGTGTAATTATCCCAATGTTTTTTATATACCTCTTTGAGGGAGGACATGAAAGATATTGAAAAGTACATTGTTGGTATCAGGGCGCAGGACTTTCATGAGGGTCTGAAAGAGGTGCCCGCACACCCGTTAATAGAAGTTGACTTCAGGAATACAATTTTAATCGGGAAGGCTGCTACTCTGGCTACGCACTTGAAAGGGCTTTTATATGTTGAAGATTACAGGGCACTCCAATACATGGCAGCCGAATTGGGAATTCGCGCCGCAGAACTTGATCTGGTTTTGATGGAACTGCAAGAGATAGGATTTGTAAATGTGCTGAAGGCTGCAGGATCTTTTAAAAGATTAGAAATAAAAGTACCCGAGCTTAGGAATGCCTATGAAGAACTTGGAGAGAGGTGGGAGTATCTTAAGCCAACCGAGTTGGAACATGCAGGAATAGTGGTTTTACAGAACGTTATAGAGCTGCCAAGGACGGAGAGTTTTGTTTCACACAACTTAAACCTCGACGCTTCAGCCCTAGACATAATAGTTGATGTTGGCTCAGCTGGCGCGTTAATTAGCAGGTATGACATTTCTGGGCGGGAGCCAATTTTTTATTCGCCGTTATGCATTGAAGAAGACCCTAAACCTTTTATAGTCCTGGCAGAAAAATATCCTTCAGAGAAAGTTGTAAAGTCTTTTGAAATCATAAGCAGATATCAAGGTCTTCCACGAGAGGATGCAAAGGTCCGGGGTAATGACATAATCGAGGAAGCCGTTCTTTCAGGAATATTAGCGCCAACGAAAATCGAAACTCCGCGGGGAGAAAAGCAATTCCTTTTCACGCCAAGGGTTGGGTTAAGTAGAGAAGAAAGAATTATTTTGGATAAGGCGAGGGCTATATTGGCCTGCGTACGTTCCGGGCAACATTATGCCGCTGGCCGCCCTATCCATAATCCCAGAAGGATTCTGGAGACTTTGAGGCAAAAAAAGAGGTTTAGCAAGTCTCATCCCGACCTTAAAATCCAATACGGTGCCTTGGTCGCTAAGCAGATAGGGGTGCCTATCGAGGGACCATCGGGCAGCTACAACTTCCAGGTAAACGACACTCCTGAAAACCTGAAAGCTTTTGATGTTGCTCTTGAAATGCTAGAATTCGGGGAAGCTCCCTCAGCAAGGGTTGACCTGAATGCCCAGAAGCTACTACTTCAACCATCTTCTTACACCGGCGCAGTCACAACCCGTGCGCGTGTAGCCCGAACCATGAGACGTTCAAGGACGACTCAAACCATAATTATAGAGGAGCTTACCAAAATAGCGAGAGGTGTAACCCGTGACTAAGAAGAGAGAATCAACCGACTTGAAGCTTAAGCTTAGAGCGCGGCGTCTACTCTGGTCTATGGGATATTATTGCCCTTTGGAGGTTGACCTCACCCATTATGATTACTCTGATTCGAAACTCAAAAAATGGACATTGACGGACATAGATGTTCTAGGGATAAAATTTGAAAATGACTTGTCTTCCAAGACGGTAATAGTGGACTGCAAAGGAGGAGAGGAAAGCAGTCCTAATAGGATTTTTTGGCTCAGAGGCGTAATGGATTTTTTCGGGGCAGATGAAGGGTACTTCATTAAGGAGCGGATCCACGAACACGGCCGTTCGATAGCCCCTAGGCTGAGAATAAGGACCATCGACAGCGCAGGATTAGAAAAACTTGAACAACAACTCTCCCTGGACAAGATTAAAATAAACCTCCTCGATGAGAGAAAATTCACAGAGACTCAAAGCCTATGGGGCATTCTTGTTCCAAAATCTGAAAAGGCGACGGAAAACCAGTTGAAGGTCAAAAAAGTGTACCAATATCTCAAATACTTCTACTGGTTCATAGAAGAATACAGAAACATCCAAAACATAATCGACAGGTTCCAGATGATAGCAAACATCCTAACCCCTTCGGAGAAGCGGGATAAGTATTTAGTCTATGTCGGCCTCATACGCTTTTCATTATCACTACTGAAAGCCGCTAACATAATCGTTTCGAAAAACATATTGGAAGTCCCGGCCCAATTTAAGCAGTACGTCTTCGGAGGGCCGTTTTTCCTCAAGGAAAGAGAGCACTTCATAGAAATGCTGAGCAAGATATCAGACAAAAAAATAGCCCTCGAACCGCCCTATTTCAAAGATTTGCTGGAAACAATCAACAGGCTGGTGAAACATCCACAATTCGCAAAGCACATCCCAAGGTATCTCGAAGCCGTCATGCTCGAACACCTCTTAGGCTCAAAGACAAGCCTTCAAGAAATATTCGGCAATGACTACAGCGTGGATTCTATCGTCCTTTCCAAACAGATAGGAGAATTCTTCGTAAAAGCGGCAGGCCTAAATACCACTTTCCTCTCAGATTTAATGAGTCTATAAGCCAATTAATATAGGATGGTGATCTGAGAGACTTTATGGTAAGAATGGAGTCAAATCTTTATTATTGATAACTTGCTCTGATTTTTTGCCGGATCTTTCCTTGTCATGAGAAAAGAAGAACTTAGCCAATTCGGCTAATACTGCACGGGAAGCTTCGCGTTGGAGGCGTAGGATAATCTTAAAAGAAATAATTAAACTGGATACAAGATGTCGAGCTATATCAAGGAACATTGAAGAAATAGAATAATAATAATGAGATGCTCCTAAACATGAGAATAACTTACGATTCAGAGGTTGACGCTTTGTATATTCGATTCATAGAAGCTACTGTGACTACGAGGCACGTTGCTTTTGTTTTTACCGGATTAGAGATGAGTACTTTTATCCACTCTGCAGAGAGAAGATCATAAAGGCAGTACCTGCAGCATGTAAATTCAATGACTAATTCAGTTTCTCCTCCTAAATTCGCAAAATACCTGAGGATGGCTTCTTCTCTATTGGGGAGATTGGCTTTGGCTATCACTTTTCCTTTCTCATCAATCGAGGTAATAAAAGATGTTTTCTTGGCCGGTTCTCCTGTAAATCAATTCCGGTATAATACATTTTGGCTACCTCCTTTATTTTTATTTTTTCCTCCTGACCCTTTTTATATAATAAGGGTCAAAAATAGGAGTTAGCTTTTTCATATTATCAGCAATGTGGCAAAATAAAATTTATCATAATGGGAGGGGGAAAAGAATGAAAAAGGATTTTTTTATTAGCTTTTGTTTAATTTTTCTTATATCTTTTCTTGGCATTGCTCTTGCTCTAGAATATCCCAATAAACCTATAACATTACAAGTTCCGGCCCCGGCTGGCGGACGAACAGACACTGGGGCAAGAATATTGGCATCTGCCGCAGAAAAGAAATTGGGCCAACCTATAGTGGTAATTAACAAAGCCGGAGCAGGAACTCAGGTGGGTTTGACAGAAACGGCTAGACAGAAGCCAGATGGTTATTATTTGGGGTTTGCCGTTGTACCAGCATTAAACACTATCATCCTCGATCCCGAACGAAAAGCAATCTTTGATCTTGATTCCTTTACCGCCATCTTTAATCATGTGGTCGATCCAGGAATAATATGGGTTAAAGCCGATAACCCATATAAAACGCTAAAAGATCTTATTGATGCTGCGAAAGCGCGACCAGGGGAAATCAGAGTCTGCACCACAGGAATTCTTAGCGATGATCATTTGGCTATATTAATGCTGGAAGAAGCCGCTAAAGTAAAGTTTCGTACTGTGCACTTTGATGGAGGGACTCAGCAGCTATCCGCTACCTTAGGAGGCCAAGTAGATGTTGCTTTCGGAAATGTTGGTGAAGTTACTACCAGAATCAAAGGTGGGCAATTGCGCGGTCTGGCAGTGATGGATAAAAACAGGTCAAAGTTTTTGCCTAATATTCCCACGGCTGCTGAGCTTGGATATCCTTCAGTGATTTCATCCTCAAGTCGTGGAATTTTAGGACCCAAAGGCATACCAGCACCTATTTTAAAAAAGATTCAAAATGTTTTTATGGACGCTATAAAAGATCCTGAGCATATAGAAAAAATGGATAAAGCCGGATTGAGTATAAAACCTATGGTTGGCGAAGAATATACTAAATTTTTAAGAGACATTCATCAAAGAGTAAAACCTCTAGTAGAAATCGCTCGTTCTTCAAAATGAGCCTTTTAAGACTTCTTATGATGATTCTAAATATTTTATTAACAAATTTAATTGTTGTATTCAATTTAAAGGATGATGGCAACTTATGTAATGGTCGGGCTCGATTTCTTTAAAATCTGGGATAATCCTCTCACAGTCTTCTTGTCTATAAAAACACCGAGGATGAAAAACGCATCCAGAAGGAGGATTTATTGGGGAAGGTACATCGTCATAAAGAGTTATTCTTTTTTTTTGGATTTTGGGGTCTGGCATTGGAACGGCCGAAAGTAAGGCTTCGGTATAAGGATGTCGTGGTCTGCTGTAAATATTTTCCACACAAGCCATTTCCATTATCCTTCCAAGATACATAACTGCAACCCGATTACTCATATATTCTACCACTCTTAAATCATGAGCGATAAATAAATATGTAAGATTAAATTCATTTTGAAGGTCTCTTAGTAAATTGAGTATCTGAGCCTGAATTGAAACATCCAAAGCAGAAACAGGCTCATCAGCAATTATAAAACTTGGATTAAGGACTAACGTTCGAGCGATCGCAATCCGCTGTCTCTGGCCACCGCTAAACTGATGTGGGTAAAGACTCATATGCTCAGGCCTAAGTCCTACCCGTTGCAAAACTTGGGCTACTCGATCGCGAACCTCTGATGAAGACCGACACACTTTATGAATTTTTAAGGGTTCGGAAATAATTCTCTCCACACTCATGCGTGGATCTAAAGCTGCATAAGGGTCTTGAAAAATGACGGTCATCTTTTGGCGTAGTTTTTGCATTTCTTCTCTATTCAGAAAAGATAAATCTTTTCCCTCAAATTTAATTTGACCACTTGTAGGCTCCATTAATCGGAGAATCAATCGCCCAATAGTAGTCTTACCGCAACCGCTTTCTCCTACTAAACCTAAAACTTCTCCTCTTTTTACCCAAAAACTTACTCCATCAACTGCATGTACATTAACTGCATGTACATTACCCGCTGACTTAGAGAAAATTCCTCCTCTTATAGGAAAATATTTTTTTAAATCTATAACTTCCAAAATTTTTTCTTCAATTTTTGGCTGCATTTTCTTAAATAAAATTCCTAAAAAGCCAGCAAGACACCTTATGCTCTGGAGATAATTCAATTTCGAATGGATATTCCCTCTCGCAAATAGCAATTTTTTGTGGACAACGCGGATGAAAAGTGCATCCCGTGGGCAATTCCAAAAAACTTGGAACAACTCCCTTAATTTCTGTAAGCCGTGACTTATATCGAATAGCTGATTCTGAAGGAATACTACCTAAAAGGCCTTTAGTATAGGGATGGCAAGGGCGTTCGAATAACTCCTTAACCGTTGCCTGTTCTACAATTTTTCCAGCGTACATAACTACAACGCGTTGAGCCATTTGGGCGATGACTCCTAGATCGTGGGTAATGAACATAATTGCAGTTCCTAACTTTCTTTTTAAATCATTCATTAACTCTAAAATTTGGGCTTGGATTGTGACATCTAAAGCAGTTGTTGGTTCGTCAGCAATAAGAAGACTGGGATTACAAGAAAGAGCCATGGCAATCATAACTCTTTGGCGCATGCCTCCACTCAACTGGTGGGGATATTCATAAAAGCGTTTTTCCGGGGAGGCAATACCTACTTCAGCTAACATTTTAATCGCTTCGTCTTTAGCTGACTTTTTAGAAAGGTTTTGATGAATACGAAGAGCTTCCACTATCTGATTGCCTATAGAGTAAACAGGGTTAAGCGAGGTCATAGGTTCTTGAAAAATCATTCCAATTTGTTTGCCCCGTACGGCACGTATTTCTTTTTTGTTTAAACTCGTTAGCTCTATTCCTTTAAACCAGATTTTGCCACCGGCAATTCGACCGGGAGGACTTGGAAATAAGCGCATTATCGAAAGTGCTGTCATGCTTTTGCCACAACCAGATTCTCCAACCACGCCCAGTGTTTCACCGCCATATATTTCTAAATTAACTCCATCAACAGCCTTAACTATGCCTTGAGCGGTGTTAAAGTAAGTTTTTAAACCTTCTATTTTTAAAAATAGCGGGGATTGATTGATCTTTTCCACACACCAAACCTGTATATTTCTGGCAATTTACTTTATTTTCTACATTAGTCTTTTTAGAATGTTTCCCACATTTATTCAGATATATCGGATCCTCGGATCAAGATACGAATAACTGATATCAGCTAAGAGATTTAGGAAAGTAACAGCAAAAGCTACTAATAAAACTCCTGTTTGAAGCACAGGGAAATCATTAAAAAGAACAGCATTCATGAGAAGTCGACCAATTCCAGGCACAGAAAAAACAACCTCTATGATTACTATACCCCCTATAAGCCGCCCAATTCGCAACCCCAAAAGCGTTACTACAGGAATTAGAGCATTGCGCAAAGCGTGTTTGACAATCACATTAAATTCTGAGACACCTTTAGCTCGAGCAGTCTGGACGTATTCTTCATTTAAAACCTCCAGCATGGAAGAGCGAAGCTGCCTCATTATTTCCGCTGAAACTACCGAACCTAATGAAATAGCCGGAAGAATCATTCCTTTTATATTAGCTGATATCCCTTCCCATGGTGCGATGTAACCTGAAGATGGGAACCATCCCAACCAAAGGGAAAAAATTAGAATTAAGATCATACCCAGGAAAAATTGGGGCATGGCCACTCCACTTACGGCCAAAACGGTTCCAGCAGTATCAACCCATGTATTAGGTTTAAGAGACGAAAAAATTCCTATCGGAATAGCTACTAATAGAGCAAATAAGATCCCTAGTCCCAAAAGTTCCAATGTGACAGGTAATCTCTGAGCGAAAAGAGTAGTAACATGAACACGGGTGCGTATAGAAATCCCAAAGTCCCCTCTTAATAAAGTAGAAAGCCACTTAAAGTATTGAACCACAATAGGCTGGTCTAATCCGAGTTCTTTTCTTACGGCCTGAATCATTTCATCACTAGCTCCTTCACTTCCTACGATGGCCAGAGATGGGTCTCCTGGAAGTACCATGCAAAGTGTAAAAGATATCAGCGTTACCACAAAAAGGGTTATTAATGTTTGAAGAAGCCTGCGAATTAAAAAAGCTTTCATTTTTAAGCCTTTTGAGTAAGTTGTTTGGGATCTAATATTATCCTAAGCCAATCACCCAGTACACTAAAAGAAACAACAGTAAAATAAATTCCCAAACCCGGAAATATGGACATCCATGGAGCTTGTTCCAACCATTTATACCCTGTCTGAATCATAACCCCCCAACTCGGAGTAGGTGGCTGAATACCTACACCAAGAAAGCTCAAGCTACTTTCCAGCACAATTGCTGTACCCACAGTCAGCGTAGCTTGCACAATTACTGGAGCTGCAAGATTAGGAAGAACATGAGTAAAGAGCATTCTAAATGGTTGACATCCAAAAGCCCGAGCAGCCAAAATAAATTCTCTCTCGATAATCGATAACGCTTGGCTATATACTAGTCTAGCAAATAGTGGAGTATAGACTAAAGAGATAGCTATAATAACTGTTGAAATGCCCGGACGGAGGCTAGCTGCTAATGCCATAGCCAGTAAAAGCATGGGAAAGGCCCAGATCGCATCCATGATTCTCATTATAACTGCTTGAGTTTTTTTAAAATAGGCAGCAATCAATCCTAATAAAACGCCAAGAAAAGCCGCAAAAAGGATTGAAGTTAAAGCAACGACAAAAGAAATTCTAGCTCCTGCTACGAATCTACTAAAAACATCTCTACCCAAATTATCTGTTCCAAACCAATTCTTTAAATTTGGAGGTTCCATTGGAGAAAATTCTATTGATAGAGGATCGTAAGGACATATCTGTGTTTCAAAAATGGCAAATATAGCCAATATGATTAGCAATAAAATGCTTACCCATATTGATGGTCTCAACTTAAACCGCATAAAATTTACTCGGAATAATCAATAAAAAAGCAAACAAGCCGCTGACTTATCAACGGCCGAGATGATTTTAAGACATCCAAACCTCACTGGCTACTAATGTCCTCCAGTAGGCTCGAATTCCTTTAACTTTCTTATGGGTGGCCACCGCGTGGGTCAAAGCTGTAGCACATGTAAGAAGGGCTTGGTCATAAACTATTTTTAAAGCTTCTTTCATAAGCTCATGTCGCTTAGCTTCATCAAAAGTTGCCGCGTGTTCTTCAAGCAGACGGTCCACTTCAGGGTCAGAAATATTAGACCAGTTGCCTGGTGACTTAGTCGCCAATCTAATTCTTATAAATCCTCCTGGAGTAGTAGATCCTTGCCAGAAGCCAATTTCAAAATTATCTTTTTTCATATTATTAATCCATTCTAATCGCTCCATAGTCTTAAGTTCAACTTTAATTCCAACAGCCTCCCACATAGCTTTAATTAATTCCCCATAAGTAGTATCCGGTTCTCGAGCAATTACTAAGACATTGACTGTCACCCCTTTAGGATAAGCTGATTTAACTAATTCTCGCGCTTTTTTGGGATTAAATGAATAATCCGGCCAATCTCTTGGAGACCAACCAGGTAACCCTTCACGGGTATAAGGATACATATGTGGCCTAGCAACTCCAAACCCGGTAATCTTAACAAATCGGTCTCGATCTAAGGCATAACAACAAGCACGCCTTAATTCTAAACTGGTAAATGGGCCTCTGCGAGGGTTAAAACCGCATGTTATATCTTGATATTCAAAAGGTGGTAGCTCAAGGTAAATTAAATCTGGATGTTCTTTTACTTTAGCAACATCTCGAGGGGCTGGGTAATGGACAGTATCAAGTACACCTGAACGTAAATCCAATACTGCCTGATCGATTTTTGGTCTATAATGTTCTTCCATTCCATCTAAATATGGAAGAGGTCTACCATCAATTCCCTTTTTCCAATAATCAGGAAAACGTTCCAATACTACCTTTTCATCAACAATCCAATTTTTATATCGAAAAGCACCAGTTCCGCAACCCTTTCGATTTAATTCATCATCACCATGTTTCTCTTGGAAAGCCTTAGATACCATTCCAGCCCATACCCAGGCAGAGGAAAGCGAGTAAAGAAGGCCAGCTGATGGGAATTTTAAATTTAAAGCTATAGTGTATTCATTTAAAACTTCAACATTTTCTATAACTTTTAAATCAGGGGCCAAATAAGATTTGGGATGATCGCGTAATCGTTCCAAATTCCACTTAGCAACATTCCCATTAAATTTGCTTCCGTCATGAAAATAGACACCTTTTCTAAGAAGAAATATAATTCTCTTATTATTCTTCTCCATATGCCATTCAGTAGCTAACCCAGGGATAAGTTTTACCTGATAAGTCTTAGGATCAATCATTGTATCAATAAGACAATCATACATAGCTGACATGCAAGTAAAATACTCACTTGCCCTATGAGCATCTAAACCAGGAACAGTTCGATTGCGGGCATAGCGCCATATACCACCTCGTATCACTTTATTTGATGTCTGCCCAAATACCAAAGAACTACTGCCAATTGTTGCTAAACTCCCTGCACTGGCCAAAGCTCCTTTTACAAATTCCCTTCGCGTTAAATCATGGGCCATAAATTCCTCCTTTTTCTACCCCCAAAGCCTATAAGAGCTTCAGAAGTGTTGTTTTATCATTATTGATTTTTTTCCACAAGCTGTTTAGCTAAATTTACTGCTCCCGCTGCATCAGGTGCATACCCATCTGCTCCAATATCTCGTGCAAATTTTTCATTCAAAGGAGCACCACCAACCATAACTTTTACTTTATCCCTTATCCCTTCCTTCCGTAAGGTTTCAATTACTATTTTCATTTGAGGCATTGTTGTAGTAAGCAAAGCCGACAATCCCAAAATTTCTGGTTTTTCCTCTTTCACTTTCCGAATAAATTCTTCTGCAGGCACATCAATCCCAAGGTCTATTGTCTCAAAACCCACGCCCTTGAGCATGGTTAAAACAAGATTTTTGCCTATGTCGTGAAGATCTCCTTTAACCGTACCCATGATAACTTTTCCTTTAGCTGCAAGTTTCCCACCGGCAAGATACGGTTCTAATACTTTTATGGCCTCGTTCATAGCTCTTGCAGAAAGCAGAACTTCGGGAATGAATACTTCACCACTTTTAAATCGCTCGTTGATCACTTCCATAGCCGAAATCATGCCTCGTTTTAATATATCTTCAGCTTTAATCCCCTGATTAAGCAAATTCTCTATATGGGGCTTAATTCCTTCATGATTTCCTTCTAAAACATCATTCTGAATAATCTGGAATTCTTTGTCCCAAATAATCTCTTTTGAGACTTTTTTAGAAACATCCTCTATTATTTTCCATTCAATAGGCCTAAATCCACCAGCTTCTAAGGGAAGTTTTCCCTCCTTTTCTATCCTTTCTCCAATTCTTATAACTCGTTCAAAAATACCTTTGGGCGGTACAGAATCAGCTATTCCCACTATCATTCTTTTGCCTGGGGCTATAGCCTGAAAAAAATAATCGAGGTAGGCTTCAAATTCTTCATCTGTGGTTGATTCACTAAGAAGCATTATCGAAGGAATTCCCCCAAAAATAGTCAATTTATCACTCCATCTCTTATAGTACTCTTCCATTGGAACTTTCGTCATCGGTGCAGGACAAATGGCCTCAGCTATATGCATCCCTGACTCCCGAATTAGATCAAGAAGGCCCTGGTTTTCCCCGTCACAATGGCAAGAAACATACTTCCCTTTCTTCCCTAAAATATCAGAAGCTTTTTGAATCCAGGGGAGAATCTCTTTTTGAAAGAAAGATGGGTACGTAATCATTTCATCAAAATTTCCTCCCCAAAAAACGACTTCAGCAGGAGATTCAGCAATAATTTGCAATATTTGATCAAAAAAAATACCTAATTTCTCGGCCAATGTCCGCATTTCTTTTTGGTAATCATGATAATGATAATAGAAATCTGTACCATTAATAAAATATTTTTGGATATGATGCATTGGTGAAGAAGCCCGCCCCCCTAGAGTAAAACATACCCCTCCGTCGCCAACTTCTTGCTGCCATTTTCTAAAATCTTGATCACATGGAATTATTTTCATATTTTCGAAAATGTAGCCAATTGCTTGATAATCCTTTTTATCTTTGATGGCATGTTCTTCAATCCACATGGCAGAAACACCGGACTTTTTCATCTCTTCTGTATAAATTGTAGTAGTACTGATAGATCCGACCGGAGTATGGTAAACAATTTTTGTCCGTCCATTTTTAGTCTTTACCTGGATATCTACATTAGAAGGAAATTGAAATTTGTAAACTGTTTCTTTAAGAGAAAGAAGGCCTAACCCCCAATGTAAAGTATCTTCTGTTCTACGTACATTATGATATTGAGGATTGATTTTATGGAGTCCCCATCCATGAGCTCTGGCAATTTCATCCGGTGTCTTACCTTTATACTTTTCCGGCAACGTTCCTCCCAACGCATTAGCTACATACCAAAGGTCTAATCTAGGAAAATATGGTAGCCGATCAGGCATTTCTCCTTTTATTGCCTTTAGCATTCTTTCTTTCTGAGTCATTATTGTTTCACCTCTATTTACGCTTTTACTAAAAAAATTTTATATTATCCAAATCAAGTATGAAAAGTGTAAATGGATTTCGTTAATTACTGAATCCATCCTTCCAAGCTATGTTTTCGATCAACCCATTTTTTTCGAGCTTAAAACCCTGTCCATAGGGCCTCCACTCAGAGGAAATTTTAAAAAAAAAGCGGAAAAAGTCAAGAAAAAATTTTCGGTATGCCAATTAAAAATTAAGCTTTATTCGAAAAGTACGTTATTTACATTTTTAGAGGGTCAAGGAGTTATCCATAGGTGGTTGGAGCTTGGAGGGATTTTAGCGTCAGCCTTGAAATTGAGTCAGTAAGCAGCCCCAGGGGCAAAATCTCGGAGCTCTCGAAGCACTCTGTCAATAACTCTCTTTCATTTTTCTCTGACCTATGGGGCTCAGAATAGTAGTGCACTTTTAGAACTTAAAGAGTGCACTTTTAAATTTTAGCTAACACGATAATCCGCTCCTCCCTCATCAATTCCCAAGCCGTCCCTGCTCGGATTTTTACGTTATCTTTTGGAGGTGTTTTTTTCTCATCGGACTCTGGGCCGTTATATAAAGCAGACCAGCAGGGGGAGTCTGCGAATCGATTGGGCGAAGCTGAGGGCTGAGGAGAAACTGGATGGCAAGTATCTTCTTTCGACCAGCGATGATAGGCTCAGTCCAAAAGAGGTGGCCTTGGGTTATAAGCAACTGATGGAGGTGGAGAGGGCCTTTAGGACGCTGAAGACCACCTTGGAGCTTCGCCCCCTTTATCATCATAAAGACGAACGGATTCGGGCTCATGTACTTCTCTGTTTCTTTGATTTTGGTCCGTATCTTAGAGAGACAAACGGGCCCGAGTTGGGATCATTTGCGCTCTGTTTTGGAACGGATTCATCTTGGAGAATTTGAATCCCGAGAGGGTCGGATTCTCCAGCGCACAGAGCTCACCCAAGAACAAGCTATTCTATTGAAAACCTTAAATATCTCATCACCCCCTAAGATCCAATAGGTAATTTTAAAGAACTAACCCTGTAGGCATACGTTAAAATTTGCCATCTAATTAACCCATCAATATTATTAAACTATCTAAAATTCGTTTGACTATGACTGTCGAACTCGGGGTAAAATATTTAATGCTATCCATAAACATCGCATGCGCACCTGAATTTAGAAAATGTTTCTTTTATTCCCAGAGCAATATTCCTATCCATAACCGTCATCTTATTCCTGTCCAATTTTAAAAATG
>Ga0315298_1003784_pt1 | contig 23502 bp, 28 predicted proteins | sample WHS_1_MG_FD_203077 | JGI IMG/M metagenome (GOLD analysis project Ga0315298, IMG submission 203077) | Extremophilic microbial mat communities from Washburn Hot Springs, YNP, Wyoming, USA - WHS_1_MG | ecosystem: Environmental > Aquatic > Thermal springs > Hot (42-90C) | place: USA: Wyoming...
AACACTGAAGGTAAGGAGGTATTCTAAAGAAAAGGAAAGTTGGTAGCGAGAATATAAACTAAACAGAGATGTGAACACCGTGCCGTTGGGGTCGAAAGAGTCCCATGACCCATCTACAGTAAGTAGGGACAAACGGCACGGAGGACTATTACCTGATTTTCAGCCTAAGATGAAGTTGCAGAGTATTAATTCTTAGAAAATTTTTATTTATAATCTTATTATACTTAAGTAATAAAAATAATTATTTGTTTTGTTCCAAATCATTTGACAGTTCCTCAAGGAATAATTTTAATGAGTTTCCTAAAAGTTTTGTATATTCTCCGTAATGATATTTTTCTATATCATTGACGAATTGCGGTACCCATTTAAATATATGCTCCACTAGAAATTTTTTACCTTCGTCTTCCTTACCTAGATAGAATACGTAAGCTAGGAATTCCATTTCGGTGGATATATGATCTGGTAATTCTTTCACGGGCTGAATACCGTATTTTGAGTAAACGTCGTACAATTCGGCCACAACCTTACCATATATTGTTCCTTCTCTATACCAAGACTCGTATGGAGGACATTTTAGGTGCTTATAATCATTGATAAAGCATCTAGTGAATTCGGTAGCAAGCTGATCTTTATTTCCAGAGTCTAACACTTCAGTAATTTTCTTTACATCATCATAATATCTTCTATCTTTTACCTTATCCAATAGTTCCTTCACTTTTTCGTTGTATTTAACTCCCATAAAAAGATAGGAAAACAGTTTAAACTCCTCCCAAATCATTTGGACCCCTCCTAGGCCTAAATCTCACTTCCTTGCCGAAGAACTTTTCGTAGGAATACTCTGCCCTATGAGTCGGACATCTCTCGAGCCATTCATCCTCGCATTCCAATCCTCTCTCTTTCATTATCTTCTTAACTAAATTAAGACTCTTCCTAGATCCTACAATTGCACCGCAGACTCTGCACCTCACTATCTCATCTTTCATCAAAGTCTTGATCTCGTGCTTGACTTCCTTCGCAGTGAAGACTTTTATCGCTTTACTCCCAGAAGAGCAACCGTTATCTCCTTCAGGACAAACGTTAATACAAATTTTACAACCTATACATTTATCGGGGTTAAATAATAGCTTTCCTGAATCGTTAGAATAATCTATCGTTAGCGCGTTTGTCGGGCACCATTTCGCACAACTCTCGCACATTGTACAAATTCTCTCGTTAACTTGAACCTCATAGGAAACGTCTGGCAGATTGTTATTCTTAATAATGTTTTGCCTAGCTTCTGCCTTATTCGCAAGAAAATAAAACGGCTCAATTTTTATATCGTTTTTCACTTCTTTAAATTGTACATTATATCCTGGCATAGTTAAAGAAAATCCTCCAATGGAGTTGTTTAAGTCCTCAACAGTACTCTTGAGCTCGTCCAAGTTCTTAGAGAGCTCACATCCCGGACAGTAAAGTTCGACCTTGCCCGAGGATCTGAGCATTACCAAATCTACTGCAGACAACATTCCAATGCAGGGCAGCTTTATGGAGTTCCCGGTGTCCTTATAACAAGAAATCCTCTTGTCCCCCTTGATCTTGCTGAGCTCGAATATCGCCTGCTGCGAAAACGACGGAAACTGAAGCGCGCTCATCGGGCAACTCGCTACGCAAAGACCGCAAGCTACACACTTGCTGTAATCTATAGCGACACCGTTCTTCTTATCGACCTTTATGGCGCTATAAGGACAGGAGTCTTGGCACAGAGTACAAGCCCTATATAATTTACACATATCCGAAATCCAAACGGGCTTATCTATCCTATCCTTAGCGATCTTCAACTCTCCCTTAATCAGTTCCCTTCTGCTTACCGGCAGCCCCTTCTCCTCCACTAATGCCAGATCAGCGACCCACCCGTTTTCCAAGATTTTCCTGTTTTCCTCAACGCTGTTCTCTCCCCAAGAAGCGTCGACTACTCTCACCAGCAGGGGATTTATACCTGCTCTCAGCGCAGCCTCTTTATACAATTTGATGTGCTCTTCGTCGTATTTACCTACGATTACAACCGCTTTCATCCCCTTGAGTTTGGAGGCTATCTCTTCGGGATCACAAGAGTGGAACCCGGAGGTTACGTTATGAGGACAGGAGTGATAGAAAACGTCCACCTTAATTTTTATTAAAGGTGTAGATAAAAAATTATTTTCCATTTTTATCACTTAAATATCCATAAATGCTTCGGCCTTTCTTCCTCTTCTAGAGGTAATAGCAGTACTCCTAACGTGTAGACGCCGAGTAGGAATAACGTGGAGCCCGCGAACCATACTAGGTCGTACGAGCTTACCGCGAAAGGCAGTTGCGTGTATTGAGCTACTCCGTTAAAGTCGCTTCTTAATTCGTAAACCCATGTGGAACCTGGCGGAGATACAGGAGATATTGTATAATACCAGCTTATAGCTTGAGGAATTACATCCGCCAAAGTTACTAATACGAACCAGCCCAGCAGTACGAATATTGAGGACGCGAATAGCAGGCCTTTACTTTCCTTTTTGTACGCTACAGAATATAGTACTATAGGAATTATTATGCCTACCAGTACCAGACCTACCCAGAAAGTCGAACTCCAACTTCCGTTAATTAACAATTCAGCCCAAGGTAATGTTTCCTGGTTTGTTGCAGTAAGCCATATCCACCATAATATTAGGAAGCCTATTGTTATCGTCGCTAAAAGCCCGTCTCTAGCTAAGACCTTAAATACCGTTTTATCTCCCTCTGGACCAACGTTTCCGCCACCGCTTGTCGGTCTTCTTAACCATGAATATAGCGGCGTTATGAACGATATCATCGCTATTCCCGAATAGAAAGACGCGGCTACGAATAGGATTGGCATAAACGGCCCAAACTCGTATACCCACGTTGACAAATACCCGAACACCGCGCCTAAGTTCGCATCGAGTATAAGTTCGGCTAATATCGCGTAACCCACTATTAACGCGTCGATGTCGACTATGAGTTTCAGTATACCAGGTATCTTTCCTTCTTCCTTAACTTTTTCTCCTATCAATGCAATTATTTCAGCGATTATCCCTATCCCGACTAACACGTACAGAACGCCGTTCCACGCTATCCTTGAAGTGCTTCTGAAGCTCAAGTAGATGTTTATTGCCGAGGCAGGTTTGTATACGGAAGCGAAAACCATTATCAGTCCGGGTATAAGCACCGCTAGGGCCAACCACTCGTTCCTGAGCTTTACCTTATCGAACGGATTCCTCTCTTTATGATTCTTATTAAACAATTCGTAGAGGGAATTATATGTACTAACTCCGGTACCTATGACTCCGAAGAAGATATAGCCTATCACTAGTAAACCCCAAGGTATAGGTTCATTATTAGGCTCGGTAAAACTTACGAACCCTTGAGCCCACGCTAGAGGATTATAGCTCATTCCGTAAAACATTATACCTCCTCCAATTAAGATAAAGACTACGGTCCAGATCCATAGTTTTTTGCTCATGAGTTATCACCTCCTTGCACATATCTTCCAGATTGCCTATTGAAAACGTAAAATACCTTAGGTTGAGTATTGAGTTGAGGATTCAGAACGACGGCTTGCCCAGTATTTACTAGAACTGAAACTTCGCTATTGGGGTCGTCGAGGCATCCGAAAACTCTAGATCCGCCAGGACAAGTCCTTACGCACGCAGGAGTATTAGTGCCATCCGGAGCTGTACCGTAACAGAACGTGCACTTATCTACGTGAGGGACTACGTGTATTAGATTCTCTCCATAGTATTTCTTGGCTTTTTGGATATCGTCGTAAGTGTAAAAGTATCTGGCTCCGTATGGACAAGCTTCTACGCAATATAGACAACCCATGCATTTGTATTCATCCACAACTACTATACCGCCGTCGACTATCTGTGTAGCTCCAGTGGGGCATACGAAATAGCATGGGGGGTTTTCGCATTGCATGCATAACCTTGGCACGAACATTCTTTGAGTGTTCGGAAACTCTCCAATTTCTAAATCCTCTACGTGGGTTCTCCACAGTTGCTCCCAGAATGGTGTCTGATTCTCTATCGCGCAGGCTGCCATACATGCCTTACAGCCCAAGCATTGATCCACTTTAACTACGAATCCCCAGTGATTACACTGTCCTGTGTTTCCAAATTTTGTGTATGGATTTATTAATTGATTTTTCTCAAGTATATTTGAACTGGACGTTTTTATCACCCCGTATTAATGATTGAGTAAAAAATGTTAACTTTGTTCATATTTACTCCACTCCGTAGAATTAATTTCCATATATGGGGTAACCGCAACTTTTGAAGGTAATGTATCAGGAGTTTGCGCGGTGGCTAATGTAGTAGCTTCTTGTATTTCATCAGGAGTCGCTTTCCTCACATATACTGTAAATTGTTCCGTTTGTCTAAATCCTCCTAGCGGATTATAACTTTCCGGCCACAGCTCGCTCACCGGTTTGTTTCCTGCGTTTTCTATTGCCTTTGTTGCGGTAGTTAATGCTGGGTTCCTTTGACCGTAAGGTTCTGGTACTCCTATAGTATCTGGCCTTATCCATTGCGTAATGTGTGCCCTTATAGTTAACTTCGGATAGGTCCCATCGGAATCAGGTAATTTCCATCTAACTATAGTTATCCAATCCCCTTCGTTTATACCTAGTTGAGACGCTGTACTAGGATGGATCCACGCCATCTGAGCGATATTCTTATGATAGCTGTTACTCGCTATTGCCATTAGGAGCGGGTTATCCGTACTCGATGTATACGCAAATACGGGTACTTTGAATTCTACATAGAACATCTCCGGAGGCGTCGGTTTAAACGTAGGATCATTATACGGCGGTTTAGGCTCTACAAGTACTCCAGGCTTTACCGCATAACCAGCGTTCCAATACGGCGGAATGTCCGCTATTAACGGATCCCATATAGGATTATAACCAAACGTCTTGATAACGTAATAATACAGTGCTGTAGAATAGATTTCTATTCTTCCGGTAGGAGTGGCCGCAGGTAAATTCCAAGGTATTCTTTCGTTATTATTGAAATATTCGTCCACAGTAGTTATAATGAATACTCCATTATTTCTTAAAGTTTTAGTAATCTGTTCTGGTGGAATATTTAATTTCTTTGACAAATAGCTTACTTTAGCTTCTCTCCAAGCCTTAGCTGTGAAGCTACCCCACGGCGGATAACCGTTATTTTTAATTAGATATTCCTGATATTTTGGCATTTCGGAAGCTATGATTTGCTTGAAAACTTCCTGATCTATGGAAACAGACTTTGCCATCCAATCTACATATGCGTCGCCGGCCTCCTTACCTAACATGTAAGCGAACATCACAAATAAGTCAAGTCCGTTCGCGGTGTTTGGATATAGTACTGGTATTGCCTGCCATCTACCTCTCAACGCGTAATCCATTGCCGGTCCATCGTATCTGAAGTCCTCTTCTCTTTCTAGATATGACACGTCAGGTAATATTACATCGGCATAAAGTGTATCTTCGGTCGGCAAGATATTAATATCGATATAGAATGTATTTTCAAGAATCTTCTTATATTGCTTCCAGAGGAAATTAAAAGGTGTACCTCCATATGACATTACAACCTTCGGCTTGTAAGGCTGGCCGTTCCACATTACTTCTCCTTTCGATGCCTCATAAGAACCAGTATCTATGAACATCGCGTAAGTAGCTACCGGTGTCTTTCCTTGTTGCATAAGTGTTTGAGCATATGCGTATGATATTGCAGGATAACCAGTCTTCCAGAACTGCGGATTATTATAAGCATAAATTATTGCGAATATTGTAAGTAATTCTCCTGGCAAATCCAATAATGGTACGGACGCCAGGATTTCAGGTCTCTGCAAAAGAATTCCAGGTTTAGATGTTCCAGATTGTATGGCAGAGTTATATGCGTTTACAACCTCTTTTACTCCTTCTCTGTATTTTCCAGAATATACCCATCCTCCTCTTATATCTATGTTTCCTGTTAATGCCATTATTATGGCCATAGCTCTTCTAAACATTGGAGCTAAATCAGACCAGAATCCTTTTAGACCACTAACTATATCCATGGGTTTAGTTGTTGCTATTCTATGTGCTACTTCTTTGATTAAATCCAAGGGGACGTCAGCTACTTGAGCCGCATATTCTAGTGTATAGTTGCTAACTCGATTAGCTAAGTGTTGAAATACGGTAGTAACTTGTTTACCATTATATTCAATTGGAGATAATTTTAGTGCAGGTCTTATCTGATTTCCGTTTATATCAAACTGATTTGTGTTAGTAAACGGAGGAACCTCCCTTACCTCGCCACTTATTTCATCGTATACATAAAAACCTTTTACTGTTCCGTCGGGCCAAACGTCTTCAAGAAGTTTGAGAACTCCGTTTTCCTCGTATGCCAAGAACGGTGCGTTAGTGTAGTATCTTACGAAGTTATCATCGTAATATCCGTTCTGAATTATATAATTAATTATCGCCATAGCTAATGTAAGATCTGAACCAGGCTTGACTGGAACCCATAAATCGGATTTAGAAGCAGCTTCGCTCATCCTAGGATCGATAGTTATCATATACGCGCCGTTAGCCAACCCTTCGCCTAATCTCACACCTCTATTGACGAAAATCCCGGCAGGGAATCCGTTATCTCCCCAGACTACTATAAGTGAAGAATTACTCATATCGTCCATAAGATCTGTGGCGTGAAGATCAAACGCTCCAATCACGAATCCGATAGGCTGTTGTTCAGAAAACATGCAACTCTGCATAGGCGTTCCGTTAATGTTGGGAATCTGAGTTCCTAGACTAAATGGTATAAAATACCTCTTATAGTTAGAACACGGTATTCCTCCACCAACTAATATGAATTCCCAAGGCTGTACGTTAAGCTCTTGAAGCTTTTGCTGAATATAGTTAAACGCCTCTTCCCATGTGGCTTCCCTAAAAGCCCACGTTCCTTTAGGTCCTGTTCTTATTAACGGTTTCTTTATTCTATCTACATTGTATGTCCTAAATATTCCAGACCTCCCTCTTGGGCATATTTTTCCTTTATTCAGTGGAGAGAGGGGGTTTCCGTCTATTTCCCTCGCTCTGATGTATCCATTTTTACTCTCTACTCTGACTAAAATATCACATGTCGATGAACAAAACGCGCATACACTAGGAACATAAGAGTACTGCCATCCCGGTTGAAGTTGCTCGTAATCGGCCGGTGAGAAGATATCGAATGCGAAGTTCTTTGATGCAGCATATCCTGCAGCTGCAACAGCCGCAGTTATAGCGGAAACCTTAAGAAAGTCCCTCCTGGATAATCTGAATCCGTTTTCGGTCTTTGGCTTTTCGCTTTCCACGCGGGACGCATTAACTTCCATGATAAATCTTTTTGCTCATAAACTGTTTGGTCTCCAATTTTAACATAGTTAATTCTAACAGCTTTAATCTCAATATAATTTTGATAAAAGATATAATACTTAAATTAGGAACTCTAAATGAACTTGTTAAGAAGCTTATATTAAATAAAAATCTCAAGTAAAGTAAAAGCCATCAGTATATCAAAATTGTTACAAAGCTCTTTTTAAAAAATAATAAAATTGTACTTAGTTTAACATGGGTTAACACGCTTTTAAGATTCCTTTGGATTAAAACTTGAAACTTCGGAATTTTTATAAAACTCTTGAAGTATATGGCTCAGACTGTCGAAACTGCACGAAAACATCTACCAATACTCGGGGTAACTCTAGGTTGGATGTTTTTCTCGGCGTTTGTTAGAAGGACTATAGATGTTCCCGCGAAACTTAATCCGCACTCTTCGGCGTAAGTAGGAGGGAAATCAATAACGTTCTTGCCTCACGCATGGGAACCAGAAAAGGGAGTCTACTATGGGTCTCGCAAAATCCACCGTTATTATATGCATTCCTTGTAATGTAACAACTGAAAGATGCTAAAATAAGGCCGAGATGAACTCCGCGACCTTTGCCCTTACCGGTCCCTCGTAGTCCTGGATCCTGCCGACGTAGTTCTCCAGGTCAGGGTCTAAGGGCAGACCGAAGCCCTCGTAGTCGCCGAAGGGTTTGACGGTCTTGCCGTTACACTCCATGTACGCCATGTTGACCAACACCTTCGCCTTCTTCCCCCTCTCCTCGAGGTACTTCAGCAAGTAATCGACCACCTTCCTCGAGACCCTCGACGGAGTCGTCACCACCACGGGCACGAAGTCCGTGACCCTCTCCAGGACCAGCACCTCGTCGCCTAGGCCTGGAGGGAGGTCGAAGACCACGTAGTCCGTGTCGATGTCCGAGAAGGCTATGAGGGACTCCATCGTTGGGGCTACGTTACCACCAGGGAGCACCACGAACCTGTCCTTGACTATCCCCGAGAGGCTCACTATCGCCACGTTCTTGACCCTGAAGGGCTCTATCCCCTTACTCGTCACCTCGTGTAGCCTCCCCTCGAGGCCGAAGAGCTTAGGAATTGCCATAGCGTGGACGTCGAGATCGATTAGGGTAGCCTTCGGGAGGCTGAGGGCTATGAGGGAGGATACGACGCTCTTCCCAACCCCTCCCTTAGCGCTCATTACGGCTACGACCTTCCTCCCGGAGAGCCTGTCCTTAGCCAGAGCCCTGAGGGCCTCCGTCCTCCTCCACCTCCAACTGGTCTATCGTTATGTCCTGGGCCTTTGCGGAGATGTCGTGGGAGCCGCAGTAGGGACAGCTTATGAAGGCTGGAGCTAAGGCGGGGATGAGGTGCATGGGGTAGTCCTCGCCGAACTCCGCCCTCACCTTGTCGAGCTGGTCCTTAACGTCGTCGAGCGAGAAGTCCCTGTTGCAGCTGTTGCAGTGGAAGGTGGGGCTCTTGAACCTCACGATCAGGCTCGCGTCCTCCAGTATTGAGTCCCTCTTCAGCGTGTCGAAGGCCTCCTTGAGCAGGTCCGAGTCGAGGAAGGAAACGGCGGGGATCCCGAGGACGACCCTCTTGATCCTGACCTTCCTCCCGTCAGCCCAGTCCTGGACGGTCCTTATGACGGCCTCAGCCACCGACCACTCGTGCATCCTCCACTTCCCTTAATTCTCGTAAGTGGATTAATAAGGTACAACGATGAACGATGGTTCCTACAAAGGTTGTAGTGAGCCCTCAATCCCGTTGATTAATCCGATAATAATAGCCGAAAAGCTTATATATTAAAACAGCGTTAGATTTAAAAGTCCATTCTGGTGTTCGCTTTGACGGAGCCCGCTTCCTCAACCCCTTGTCCCCCCGATAAGATCGTGTTCGACGAGGAGAGGGGGGAGTACATCTGTAGCGAGACGGGGGAGGTCATAGAGGATAGGATCGTAGACCAGGGGCCTGAGTGGAGGGCGTTCACCTCTGAGGAGAAGGAGAAGAGGAGCAGGGTAGGAGGGCCTTTGAACGACACCATTCACGACAGGGGCCTCTCGACGATCATTGACTGGAGAGACAAGGACGCGATGGGAAGGACGATAAGCCCGAAAAGGAGGCTCGACGTCCTCAGGTGGAGGAAGTGGCAGATAAGGGCGAGGATCCAGTCCTCAGCCGACAGGAACTTAGCTCAGGCCATGAACGAGCTGGAGAGGATCTCCAACCTCCTGAACATCCCCAAGAACGTGAGGGACGAAGCGGCGAAGATCTACAGGAAGGCGGTTGAGAAGGGGCTCGTGAGGGGTAGGTCGATAGAGAGCGTCGTGGCGGCCTCGATTTACGCCGCTTGTAGGAGGACCAAGATGGCCAGGACTTTGGACGAGATAGCCCAGTACACCAAGGCCAACAGGAAGGAGATAGCGAGGTGCTACAGGCTCCTGATCAAGGAGCTCGACGTTACGGTGCCCGTGAGCGACCCGAGGGACTACGTGGGGAGGATAGCTAGCCTGCTGAACCTGAGCGGGCAGACAATAAGGGACGCCATCGAGATCATAGAGAAGGCGAGGCAGAGGGGCCTGACCGCGGGTAAGGACCCCGCCGGGTTGGCGGCCGCGGCCCTTTACATCGCGGCCGTGAAGAACGGGGAGAAGAGGACTCAGAAGGAGATAGCCCAGGTGGCTGGAGTCACCGAGGTGACCGTGAGGAACAGGTACAAGGAGCTGATAAACGAGCTGAAGCTCGACGTACCCCTCAGCTGAGAAGCGTAGTTGCCTTAAAATCGTCCCTTTTTTAGTCGATCTCTTTTTTCTCCTATTTATTCTAGAACCACTATGTTCGACTCCGGGTAGCCCATCTTTATCAGCAGCTCCTTCACCTTCTCCCTGTGGTCTCCCTGGATCTCTATCCTCCCGTCCTTCACGGTCCCTCCAGCCGCGAGCTTGCTCTTGAGCTCGGAGGCTATCCTCTTGAGCTGGGCGCTGTCCTCAGCTATCCCCTCTATTATGGTTACTTCCTTGCCGAACTTCCTCTTCTCGAGCTTTATCTTGATATATTGTTGCTCTTTGTTCAGCTCGCTACAAAGCTCGGGTGGTAGGCCACCGCAAATCGAATCTTCCATCTTTTCTATTGACCCCTGAAGGACTCTCACACCTTTTAACTTTTCGGTTCACAGCGGGAAAGCTTAATATCCTGAGGAGTCCTCCTTTCCTCTCGTGGCGATTTACAGGTGCGGTAGGTGCGGGAAGGAGTTCGACGACGAGCAGCTGAGGATCCTGCCCGGAATCAGGTGCCCCTACTGCGGCTACTCGATCCTGTTCATGGTAAGGAAGAGGACGATAAAGATAGTAAAGGCTATTTGAGGAACCTGTTCTTGTAGATCACGGTCGAGGTCTCCAGTATTAACCTCCCGGCCAGGATCGCCGTTATCCCGCCGTAATCGAAGGGAGGGCTGACCTCCACTACGTCGAAGCCGGAGAGCCTCTCGTCGGCTATCCCGTTGATTAGGTCTAGCACGGTCGTTGGCCTGAGCCCCTCAGGTTCAGGGGTGGCGACTCCGGGAGCGTAGGCCGGGTCGAACCCGTCCATGTCGTAGGTGACGTAGACTTCCTTACACTCCTCGAGGGCCCTCGAGACGTAGCTGATCAGCCAGTTGGTTCCCATCGACTCGGCCTGTAGGGAGGTCACGAAAGGGATGTCGTTCCTCCTCGCGAAGTCCAGCTCCTCCTTGGTGAACGCCCTAACCCCCACCAAGACCACCTTAGTCCCGAGCTCGTGGACCCTCCTCATGGCGCAGGCGTGGTCGTACTTGTAGCCCATGTATTCGTCCCTCAGGTCCATGTGGGCGTCTATGGAGAGGACGCAGGGAGGGGTCTTGGTCACCCTCCTGAAGCCCTCAATTATCCCCGGCGTAACCGTGTGCTCTCCCCCTATGCCTATCGTGATCTTGCCCTTCTCCCTGAAGTAGCTCACCACGTCGCTGAACCTCCTCAGGTTCTCCTCCACGTCCGACGGGTGGAGGACTACGTCGCCCACGTCGCTGAACCCGAACTCGCCGGCGTCTATCCCGTTCCTCACGGAGTAGAACTCTAGGGTCTGGGCTGAGCTCCTAATGGCTTGGGGAGCGAACCTGGAGCCGGGCCTGTAGCTGGAAGTTATGTCCATGGGCAGGCCGAGGATAACGAAGGGCGACTCCTCCCTGTTGAACCCCGCGAACTTCTGGGAGACCTCGTTGAGCCAGAGGAGTCTCGCGTCGCTCACAGCACGCTCATGACGCGGAGCTTTAAATTACTGAGCCTGAGCTTTTGGTGAGCATGACCAACGTTCACGAGAAGGTAGTGGAGCTCGCGAAGAGGAGGGGGATATTCTGGCCTTCCTACGAGATCTACGGAGGGGTTGCCGGCCTTTACGACTTGGGGCCGATAGGGTTGAGGATAAAGGACAAGATCGTCCGGCTCTGGAGGAAGTTCTTCGTCGAAGATAACGATGACATGGTCGTTGAGATCGAGACCCCTTTGGTCACCCCTTCCAGGGTTCTGGAGGCTAGCGGACACGTGGAGAACTTCACTGACCCGATAGTCGAGTGCAAGAAGTGCGGCAGGGTCTTCAGGGCCGACCACCTAGTGGAGGAAGTCTTGAAGATCAACGCGGAGGGGCTTAAGCCTGAGGACCTGACGAGGCTCATCAGGGAGCACGACCTCAGGTGCCCCGTCGACGGAGGGGAGCTGGGGGAGGTCAGGCTCTTCAACCTCCTGTTCAGGACCCAGATAGGCCCCTATTCGTCCTCCGTGGGTTACCTCAGGCCGGAGACCGCCCAGGGAATGTTCACGTCGTTCAAGAGGGTCTACGAGACCTTCAGGCAGGGGCTCCCCCTGGGCATAGCTCAGGTGGGTAGGGTGGCGAGGAACGAGATCTCCCCCAGGCAGGGGCTCATAAGGATGAGGGAGTTCAGCATAATGGAGGTCGAGTTCTTCATAGACCCGGAGTCGAGGGAGTCGCCCCCCTTCGAGAGGGTCAAGGGGGAGAGGCTCAAGGTCCTGACTGCGGGCGAGAAGGAGAAGGGGGGAAGCCCGTCGGAGTTCGACGTGGAGGAGTTGGTGACGGAAAGGATAGTGGTGATCCCCTGGATGGCCTACTGGATGGCGGTCGCGAGCAGGTTCGTGAAGGCGTTGGGTATCAAGGACTTCTACTTCGAGGAGAAACTGCCCCACGAGAGAGCCCACTACTCCAGGCAGACCTTCGACCAAATAGCGCTAGTGAAGGGAGAGAAGGTCGAGATCTCGGGTCACGCTTACAGAGGGGACTACGACCTGAACAGGCACTCCAGCTTCAGCGGGGAGGACCTGAGCGTCTTCAGGAAGTACGAGCAACCGAAGGTGGTCAAGAGGAAGAGCGTGGTGGTGAACAAGGAGGCCCTGAACAAGGAGGGGAAAGACTTCGTCAAGGAGTTCATGTCCAGGCTCACCAAGATGTCCCCGGAGGAGGTGGAGGAGGCCCTGAGGAGGGGAGAGACCGTTAATGGTAGGCCTATCGCCAACTACGTCACTATAGCGGAAAGGGAGGAGAAGGTGCACGGGGAGAAGTTCATCCCTCACGTCGTCGAGCCCTCCTTCGGCGTCGAGAGGTCCCTGTACTTGGCTATCTTGAACGCCTACACCGAGAGGAAGGACAGGACGCTCCTCCTATTGCCTAAGGAGATCGCCCCCTATCAGGTGGCCGTCTTCCCGCTTTTGGAGAGGGAGCCCCTGGTCTCCAAGGCCAAGGCGATTTACGAGAGGCTGAGGGCGGAGTTCGAGACAATCTACGACGACTCCGGAAGCATAGGCAGGAGGTACGCGAGGGTCGACGAGATAGGTGTTCCCTACAGCGTAACTGTGGACCCCCAAAGCCTTGAGGACAACACTGTAACTATAAGGGACAGGGACACGTGGAACCAGGTCAGGGTGAAGGAGGAGGACTTAATTACCGCCCTGAGGAAGTTGTTATACGAGAACGCTGGGCTGGAGTCCGTAGGGATCCCGGTGAGTGGGACTCATGAGTGAGGAGGAGAAGAGGAAACAGGAGGAGCTCAAGAAGGCCCTCAGCGTTATCCCTCCTCCCTCGGCTTTGAGAGGGGAGAGGAAACAGATCCTAGAGAAGAGGGTCAAGCTCAGGAAGAGGCCCGACGTTAACCAGGGAGTAGTGATAGTCCCAGAGAAGACCGCCAAGGAGTTGGGGATCAAGGACAAGGCGGAGATATCCGTGAAGGGCAGGAGGCACGTCTTCGAGGTCGTGATCCTGGACAAGATGCCGGAGCACGAGGTCTGGGCTAACCCGGCCGACATGGAGGTAATGGGCTTAGAGGACAACAGCGCCGTAACCCTGAGGGCCGCTAAATGAGCGAGGCCAACGCGAGTAGGGCTTTGCTTTACTTGGAGAAGGTAGTTGAGGAGCACCACCTGCTTGTCGAGAGGCTCGAGAACCTAGTCTTGGTGGACGAGCCGGACGAGGAGGAGACCGTAAGGGTCCTCAAGGAGCTGAGGAACAAAAGGAGGGAGATCTACGAGAGTTTCAAGACGATAGTCGAGAACCTAGAGTACGTCACTTACAGGCAAACCAGGGAGGAGGCGCTGGGGTTGCTGAACTACTACTACGCGGTGATGCTCCCCGACGAGATCAACGCCCTGAGCGAGGTACCGAAGAAGGCCAATCTGAGTCACTTGAAGGAGGACATAGAAAAAGACATCTCTATGATAAATAGAATAAAGAAATTAATTGTACAATTCGTTTATTAACTGTTATCCTGGATTTTTCGAAGAAAAGATGCCTGACAGGATCTCCGAGATAAACGTCGACGAACGGTTCATCGAGATGCTCAACAACGTGCTGGACGGCGTGAGAACCTTAAGGGAAGCCGTGGCCAACGGGGTTTCGGGCAACGCGTTCGCCAAGATAAACGCGATAAAGGACGCCGTGGAGAGGGCCAACTTCGAGTTGGGCTCTTACCTGATAAAGATAAGGGACGCCGTGGAGGCCTACGACCTCTACATGATGGTGGGGGATAACATAGAGAGGATAGCCCAGAACCTGAGCGCCGCGGCTTATAGAACGTCAATGCTCCTATCCAAGAACTACCAGATGCCGGAAGTGCTGAAGGTCCTGGCCCTGTCCATGCTGGACAAGCTCATCTCACAGACTATGAGTCTGATCGAGGGCTTCAGGCTACTATCCGTAAGCCCCAATAAGACCGTGGAGGTCCTGAGGAACGTAAAGTCCCTCGAGGAGGACGCGGACGACCTGTACAGGAACACCGAGCTCAAGCTCTTCGAGAGCTCTACTGACCTTCTGACGGCCATGCTCATCAAGGACGTCATAGACAGGCTCGAGGACTCGGCTGACGCCATGTTGAGGATTGCGAACTCTTTATACTACATATCCTACCTAAGGTCGTAAATGAGGGCCGTCCTGAAGGGGATCCACGCGGTAGTTGAGGACGTCAACGAGGCCCGGAAGGTCTACTCGTTGGGCTTTTACGGGAGACCCCTAACCACGGGAAAGCCGAAAGGGCCAGAGGACATAAACGAGCCCCTTATACTTTCGTTAATAGAGGCCGTCTACTTGGCCGAGCAGGGCGTCCTCGAGGTCTTCGCGGAGGACGGGAGGAAGCTCAGCGTCGAGGAGCTCAAGACCTGTGGCTCGAAGGCTATTGACAGGTTCGACGTGCTCTACGGGGTCTACTCGGACTTGAGGAGGAAAGGCTTCGTGGTCAGGTCGGGGATGAAGTACGGGGCGGACTTCGCGGTTTATTCCGTGGGCCCAGGCCTAGAGCACGCCCCCTACTTGGTGATAGCCCTGAAGTACGGCCAAGAGCTGAAACCTCACGAGCTCCTGAGCTTCGGCAGGGTATCGCACAGCACGAGAAAGGAGCTGATCTTAGCAATAGTGGGGCCAGGAAAGGTTATTAACTACGTTTCGTTTAAGTGGACTAAAATCTAAAAGTCGGCCGAGGAGGTCGTACGGTTGAACGGGAAGGGAGCTCCTGGTAAGCCTCAGGGAAGGAGGTTCGAGGACGACAGGGAGCCCAACCCTCTACCCCTGGGGGATCAATGCAACCCCCTATGCCCCTTCTTCAGGTGTAGCAAGAAGGCGCTGAAAATAGATAAGAAGTACGTTAAGGGCCTCCTCCAGAAGGTCAGCTTCTGCATGTGGGTCGGGGATAGCTGCATAGCGGGACAGTGTCAGTACGCCTACTGCGAGAAGAGGGCCTTGCTGCCGGGCAACAAGTGCTCCTTCGCTGTGAAGACGAAGGGCGGTAGCGAGGAGTTCGAGAGGGAGCTGGAGAGGGAGGAGAAGGAGATGAGCGTGTTGTCCTCTAAAGTCTCTCGCAGAGGCCTCGATCTGTTCTGACGCCCTCCCAGCGCCTGTACAAATCGTTCTCCACGCCCAAGGCGTCGAGGGTTTTCCCGACAACGAAATCGATCACGTCCCTTAGGTCCTTAGGGTTGTTGTAAAACCCAGGGGAGGCCGGCAAGATTATTCCCCCCGCCCTAGCCACCTTTAGAGCGTTCTCCAGCTCTATTTCCCCCAGAGGGGTCTCCCTGATGACGAGAACCAACCTTTTCTTAATCCTCAGGGCTGCCAGGGCGGCCCTCGAGATCAGGTCCTGAGCTATGCCGTGAGCTATTAACGCCAGAGTCTTCGTGCTACAAGGGCTCACCACTACCCCCACGGTCTTGGCCAAGTAGCTCGAGCTGGAGGGAGGGGCCTCGATCTCGTTCTCCCTGTAGACCCTGAAGCCCTTGAGCATCTCGAAGAGGGACTCGCCGCACTCGTAAATCGAAACCTTCTCGGCCTCGAAGGAGACGACCACGTCTACGTCGAAGCCCCTCTCCTTCAGCGCCTGAGCGGTCCTGACGCCGTAAATTACACCCGAGGCCCCAGTTATCGCAACGACCGCCTTCTTAACTGCTCCTGCGCCCTGAGCCACTCCCTCTTCCAAGAGTCGTAGCACCTCTGCGAGCAGAAGGCCCTGGGCTTATTGCTGCAACAGGTCTTTACGACTAAGGGCTTCCCCTTTATCACTGAACCGCACCAGTCGCATCTCTCGAACCTCTCCTCGGAGTTCAGGACGAACGGCACTTCGTGTCATTTGTTGTAACAGAAACTAACATATAAAAATAAGCTTATTATTAACTAGCTAATATTCAATCCCATGTCGTCGGTAAGGAGGGTCCCCGAGTCGAAGATCTCGAGGTTCATCGTCGAGGAGACCATGAAGGACTGGATGGACATAATAGAGAGCGACGTCGTGATAGTGGGAGCGGGCCCCTCCGGGATGACGGCGGCTTACTACCTGGCCAAGGCAGGCTTGAAGACGGTAGTGTTCGAGAGGAGGCTGGGCTTCGGGGGAGGAATCGGGGGAGGGGCCATGCAGTTCCACAGGCTGGTCATCGAGGAGCCGGCGGACGAGGTGCTCAGGGAGTTCGGGGTCAGACTGAAGAAGGTCGACGAGGGGGTTTACGTGGTCGACGCCGCGGAGTTCATGGCGAAGTTGGCCTCCAAGGCGATTGACGCGGGGGCCAAAATGATCCTGGGAGTCACCGTGGATGACGTCATCTTCAGGGAGGATCCCCCGAGGGTCGCCGGGGTTGCCGTGGAGTGGACGGCCACACAGATGTCGGGCCTCCACGTGGATCCGCTGTTCATAAGCGCCAAAGCGGTGGTTGACGCCACGGGCCACGACGCTGAGGTGATATCAGTCGCCGCCAGGAAGCTTCCGGAGCTGAACATAAGCGTTCCGGGCGAGAAGTCAGCCTACAGCGAGGTAGCTGAACAGTTGGTAGTTGACAACACCGGTCCCGTGGCGCCAGGGCTTTACGCCGCGGGTATGGCTGTCTGCGAGGTTAAGAACCTGCCAAGGATGGGGCCCATATTCGGGGCTATGGTGCTCTCAGGCAAAAGGGTAGCCGAACTAATAATTCAGGACCTTCGTAAGTCTTAAAACCTCGAGAGGTTTGGATAGGGAGGAAGACCTGGATGTCCCAGACCGTGAAGCTCTCGGACAAGCTCAGCGGCGTCGTTGAGTCCGCCAAGGACAACCCGGTTATCGGCAGGAAGGAGGTGGTCATTAAGGTCTTCCACATAGGCGTGGGGACCCCTTCCAGGAAGGAGCTCGTGGAAGGGATAACCAACGCCTTCGGGACGTCCAATGAGTTGGTGCTGATAAGGAGGGTAGACACCGTTTACGGCGCGGGGATCAGTAGGGTGATAGCCGAGATCTACAAAGACAAGGAGACCATGAGGATGTTCGCCCCAGCTCACCTCATCGGGAGGGACACGGGTCAGAAGGTGAAGAAGGGAGGTGGTAAGGGTGCCCAGCAACAAAAGTAAAGAGGGCGGAGTTAAGGCGGTAGTCAGGCTCTACTACGAGATCCAGGGTGACCAAGTAGTCCTAAAGAACAAGAAGTGTCCCAGATGCGGAAGCGTGATGGCCCACCACATGAAGCCTGTAGAGAGGTGGCACTGCGGGAAGTGTAATTACACGGAGTTCGTAGGTTCCAAGACAGGTACCAAGAAATGATTGTTTTAGGTATTGAAAGCACAGCCCATACGTTCGGAGTAGGCTTAGTTACGGACGAGCCTGAGGTAAAGATATTAGCGAACGTCAGAGACACTTACGTCCCCCCTAAGGGGGGTATGAAGCCCGGCGACCTCGCGAAGCATCACGCCGAGGTCGCGGCCGAGGTGACCAGGGCCGCCTTGGAGAGGGCTGAAGTCTCGATTAAGGACGTCGACTCCATAGCCGTGGCCCTCGGCCCCGGGATGGGTCCTGCCCTGAGGGTGGGGGCCGTAGTCGCTAGGGGATTGGCCCTAAAGTACGGCAAGCCCTTAGTTCCGGTGAACCACGGCGTCGCCCACATTGAGATTGGTATGTTCGCGACTAAGAGCAGAGACCCCCTGATCCTCTACCTATCGGGAGGGAACACGATAATAGCGACCTACTATGAGGGGAGATACAGGATCTTCGGCGAGACTTTAGACATAGCACTGGGCAACATGATGGACGCCTTCGTCAGGGAGATAGGCCTCGCCCCGCCCTACGTGAGGAACGGGATGCACGTGATCGACATATGCGCCGAAGGGGGGAAGAACCTCCTAGACCTGCCCTACGTGGTTAAGGGTAACGACATGTCCTTTTCCGGCCTGCTCACCGCTGCCCTTCGCCTTAAGGACAAGGTGAACATCCACGACCTGTGCTATAGCGTTAGGGAGTACGCCTTCGACATGCTCCTGGAGGCAACAGAAAGGGCCCTCGCTTTGACGGGCAAGAAGGAGATCCTGGTAGTGGGAGGGGTGGCGGCCAGCGTCTCCCTAAGGGGCAAGCTCGAGGCCTTGGCCAAGGACAGGGGTGTCGAGCTGAAGGTCGTTCCTCCCGAGTACGCTGGGGACAACGGCGCCATGATAGCTTATACAGGGCTGTTAGCCTACAAGTCCGGCCAGAAGGTGGATCCTGAGAAGGCTATGGTGAGGCCGAGGTGGAGGATAGACCAAGTGGAGATTGGCTGGAGATAGTCAGGGAGATAAAGAGGGGGGCAGAAGCGATAATCTACGAGGGGAGGCTGAAGGACCTCAAGGTGGTGATAAAGAGGAGGGTGAAGAAGCCCTACAGGCACCCGCAGCTGGATCACGCAATAAACTCGGAGAGGACGGCTAAAGAGGCCAGGCTGATGTACTTGGCTTTGAAGGCGGGGGTCAACGTGCCTGCCGTGATCCTCGCCCTCCCCCCTGAATACACGTTGGTTATGGAGTACGTCGAGGGAACCCTCCTGAGGGACTCGCTTAAGCCGGACAGGAAGCTGGGGGAGATGATAGGGGAGATGGTGGGTAAGCTCCACAGAGGGGGGATAGCCCACGGCGACCTCACAACTGCTAACATGATATTAACCCCGCAGAACGAGCTCTTCCTCATAGACTTCGGCCTGGCGAAAAGGAGCGACGACCTGGAGGACCACGCCACGGACGTGCACCTCTTCATGAGGGCTTTAGAGAGCGCTCACCCTGAGGCTAAGGAGGTGGTGATGCAGGGGTTTGTGGACGGCTACTCTATTTATGTGAGCGACTACAGGGACGTGATGGAGAAGGTTAAGGAGATAAGGATGAGGGGGAGATACGTTGAGGAGAGGCGTAAAGGTTCTCACGTCTAACGAGGGGAAGTTCAGGGAACTCGAAGCCCTAGCCAAGGGGTACGGGATAGAGCTGGAGTGGGTGAGAACGCCGAAGTGGGAGATACAGTCCGAGGACTTGGCTGAGATAGCCAAGTTCTCCGCTGAGATAGCCTTCTCTATTCTTAAGGAGCCGGTAATAGTGGAGGACACGGGCCTCTTCATAGACTCGCTCAACGGCTTCCCCGGGCCCTACACCAGTTACGCCAGGAAGACCATAGGGCTGGAGGGGATCCTGAAGCTCATGGAGGGGAAGAACGACAGGAGGGCCAGGTTCGCCACTTACCTCGCTTATGCTGACCCCTTCAACACAAAGGTGTTCGTTGGGGAAGTGAGGGGGGTCATAGCGGATTCGATCAGGGGGAGCAAGGGGTTCGGGTTCGACCCCATATTCGTACCAGAAGGGAGCGACAAGACGTTCGCCGAAATGGACGTGGAGGAGAAGAACAAGTACTCCCACAGGGCGAAAGCCTTCAGGGCTTTCGCCGAGTTCTTCAAGTCTTATACGCTAGAGTCTCCTTAACGCTCTCCTCGTTGAGCTCCTTCAGGGAGGCCTCGTAAACCGCTTGGATCTGGTTCATCAACTCCTCGTCCAAGTCCTTGTTCAGGGCATAAACGAACCTCTCCAGATCTCTCTGGTTAGCTACGTTAGGCACCACCGAGCTGAAGTTGAACTTGAGGACGTAAAGGATCGCCACCTCGTAGAGCTTCAGCCCCTTCCTGTAGGCTAGTTCCTTAATTGGCTCAACGGCCTTCATCGCCCTCCTTATCCACCCCGAGTCCTTGAACCTCCTGTGGAGCTTCGGGTCGAAGGCTAGGGGGTTCCTCTCCTCGTCCAGGGCATCGGAGGCGTGGGGAACCCTGACCACTTTGCCGACGTTGTGCTTGTCGAACGTCTTACCGGGCTCCTGCTCTATTAAGTTGAATATGAGCTCGAGGCCTTGGTAGCCCACCTCTATTGCCTTCAGGCCCTCCTCCAGCCAGCCCAACGTGGGTCCTAGGGCCACGCCGACGCTCCTGGCTATCCCGTCTCGCCTCAGGGATTCCATGAACTCGAAGACCTTCCTGTCCTCTATGTTCCTCATCTTCGGGTTGTGCAGCATCAGGATATCGATGTAGTCGGTGTTGAGCCTCTTCAGGGACTGTTCAACCGCGAACCTCAGGTAATCCAGATCGAAGTTGAGCCTCACCCTTCCCCCTTGTTTGTGGTAGAAGTCGAGCCCCACCTTGGTCAGGATGACTATCCTATCCCTCTTGGTCCCGAGGGCCTTGGCTATCACCTCTTCACCCTTCCCCTCGCCGTAGACGTCCGCGGTATCGAAGAACGTTATACCGAGATCGAAGGCCCTCCTAACGACCTCTTCCGCCTTATCTATATCGCCTCCCCATTCCTCGCTCACCAACGACCACAGGCCGAGGCCTAGCTCGCTGACCGAGATGCCCGTAGTACCGAAGGACCTGTGCTTCAAGGTTCTACACTGAATACCCACTTCACGGAATTTGAGTAAAATCGTTTCAGTTAGTAAAGCGGCTACATGCTCGTGAGAGTGTCGCAGGAAGGGTTGGAGAGGATAATAGAGGGCTTAAAGAGGAAGGTCTACGACTATAACTCAAGCCTCAAGGGCACCGGGGTTTACCTCAAGCCCTATCACATAGTCAAGAAGGGCTGGAAGACTTACGTTTACGTCGGGAGGTACTGGTACCACTTGGAGAGGGTGAACGGGAAGCTGAGGTGGAGGTATTTAGGCAAATCCAAGCCCTTCTCCCACCTACCGGACCCGCCGGCGATACCAGAGCTGACGATTGTGATAGAGGGTAAGGAGTGCTACGTCGACGATAGGGCCTTAGAGCAACTCGAAGGACAGTAAGCTAGCTATCTTGTCCCTGGGGAGCCTCGCGTCTATCCCTGTAACTATCGTGACTAAGTCCTGGTAGTCTAGCCTGATTAGCTCCGCCACCGCGACCGCGGTGGCTGGAGTGAAGGGAGAGCCCTGGAAGGCCAGGTAAGCTGCCCTCCTGGCGTTCCTCCTGGCCAGAACCCTCAGCTCGTTGAGCGCCTCCAACGGTTTCTCCGACTTCACCTGCTTCCCCAGCTCTGTTTTTCTTATGACCTCGTATAGCAGGCCAAGGTTGCCGGTCGCCGCGTCCTTGACCTCATCGCTGACCGTGCAGCCCTCCATCACCGCGTTCCTCAGGGCGAAGGCCGTGGAGATGGCGAAGTAGTCGGCGTAGCCGCAAAGGATCTTCTTTATCGGCCCCTGCCAGTCCCCCCTCAGGGAGACTGTCGAGACATAAAGCCTCCTGAGAATCAAGGCCTCCACGAGGTTGCTGATCACTGAAGGTGAGGACTCCTTGCCCGCTTTGTTCAGGGCCTCGCTCAAGGCCGAGGCTAGGGTCCTAGACGAGTTAGAGACCAGGTTGATAAGGGACTGAACGGTGGATATGGACTCGACCCCCCTGATTAGGGTTAGGTTCTGCTTGGCGAACGCCCGCGCCGGGTTACCCCTCTCGAGGGAGAAAGCGTAAGAAATCGCGGACTCCAGCTCGTCCATGGCCAGCAACCCCACATAAGCGTCGACTACGTCGGCGACAAACTTCGAGTTTTTCGACATGCTGGAAAGGCCCTTCAGCTTAAGCAGGGCCGTCTCCTTGAGGTTGGCCAACACGGGACCAGGGGCGTTGAGGCCCTCCTTGGTGACCAACTTCTTCTCGTAGAGAACTGTGAGGAGTTCCTGGAAGTTCTTGGACGACAGAAGCTCCTCCACATCCTCTTTACTTATCGTACCGGACTTCAGAATCCTCGAGATGGCGCTGGTGTAGGCGAACACCGGCATGCTCAAGACTTCAGCACCTCAATTACCTTAGAGAGAAGGAAGTCGACGGCCTTGTCGAAGTTCCTCTGTGCGGCGCCGTCCACAAGGCTGATCTCTTCCTTCTTTTTGGCCTCGTAGTTGGCCCTCAGCTTCTCGAGCTCCTCGTTGATTTCCTTGTCTATCATGGCGTAGATCTCCTGAAGCTTCTTCTCCGCCTCCTTGGCTATGGCGTTCGAAAGGTCGTTAGCCAAGAGAAGGAGCCTCTTACCCATATCCGAAACCTCGAACTCCTTACTGTTCAGACCGTTCTCGAGAGCCAGGACCGCGTTGACGTAATCGGCGAACTTGGACGACATCAGAAATGAAGGAAAAGCCTCGTTTATATTGATTTCCTCGCCCTGACGATGTAACCTGTGTGGACAACTCCTATGTTCCTGGGTCTCACGGCGTTCTCCTTGACCTGATACTCCCTGAGTATTAGCTCCTCAGCGTGTATATCGGTGAAGCCGTTGGCCTGCATGGCCAACGCGACCTTCTCGACCTGGTTCACGGTGGGGACGAAGACGACCAGGGAGGCGGAGGGCTTCAGGGCGTCGTGAGCGGCTCGTAAGGCGTTCCAGGGGTCCGGCATGTCTAGGAAAACGGCGTCAGCCTCCTCCTCGTCGAACCCCTCCCTGACGTCCTTGAGCCTGAACTCTATGTTCGTGAAGCCGAGCGTCTCCGCGTTCTTTCTGGCTGCCTCTTGCATGTCTTTCCTGACGTCGTAGGAAATCACCTTACCCGTGTTGTTGAGGAAGTAGGCGAGCGTTAACGCCAGGAATCCCGAGCCTGTGCCGGCCTCGAGGACCTTAGAGCCGGCCCTTATTCCGGAGGAGTAAATCATGTAGGCTATGTCCTTGGGGTAAAGGACCTGAGAGGGCCTGTTCAGGCCGAAATAAATGTCGAAGGGGGTGGGCCTGAGTATCTCGGCCTTAACGCCCTTCGAGGTCTGGACCGAGCTGCCGTACTCCTTGCCTATGACATCGGCGAGCCTTATGAAGCCCTTATCGGTGTGCAGCGTTTTCTGAGGCAGGGCCTTGACCAAGTATACCCTCTTCGGGTCTATCCTTATTACCACTGGTTC
>Ga0315298_1003785_pt1 | contig 23502 bp, 17 predicted proteins | sample WHS_1_MG_FD_203077 | JGI IMG/M metagenome (GOLD analysis project Ga0315298, IMG submission 203077) | Extremophilic microbial mat communities from Washburn Hot Springs, YNP, Wyoming, USA - WHS_1_MG | ecosystem: Environmental > Aquatic > Thermal springs > Hot (42-90C) | place: USA: Wyoming...
ATTTTTTATATGGATATCAGGGCCTTCGGTAAGGGATTTGAAGCCTACTATGAACGGGCAAAAAGGGAATACGGTGTTAGATTCATAAAATCGATGGTTTCCAAGGTAAGGGAAAGAAGGGAAAACAAAAATATCGTCGTTCAGTATCTGGATGAGGAGGGAACCTTAAGAGAAGAGGAATTCGAGTTACTCGTGCTCTCGGTAGGGGTGGTTCCTTCTCCTGCCTTTACGACCTGGGCAAGAAATAACGGACTTGCCCTTGACGAATTCGGCTTTTGTAAAACAGATTACTTTACACCCCTTCATTCCTCACGGCCGGGCATATATGTATGCGGTGCCTTTGAAAGTCCCAAGGACATTCCTGAAACGGTGGCTCAGGCCAGCGGTTCGGCTGCCGTTGCCGTGGAGAAGCTTGCTTTGGCCAGGGGAACGATTGCCAAGGAGAAGGAATATCCCCCTGAGGTAGAAGTTAGCCCCGATGAGGAACCAAGGATTGGTGTATTCATCTGTCACTGTGGAATCAACATAGGGGGTGTGGTCAATGTCCCACAAGTGAAGGAGTTTGTAGCAACACTACCTGCTGTGTGTCATGTGGAGGAAAATCTCTACACCTGTTCTCAAGACACTCAGGAGAAGATAAAACGGGCAATTATAGAAAAAAATTTAAACCGGGTGATTGTTGCTTCATGTTCACCCCGTACCCATGAACCCATGTTTAGGGAAACCATAAGGGATACGGGACTAAATAAGTATCTCTTTGAAATGGCCAACATCCGTGACCAATGCTCCTGGGTCCACATGACGGAAAAGGAGTTAGCCACAAAAAAAGCGAAGAAACTAATACAGATGGCCGTTGCCAATGTGCGTTTAAACCGTCCTTTAGTGGAAAAACCGGTACCCGTTGTACCGCGAGGATTGGTAATCGGTGGGGGATTGGCAGGGATGACCGCGGCCCTCCAATTGGCTAACCAGGGATTCGAAGTATTCCTCGTGGAAAAAGAAGAAAAATTGGGGGGAAACTTATGGAATTTACGGTACACCATTGATGGTCGGGAGATAAAAACCTTTCTCGAAGATACTATTGCCCAGGTAGCAGCCAATCCCTTGATTCATGTCCTCATAAACAGTCTGGTTGTAGATTTCGGGGGAGTGAAAGGTAATTTTACCTCCGGGGTTTTGACGGCACCTGCCATGTATTACAGAAAGATAGAGCATGGGGTAACAATCGTGGCAACAGGTGCCGAGGAAGAAAAACCACAGGAATACTTCTACGGTAAAGACCCCAGGGTTCTAACACAGCTGCAATTAGAGAAATTAGTATCGGAACAGGAGGAAAGGGTTGTTCGTGCCCGGGAGATAGTAATGATTCAGTGCGTTGGTTCGAGAAACGAAACACGCCCTTCCTGCAGTCGTATCTGCTGTTCTACGGCCGTTAAGAATGCCCTCAAGTTGAAGGAGTTGAATCCTTCGGTAAATATCACTATTCTCTATAGGGATGTGCGAACCTACGGTCTCATGGAACAGTACTATTTAAAAGCACGAGAGCAGGGAATAATTTTTGTCCGTTATGAACCTGAGAATCCACCAACCGTTGCGTTGTCCGAGGGGCATCTTACCGTTTCCTTCAAAGAAAGGAGTATAGGTGAAGAGATAATTAAACATCCCGACTTTCTCGTTCTTTCTTCTGCCATTGTTCCAAGGGAAAATAAGGATTTGGCCAATCTTCTCAAAGTTCCCCGTACGGCCGAAGGGTTTTTTCTGGAAGCACACATGAAATTGCGTCCCGTCGATTTTGCGAGTGATGGCATCTATATGGCTGGTGCTGCCCATGCTCCAAAACTAATTCCCGAAACGATTGCCCAGGCCTATGCTGCTGCTGCAAGGGCCGCCACAATTCTTGCAAAGAAGAACCTTTATGCTGGCGGTATAGTTGCCGTTGTTGATGGAAGTAAGTGCGCCGCCTGCCTGACCTGTGTCAGGGTTTGCCCTTATGAGGTTCCTGTAATTAATAACCAGGGTGAGGCGGAAATCGATGGATTAAAATGTAAGGGATGTGGCACCTGTGTAGCAGAGTGTCCTGCCCGGGCTATCGATCTGATGCATTTTGGCCATCAGCAACTGAGGAATAAAGTAAGTGCCCTTTCCATGGGGAAAGAATGACCAAGTAAACGGGGGTAAGGAATGGGAGAACAGGAAAAAGGCAATTTCGAACCTGAATTGATTGCCTTCTGCTGTGAGCACTGAGCATACAGTGCCGCGGACCTGGCAGGTTCGATGAGACTGAGCTATCCGACAAATGTAAAAGTCGTCAGGGTACCCTGCACGGGGCGGGTCGATATCCCCCTCATCCTGAGGGCCTTTGAAAGTGGTGTCGATGGGGTTTATCTTGCCGGCTGTTTGGAAGGCGAGTGCCACTTTCTCAAGGGAAATTTAAGGGCAAGACGAAGGGTGGAATACGTAAAAACCCTTTTGGATGAGGTGGGATTGGGGAAAGAGAGGATCGAGATGTTCAACATGAGTGCTTCGCAGGGACAACGCTTTGCCGAGGTGGCGCGGGAGATGACGGAAAGAATCCGTGCCTTAGGACCGTCGCCCGTAAAAACCCGAAGAGAAGGAGGTGGGGAAAATTGATCGTAGGAAACAGGAAAGATTTTCCGGAAATTATCGAGATGATAGGGAAAAACAGAAGGATTCTTTTGCTCGGTTGCAACGAGTGCGTAACAGTCTGTGGAGTGGGAGGGCAGAAAGAGGTGGAAACCCTGGCTTCGGAGCTTCGTATCTTCTGGAAAAAAGAGGGAGAGGAAAGGGAAATCAGGGAACACACTTTAGAGAGACAATGCGATTACGAGTATATTGACCAAATAAGAGGATTCGTCGATGATTACGACATAATCTTGTCGATGGCCTGTGGTGCAGGAGTTCAGTATGTAGCCGAAGTGTATAAACATAAACCTGTTTTTCCTGCAGTAAACACCACCTTTTTGGGAGTTACCCTCGAACAGGGCGTCTGGGCCGAGCGTTGTCAAGGTTGTGGAACCTGTATAATTCACCTGACGGCCGGTATCTGTCCCATCGCTCGCTGTGCAAAGAGCTTGATGAACGGACCCTGTGGGGGGTCATCTGGTGGCAAATGCGAGGTTGATAAGGAAACAGACTGTGCCTGGCAATTAATCGTGGATCGACTGAAGGAATGGGGGCAATTGGAGAGATACGAAACAATTATTCCCATTAAGGACTGGCGGACAAGCAGGGATGGGGGACCACGCAAAAGGATAAGGGAGGATTTAAGGCTGTGAAGACAAATTCAAGGATCGAAAAGATACTATCGTCGGGCGGTTTTGTAGTGACCGCTGAATGCGGTCCACCCCGCGGGGCAGATGCCGAGGTAATCCGCAAAAAAGGGGAAATATTAAGAGGTTTTGTAGATGGTATAAACGTTACGGACAACCAAACCTCTGTTGTTAGAATGTCGTCCCTTTCGGCCTGTGTGATTCTGAAAAATATGGGTCTTGAGCCTATACTTCAGATGGTATGCCGTGACCGCAACAGAATCGCCTTGCAGAGCGATATCCTGGGTGCCGCTGCCTTAGGAATAAATAATATCCTCTGCCTATCCGGTGACCATCAAAAATTCGGTGACCATCCACAGGGGAAAAATGTGTACGACATTGATTCCATTCAATTGATCCAAACAGTTAAACGCATGCGCGATGAGGGGAAGTTCATCGGAGGAGAAGAAATAAAGGGAAAACCAATGTTGTTTATCGGGGCCGCCGAAAATCCCTTTGCTGATCCCTTTGAAATAAGGGCAGCCAGATTAGCAAAAAAAGTGGCCGCGGGATGTGAGTTCATCCAAACCCAGTGTATTTACAACATTGATCGTTTTGCTCGCTGGATGGAAATGGTACGTGAGCGGGGTCTTCATGAAAGGTGTGCTATTTTAGCCGGTGTAACCCCCTTTAAGTCTGTAGGCATGGCCCGTTACATGAAGAATAATGTACCAGGCATGGATGTACCCGATGAGATGATCGAACGGATGAAGAATACCCCAAAGGAAAAACAGGCAGAAGAAGGGATAAAGATCTGTGTGGAAACTATCGAGAAACTAAAAGAGATACCAGGGGTAAGAGGCATTCATCTCATGGCTATCGAATGGGAAGAAAAGGTTCCGGAGATTGTCAAACAGGCAAATTTGTGGCCAAGACCTGAGGTTTGATTAACCGGTTTTACGGGGGTGACCGATGGCTTTCTCTATAAGTGACGAGTTGGCCAGAGAAATAAAGGATTTTACAGGAGAAAATGTTTTTTCCTGTTTTCAGTGCCAAAAATGTTCATCCGGTTGCCCCGTTTCTGAATATTTTGATCTCGCACCCAATCAGCTCATCCGTTTTATCCAGTTGGGTTTAAAGGAAGAAGTTCTCCGGGCGCAAACCCTTTGGTTATGCGCTATGTGTGAAACCTGTGCCGTCAGGTGTCCCCATGATATTAATATCACGAAAATTATGGATTACCTGCGTATCGTAGCCCAGAAGGAAGGAAAAGTTTCGCCCCTCCCCAAGGCGGTGATTTTCAATCGAGCAGCCCTGCGGGGCGTGAAGATTTTCGGTAGAATGTATGAATTACAGCTGATGGGAGAGGTATATCTTCGACAAGCAATCTCTCGAACGCTCTCCTGGTCGTCCTTCATTAAAGAAGAGATACCCATAGCTTATCAACTTTGGAAAAAGGGAAGGTTAACGTTGCTGCCCTCCTTTGGTAAACCGAAGCTTGCCCTGCATAAAGAAAAAAAAAGGGAAAGTATCGCCTACTATCCCGGGTGTAGTCTTCACCAAACGGCGAAAGAGTACGATATAGCTACCCGAGCCGTATTTCGTGCCCTGGATGTGGCCGTGGAAGAACCCAAGGATTGGAGCTGCTGTGGAAGTACTCCAGCACACTGTACCGATTACGAGCTTTCCTTGCTTCTCCCCCTTAAAGATTTAGTTTACATGGAAGGTGAAGGTTATAATTACCTTACCACGCCCTGCCCTTCCTGTTTTTTACGTTTACGGTATGCCCAGCGAGAATTTAAAAAACCGGGCCTTAGAGAGGAAATCGAAAAGAAATTAGGGGTTTTGCCCAAGGAGGAGATTAAGGTAGACCACCTGCTCGAAACGTTGACAGAAGTTGTGGGCTTGGAGCGGATTAAAAGAAGGGTTAAAAGAAACCTGGGACGCTGGAAAGTGGTTTGCTATTACGGCTGTATCATTACCCGTCCCCCTAAGATTACTGGTCATCAGCATCATGAGAATCCCTCAGAAATGGAAAAACTCGTGCAAGCCTTAGGATTAAAACCCCTCGATTGGTCCTATAGAACCCGTTGCTGCGGTGCCACGTTAGGTATATCTCAACCGTCTATTGCCCTTAAACTGACGGAAAAAATTTTACGCAATGCCAAGGCTGTAACAGCACAGGCCATCATCGTTGCTTGCCCCCTTTGCCAGATAAACTTAGATACAAGACAGGAACAGATAAGCCGTCTCTCCGGAGAGCAATTCCACATTCCAATTATTTATATTAGCCAACTTATAGGATTGGCCTTCGGCTATTCGGAAAAAGAGTTGGGATTGGACAAAAATTTTATACCTTTAGTCAACGAGAAATTTTGGCATGGCCCAATCAACGAAAAGATATACCCCGAATAATGGCAGAAGCGGGGAGCTTAACCAGCGGAGTGAGTTCCTTAAGCTTCTGGAGAAAATAACGGAGATGGGGGATGATGGTATTATCGTTTTTGACCATAACTCCCGCATCGAGTTTGCCAATCAGATGGCCGCCGATATTTTTGGTATTTCTAAGGAAGATCTCTTGAAAAGTAAATTTTACCAGCTTATCGGCAGAGCCGATCAGGAATTTCTCGCTGATATCCTCTCCCGTGGTCGGGATGTAGGGCAAAAGATTTGTGCGGAGCTAACCATAAGAACTTCCCGAGGTGAAGATAAGGAAGTAGAGGTATGCGTCGCACCTACAGAAACAGAAAACGGTAGTACGAGAGTTTATACCTATATCCGCGATATTACAGAGAGGAAGCTGTACGAAAAGGAACTAAGAACCTCCGAAGAGAAGTACCGCAACCTGTTTGAAAGCGTCCGCCATGGCATTTATATCAGTACGAAAGAAGGGCGATTTTTGGATTGCAACCCCGCTTTGCTGGAAATGCTGGGATACGACTCAAAAGAAGAATTTTTGCAGATCGATATTGTAAAGGACCTCTACTTAAAACCGGAAGATAGGATAGCTTTTCAGAAACTCATTGAAGAACAGGGCTTTGTAAAGGACTTAGAACTGCAATTTAAGAAAAAAAATAAGGAAATCATAACGGTACTATTAACAGCCCATGTGCGTAGAGAAAACGGGGAAATAGTAGGTTATCAAGGCATCATTGTGGACATTACAGAAAGAAAACGGATGGAGAAAGAGTTAAGAGATACCAATCAATTCCTTATGCGCCTTATCGAGAGTTCTGTAGATGGTATCATCGCTGCTGATACGGAAGGGAAGGTGCTTATTTTTAATAAAGGAGCAGAAAATATCTTAGGGTATAAGGCGGAAGAAGTGGTAGGAAAAATGAATATCAAAAGCATTTACCCTCCCGGCGTGGCAAGGGAGGTTCTGAAGAAACTACGCAGTCCCGATTACGGTGGAGTCGGTAAACTTACCTCTTTTCCCTTAATGTTTCGCCGGAAAGACGGTGAATTGATCGAAGGTGACCTTTCGGCAGCAATAATTTATGATGAACATGGTAGGGAAACGGCCAGTGTGGGTATTTTCAAGGATCTGAGGGAGAGGCTTTCGATTGAACGCGAATTGAGAAAAACCCAGGAGGCCCTTTTGCAGTCGGAGAAGTTGGCTGCCATGGGAAGGCTTACCTCCCAAATTGCCCATGAATTAAATAACCCTATCTACGGAATTATGAATACCCTTGAATTGCTCAAATCGGAAATTCCTCCTGACAGTAAAAGACGGAAAGTTTTGGAATTGGCCCTTGCAGAAACGGTTAGGTTATCGGATATGCTTCGCAGTATGCTTAGTTTTTCTAAACCGGAAGAAGAGGAAAGGCGACCGACGAAAATTAACGATTTAATTGAGGGTATTCTTTTGGTGATGGAGAAACAGATGCGGGAGTCGAATATTACCGTGTCCACCTCATTTGACAAAGATCTACCAGAAATCATGGTTTCTACCAATCAAATGCGCCAGGTAATGCTGAATATGATTAAAAATGCTATGGAAAGTATGCCACAGGGTGGAAACCTGTTTATCAAAACTTTTTATAACGCAGACAATGTGATGATTATCATCAGAGACACCGGAGTAGGTATTCCTGAATCGATAAGGGATAAGATTTTTGATGCCTTTTTTACAACAAAACAGAAGGTAAAAGGGGTGGGATTGGGGCTTTCCGTCTGTTATGGCATCATAAAAGACCATGGTGGCGAAATAAAAGTGGAAAGTGAGGTAGGAAAAGGGACCCATTTCATAATTACCCTTCCCATTAAGGGAGGAAAGTGAGTACTAAAATGAGAGGTATAAAGATGGAAATTTTTACCCTATCTCAAGCAAGTAGGTACTGTAACGTTCCAACCAAAACAATTGTCCACTGGATAGAAAAGGAAGGATTACCAGTAATGCGGACGGAGGGGGGACATAGGCGCATCAGGAAGGAGGATTTAGATAGGTTCTTAAGTTCCAAAGGTATCAAAACCCAAGAATTGAAAGGTGAAGAGAAAAAAAAGATTCTTGTGGTGGACGATGACAAAATCATCGTGGAGACGATTGTGCAGGCTTTGGAAGAGGATGAATATGGCTACGAACTGATTTCTGCCGCCGATGGTTTTGAAGCTGGGTTGCAGGTAAGTCACTTCAAACCCGATCTCATTATTTTAGACATCATGATGCCCGACATCAACGGCTATGAAGTATGCCAACGAATCAAGAGTAACCCCGCTTTTAAACATATAAAAATTATCGTTCTTTCGGCTTATTTGAACGAAGAGGCCTTTAAACAGATGAAGGATTACGGTGCCGACGCCTGCTTCTCCAAACCTCTGCCCCTCCCCCAGTTGAAGGAGGAAGTAGCAAAGCTTTTGGGTTTAAAAAAATAGCCCAGGAGGGAAAAATATGGCCCTGGTGGAAAGTTTGAGGAAAAAGAAATTTGTCATTACTGTAGAATTCCAACCACCAATTGGTGGTGAAATGAGTGAAATGGCAAAAACGACAGATCGGCTAAAGGGAAGGGTAGATGCTCTTACGATTCCGGAACTTAAATTGGAAGGTATAGTGGCCGATACCATAGGCACCTGTCGCTTTTTACGGGAGCAGAAATTTGAACCCATTCTTCAGACAACCTGCCGAGATAAAAATAGAATTGAATTACAGGATTACCTTTTAAAGGCAGCCCGGGCAGGAGTTGCGAACATTCTTACTTTTACTCAGGATTATCGCATTACCGGTGATAGTCTTCAAGAAATAATGTTTTTCCACGTGGATTCAGGTAAACTCTTTTCGGTTATAGAGAGCCTTCGCCAGGGCCACGATGTAAAAGGGAGAGAAATAGATTTGAGTACCGATTTTTGCGTGGGGTCCGGTATCGAAGTGAGGTGGGGCAAGAATGTACCGGACATGCAACTCAAAGAGATAGAGACCCTAACAGAGTTGGGTACCCATTATTTCCTTTCCACACCTGTTTTTGACCTTGATGCATTCAGAGAGTTTCTCAAACGTATCGAACCCTTTAAGATTCCGGTCATCGCCGAACTTATTGTTATCCGTTCGGCAGAAATGGGGCTCTTTCTCAATAAGCACGTAAGGGACGGTTTGGTGCCCAGGCACATAATCGAAAAGCTGGCCAAAGCCACCGATAAGGAAAAGGCCAGTATGGAAATTGTAGGTAATTTGATTAAAGGACTGAAGGACCTTTGCGAGGGGGTGCATCTCATACCGCTTGGAGTGGAGGATCGGATTTCCAAGTATCTCGAAGCCATAAAGTTATGAGGGGCTGATACGATGGAGCTCAAGGAGGGGAAAAATAAGGTTGGTTCCGTTTTAGTTATTGGTGGGGGTATAGCGGGGATACAGTCTTCGTTGGATTTAGCGGAGATGGGGTATTATGTATATTTATTGGAGGGTAGTTCGGCGATAGGTGGGAGGATGGTGCAGTTGGACAAGACGTTTCCCACGAATGATTGTGCCATGTGTATTATATCGCCGAAGTTAGTGGAGGCTGGTCGGCATTTGAACATAGAGGTGATTACGGGTGGTGAGGTATTGGGTTTAGGGGGTGAGGTTGGTGATTATCGGGTGCGTATAGTTCGTTGGCCGCGGTATGTGGATGTAGGGCGGTGTACGGGGTGTGGGGAGTGTGTAGAGGTTTGTCCTGTGGAGTTGGAGAACGAGTTTAATGGGGGTTTAGACAGGAGGCGGGCGATATATCGGCTTTATCCGCAGGCGGTGCCGAATGCGTTTTCGGTGACGAAGCGGGGGACGTCGCCTTGTAAGGCTGCGTGTCCTGCGGAGACGAGTGCGCAGGGGTATATAGCGTTGATAGCGGCGGGGCGGTATGAGGAGGCTTTGGAGGTAATTAGGGAGTACAATCCTTTTCCGGCGACGGTGGGGAGGGTATGTACGCATCCTTGTGAGGGTGAGTGTAGTCGTGGGAGGTATGATGGTGCGGTAGCGATATGTGCTTTGAAGCGGTTTGTAGCGGACTGGGTGTATGCTCACGGGGGTGGTAGTTGGGGTAGTTTTAGTGATGGTGTGACGGGTAGGCCGGAGGCGCGGGTAGCGGTAGTGGGTTCTGGGCCTGCGGGTTTGAGTTGTGCTCATCATTTAGTGCGGATGGGTTATAGGGTTACGGTATTTGAGTCGTTGCCTGTAGCTGGTGGGATGATGCGGGTGGGGATACCGGCGTATCGTTTACCGCGGGAGGTATTGGAGCGGGAGATAGGGATGATTTTAGCGGAGGGGGTGGAGCTCAGGTTAGGGGTGCCGGTGCGGGACATAGACGGGTTATTTGCGGAGGGTTACAGTGCTGTATTTTTAGCGATAGGTGCTCATGAGCCTCAGCGTTTAGGCATACCTGGTGAGGATGCTTTAGGTGTTTATTATGGTGTACCTTTTTTGCAGGCGGTATCGTTGGGGGAGGAGGTGGAGTTAGGTTCTCGGGTAGTGGTAGTAGGGGGTGGTAATACGGCGGTGGATGCGGCGCGGACGGCGTTACGTTTAGGGGCCAAGGAGGTAGTGATGGTGTATCGTCGTTCGCGGGAGGAGATGCCGGCGAATTCTTGGGAGGTGGAGGAGGCTTTGCGTGAGGGGGTGATATTGGAGTTTTTGGTTTCGCCGGTAGCGGTGGAGGTGAGGGGTGGCAGGGTAGTGGGGGTTAGGTGTCAGCGGATGGCGTTAGGGGAGCCGGACGAGAGTGGTCGTCGTCGTCCTTATCCTGTTGTGGGTTCGGAGTTTGTTATTGAGGCGGATGCGATGATAGCGGCGGTGGCTCAGGCGCCGGAGATTTCTTTTTTATCGCCTGATCATGGTTTGGAGGTGACTTCTCGGGGGACTTTTGCGGTGGATAGGCGGACGTTAGCGACCAATCGGCCTGGGGTATTTGTAGGTGGTGATGCTCATCGTGGTCCGGGGATATTGATTGAGGCCATAGCCGATGGTAGGCGTGGGGCTTTATCGATAGATCGGTATTTACGGGGTGTTCCTTTGCTTACTCCTCGGGAGGAGGTTCCTTTGCCGGTGGTGGATTTAGCGGAGGAGGAGATTAGGAAGTTAGTGGAGGGGGGTGAGGTGGAGGTAGGTTCTCGGGTGGTACCGAGGACGGTACCTGTTGCGGAGCGGTTGAGGGATTTTCGGGAGGTGGAGTTATCTCTTACGGAGGAGGAGGCGAGGAGGGAGGCGGCTCGTTGTTTGCGGTGTGGTATATGTTCGGAGTGTCATTTATGTGTGCGGGTGTGTAAGGCTGGGGCCATAGACCATCAGGAGGCGCCGCGGGAGGAGGAGTTACGGGTAGGGGCGATCATTTTGGCGCCTGGTTTTTCTCTTTATCCTCCCGAGTTATCGCCGGAGTTGGGATACGGGCGCTTTGCCAATGTGGTGACTTCTCTGGAGTTTGAGCGGATGCTCAGTGCCTCTGGTCCTTTTGGTGGTCATGTGGTTCGTCCCTCCGATGGGAAGCCACCGAAGAAGGTAGCCTTTCTCCAATGTGTCGGTTCCCGTAGTAAAGATAACGACTACTGCAGCTCCGTCTGCTGTATGTATGCCACCAAAGAAGCTATAATCCTGAAAGAACATGATAAAGAGGTAGAATGCACCCTGTTCTACATGGATATGCGGTGCTACGGAAAGGGATTCGACGCCTATTTCCGGAGAGCCGTCGAGCAAGGGGTTAGATATGTAAATTGTCGCATCTCTTACCTTGAAGAAGACCCTGAAACAAAAGATATTTTGCTCCGCTACCGAAACCTCGAAGGAGAACCAGCCATTTTGGATGAACGCTTTTCTCTCGTCGTGTTGAGTGTAGGATTACAACCCCCCCGAAAAATAAGCGAATTAGCCCGTATTTTAGATATTGAGTTAAACGAGCAGGGTTTCTGTAAAACGGATGAATTACATCCCCTGGAAACGAATAAACCGGGGATTTACGTTTGCGGTTCTTTTATGGAACCGAAAGATATACCCGACTGTGTTATTCAGGCCAGTGGAGCAGCGGCAAAGGTCGGTGCTTTACTGGCAGAAGTCCGTGGGGAAAAGGCGCAAAAGAAAATATATCCCGAAGAAAAGGAGGTATCCCCCTTAGAAGAGCCGCGGGTAGGTGTTTTTGTATGTAGCTGTGGTTCCAATATTGCAGGTGTTATAAGGGTAGACGAGGTGGTGGAATTTGTGAAGAGACTTCCTCATGTGGTACATGTAGAAAATACCATCTATACCTGTTCCGCTGATTCCCTCAAACTTATTCAGCAACGGATTGAGGAGCATAAATTGAACCGCTTGGTGGTGGCCTCCTGTTCACCCCGAACCCACGAACCGCTCTTTAGGGAAACGATGCAAGAGGCAGGACTTAACCCTTACCTCTTCGAGATGGCCAATATCCGGGATCAATGTTCCTGGGTACATATGGCAGAAAAAGAAAAGGCAACGGAAAAAGCAAAGAGATTGGTTTCCATGGCTGTGGCAGCCGCACGACATCTTCAACCTTTAAGACGTAAAGAAAGACCGCTGATTAGAAAGGCTCTCGTTTTAGGCGGCGGTTTGGCCGGTATGACCTCCGCCTTGTCATTGGCTGAACAGGGTTTTTTTGTTTCCCTTGTGGAAAAAGAAGAACAGTTAGGTGGGTTAGCTCTTAGAATCCATTCGGGCTTCGGAGAAAAGAGACCGAAGGAATACGTGGAAGAGCTCCGAAAGAAAGTGGAAAATCACACCTTAATCGAGGTTATCACCGATCATGAGGTTATAGACCACGAAGGAGCGATAGGCAACTTTAAAACAAAAATCCGTGAGAGAAAGGGCCTTCGGCAAAGGATCATCGAGCACGGTGTCACAATCGTGGCAACCGGTGCTAAAGAATACCGAGGGGAAGCTTATTTTTTAGGGAAGTCTGAGCGGGTCATAACGCAGTTGGATTTAGAGGGCTGTCTCGCCCAGGGTGAATCGTTCCTCAAAGGAGTAAGGGAGATAGTAATGATTCAGTGCGTAGGTCCCTGGGATGAAAATGCCGCTGTGCCTTTTTATTGTAGTCGGATCTGCTGTGCCACGGCTGTAAAGAATGCCTTAAGGTTGAAGGAATTAAAGCCTGAAGTGAAGATTTACATCCTCTATAAGGATATGCGTACCTATGGTTTCAAGGAGCATTACTACACCGACGCAAGGAGAAAGGGAGTAGTTTTTTTCCGTATTGTGGATACGAATAAACCCAAAGTTACAATAGAAAACGGCCAAATCTCCTTAGAAATCTATGACCCTGTGGTGAAGAGTTATTTTTCCTTAAAACCCGATTATCTCGTCTTATCGGAGGCTATTGTGCCCACCGAAGATACGCACACGCTGGCCAATATATTTAAATTGCCCCGAAGTGCCGAGGGATTTTTCTTAGAGGCCCATATGAAGTTACGTCCCGTTGATTTTGCGAGCGATGGTTTCTTTCTCTGCGGATTTGCCCATTATCCAAAAACGATGGACGAAACTATAGCTCAGGCCGAAGCGGCAGCGGCAAGGGCTGCAGGAATCCTCGCAAAAGAGTATTTACTGACCGGCCCCGTTGTGGCCGTTGTCAACAAGGAAAAATGTGCTGCCTGTCTTACCTGTGTCAGGGTTTGTCCCTTCGGTGTGCCCTTGATTAACGATCAAGGTGAGGCACAAATCGACGAGGCCCTCTGTAAGGGGTGTGGTACCTGCGTAGCAGAGTGTCCGGCACGGGCCATAGACCTTTTGAACGTCTTACACGGGCAATTACAGGCAAAATTGGTAAACGCTTTTCTGTAATGAAATCGGAAGGAGGATTAAATGGGTAGAAAAGTTTTGGTGATTGATGATGATCCGGATCTGGTGGAAGCGGTATCGCTCGTTTTAAGGGCAAAAAATTATGAGGTGATCTCCGCCTATGGCGGGGTAGAAGGGTTCGACAAAGCAAAAAAGGAGAATCCCGATGCTATTATTCTTGATGTGATGATGCCCGATAAAGATGGTTATACCGTCTGTAAAGAGTTAAAGGCAGACGAAAAATTGCGTGATATACCAGTGTTGCTTCTTACTGCCGTTGTTTCACACATACCCACTACCCGTTACACACTGCAGATGGGTATGGAAACGGAGGCCGACGACTATATCGATAAACCGGCGGAACCGGAAGAATTGGTAAGAAGGGTGGAAGCGCTGCTGGCCAAGAAAGGTGCTTAAGAGGAGGGTTGATGGATAGTCATGGTACAATCCTCGTGATTGACGATGAGGAAATCATGAGGGAAGGTTGTTACCGTATCCTCTCACGGGAAGGATTGGAAGTAATTCCCGCAGAAAATGGTTTTGTGGGTCTGGAAATTATAAGAGAAAGAAAAGATGACATCGATACTATTCTCTTAGACTTGATGATGCCCGGTATGAGCGGCATGGAGGTTTTAGAGAAGATTTTAGAAATCGATAGAGACCTTATTACCATTGTGATTACGGGTTATGCTACGGTAGAGTCGGCAGTACAGGCGATGAAGAAAGGGGCCTACGATTTTATTTCCAAGCCTTTTACCCCTGATCAGTTAAGGTTGGTCGTTAAAAGATCCCTCGAAAAGAGGCAGCTTATAAAAGAGGCGGAATATCTCCGCCGTGAACGGGAAAGGTCGCTTAGGGACATCGCTACGGAGAAATCAAAACTAAAGACCATTATCAATTGTATGGCCGATGGGGTACTTGTTTCAGACCGCGATGGCTGTATTGTTCTGACGAATCCCGCGGCAAATCTGATGCTAACACTGCCCGATGGCCAGTTAATAGGGCGACACATTACAGAATGTGATTTACCCGAAGAGTTACGTGCCTCCGTTGAGAAGAGCCTAAGTAGTGATGACCACAGTTTCAAGACCATCTCTCAAGAATTATTTTTGGAAAGGGTAAAACCCCTCTATCTTCGGGCCCATACAGCTTCCGTCTATGCAGAAAGTGGCGAAATTATGGGTACCGTCACAATTTTACAGGATATAAGCCATTTAAAAGAACTGGATAAAATGAAATCCGATTTTGTGGCAATGGTAGCTCATGAATTACGATCTCCCTTGGCGACGGTGGAACAACAATTGGGCGTTATCCTCACGGGGTTAGCGGGAGAAATTACAGAAACACAACACCACTTATTAACTCGGGCACAGGAAAGGACGAGGGGTGTTTTGAGGCTCATTAAGGATTTACTTGACCTCTCTAAAGTTGAAGCAGGAAGATTTATTCAGTATAAAGAACCAATAAGTTTGGATGAGCTCTTAGGAAAAATTGTGGAAGGAAATCTTCCTGAGGCAAAAGCGAAGAATATTACCCTCACTTACTCATCGGAAGGCGGTAATTTTTTTATAAGTGCCGATTCCGAGGGAATGGAAGTGGTATTTAACAATCTTCTTTCCAATGCCCTTAAGTTTACGCCCAACGGAGGAAGGGTGGGAGTCCATTTAGTCGATTTAGGCTCCCATGTAAAAGTTGTTGTTTCTGATACCGGGATTGGCATTGAGAAGGAAGATATACCTAGAATTTTCGACAAATTCTACCGGGCAAAGTCAACGGATAAAAGACGGATATGGGGAACAGGCCTGGGGTTAACTATTGTAAAAGCCATCGTCGATGCTCATTTAGGTTCCATCAATGTGGAAAGCGAAGTAGGCAAAGGATCTACTTTTACCGTTCTTCTACCAAAAGAAACGGAAGAGGTGATTTGTCCCTAATTTATTTTCGCCTTGACAACGGTATAATTTTTTTTCTACAATAAAATAAACCAACCATTTGGTTACATATTTTTAGGTTGTTTGAATTTATTATCCAAAGGATTCGAACATGTTTTTGTTCTTTTTTCTGCATCGATTCCAAGACGTTCCCACCAAAAAAATCTTAAAAACTTCCTTCAGAACTTTGGAAAGGAGAAAAGGATTATATGCTAAAAGGGGAGATTGACTATGAAAGACTAAGAAGGGAAAGGCAGGAGTATGCTATCTTTGACCGTGAAGGAAAAAGTGACTACTGGGCCTACACTTATTGTGGTGGTTGTTATGGCCATTGTGGGGCAAGGGTAAGGGTAGTTGATGGATGGCCCGTGGCCATAGAAAGCGTCCCCGAGAGTGATTTGGGTGGCAGGGGAGGGATGTGTGCCAAAGGGGTTTCCACAATAATGGATTATCATGACCCGAACCGCATCAATTACCCCGTAAGGAGAAGGAATCCCAAGAAAGGCATCGGTGAAGACCCTAATTGGGAAAGAATCTCCTGGGATGAAGCGCTGGAGACCATTGCTGAGAAGCTTATCGCAATTAAAAAATCGGACCCTCGAAAGTTGCTCTGGGGTTTTACACCGGGTCCCGGTACTGCCTTTAAGGCCACCATTTTCGTAGGTGGATTTTTCGTTACTTTTGGCTCCCTCAACCGTGCTGCCGGCGGGGTAGGTACATCCTGCGGCGCTGTGGCTCATCATATTGGTGCTTTAATACACGGGGCCTGGGATGTACTTCCCGATTATCAATACTGTAACTATGTTTTAAGATGCGGTGGTAACGAAGGGACTGCTGGTGGACGTATGCTTGCCACGGCCTTGAGACTCAGTGCCCAAGCTCGCGATCGGGGAATGAAAACCGTTGTTCTTGATCCTGTAGGTTACCTTGCCGGTAGCAAGGCCACAGAGTGGATCCCCATCTTGCCCGGCACCGATATTGCCGTTTTTCTTTCCATGGCCAATCTCATCGTAAACGAAATCGGGATATACGACAGGGAATATCTTAAAAAAAAGACCAATGCCCCCTATCTTGTGGGGCCAGACCAGTTATTCGTAAGGGATAAAGAAACAGGGAAACCTTTAATCTGGGATGAACGCGATGGCAAAGCGAAGACTTACGATGATCCTACATTGCAAGAACCAGCCTTAGAAGGACAGTACCACGTCTATGATGTTAAAGTTTCGCCTGCTTTTCAATTGCTAAAAGAACATTTAAAACAGTATGAACCAGCGTGGGCAGCGGCAATCAGTACCGTTCCGGAAAAAACTATTCGCAGACTTGCCTCCGAACTTGTAAGAGAAGCTCGTATCGGAAGTACCATAGAAATCAATGGGGTAAAAGTACCCTATCGTCCGGCCTGTGTTGTCGGTTATAAAGGGCTGAATACTCACACCAATGGCTTTCATCAGTACGGTGCCGCCACTTTGCTAAACACCCTTTTAGGCAACCAAGACGTTTGCGGGGGCATTCTCGGTTCTGGAACGGTGAGGGGTTTCGGCCATCCGGAAACTGGGCGACCCCGATTTCAACCTTACGCAAGTGAGGACGGAATGCTTACTCCCGGTGTCTGGTTCACCAAGGCTCCCTGGCCACCTCCCAAGATTACAGGGCCTGGTTTGTTGAATTTTCAAGATATTTTCCCCCATGCAGGAAGAAATCCCTATCCGTACTGTGATGATTGGGAGGAAATCTGGACAAAGGTGGGACGTCCCTATGAGCCGGAGGTTTTGGGCCTTTACGGTGCAAATACCGTAATGAACGGGGGCAATCCTCGTTCAGCCGAGGCTTTTTTGAAGAAAGTACCTTTCATCTTCTCCATCAACACTATTCATAACGAAACGACGGAGGGTTTTGCTGACATTGTACTACCCGAATGCCATTTTCTGGAAAATTTGGATATCTCCTCCTCTCAGGGATATTTTTTCAACTATCCCATCGGTATGGATAAATGGAGCTTCCATGTGGGAATGCCGGTAGTGGTACCGAAGTACGAAAGGCGATGTACCTTAGATATTTTCTTTGACTTGGCCGATAGGGTGTCGACCCGGGAAGATTACAATATTTTTCTCGAGAATTGGTTTTCCACAAAGACGATGAAATGGGAACAGAATCAGGCAAAACCGACCCAATATGAAATCATAAAACCCGATGAAAGAATCAGTAATTTCGAGTTTACCGATAGAGTATTGAAATTTTATTTCGGCAAGGAACGCGGTCTGGAATGGTTTAGGGATCATGGTTACATCACCTGGGAAAAAAAGCCTGAAGAATGTTATTGGCGCTACTTTGTCGATGCGCGGATACCCGTGTATTACGAGATTAATTTAAGGGATAAAGAGGAAGTACGCAAAAGGGCGGAGAAGATTGGGATGCATATGGAGTGGGAACAATACACTCCCTTACTCAGTTATTTTCAAGCTGTTATGTATAAAGATGTACCGCCCGATTCAGAATATGACTTGGTAGCCGTATCGCCTCGGGATGTCCTCCATACCCATCGTTTCTCCGCAGAAAATCCCTGGCTCAACGAAATGAGTGAAAACAATCCCTATACCTATAACATTGTCATGAATGCCGAGACGGCAAAGGATAAGGGGATTGATGAAGGGGATATCGTTTCTCTGGAGAACTTTCGGGGAGATAAAATTGTAGGACCCTGCAAATTGTCAAAGTTAATCCATCGTCGGGTAGTTGCCGTTGTTGGTTTGGGTGGATGGGCCAAAGGCCGACCGATTGCCCGTGGTAAAGGGATGAATTTCAACGAACTTCTGCCAGCGGACTGTAGACATATGGATCCTATATGTGGGGCCTTTGAAATTAACGTAATGGTTAAGGCAACAAAGGTGGGAGGCAGACCATGAGATTAGGCATGGTTATAGATTTGAAGAAGTGTGTCGGTTGTTATGCCTGTGTGGTAAAATGTAAACAGGAGCACTTTCTTCCAACGGGGATGAATTGGCGAAGAATTCTCATTTCAGAAACAGGTGAGTACCCTAATGCTCAAAAACATGTTTATCCCGTTCTTTGTAATCATTGTGCCGATCCTGTGTGCGTTTCCGTCTGTCCAACGGGAGCCACGAAAAGACTGGAAACAGGGATTGTCGTTGTTGAGGAGGATAAATGTGTTGGTTGTCGTTATTGCGTAGTCGCTTGTCCATACCAGGCACGGTCTTACCATCGAGAAGAATACCCCTACTTCCCGCATCAAGGCCCTACGGCCTTTGAGATATTAAGGGAGAAACTTTATCCTCACCAAAGGAAGGTGGTACTGAAATGCAACTTTTGTATAGAACGTATTGAGAAAGCCCTAGGTCAGGGGTTAAAGCCGGGGGAGAATTACGAGGCAAATACGGCCTGTGTTAATATTTGTCCCACAAAGGCGATGGTATTCGGCGATTTAGATGACCCGGACAGCGAAGTTTCCAAATACATAAGAGAAAAGAGGGCCCAGCAACTCCATCCGGAGTATGGTACTGACCCCTCTGTTTATTATGTCATAAGTTAAATTTTGGAGAACTGTTATGGGAGAGCAATTGACAATGAAAGGGAAAGGCCTAAGTATCCAGACACGCAATTACGAATTTATGGTCAAATTCACCCCGCAGAGGGAGTGGATTGAAAAACAGGGCATTTTGATGCTCCTTGCCATGTTTTTCATCGAATTGGGTGCAGGTACCTTCCTTGTTTCTTCCTTTTTCCAAAATAGATCGGGTATGCTCACAGGTTGGCTTTTGTGTGGCCTTTTAGGCGGTGGCTTTCATTTGCTTTACTTAGGCCACCCGGGAAGATTCTGGCGGATGCTCTTTTCTTCGGGCTTAAAAACATCGTGGATTTCGCGGGGACTTGCCTTTGTGCTCCTTTTTCTGGTAGGTGGCTTTCTTAACCTTTTTTCACCCTCTGAAACGGAAATTGGTAAATATCTGCTTTTCCTGACAAATATCTTTGCCTTTTTGACTGTTATCTATGTAGGCTTTGTGATGGCTGCCGTGAACGGTATTCCCCTATGGAATACAGCCTTACTCCCTATACTTTACCTGGTGTTAGGTATATGGAGTGGTCTTGGTGTTACTTTACTTAATTTCTTGGCCTCAGGAACCAAAGTAACCACCTTAGGAACGGTGGAGCATCTTTCCCGTTTGTTTCTTTTCCTTTTTGCTTTTCTCGTTTTTGTGTATCTTGTTTGTGTACGTTATCAGCATACGGCAGGCGAAGCCTCAGTAAAAACTATTGTCATAGGAAAATTAGCACCCCTCTTCTGGATAGGGGTCGTGTTTATGGGGATACTTTTGCCGATGGCTTCACTTTTAATGGAAACAATCCCACCCTACCTCCTTTTCCTTTTAATAATTTTTGAATTGATTGGTGATTTTGCCTTGCGTTACTGTGTACTTAAAGGAGCTTTATATCCACCTTTAGTACCGACTAATATGGATTGAGGAAAAGAATGATAGAAATAAAGTTATTAGGTCGTGGTGGCCAGGGTGCCTATTTGTCGGCAGAAATGCTGGCCGCGGCCTTCGTAAAAGAAGGGAAGTATGCTACAGCTTTTCCAATGTTTGGTGGAGAAAGAAGAGGTGCTCCGGTAAATGTCTTTGTACGTTTCGATGACAAACCAATCAGATTGAAATCCCAGATTTATTACCCCGATTGTTGTATCATCACCGACCCCGTCCTCGGCAAATTGCCGGATGCCCTGAAAGGCTTAAAGCCCGGTGGGGTAGTCATCATGAATGAACCGGCACCTCTGCAAGAACGGCCTCATCCCAATGCCATTTTGGTTGCCACAGTGGATGCCACCGGTATTGCCCTTGCGGAGGTAGGACGTCCCATTACAAATACCGTCATGCTGGGGGCTTTTATTCAGGCGACGGGTTGGGTTAAATTGGAGACGGTTGTTGAAACTATGAAAAATTACCTATCGCCTAAAATTTTAGAAGGCAATATCCGCTGTGTGCATCGTGGTTTTGCGGAAGCAAAGGTAATGAATTTTGGGGGAAATTAGATGGTAAAGATTGTTTCACCGTTTGAGGGACCATGGGCATCAGCAAAGCCTAATCTCTTTGCCTATTCCACGGCAGAATGGCGTAGCAAGCGACCTGTAGTTAATATAGCAAAGTGTCGTCACTGTGGTGTCTGTTACTTTTACTGTCCTGTGGGGTCTGTCGTCGATAGAGGTTCCTATTGCGACGTAGACCTTTCGTTCTGTAAGGGTTGTGGCGTCTGCGCCAAAGAATGTCCCAGTAAAGCTATCATAATGGTGAGAGAAATGGATTAATCATGGAAACGATGGATGTTCCTCGCATAAAAGAAGTCCGAGTTATGGACGGCAATCGGGCCTGTGCCTATGGTGTCCTTTTGTGTAAACCCGACCTTGTGGCTGGTGTTCCCATAACCCCTATGACTCCCCTTGTAGAGGCCATCTGGCAATTTGTTGCCGATGGGAAATTGGATACGGAGCTAATGGAAGCCGATGGGGAACTCTCCGCCTTAGGGGCGGTCATTGGTGCTTCCGCTGCCGGTGGCAGAACCTTTCTGGGTTCCTCCTCTCAGGGGTTAGCTTTCTTGTATGAGGCGTATCTTAAGGCCGCAGGCAATAGGCTCCCTATTGTAATGGCGGTGGCTTCAAGGGAAACGGCAGCCCCTGACGGAGTGGTGTCTTCACACCAGGATTTTGTAGGGGTGAGGGATGGCGGTTGGATTCAAATAATCTGTGAAAGTGCCCAAGAAATTATGGATACGGTAATTATGGCCTATCGTTTGGCAGAAGATCCAGATATTCTCCTTCCCGTAAATGTTTGTTACGATGGTTTCTATCTTTCTTATTCCACAGAGAGGGTAGAGATACCCTATGAAGAGGATGTGGACGCTTTTTTACGGCCTGTTACCGGAGCTTCTCGCCCGAGATTGTGTCTGGAAGAACCCTTAACCACCCCTACCATAGCTACAGGCGAGCTGTTTTGTGAGTTTCGCTATAAACATGCCCAGGCCCAAAGTAGGGCCAAGGCAAAAATTGACGAGATAGATAGGGAATTTCAAAGAAAGTTTGGGCGAAGCTATGGTGGTCAAATTGAGGAATACAGGACGGGCGATGCTGATATGGTCATGATTGCCATGGGGAGTCAAACGGGAGCCGTGCGGGAAGTAGTAGATAGGAAGAGAGAAAAGGGTGAAAAGGTAGGTTTGGTTAAATTAAGAACCATAAGGCCTTTTCCGCGGGAGAGGATAATTTCGGCTTTAAAAGGTAAAAGGGCCATTGGGGTGATCGACCGCAATGTTTGCTTCGGATGGCAATCGGGGGTCTGTTTCATGGAAGTTAGGGCAGCGCTTTATGACTTAAAGGAAAGGATACCTGTGGCAGGCTTTATTGCTGGAATAGGGGGGGCCGATTTGAGCATGGATATGGTAGAAAGGGCCTTTGATGTGCTACACCAGGCCAAGGAGGGCAAACCCTATCAGGAAATTCATTGGTTAAATTTGGAGTAGTACCATGTCTCGAAGGAAACACCTAATTATAGGTGCTGGTCCGGCAGCGCTTAGTGCAGCTGATCGATTGAGAAATTTATGTCCCGACGACGAAATAAAGATGGTTACGGAAGAAAATTCCTTGCCATACTGTCCTGCTGTTCTGCCCTATTTACTGGCGGGCAAGGTCCAAAAAGAAAAGGTTTGGTTACGGACGGATGATTATTTTGCAAGCAAGAAAATAGTTTTTTTACAGGGGAAAAGGGTAATAAAGGTTAATCCCCAGGAAAATCGTGTAACCTACCTCGATGGTCAGGAGGAAAGCTATGATAATTTACTCATCGCCACGGGAGCCGAAGCTACTTCCTCACCATTTGATAATATTAAGGAAGAGATCCTGAGTTTTCATAGATTAGAAGATCTCTATCGGCTAAATAAAAGGCTTATATCCTGTGAAAATGTCACCATTCTCGGAGCAGGACTGGTAGCCGTCGAATTAGCGGTCGCTCTAACTCAAAGAGGGAAAAAGGTGCGGATCCTGGGTCGGGGTAGGCTCTTGAGAGCCTATTTTACAGAAGAGGCTGGGAATTACCTATCAGAACATATGGAACGCCACGGCATAGAAATTATTACGGGGAAAACCTTAAGTTCATTCAAGAAAAGGGGAAACAGTTATGAAATTGATACCGAAGAAGGGGACACCTTTAAAGCGGATATGATAATTGCCTGCCTAGGTGTAAAACCTAATCTTTCGTTCCTTACAGATTCGGGTATCCATATAAACCATGGAGTTGTAGTAGATCGTTGTTTAAAGACGAATTTTGCGAATATCTTTGCCATCGGTGATGTGGCCGAATCCCCCGCTTTTTTTGGTGAAACTTTCGGTGTAAGCCCTATTTTACCCAATGCCCTTGATCAGGGGAGGGTGGCGGCGGAAAATATGGCAGGAAAGGTAAGTTATTTCCAGGGTTGGCTCCCCATGAATGTGCTTAAACTCTTTGATAATCTTTCTTTTTCTATTGGGATAATTTCTCCTGAAGATGGCGGGGCTTCGATTCTCGAGGAAAAGAATGGAGAGAAAAAAACCATAAAGAGACTTGTCATTCGAGATGATTCTCTTGTGGGAGCCATGTTCATCAATTGTGACGTAGAACCTGGTGTTATCAGATATCTTATAGAAAGAAGGGTAAATGTGGGCGATTACGCTGATGCTCTGATGAACAAACCAAGAATAACAAGTTTTTCCCTAATGATAAAAAAGGAGACAAGTGTCAATCAATTGGTTTAGCTATGGACAAATTTTACAGTACCATCAAGATTGATTACGGGAAATGCCCTCCCCATTGTGACCTTTGTGAGAAGGCCTGCCTTTCGGCAAAGGGGGGTAAAATTCCCCTGATCAGGGCCTATCCGGGCGGCCCTATTGTGTGCAACCAATGCGGTGAACCGCAGTGTCTTCAGATGTGCCCCACAACGGCGATTACCAAAAATTATGAAAATGGGGTTGTTTCTGTCGACAGCGAAAAATGTGTGGGGTGTGGATTGTGCA
>Ga0315298_1003787_pt1 | contig 23496 bp, 22 predicted proteins | sample WHS_1_MG_FD_203077 | JGI IMG/M metagenome (GOLD analysis project Ga0315298, IMG submission 203077) | Extremophilic microbial mat communities from Washburn Hot Springs, YNP, Wyoming, USA - WHS_1_MG | ecosystem: Environmental > Aquatic > Thermal springs > Hot (42-90C) | place: USA: Wyoming...
GCAAAACTGGCGAATCAGATGACATTCGGGAATTATGCAAAGACTGTCCCCAACGCGCGCACCCGTTTCGACTGGCTTACTCGCGATGCTTCCATTGTCGATGCGTACATTGCAGATCCTAAATGCAATTTTATATGCACCTACGGTTTTTACCGCGACCTCATCCATGGCCTGCGCAAAGTGTATGGGGATGGTTTCCTCGAGAGCATCCCGCCGACTCTGCCGCTTTTTCTTTTCTGCGGTTCAGCCGATCCCGTAATTGGCATGCAGGCAGGCTGCGAGAAGCTTGCACAGCAGTTCCGTTCGCTCGGCATTATCGATTTTGAAACGAAGTGCTATGAGGGCGGAAGACATGAATCGATCAACGAGATCAACAGAATGGAGGTTCTGAACGATATTGCCGATTGGTTCTCTCGACACATTCGCTGATTTTCTGTAGTGTATCGGAGTGCACAGTGGAGCAGCTTTGTGAAAATCCGATACTTCCGTAATACAAAAGGCGGCCTTCAGGCCAAAGCCAGAGTATACGACAACACCGAACATACCATCGATCCTTCACTTGTCGATCGCGATGCTTCGGCTATTGTGAAAAGGCTTGTATCGCATGGTTTTACTGCCTATATCGTTGGAGGCGCTGTCAGAGACCTTCTTTTGGGAAAGCGCCCCAAGGATTTTGATATCGTTACCGATGCGCTCCCGAACCGAATCCGGAAAATTTTCAGCAACTCGCGAATCATCGGGCGCCGTTTCAAACTTGTACATATCTATGCAAACCATAAGATTTTCGAGGTCAGCACGTTCCGTTCGCTTTCTACAGGGACCATCGGCAACGAATACGGCACAATCGATGAAGATGTCCTGCGTCGCGATTTTACCATCAATGCGCTGTACTACGATCCTTTGACATTCGAGCTTCTGGATTTTCTAGGCGGGTTTGAGGATCTTCGTGCGAACCGTCTCAAGGCCATCATTCCGCTCGAAAAAATATTCCGCGAAGACCCCGTGAGAATGATCCGCGGCGTAAAATACGCTGCGGTCAATAATTTTTCATTGTCATTCTCCCTCAGATTTGTGATTCATCGCGATGCTGTCCTCCTGAAGGAGGTGAGTTCGTCACGGCTCGCTGAGGAATTCTACAAAATCATTGCATCGGGAAAATCCGCGGTTATTATCCAATGGCTGGATCGGTACAAGCTTCTCCAGCATTTCTTACCCGAAGTATCGAATTCTCTGCGGAGCAACAAAGACTTCAGAGAAACCTTTTTTCAGCACCTCGAATCGCTTGATGCCCTTGCCCGAACGCCTGACGATGCTTCACTGTTGAACAATGCAAGCGCTGCGGAAATTGTGCAAACCGACAGACGGCTCATTTCTCCATTTGTCGCCTGGTTTATCCGGCAGCGGCTGCGTGATTTTGCCAAGCGCGACGATGTGCCCAAAGAACCGCCTGTTTTCAGGCATGCGGCATTTGCCGATATCCGGGAATTCCTTGCTCCTCTCAACCTGCCTCGAGTTGCGCTGGAGGAAGCCATGGAATGGGTATTGCAGGAAGACAGCCTCATGCCCGCGCCTCTGCCGCCCAAGCGCCGCAAACGCAGTCCGCGCCGGAAAAAGCCGAAACAGCGGGCGGAGGCTGTTCATGTTGTTCCTGGCGCGCATCAAGAATAAATCATCAATTGATTCGCAAAACGAATAAAAAAGGCATTTCCACAATTGACTTTTTAAAAAAGCAGTATATTCTGATTTTCTAATGGAATTATCGTTCTTGATAGATGCAAGGGCTCATCTAGTATTTTCAAACATCTTTCTAAATGATTTTTAAAGGTGGATTAATGCATTTCAGCTATATTTGGTTCGACATGGGCTATACTCTGTTATACAAAAAGAGAGAGGTTCTATTTAGTCATGTGCTGGAAAAGGCTGGTGTTTTGCGCGAGTATGAGGAAATTGAAAAAGCATTTCATATAACTGATAAACGCCTCATGCGCGATTTCCCTGGACTGCTTGCGAGACCATCAGCCGAGTTTATGCCTCTCTATATAGGATTCCTCTGTTTTTATCTCGATATTCATGGCAATATCGTAGCCTTGCTTGATTCATGGTTTAAAGAATGGAAAGCAAGAGAATCGGAATGGTTTGTATTCTCCGAAACTTTTGAAGTGCTCGATAGCCTCCTGGAAAAAGGATATCGACTAGGGGTTATTTCGAATTGGGACTCTAGTGCGAGATCGGTTCTTGCTAAATGCGGGCTTGAGAAATACTTCGATACAATAATTATTTCAAGCGAAGTAGGTGTTGCAAAACCCGATCAGCATATCTTCAGGGTGGCGTTGGACTTGGCTCGCGTCGAACCTGGCAGTTGCCTCTATGTAGGCGATAATTATTATGATGATGGCATAGGAGCTTCTTCTATAGGAATGAAATATCTCATAATTAATCGTTTCGGCAGGCTCGGCATAGAGGAACTACAGCAAGTTGAGATTATATCAAGCATTGCTGACCTTATTCCATATCTTGAAAGCAAAAATCATGCACATTACTAAAATTGCAATGCATGGAGCATTGCAGATTGATTCTGCAAAAAGCCCGTGCAATACTTGAACAACAAATTTTCCGAGTCGAAATGGAGCGGTCAATGGATTTTGCACGGTTCCTTGCAAAAAGATTGTTCAGACTTATCATCACCGTCTGGCTCATTTCCACTATCGTTTTCTTTATTGTCAGAGTAATTCCGGGTGATCCAGCTTTGATCATTGCTGGAGTTGATGCAAAACCATCTGACATACAAGCAATCCGTGCAAAATTAGGAACCGACAGGCCGATTCTGGCACAGTATTTTGGATTTTTATGGTCGATTGTCAGATTTGACTTAGGCAACTCAATGATTTCTGGTGAGCCAGTATCCAAGCTTATTTTGGAAAGGTTTCCGCTTACTTTGACACTCGCAATCTTTGGCATTCTGCTGGGGGTAGTCATTGCAATACCTATAGGAGTACTGTCTGCTGTAAAGCGCTGGTCGGCATGGGATTATCTTGGGCTTGTGTTATCCCAACTTGGAATGGCAATACCAAGTTTTTGGCTTGGTATTATTTTGTTGCTTGTATTTGCCGTCAAAATTCCCATTTTCCCTTTGTTTGGAGCGGAAACGCTTGGTCATTTGGTCTTGCCTGCATTTTCTCTTGGGTTTGCGAGAGCAGCAGTCATTCTTCGGCATACACGAGCTTCGATGGTCGAAGAATTGTCAAAAGAATACATAATCACCGCAAAGGCAAAAGGGTTGACAGAGCGCATGGTGAAATACAAACATGCGCTCAAGAATGCTCTTTTGCCAGTTATTACTGTTGCTGGAATAGAATTTGGGTATATGTTGGGCGGTGCAATAATCATCGAACAGGTCTTTTCTCTACCAGGACTTGGAAGATTATTTCTCTTTGGAATTTATCAGCGCGATTTCCCACTCATCCAAGGAGGCGTAGTATTTGTTGCGGTTGTTTTCTCCCTTGTCAATTTTATGGCAGATATACTTTACAGTATCGTGAATCCGAAAATAAGGCTGGAATGAATGAATGAATAGTATTGAGCCAATGATGCGCATTGAAAACCTTAAAGTTTCTTTTACTCATGGACAATTGAAGGCATTTGCACTGCGCGGCATAAATCTTTCATTCTATAGCAATGAAATTCATGGTCTGGTCGGCGAATCGGGTTCAGGTAAGACAGTTACTTCGACATGCATAATGGGTCTTCTGCCTTCGCCTCCAGCAAGAATAGATTCAGGCAGAATTCTTTATGATGGCAAGGATCTGCTGCAGCTTTCCGAACCAGAAATGCGGACATATCGTGGCCGCAAAATAGCAATGATATTCCAAGAGCCGGCGAAATATCTCAATCCTGCTTTCAAGATAGGCGAACAGATTACCGAGATGGTCAAGCTGCATCTTAGAATGGGAAATCGTGCTGCCATCGAGCGAGCGAAAGAGCTATTGGGCCTGGTTGGTTTAGGCAAGGATGAGCGGGTTTTGGATTCTTTTCCCCATGAGCTTTCTGGAGGAATGAAACAAAGAGCCATGATTGCAATTGCGATATCTTGCAACCCTGATTTTCTCATTGCAGATGAGCCAACAACTGCTCTCGATGTTACGTTGCAGCTGCAGATTCTAAGATTGCTGAGAAAACTTCAGAGCCTCCAAAAAATGAGTGTCCTCTTCATTTCTCATGATCTTGGAATCGTCTACGAGATTGCTGATAAAGTTTCAGTAATCTATGCCGGCAGAATAGTCGAAAGTGCCGAGAAAGAAATTCTTTTTAAGAATTCTTTGCACCCATATACAAAACTTCTTTTTCTGTCCTCGCCGAATGCTAAAAGAAAGGGCAAAAGGCTTCCAACTATTCCTGGGCAGGTATTGGATGCAACAGAAGTGCCTGTTGGGTGTTCTTTTGCCCCTCGATGCCCTCTAGCCCGCGAACGTTGCTATAGAGAGGACCCTGAATTGATTGCTTATGATGAGGGTCATATGGTTGCATGTCATTTTGCGGGGGAGTCATGGGTGATCTCATAAGGTGCATGCATGTGACCAAAGTTCACCGAGCAAGGGGCTTTGGCGGACTAAGGCGCGGATTTAAAGCAATAGATGATATTTCGCTGTCAATCCAAGCTCAGAGCAGTTATGGACTTGTCGGAGAGTCGGGATGTGGGAAAACCACGTTGGCTCGGGCAATAATGTTTTTGGATCCTCCCACTTCGGGATCGATTTACTTTGAAGATGTAGCGCTTGATTCTTTAAAGCAATCTGAGTTGAGGAATTTCCGCAAACGGATGCAAATCGTATTTCAAGATCCCAATGGTGCCCTTGATCCAAAAATGAGTATCTATGACAGCCTTTCCGAAGGCATGATCAACTGCAATATTCAAAAAATGCAGCGTGATAAGAAAATCAATAATCTGCTCGATATGGTTGGCATCAGCAAGTCGTATTTGAAAAGATTTCCTCATGAATTCTCCGGAGGCCAAAAACAGAGAATAGTCATCGCTCGAGCACTTTCCATGGATCCTGATTTCCTCGTTCTTGACGAGCCCGTATCGAACCTTGATGTCTCTATTCAAGCGCAGATAATAAATTTGCTTCTGGACTTAAAAGAACAATTAAAATTAACCTATCTTTTTATTTCGCACGATTTGAATCTTGTAGCTTATATGTGTGATAGGATAGGTGTGATGTTCAAGGGTAGAATTGTCGAGGAGGGAAGCTCCGACCAGATTATTTCCAGCCCCGCTCATCCCTACACTCGCAGGCTGATAGCCTCCATCCCCGGAAGCGTACAGATAGCTGACCTGCCTGATTCAAACCAGCTCGAACTCGAACCTGACATCGTACAATCCCGGCTAGCTGAAAAACTGTCACTTTTGGGTTGCCCGTATTATCCGTATTGCCCCTTGGCGGATGCAGAATGTGCCATGTCAGCTCCTTCACTCAAGGAGCTTTCAGGAGGACACGTCGTGTCCTGCTATAAATTTGAGTCCGGTATGCGACCGTTGACTCTAAGGAGAAAGACATGAAGAAATCGGCCATTTGGGTAATGGTGCTTTTAGCATTTCTTTTGGGTGTAGGTGGGACTTTGTTGGCCCAGGGCAAAGGGGTACTCAATTTCGGTCTGTCCGGCAATCCTGATACGCTCGATCCGCAAAAAACCGCTGGTACGCTGACGTTTCAAGTATTGAAAAGCTTGTATGACACCTTAGTCGAGCCAGATACTACCGGCAAAATTGTGCCGGCCCTCGCAGAAAGCTGGACGGTTTCTCCTGACGGACTGATATGGACTTTCAAATTGAGGCAAAACGTCGTGTTCCATAACGGCCAGCTGTTCACTTCAAAAGACGTCAAAGCGACACTGAACCGAATCAGAGATGAGGCAACTGCATCGCCTAAAAAAAGTGATTTCAATGCTATAAAAGAAATTAGAACTCCTGATCCTCAGACTGTTGTCTTTATCCTCTCGGCTCCGTATGCACCCTTGCTCGCAAGTCTAGCATCTGGATGGGGAGCAATTCTCCCTTCTGGGCTTATTGAAGCTGGGCATAATTTTGCTTCTGAACCTGTCGGTACTGGCCCTTTCAAATTTGAGAAGTGGGTTCGTGACAATAAAATATCGATGGTCAGAAATGACAAATATTGGATGAAGGATGTTCCCAAGCTTGCAAAAGTCGAGTTTCAGATCATCCCGGAGAGAGCGGTTCAAGTGCAAGGCCTAATGTCAGGAGCAATAGATGCGGTTGAATTTGTGGATCCGGAAGATTTGCCAGTCCTACAGCAGAATCCAAAAGTAACTATAAGAAAGGAACTAACGTCTCTTATAATGGTTATGGCTATGAATTGTTCCAGAGAACCCCTCAATGATCTGCGCGTTCGGCAGGCAGTAAACTATGCCATAGACAAACAGCTTGTACTTGATATGGCATACGGAGGCGGGAAAGTGGGGTCGACCTTCCTTGATACTGGGAATGCTTATTACACAGATTTTTCATATCTCTATCCGTATAACCCTGACAAGGCAAAGCAGCTGCTCAAGGAAGCTGGAGTAGGCAACAAAGAATTCACAATATATGTGCCGCAGAATTATCCTTTGCATGTCAAGGCAGCCGAGCTTATTCAGCAGATGTTGGAAAAGGTGGGCATGAATGTGAAACTGCAGCTTGTGGATTGGTCTACCTGGTTGTCCAGTGTCTATACCGGTGGGAACTACGATTTCACCGTTATCGGCCATACCGGCAAACTTGATCCCGATGGAACACTCGCTGGATACGGCACTGGCAAATATGTCAAATGGATCAATGCAACCGCTGCGGCAAAAATAAAAGAGGCCGCAACCATCTCAGATTTTGCCGCGCGCAAGAAACTGTATACGGATGCTCTGGAAATCATGGCAAAAGAAGTGCCGTTTGTATATATCGGCACTTCATATCGTTATGTTGCAACAAGATCGAATGTAGTAGATTTCCGAATGACTCCAAACCTTGATTCATTCGACTTCAGATGGACAGAGCTAAAGTAGGAGAGTATGTTCAGAAAATCGCAGAAAGTCCTGTTTTTGCTTGCTGTACTCTACCTTCTTGTTTTGATGACTGCTGCAATTGCTGCTCCGTTTGTGGCTCCCTATAAGCCAACGGAGCAGTATTTGGCAAAGCGTTTTCATGTACCCAGTGCGGAGAATATTCTTGGTACCGACAATTTTGGACGTGATATTTTAAGCAGGATTATTTTTGGCGCGCGGTCGGCTCTTATCGTTGGCATCGTGACGGTGTCTATTGCTCTGTCGCTTGGCTCAGCTATAGGTCTGCTTGCCGGTTTGGGCTCGAGAATGCTTGATAATGCACTCATGCTTCTGATGGACAGTCTGCTTTCATTCCCGACGATATTGCTCGCAATAACAGTCGTTTCGTTTCTTGGATATGGACTTGTGCAGGTCATGCTCGCGTTAGGAATTATCAGCAGCCCTGTCTTTGCAAGGTTGATCCGAGCTGAGACGCTTTCGATAAAAACCGAAGGTTATATAGAAGCAGCGCGGGCGTTGGGTACGCCGCCATTCAAGATTGTTTTCAAGCACATTGTTCCCAACCTTATGGGCAAGGTTGTGGTTCAGTGTTCGCTTACATTCGCGCAGGCTGTCGTCATCGAGTCATCGCTTTCATATCTAGGAGTTGGAACACAGCCGCCGGCTGCGAGTTGGGGGCTCATGCTTAAAGATGCACGCAATTATCTCATTCAGGCTCCTTGGATGGCGGTATACCCAGGTCTATGCTTGGCGCTTACGGTTTTGGCATTCAATATCATCGGCGATTCACTCGCTGAACGATTGAACCCTCGGCTTACGGGCTCATCGTAAGCGACTAAACGCTCAACAAAAAATGCGCATCGGTTTCATATCCGACATTCATATTGATTTAAACAAGGTTGAGGGCAGGGATAATGTTGTCTCTCTGCTGACGCAGGAATTCCATCGTCAAAGCTTGGATATGCTTGTTATTGCTGGGGATATTTCCAATGACTATATGCTTACAATCGAGACGATCGACCAATTGTCAGTCGAATGTGGTGGCAAAGTGGCATTTGTACCTGGCAATCACGATCTATGGAATGAGAAATATCCACACTTGAATGCTTGGGATACCTACAATGCTCTCCTAGACCATCCTGCCAACCTTGCGAAGCATCCCGTTTTTCTTCCAAACAATTGGGCTATTATCGGCGATATCGGCTGGTACGACTTCAAGTTTGGCGATGCTTCTTTTTCTGCGAATGATTTCAGGAAAATGCAGTATGGTGACAGGACGTGGCAAGATAGCATAAAAGCTCCTTGGGGAATGGATTCAATAGAAATGCACACTTTTTTCAAGGAACGTATATCCAGCTCGCTGAGTTCTGTAAAAGGCCATAATATTGTACTTGTGACGCATGCCGTGCAGATAGCTGAATTTACGGTAAGGCCACCAAATGAAATGTGGAAGTATTTTAATGCATTTCTTGGTAGCCCGGAATATGGTGAGCTAGCCATCGACAATGGTGCTGCATTGTCGGTTTGTGGGCATGTACACTACCGAAGACGTGCAAGGATCGGATGTACCGAATTCATATGCCCATGCTTGGGTTATTCTGAGGAATGGTTTTCTGTTCTGGATCCATCTCATGAGGTTGCTCAAGCTCTGCAATGTTATGAGCTGGCTGCAGACGGGTCGGCGTGCCGAATAGAAGAGAAATCGATTTCTTGATATTTTGCATATTTATTGCATGGCAATTATTGACAGAAGCAACATTGTGCTATTTCATATCACAAATATTCCGGTATGAATGGTTGAATTGGAAGGAGGATCGTATTTTATGTCAGAAAGCATTAGCGAACTGGTAGCGCGAGCGCGGGCAGCCCAGGAACAGATAGAGTTCTGGACGCAGGAGCAGGTGGACGAGATGGTGGCCGCGGTGGGGTGGGAGGTATACAAGCGGGAGCATGCAGAAGCATGTGCGAAGCTTGCGGTAGAAGAGACGGGGATGGGGGTGTATGAAGACAAGGTTTTGAAGCATCAGAAAAAGACGCTGGGGACGCTGCGGGATTTGCACGGTTTGAAGACCGTTGGAGTGATTGAAGAGAATAAGGAGAAAGGGCTATTAAAGATAGCGAAGCCGGTTGGGGTGATTGGGGCGATTACGCCGGTGACGAATGCATCATCTACGATTACGGTGAACGGGCTAGCGATACTAAAGACGCGGAATGCGGTGGTATTTGCGCCGCATCCGAAAGCCAAAGCGACGTGTGAGCTGACTGCGAGCTACATGCGGGAAGGTTTGAGGAAGGTAGGGGCTCCGGAGGATTTGGTCCTGAATATCAAGGAGCCGACATACGAGTTGACGCAGGAGCTCATGCGGAGTGTGGATTTGGTGGTGGCGACAGGTGGAGCACAGCTGGTGAAGGTAGCGTATTCGAGTGGTAAGCCTGCGTATGGGGTAGGGGCAGGGAATTCGGTAGTAGTGGTAGATGAGACGGCAGATTTGATGGATGCGGCGACGAAGATACGGAATGGGAAGATATTCGATAATGCGACGAGTTGTTCATCGGAGAACTCGGTGGTGCTGCAGGAATCGATCTATGACAGAATGGTGGGGTATCTGCAGGAGCTGGGGGGCTATCTGTGCAACGCGGAGGAGAAGGCGCGGCTGAGGAAGGTGATGTGGCCCGACGGTGAGCACTTGAGTCGTGAGGTGGTAGGGCAGAGGGCGCAGAAGATAGCGTCGCTTGCGGGGATACCGATGGGAGCTGAGAAGACGTTTTTGATGGTAAAAGGAGAGGCGGTGGGGCCAGCGGATCTGTTTTCAGGAGAGAAGCTATCGCCGGTTTTGACGGTATGGAAATATAAGGACTTTGAGGAAGCGATATGTCTGGTACGGGATATTACGCGGTATTCGGGATATGGGCACTCGTGCGGGATTCATACGAAGAATGATGCGCATATGCTGGAGCTGGCGATGCGGGCGCGGGTGAGCCGGATCATGGTACGGCAGACGCAGGTGTTTGGGAACTCCGGCAACTATGATAATGGCATGCCATTTGGGCTGACGCTTGGCTGCGGCACATGGGGAGGGAATATCGTTTCGGAAAACATTCACTGGAAGCATTTTTTGAATACCACATGGGTATCGATGCCCATTCCGCCGGTAGTGCCGAATGAAGAAGAAATATTTGGTTCACATTGGAAGAAGTACGGCAAATGAATAAGAATGTTTTAACACCGCTGGTTGTTGCGGTCAGGGGATTTTGAGTCTATAATTTTTTTACTAAATATATTCATAGGAGGCCAACAATGGCAGATGAAGTACAGAAACTTTCTATTCCAGATCTTGCAGCAATGAAAAAAGAAGGCAAGAAAATTTCGATGATCACTGCTTATTCCTATCCACAAGCATTGCTTGTAGATGAAGCAGGAATCGATATAATTCTTGTTGGCGACAGCCTTGGAATGGTAGAACTCGGCTACAGCGGCACCACACCTGTGACAATGGATGAAATGCTATCTCATATCAAGCCGGTTGTACGAGCGGTGAAACGTGCACATGTAGTTGGTGATATGCCGTTCATGTCATACAACATTTCCATCGAACAAGCTATTACAAATGCTGGCATTCTATATAAAGACGGAGCATGCGATTCAATAAAACTCGAAGGCGGCCAGGAAATGGCCAAGACTGTTGAGGCGATTGTGCGAGCAGGTATCCCCACATTTGGCCACATCGGACTTACGCCGCAAACGGCAGGAATGCTCGGAGGGTTCAAAGTTCAAGGCAAATCTCTTGATGCGGCAAAGAAAGTAATCGATGACGCAATTGCAATCGATGAAGCTGGTGCGTTTGCAATTGTATTAGAGGCAATTCCTCGACAGCTCGCAAAGATTATCACGCAAAAAGTAAAGGCCATAACAATTGGAATCGGTGCTGGCATGGAATGTGATGGGCAAGTGCTGGTTTTGCATGATATCTTGGGACTTTTTAAGCGGTTTACTCCGAAATTCGTCAAGGTATATGCGAATGTATGGGATTATGAGCTAAAAGGTGTCAAAGATTTCATCGATGAGGTAAAAGAACAGAAATTCCCGACCGATGAATTCACGTTTACAATGAAAGAAGATGTAGTAAACGAGCTCAAAAAATATGCTGGAGTATGATTAATTAGGAGGATTTCATGTCTGTTGTCCGTGTAAACCCTGTGCCTCATGATGTTGATATTGCTCAATCTGCAAACATAAAACCAATCTCTGAAATAGCTGCGCGTTACGGACTTGAAGAGCGTTTTCTTGAGAATTATGGTCGCGATAAAGCAAAAGTCAAGCTGGAATTTTTGGCTGAACGAGAAAAGCAAGGAAGGCGTGCGAAATACATCGATGTCACTGCTATCACTCCAACACCGCTTGGAGAAGGCAAAACAACGACAACGATAGGTCTTGCACAGGGCCTTGGATTCATTGGGAAAAAATCGATAGCCACTATCCGTCAGCCCTCAATGGGCCCCACCTTTGGAATCAAGGGCGGTGCTGCTGGTGGTGGCTATAGCCAGATTGTTCCGATGACTGATTTCAATCTTCATTTAACCGGTGATATCCATGCTGTATCTGCTGCGCACAATCTTTGTGCAGCTGCGCTTGACGCTCGAATGTACCATGAAAGCAGGTGGTCAGAGGCTTACTTTGAAAAGCTTGGCCTCAAAAAGCTCAATATCGATCCATATTCGATTCTCTGGCGTCGCGTCGTAGATATGAATGATAGAACGCTCAGAAAAATCGTGATCGGGATGGGAGGCCTCGATAACGGTCCTCTCAGGGAAGCTGGTTATGATATCTCTGTAGCCAGTGAAGTCATGGCAGTGCTTGCTCTTGCAACAAGCCTCGAAGATTTAAGGACGCGCCTGGGTAAAATTGTTGTTGCTCTTGATAAATCGGGCAAAGCAATTACTACCGAAGATCTTGGTGTAGCAGGAGCCATGACTATTCTCATGAAAGATGCACTGAAGCCAAATGCGCTTCAGACTCTCGAAGAGCAACTGGCCTTTGTACATGCAGGGCCATTTGCCAATATCGCGCATGGGAACTCTTCGATTGTCGCAGATCTGATTGCAACACGAATTGCTGATTATGTGGTGACTGAGTCTGGATTTGGCGCTGATATGGGATTCGAGAAATTCATGGATATTAAATGCCGCGCATCAGGGCTTATGCCAGACGCGGTGGTTCTCGTTGCGACAGTAAGAGCGCTGAAAATGCATGGTGGAGGTCCGAAAGTAACGCCTGGCAAGCCGCTTTCCTCTGCATATACCGAAGAAAATTTCGATCTTTTGCGAAAAGGCCTGTGCAACCTAACAGCGCATATCGAAGTAATCAAAAAGTATGGGCTTCCTGTGGTTGTAGCGATCAACTCTTTCCCGACCGATACAGAAGCGGAACACGAAATTGTCCGTGAGGCTGCTCTTGAGGCTGGAGCCTTTGATGCTGTAGTTACAAAGGGCTGGGCTCTTGGAGGCGAGGGTACTGCCGAATTGGCCCGAGCTGTTGATAAAGCTGCGTCTTCGCCGCATCAAGCTAAATTGCTTTATTCGCTAGAGCTGCCCATTAAGGAAAAAATCGAAATAATCGCCAGGGAAGTATATGGTGCTGGTTCTGTTACCTATACAGATGATGCAAGCGAAGCAATTGACAAATTTACAGCATTGGGTTACGGAAACTTCCCAATCTGTATGGCTAAAACTCAGTATTCCTTCTCACACGATCCAGCACTGAAAGGTGCTCCAAAAGGATATGTTTTCCCAGTTCGTGAAGTGAGACTGTCTGCGGGCGCCGGCTTTATAGTTCCAATTACTGGTGAGATTACGACTATGCCCGGTCTTCCTTCCAAACCAGCGTTCATCGGGATGGATATCGATACAAAGACAGGCAAAATAAGTGGCTTATCTTGAGTCGTAAAGAAATTGTGCTCAATTAAAGGCAAAGCCTCCTCGGCACTTAGGAAGTACGAGGAGGCTTTGCCTTATGGCTGAGAACCTGGTGGAAGAACTAAAAGTTATGCAAAAATATTGCTCATAAAAAGTCACCAAATCCAAATTCCATGATGATAATGAAAGTAGCGAGACTGTTTTTGTCCGCAGGCAATAGAACGCAGTCTTCAAAACCGAGGCAATAAAGAATAAAAATTCATATTCTCGCTTGACTTTGAGATGACTTATGCTAAAATCAACCACAATACAAATGCACCCGAAAGGAAAACTGAAGATTATCATATGATGGGAAAGATTAAAAGCTATTTTAATATAAATTATAGGCAATATTTTCATGCACGCCTCGTTGCAGAAGGCGCAAGCATGGATATGTCTTTTGCATGAAATCGGAACAAAGGAGGTTTTCTACTATCATGAATACAATGGAAAAATATGCGAAGTATGTAAATACATCCTTCGTGAAGGCACTGGACCCCGTGGTTGTTGCAAAAGCGTCAGGGAGCAAGATTGTAGGCGAAGACGGCAAAGTATATACCGACCTGTATGCCGGCATTTCAGTTGTCAATGCAGGACATTGCAATCCGGAAATTGCTGAAGCAGCAAAAGCTCAGATCGACAAATTGGTGCATTGCGCTTCCTATGTTTATTATGCGCCTACTGTCGCGGATTTTGCGGAAAAACTTGCTGAGGTTACACCGGGCAGACTCCAAAAGACATTTTTCGGTAATGGTGGTGCAGAAGCAAATGAAACTGGTATGCGTATGGCAAAGCAGTTTACAAAAAAACAGGAATTCATCGCCTTGCAGGGTTCATTTCATGGAAGAAGTCTTGCAACACTTTCGATTACCGGCAATAAAGGGCGCAAACGAGGTGGTGGCCCATACATATCAGGTGTTGCGTTTCATCCAGCTCCGTACTGTTATCGCTGCCCCTTTAACATGTCGTATCCATCATGTGATATGTTCTGTGCCAAATATCTTGAGAGAACAATTCAATTCGATACGAGCGACAACGTTGCCGCTTTCGTAGCAGAAACCGTAATGGGTGAAGGCGGGATCATTGTTCCGCCCAAAGAATTTTTCAAAGAAATTAAGAAGATTCTTGATCAGTACGGTATTCTGCTTTTCCTTGATGAAGTTCAGTGCGGTTTTGGACGAACCGGCAAGCTGTTTGCTGTTGAACACTACGATGTAGAGCCAGATATAATGACAATGGCAAAAGGTATCGCTGCAGGGTTCCCCCTTTCTGCATGCATCGCAAGGCCAGAAATCGCTGATTCATTCAAGCCGGGTGATCACCTTTCCACATTTGGGGGTAACCCAGTCTCATGCGCTGCAGCAATTGCTAACCTCAATTTTATGCTCAGAGAAAAATTGCCTGAAAAAGCTCTGGCAAAAGGCCAAAGCTTCATGCTTGAACTAAAGGAATTGCAGAAAAAGGTGCCGCTTATCGGAGATGTCAGAGGTTCAGGCTTGATGGTGGGAATAGAGCTTGTTCGTGATAGGCAAAAAACTCCTGCTCCGGACGAGGCAGCGAAAGTAAAAGCCTTGATGCGCGAAAAGGGATTTTTAATTGGAGTAGGCGGGACATATGCCAATGTTCTCCGGCTGCAACCGCCTTTGGTGATTTCTTCAGAAGAATTGTCATCCGCTGTTTCAGCGCTTGCTGAGTCTTTCAAGGAATTGGTATGAAAATATCAATCATCGGTTCGGGAGCGATGGGTTCGCTCTTCGGGGGAATGCTGGCTCTTGCTGGCGAAAAAGTTGTCCTGTACGACGTATATAAGGAACATGTGGATGCAATTAATAAAGATGGATTAACTATCGAAGAAGCTGCCTCAAAAGAAGTTGTTGTTGCCCATCCCGAAGCATCATGTGACCCCCAATCCGTTGCGAATTCCGATGTTTTCATTATTTTTGTGAAATCTACTGCTACTGAAGATGTCGCAGCGCAATTCAAATCCTTTGCCGGTCCCCATACTATCGCGCTAACACTTCAAAACGGGCTTGGTAATGAAGAGATTCTACGCAGATATTTCGGCACTGAAAGGACTGCTGTTGGTGTAACTTCGCAAGGCGCAACCTTCCTTGGCCCCGGTAAAATCAGGCATGCTGGAAATGGACCAACTCACATATCGATGGCTGATCAAAAAGGAGAGAAGTTGAGCCTGCTCGTGACATCGCTCTCAAAAGCTGGATTCGAAACTCACATAAGCGATGAAGTCACAAGTCTCGTATGGAGCAAATTGATTATAAATGTCGGGATCAATGCTCTTACCGCTTTGTTGAATGTACAGAATGGGATTCTGCTTGAATACGATGACATTAAGGCAGTAATGGCCGACCTTGTTAACGAAGCTCTTGCAGTGGCGTCCAGAAAGAATATTCGACTGATTTACGATGATCCGCTGTCGACAGTGTATGAAGTAGCCAAGAAAACTGCTTCTAATACTTCCTCCATGTTGCAGGATTTTCTCCATAATCGTAAGACAGAAATAGATTTCATCAATGGCGCTATTGTGAAAGAGGCAAAAAAGCTTGGCATCCAAGTTCCGGTAAATGAAACGATAACTCGGCTCATTCGCACGCTTGATATGTTGCATTGTCAGAAAGGGGGTCAGCCGTGATTGATGCGTGGGAAAAAGCATTCGTTCAAGCGATAGACAAGCATGAGCTTATTGAACTCACTAGAGATCTCGTACGTATCGATTCCGTAATAAGACCAGAAACCGGGAATACTGAACATAATGCCGTAGAATTTATTGCAAAATGGGTGCGGGCTGAACTTGGCATGGAACCGATTATCCAGGAAGTTGCCCCTGGCCGCGAAAATGTGATCATAACCATCGATTCAGGCCGGCCGGGACCTTGTCTCATGATCGAAGGACATACTGACGTCGTCAGCGAAGGCGACAGGTCGTCATGGGTTCATGACCCTTTCGGTGCTGAAATTGTCGATGGCAAGATATATGGGCGTGGTGCCTGCGACATGAAGGCGGGCGATGCTATTGCGCTTATTACTGCAAAGATTTTCAAACATACGGATAAGCCCTGGGTGGGCAAGCTTCGTCTCGGCCTCGTATGCGATGAAGAAAACATGATGATTGGAATAAAACATTTCATAAAAACCGGATACGCCGATGAGGTCGACGCATGCCTGGTTCCGGAACCGGAAGAAAACAACTTGTGCCTAAGCATGAAAGGAGCAATTCGGGCAGTCGTCAGAGTGCATGGCAAAATGGCGCATGGCGCAATGCCGCTGACAGGTATAAATCCCAATACGAGGCTTGCACGAATTATACTTGCCTTTGAGGAGTTCGAAAAAAGGGAAAAAGAGCGTTGCGGCGAAGATCCCTATCTCGGATGGCCCTCTGTGACATTTACGGTTGTTCAAGCTCCTCCGGCGGGGCAGACTGCTCAGCTCAATGTCATGCCCGATGAAGCTGTGGCTTATGTCGATATTCGTACAACTCTTGCCCAGAAGCACGATGAGGTTCGCGCTGCGCTGCAGACAATTCTTAAGCAACTAGCTCAGACAGACAAGGACTTTAAGGCAGAAATCGAATTCATCGAAGATCGCCCTGTTGTCGGCATTTCTAAGGATGAACCCATAGCCTCAATTTCTGCACAAGCATATCGTGATATTACCGGAAAAGATCCTATATGGAATGGTGTCCCCGGAGCTACTGATGGCACGTTTTTAAGTGCATGGAAAAATATCCCATGTCTTGTCAATGGTCCCGGGCCACGGCATATACCGCATCATAAAGATGAATATGTTGAAATCGACGAATTGTACGAATGTGCAAAGATATATGCGCTAGCTGCAGCCCGCTTTCTGGCACCTGGGAACCGGAATGCTAGTAAAACTTCCTGAACAAGGGAGAATGTATGCTGAAAGTAGAAGGTTTATGCAAAAATTTCGGTGCTCTTCAGGCTCTTAGTTATGTGGACTTAGACGTAAAGGAAGGTGAAATTCACGGCATCATAGGTCCAAATGGTTCAGGGAAAACAACGCTGTTCAATTGTATCACCGGAGCATTGAAGCCAGATGGGGGGAAAGTCATATTTTATGGAGAAGATATTACAGGACTAGAAGCTCATTTAATTGCCAATAAGGGCATTCATCGAACCTTTCAGGCCGGAAAGATTGTTTCAAGTTTAACCGTGCTGGAGAATGTCATGTGTGGTGTTCAGGATCCGCTCGGCAAAACTCTGAAGGAAACCATGCTCCGTCTGCCTTTTAGGCGTTCGAAAAGAGAAAAGGAAATCGAAGAAAAAGCAAAAAACATCATTGAGCTCTTTGGATTGGCAAATTCGATGCATCGCTGGGCAAGCGATCTAGTATGGACGGAGCGACAGCTTGTGCAGATCGCTAGGGCGCTTATCAGCGAACCGAAGTTACTTCTCCTGGACGAACCAGCTTCTGGAATGGGACCTCGCGAAATTGAAAAAATGGAAGAGTTTATCAGGAAAATAAGAGAAATGGGCATAACTATTGTCGTGGTAAGCCATGATGTAAAGATGCTTATGAATCTTTCCGAAATTGTCACTGTTCTGAATTTTGGCCAAAAAATTGCGGAAGGCGTTCCATCTGATATTCAGAATGATCCCAAGGTTTTGGAGGCTTATCTTGGTACAGAATAACGCTCTTCCTGATAAGGAAATATCTCCATTATTGAGTGTTACGGATCTTTCAGTATCATATGGCCATATCAATGCGCTCAAGAACGTCAGCATCGAAGTTTTCCCTCGAGAAATTGTCGTTCTTATTGGCGCAAATGGAGCTGGGAAGACGACACTTCTGTCATCTATCCTTGGCATGAAAACTCCTGAATCGGGAACAATTGTGTTTGATGGTAAGAGAATCGATAAACAGGCCGTAGAGAAAAATGTAAGAGAAGGGCTATGTCTTGTTCCCGAAGGACGTGGAGTGTTTGCATCGATGACTGTACTCGATAATCTTCTTCTTGGAGCGCACCATAATTTGGCAAACAAAGACAAGAATCTTTCTAGAGTCTATGAATGGTTTCCGATTCTAAAGAAACGGAAAGACCAGATTGCAAGGACGCTTTCGGGTGGAGAGCGCCAAATGCTGGCAATTGCGAGAGCGCTGATGTCAGCCCCAAAGCTTATCATGGTCGATGAGCCCTCTATTGGACTTGCTCCGATCATCGTCAATGAGATTTTTGAAATATTGGTAATGCTTAATAAAGAAGGATACACTGTTCTCCTTTCTGAGCAGAATGCCTATAAGGCGCTCAAATGTGCCCATAGAGGCTATGTCCTTGAAACCGGTACCGTGTCGCTTGCAGGCACAGCCAACCAGCTTCTCAATGATCCTGGTGTCAGAGCAGCATATCTGGGAGCATGATTATGCAAGTTTTTATTGCACAAATATTGAATGGACTTTCAATCGGAAGTGTATACGTTCTTCTGGCTACAGGTTTCAATCTTCTGCTTCTCGTGGCTATGATCATTCACTTCTCATATCCGCAAGTGGTCGTGTTTTCGATGTATATAATATGGATAGTGCTGAAGGCGACCAACAACAATCTACTGCTTGGAGTACTTTCAGGGATCGTCTCGTCTATTCTTTTTAACTTCATAAGTGCACCGCTATTTCAGAAGATTATGAAAAACCGTGAAGATGTCGATATCAATTCTACAATGGTCCTCTCTATGGCCATTGGATGGATAATTACGGATGTCCTATCTCACGCTTTCAACAATGGTCTTCCAATTCAGTTTCCAACTGAATTCACGGGAGATGCTCCACTTTTGAGGATTGGTCTCATCAGTGTTCTGCCCGGACAAGTATGGGCACTTTCCATAGGCATTGTGGTCGTTTCCGGATTTTTTATTCTTCTTTATAAGACAAGAGCGGGTCGGGCGTTCAGGGCAATTGCCGAAGATCCAGCAGGGGCTAGGCTTGTTGGCATACCTATAGTCAAAACAGGGTTTCAAAGCTATGCGCTTTCTGGTTTGCTCGGGGGTATGACTGCGGTTTTGCTTGCCATGCTGTTCCACTCGGCTTCTCCAGGCCTCGGAGAACAGGTGGCTCATAAAGTACTTGCAGTTTCTATTGTTGCCGGCCTCGGGAACCTTGTTGGGGGGCTGGTTGTAGGGCTGGCACTTGGTATCCTGGAAGCACTAGTGCAAGGTTATCTATCGGGAAATTGGTCTAATGCAATTGCATTCGTAGTTATGCTGGTTGTGATACTGATCAAGCCAAAGGGCTTATTTGGCATAAAAGTATAGGAGAAAAGAATGCCGCTTTCGCTCTATTATTATCTTTCGATTACAGCTGTCAACATTCTAATGACATGGGCTCTTTATCTTCCCTACCGCTTGACGCAGTTACATTTTCTTACAGTCGCCAACATGATGATTTCTGGGTATTTGTCGGGTTATCTGGTTATGCGCCTGCATGTGCCTTTCGTGTGGGCTCTTTTGGCAGGTTTTGTTGCTGGAGGCATTATTGGGTATATTGTATCGCTTTTCATTGGTGATGCTCCAACATTTGCTGTCGTGATTGTAGGCTTCACTTCAATATATATAACCAGAACGATAGTAGAGAACATGCCGATAATCGGCGGAACTATGGGGATGTTTGGTCTTCCCAACATAGGAGGAAGCCCTGTAATGCATCGATGGATCGTTATTGGAATTCTTTATCTGCTTGTCGTTGTCTGTGGTTTTTTGATTTACCGTTTTGACCACTCGAGCATTGGGAGGGCGGCTTCAACTGTTTTTGTCGACAAGGAATTAGCATCATCGCTTGGCATTGATATCAAGAAGTTGGGTATTGTTGTGCAGACTTTCAGTTGTACGTTGGCGGGAGGGGTTGGGGTCCTATACGGGTTTATCTATAAGAGTTTTCATTTGGATTTCTTTAGTTTTGCTCTTATTGGTGTATTTATGACAGTACTTTTTGTCGGAGGCTACTCGACTCAGTGGGGATCTCTCATTGCAGCACCAATACTATATGGATTGCCATTATTTTTCCCCCCGGAAGTCCAATCATGGCGTATAGTAATATATGGAGTAATGCTGATATTTGTTCTGGTTTTAAAGCCAGAAGGCTTTATAACCAGAAAATTCGTATATTCCTTAGGTTTCGCTCTCTCGCGTAAGCGAGAGTAAGTAATACACTCGTGAAGGAGGAGAGGCCATGAAAAAAATTGCTGCAGTATTGACGCTGGTTCTGATTGCTGCAAGTTTCGGCTTTGGTCAATCCAACGTTGTGGTCAGTGAATGGCGTGTGCCATTTCTGAATTCGCTAACAGGGCCGATTGCTGCAATAGGAGAATTCCTGCAGTGGGGAGCCAATTATGCCGCTGATGAAATAAATGCAGCGGGCGGCATCGCTGGCAAGCCGGTCAAGGTTATCCCTGTCGATACAGCATTGGATCCCCAGAAGGGTTCGGTGGAAATGGCGCGAATTGTGAAAGACACACTCGTTGCTATGGGTCCTGTACCCGAGCCTGTCATAATGGCAGCCATGCCGATTGCAGTGGAAAATGGTATGGTTTCGATTACAGCTACTACCTCCTATGAATATGCATCGCAATTCTTTCCTTGGACTGTCTCTTGGTTCCCCCCCACATTGGATAGACTGCCGCCACTCGTCGCAGCATGGGCAAAACAATTCAAGGATTTAAACCAGGTAGTGCAATTTATTGAGCCTTATGGTCCATGGCCTGGGATGGCCGATGCGCACAGCAAAGCTCTCAAGAGCCTGAACATTAAGGAGATAAAGGCAATTGAAGTTCCTACTGATGCAGTGACTTTTGGCCCCCTTGTTGTTCGAGCGCTCGATCAGAAGCCTGATGGTGTAATTCTCGTTTGCAATGCAGAAAAAGCTGCAAAGATTATAAAAGAACTAAAAAGCAGGGGCTGGACCAAAATGAATCATATTTTGGTATTCTCCAGTGCCGATGATGCGCAGCTTTATTCCACCGGCGGCTCGGACTTAAACGGTGTACAGGTATATAACTATCTTAACCTGGATATATCGAATCCTCGATGGGATAAGTTCAAAGCAGAATTTGCAAAAGCACATAATGGCAATATGCCATTCTCTCTTTCGCCGAATTACTATGATGCTCTCTATATGATCAAGGAAGCCATCGAAAAGACGGGCATTACCGGTGATCCCAAGAAACTCAAAGAGGAGCGCAAGAAAATTGCCGATTACATTGCGAATGTTAAGGGGTTCAAAGGTCTGCTCTTTGACTGGGACATGAAAGATGGCGTGCCTACAAACAAGCCGACATACATCTTTGAAATTCAGAATGGTAAGAAACAGCTTGTTATGGAAGTCAGACCATAAAGCCTTGGCATAATTGATCGGCCACAATGGGGGCGCTGTCGATGCAGTTCCCCCATTTGTTATTTTTCTCAATTCTTTTAGCAAAAAAGGTGGAACATATGAAAACTATGTTGCCAATTGCTCGGTCAGACATCCATGTACATTTGACACAGAGTGATTTGGATGCGCTATTTGGCGAAAATTATAAGCTCACATATGTTCGCGAGCTAACGATCCCTGGAAATTACGCATGTGCAGAGACCTTGGAAGTTGTCGGGCCGAAAGGAAGCATAAAAGGGGCAGTTATCGTAGCTCCAGTGCGCAAATATACGCAGGTTGAAGTGTCTTTTACTGATGCAGCAGTCCTTGGGCTGGATCCTCCTCTGCGTGAATCAGGTGATCTCGAAGGAAGCCCAGGCTGTATACTCATTGGAAGCAATGGGCGGAAAATTGTGCTTGAAAAAGGTGTCATTGCAGCTCTGCGCCATATCCACATGCACCCTGATGATGCGAAAGAATTTGGGGTGGTCAATGGTCAGCGGGTAAAAATACGAGTACCAGGAGAGCGTGCTCTTGTCTTCGAGAATGTGATAGTACGTGTTTCTGAGGAATATAGGTTGGAGATGCACATCGACATGGATGAAGGAAGAGCCGCGAAAGTTGTCGACTTCCAGCTGGTCGAGCTTATAAGATAAAATCTATTTTTTCAAAACAATATCAGCATATGCCTTATAACCATAAGCCGACGTTGCATATCTTATTGCTTTTGCAATCGCGCGCGCCATGGCATCTGCCGCCATCGAACCGACTATATTGATATCGCTTTCTACTTCGCCAGTAGCGAGAGCAAAAATGGTGTCTCCTTCACCTGCGGTGTGCGAAGGGATAATCGCGCGAGCATAACCGTCGTGCGCCATCATTGCCATGCGCGTTGCCATTGGCTTGCTCAGGTTCGCATTCGTTGCCACAACGCCGATAGTCGTGTGGGTCGTAATGCCTTTTTTCTGCTGTGAAGTCAAAATGGAGTGCTGCCTTTGCATCAGTTCTTGGTATGAGTCGATAATGTATGTGCCCGATTTATCAAGTGTACCACCAAGAAGTTCTCCTGTTTCGGGATCATGTACATTACCCCAGCAATTGACTACGACCAAGGCTCCGACGATAAGATTGCCGCTCTTTGCGCTAGCTGTCCCGAGACCACCCTTCATTCTTTGTGAAAGATCGCCAGCCCACCCGATGAGCGCCCCAAGTCCTGCCCCAGCATTGCCCATTGGAACATCCGTTCCAGCATTTGCGCATGCAGCATAGCCCATGCTTGCATCTGGATAGGCTGAGGGGTCACCCAGTGTAAGATCGAAAATAACCGCTCCCGATACAATTGGGACTATAATATTCCATGCATTGAATCCTATATCGTGATCAACAAGATAGCGCATTACCCCTTCTGCACCAGCGAGTCCGAAAGCACTGCCTCCGCTCAGGTATATTGCATGCGGGGCTTGGACCATATTGACCGGATTTAGAAGATCGGTTTCGCGGGTTCCCGGGGATCCACCTCGGACATCAACACCTGCCGTTTTAGCGTTTTCGCACAGCACTACTGTAACGCCTCGCCCTGTGGCATCGTTTTGTGCATGTCCTACCCTAATTCCAGAAACATCGGTGATGGAATCTCGCATAATAAAGATCCTTCTTTGATAGATTACAGACTATAATATCTCTGCTTCATCGCTTGTCAAGGATAATTTTGCTGTTCGGAGTTGGAAAGCTTAAGCAAATGAGTTCAGCAATTGGGCATATTGACAAGCGAAGCCTTGCTCTCCCACTATAGCGCTGTGGATCCCGAAAAATTATCCTTGCTTTCGGACAATGAACTCAGGCTTCTGGCGGAAAAAATGGGTATCTACGTGCCAGACGAGCTGGAGAGGGTGTTTCTGATCGAGGAAATTATCGATGCCTTCGAGGAAGATACTTCCGAAAAGTCATTTTCGCATGATGCGCCCGGGCACGTTGAAGAAAAAAAATTTGCAGGTCACGGCTTCATATCAAGCCAGTCCGAAGAAATCGTTATTCCGGATCACTATAATGAAACCTATATCAGCGCGATTGTGCGCGACCCTTTGTGGATTTTTGCATATTGGGATATCGCGGAATCTT
>Ga0315298_1003789_pt1 | contig 23483 bp, 12 predicted proteins | sample WHS_1_MG_FD_203077 | JGI IMG/M metagenome (GOLD analysis project Ga0315298, IMG submission 203077) | Extremophilic microbial mat communities from Washburn Hot Springs, YNP, Wyoming, USA - WHS_1_MG | ecosystem: Environmental > Aquatic > Thermal springs > Hot (42-90C) | place: USA: Wyoming...
CCGGTTTGTGTTTCTGGACGGCTGCGAGACAGCCAAGGGAGATTTGGTGCTGGCATTTGGGATACCGAAGAAGACGATGACAGCGGCCGACTTTGCCGATGATGGCCGCCGGCCCTGTGCATTCATGGGGTGGACGGCGACCAAATGGATCGGGATTCTTGATCGCGTCTGGTATGACCACATCAACTTCATCACATGGTTTGAATACGAGTGGGTGGATCAAGGGCAATCGCTCAAAGAGGCCGTGCGACGGGCAAGAGGGTATCCCGGCACTGGTGGCATCAACACGAGCAACCTCAAGATCTACGGTTGCGATCAACTCGGCTACAGTCAATTCAACAATGCCCCATGAGAGGAGGATCTATGCCGGACATGATTCATGTGACGTTGCAGTATTCGAATGCCGTTCTGACGGCCTTGCTACCAATCTTCTCGGACTTTGCCAAGAAGCTGGAACTGCCCGTTCCCGTGCCCATTACCTGTGACTCAGTAGATCAATTCGCCCCCAGAAGGCTCCCTGGGGACGTAGGTGGGACACTGCGCCTCACAAATGGTTGGCGATTCGATTACTCCAGAGGCCATGTTGACGCATTCGAGGCTCCCAAGAACTACTTCACTGAACAGAATCCTGACCGAGTGCACGAGTACCTTGGGGAAGTGAACATGAGTCGAGGGGAAGCGTTGGTGATGGCTCGGCAAGCTCTCAAGCGCATGGGCTATGCTGAAAAGTTGCCGTACACAACGAAGCGACCGAGCAAGATTGAGGGACCATTGAAATGGCGGGGACACACAATCCCTTGGTACCGCATAGAATGGGAATGGAAAACCGGCGACGCCGAGCATGCAGTCTGGTTCAACATAGACGGACAAAGGCGGCAGATTGCCCGCTTCTTCGTTGCCACTACGAACCTTTGGGGCAAGCCGCCAGAAATAAGCGTAAAGCCTGAGCTGGAATCGGAATACAGAAAACGAGTCATGGAAGGGAAACAGATTCACCGCCGTGACCCACCGCCCGAAAGGCTGCAAGCCCCTTGAAAAAATCGGTGCAGAAGCTCGGGCTGGTCCAACCAGGTCACTGGAGCGAACAGCCGCCCCGCTTTGCAGTTCGAGCGTCGAGGGCTTCGACGGTGCGTTCTGGCGGTCGAGAGTCAGAGGCGTTACGGCGGCGGGGCGGCTGTCGCTCAGTTCTGGCGTTAGGCGGCGTCCGTGCGCCACGGAGATTTTCCGGTGCGTCACGGCTCGCGCCGGCCGATAGTATTGGGGTCAGCCCTTGAAATTTGACAATCTTGTTGATTCTGCGGTCGGGAACGGTTAGTTACTGCGCCGTTGTGGCAAGAAAACTCCGTGTGTTGTTCAAAGGGGCAATCTACCACGTCACCACCCGTGGCATCGAGCGGCGTCGGTTGTTCGACGATGATACAGATGGGGCGGCGGTTTCGCAGCAAATCCAGCGCCTGCGTCAACGCTCAGCGCGGCGCAGCCGCAACCAAACGATCGCGCCGAGCTAAATGCGTTCGTTCCAGGCTTGGCACTGCGTCGCGCCGCGCTGAAAAGGGCGACTTCGTCGCCCACGGGGGGATTTGCGAGGTGGATCAGTGAACGAACAGTTCGAAGGCAAAAGTCTCGAACCACGCGCTGATATGCGATTTCCGAGCAGATTATCCAATATTACACTCCAAAGGCTGCACTGTGGTGACTGCACTACTCGCTGGCAGAGAAGCAGATACTGACAAACTGAGCAAACCGGCAGTTTGAAAATCTTCGCAAATGTGATCGATTTCTCAGTATAACTATGTGGAGGATGCGGAGTTGAGGGGGGCAGAGCGACTGAGCAGTACACTGGAAAAACGCGAAAAATCAGCACAAAGAGGTAAAATGTCTAATACCAAGGGCTGACCCCAAGCTTGGTGGAACCACACCGCCTTCAACCCAATGGGCACCGTCCGCACACTCCGCTCCCTCTTCCCGTGCCCTCCGAACTCCCGGCTCTGACAGTGCGGACAACACTCCGGCTGAACCGCCGGCCGCACCGCAAACCAAACCGCCCCCTCCCGGTACTCGGTGTGCACATACCGATACGTGCTGGGAATCCCAAATGCATGATATACAGAGCGTCATAAGTAATTGCGCATGTCGATGGGACATAACGCGGTATCCACTGAGATCTATGCTGTGTCGTGCGCATAAAGTTATGACTCTGCGTATAAAGCAGACTTTGTCACATGGCCCGATTTCAACAAACCGGCTCTCCTCAAGCAAAGCCAGATTCTTCCACGCCCCCTTGGGGAAAGCGCGAAGAAACGTACCCGGGGACGCCAAGGAGGAGGGTCAAATCCTTGCGCGGGCCGGTGGGGCAGGCGCCGAGCCAGCGAGGCGCCTGCGGCCAGGGCCAAACTCCAAACACAAACCTTCCGGATGACCCCAAATATGCGGGTCCGGAAATGTCTCCGGATTGAACGTATTAGTGCTCCATGGGCGTTGTCCGGTGAGATCCGAGTTGGGAGTCTGGGGCAGGCAAGTTCTGACCAGTTGAAACAATGGCCGAAGGCATGGTTTGGACCAGCTTGGTGCAATGCAGAAGGTAAAGTGAGCCCTGCGAATGAATACAAGGCCTGAAATCGGGCGGCATGCATAGCGCCATTTCGCGAAACCCACTTTGACAGGACCACGCGAATGACTGACCGAACGTCCTGGGACGTCTGGGCGCGTGCCATGCCAGCGTTAACCGCTATTCTGGCGCAAGAGATCTCATGCAACAAATTCGATTTTTGGCTTGTACTACCATGAGGTTCGTTAATACTAACTTGCCGAGGAATACAGAATGAAGCCCAAGACGGAGTTCGCAATGACAGATTGGAAACGCAAACTGGATGCCTACCTGCACGATCCACCCGAAAAAGTTCTCGACATCGCATGGCACAAAAAGAGAGCTGAGAACTACGAAGCAGGACTTTCAATCGAGGATGCCGAATTCAGTCGCGACTGTGATCACACCGCCGCAGCCGCAGACCGGCTTCCATGGCCGCGCTGGCAGTTCCTGGAATCCGCCTTCGACGGCGAGGCCAATCATTTCAAACACCCGCTTGGCAAGGCAACATTCAAAATCTCACCCTACAAAACCGCCGATATTGCCCATGACAAAGCATGGACAAACCGCCCGATCATCATCGAACCGGACGATCGCGCCCGTTTTTTTGCGTTCTGGCGGCTCTGGCGTTGGTGGGCATCCGACTACAAGGACAACCGTCTCGCGTTCCTGCCGGCGGATACGCGCCTGCCCGATCACACCATCTGGGTTCACAACAGCATTGTATCGGCCCTTCAAACCTGCGTGACCGGCGAAGGAAAAGATGCCCGTTGCAAACCCGCGTTTCTTCTTTTCCAGATTGGGCCTGTGCAGGACTACATTGCTCAGGCGAGGCGCACACTTGACCTGTGGAGCGGCTCTTATCTGCTGAGTTACCTGATCGGTCACGCCCTGAAATACATCGCGTTAAACTTTGGACCCGATTGCGTCATTTTCCCGAACCTGTGTGGCCAGCCGATCTTTGACCTGCTTGTGAAGGACGAAATCTGGTCCAAGGCAACCGTTCAGGAGCCATCAACCGGTTCGAAGCAGACGCTTTGGGATTCGTTCGGCTATGAAAGAACCAAGGACGGCAATCCCAACGCCTTCGGTCGGCGCCGGTTGCTCACCCCGAGTTTGCCAAACAGGTTTCTGGCCGTACTACCTGCTGATGCAGCGACCGACATCGCAAGAAACGCCGAGGAAACCATCCGCAAAACATACCGCAGAATCGCCGACCACGTCTGGGCTTGGGCCGCTGAAAAGCTTGAGAGCGCCGATTGCTGGACCGACGACAGCCGGGCCCGATTCGACGCTCAAGTGGATCGGTTCCTCGATATTGCATGGCAGGTCGTGCCATGGCCGGCCAGACCTGATCATGCACTCTGCCTCACACAACTCTTGCCAAAAAGCGCCGCGTTCGACCCGCAATCCGGGCTAACCACCATCCTGCAAATTGCACAGCAAATGGAGCATGACCATCGTGACGTGCGCAACTTCGAGTGCGATACATACCCGCAAGGTACGCGCAACGCCAGAGGCCATGACATCAGCGGCTGGAAAAACCCGTCCAACCTCAAACCAGACGCCAAACTCGACAACCCCGCCGCCGCATGGTCGGCCCTTTACCAGCTTGTGGACTGGCAACTGGCTGCCGTCCGCACCACCCGCGCATGGAAAGCTTGGACTTCAGGCGGATGGAACATCGGTCGCAAAGAAAACAAAGACAGCCTGAACGGAAAAGAAGAAGCTATCCTTGCCGTGGGCTCGTCCGAGGAAGATGCCGAAAAACTCAACAGCACAGCCGGAATCCCGCACCTGTTCAACCCCGGCGAACTACTGGGCGCGACCTCGCTCATCAAAAGGCTTTGGCCGACTGCATGGTTGCAGTCGCCGGAAATCCACCCCGCCGGAGCCGCAGACTCGCCCAACAAAAAATCTCTGTTCGTGCGCGGTGACTTCGCCATGCCAGATACAAGGCAAATCGCCGAAGCCGCCCCGTTTGCCGAGGACAGCGGCAACCCGGGCTCTCTGGAGGATCAGAAATACTTTGCCGTACTTGCCCTTGACGGCGATGAAATGGGCAAGTGGGTCTCGGGTCTGAACCCGAACATGCCGACGCTCAGTGATCAGCTCTCTGATTACACCGATCCACACGATGGCCAGCGTAAGGGCGCCAAAGTTTATTTCGAAAAACACAATCTTGCCGCGCTCCTGAACAGAAAGCGCGCGCTCAACCCGTCTTTCCACCTCCAGTTCTCGGAAATGCTCGCCAACTTCGGAAACTTCTGCGTGCGGCGTATCGTCGAGGCGCACGACGGTCGCCTCATTTACTCGGGTGGCGACGATGTGCTTGCTCTGCTCCCGGCGCATCAGGCCATTCCTTGTGCGATAGCTTTGCGCGCTGCGTTCCGGGGTGACCCTGAGGTTTTAAACAAACTCACCGGCGCGTGGCGTTTCAAGAACGGCGCGTGGGAAAAAGAACAAACCCCGTTATTTGATTTCAATCAACCCGGGTTCATCCGTCTCCACAGGGATGCTCCCGCCAACGAGGGCGACCCGAAAAACTTCCACGCGATGGTCCCCGGTCCTGCGGCGGATTGTTCGGTAGGTATTGCGATCGCGCATTTCAAGGATCCTCTCCAGGATGTCGTTCGTGTCGCGCAGCAGGCGGAAAAACGCGCAAAAAAGGACCTCGGTCGCAGCGCTGTGGCGGTGACTTTGGCAAAACGCTCAGGTGAAACCGTCCACTGGGGCTGCCAATGGGAAAGCGGCGGGTTGATCGCCTACGGCAAACTGATTGAGGCAATGCAAAACAACCTCGTCAGCGCCAAATTTCCACACCGTATCGTCGAGTTGGTGGACCGGTACCAAAGCAGGCACAAGGACAAGCTCGGCGGCACACAAAACACCGAAGGATTCGAAAACATCGTCCTCGACGTATTGGAAAAGGAGATCGACACAGCCGCCGACCGCCAACTCGGGAAAAACTACGACGCCAACAAGGTGCGCGATGTCAGCGACGCCATTTTGAAGTACCTGGCCAGTCCCACCCTTAAGTCTCCAGACCAGAAAATCGAAGCCATTATCGGCCTTTGCCAGACGGTTGCCTTCGTCGCACGCAATCTGCCCGGACTGAATACCGAACCCAACCCACAAGCCGACGGTGCCATGCGCAACCGGTAAAACGATTCGAACCTGAAAGATTTGTGTTATGCACCCAACGACAAGACCCAATCAAATCATCCTCAGACCGACTGACGTGTTGTTCTTCCGCGACGGACGGCCGATGAGCGGTGCGTCGGTCGGGCACACTGCTGCATGGCCGCTGCCGGACGTCATCAACCACGCCCTGCACGCGGCATTACACCGGGCCGGTCTCGAAAACACCCACGCACATCGCTTGGGCAGAAGCGGTGAGTACCCGGATCCGGACCAGCGCGTTCGCAAGTTCGGTAGCCTCAGCACCGCAGGACCGTTCCCGGTCCGCGTCAGCCCATCCGGAAAAGGCACTGACAGCGTGCATACATGGTATTTCGCGCGCCCGCGTGATGCCAATTCAGCAGGAAACGTCAATGTCACATTGCGCCCGCTGGCCGCGCTGGTCCATGACTCCCCAACTCCATGGGACCAGTCAAGTCTTCCCGCACCACTCAAGTACGCCGTCGTCAACACCCTCCCTCCCAAAAAGGAAGACGACCTCGAGCCGTGGATCTCGACGAAAGCCTATCAGGCCTATCTGTCGGGGTCGCCCAGCCCGCCTGTCTCGAACAATTTCTGCACTGACAAAAACATTGCCGACACCGAGTACGCAATCGGAATCGCCATCGACCCGGCAACCAGCACCACCGGTCGAGACGAAACAAAAGGTAAAATCTACGCCGCACATTACCTCCGATTGCGCGACGATTTCCGACTCGGCCTTTTCGCCGAAGCACCGGACAAGGTCAATGGCGATCCCGCCAACAAACGCGACCTCATCAAACTGCTTTTCAACGACAAACCGCGAAGCATCATCGTCGGCGGCCAACAACGTGTTTGCACTGCGGTGCGCACTGACGCTCCAATCCCGCTCCCACTTCCAATCGGTTTGACCGGCGGTTTTTCTTCAGTGCACCTGAACGGACGCGAACGTTGGTTGGTCAAATGGATTCTGCTCACACCCGCCATCTGGCCCGAAATCCCACCCGGAACATCCAAGCGCGGCACCGAACGAAAACCGCACCCGGGCGGATGGTTGCCCAACTGGGTTTGCCCTGAGTCGGGCCGTGTCATGCTCGAGACCATCGACCCGGAAAAGCGCCGTCAGCGCCGGTCCTTGAACTACAACGGCAAAGGCTACCCATCAAACCCGAACATAGACGCGTCGCTCGTCGCGGCCATTGTTCCCAAGCCGATCATTGTCACCGGCTGGGCGTTGCCGAACGAAAACGACCGCACAACAGGCGGTGCAAAATCCACTCACATGGCTGTCCCCGCAGGTGCGGTTTACTATTTCGAGGCCGACTCGAGCCAGGCCGCCGAAGCACTCGCCGCAGCGCTCAACTGGCACGGCAACGGCCCCGGCGACAAAATCAAAAACCGCCGCAGCACTCTGCTCGGTGAAAAAGGATACGGCCTTGGCGTCTGCGGCACGTGGAATTTCCATGAGCTTGGCCGCCCCAAGTAACAATCCAATGCCAAACCGAACCAAATCAAACCAACATAATGAAAGAGTTTCCCGGACGTTACAGGACGTCCATTTGACCGAACCGAGAACAATCAAATGACAGAATAGACCTATGAGCGAAACCCAAGACAAAAACAACGCCACTCAAACCCAAAAAAATGAGCAGAGACTCCTGTTCATTTTCACTCGAACACCGCTGCACGTTGGCGCCGGCGCAAGCGTCGGCGCAATCGACCAGCCCATCATCCGCGAACGCCATACAGGTTTCCCGGTTATACCGGCTTCGAGCATCAAAGGGACATTCGCGGACCATTGGAACGAACCGGGCAAAAACGGCAATGAAACCGAACAAAAAGTAAAGCAGACCCAGATCATTCGCCGCAGCACCGATGGCCGGTGGTTGTTCGGCGAACCGGACGCTGAAAACGCCGCAGCCGGCGCGCTTCAGTTCTCCGAGGCACGTCTCCTTGCTTTTCCAGTTCGCTCCGCACGGGGCAGCTTCGCATGGATCACTTGCCCGTTAATTTTGGCCCGGGCGGCGCGCGACGGCGTGTTCAATTCCGATTGCGTCTCGATCGTTAAACAATTGAAGGAGCCACAGGATGAGCAGGCCGTCTTCCCCATTGGCAAGATCGACCTTGAGAATTCCCAAAGCGGTAGCCCTGTCAAACAGGTTGTTCTCGAGGAGTACACGTTCACCAGAACTGCTGCCGACGAGGCGTCCAACCTTGGCAAAGCCCTGGCCGAACTGTTCGATGACCTCGTATGGGCCGAAATCAAAGACCGCCTGATCATCCTCAGCAACGGAATGATGAGTTTCTTCGCCCGAAACGCATGCGAAGTCGCCCAGCACGTACGGATCAACGACGAAACCGGCACGGCCGCCAGCGGCGCACTTTTCAATCAGGAAAACGTCCCGAGCGAAACAATGTTTTATTGCGTCATAAACGCCTTCCAGGGCCGCGGTCGCCAGTTCAAAGACAAAAAACCGCAAGACGCGATCAGCGCGTTTTCCGATAAACTGCGCGAGGCGAAGCAAACGTTCCAGTTCGGCGGCGACGCCTCGACAGGTTTGGGATACTGCACGGTGCAAATGTCAACCACCAAGAGCAATCCCTGAGGCTCTCCACCACGATGCGCATCAACGCTCCAAGTGCCAATAATCCAGACAAATCATCCAGCAGTGCCATGAAAAACCTCGAACAAATCCGGGCTCAATCCGCTCTCGATGCTGTCAAAGAACAGCCCGACATGAAGCGGTCGGGCGTAAACAAACTCCCCGCAATGATCATCGCCAACGGCTTGCTCGCCACTGCCGCGTTCTGTAACGCGGAAGGGGGCGGTGAAAGCCGCGATGACATGAAAAAAGCTTTGACCGCAACAGCCAAACACCTCGCTGACCGCGGCCATCTCGCGCCGAAAACCGCTTCGGTCGAGGCCATGATCGCGGACCTCAGCAAGCGTGATTCTCACCATCTGCAGCGCGCAACTGCCGAGGCACTGGCGTTCATCGCCTACCTCAAGCGGTTCGCCAAAAAGGACTAACCACGCCAATCGCCTTGTTACCTTAACCGGCCATAATGGTCCAAAACCACATCGACAGCCATGGATGTTTTGATGCCTAGAGATACCAGCGCGGTGCTCAGCACAGAGGCCGCCAAATGCGAAAGCCGGTCTCTGTTGCTCGACCGGTTCGCCAACCCCGCAGCCAAAGATAAAGACCGAGAACAGGTTTTCACGCGCGCCTTCAAAAAGCCGCCCTTTGCACCAAAGTTGAAACAATGGCAGACATGGATCAGAAGCGTCGCCGCCTCCACACAATCCGCCGGTGCCGCCGTCATCTATGCCCAGCTCCAGTCCCGCCTCATGATAAACATGGCAGGCGGTGTCATGGAGAATGCCGGTTTGTGCATTGACCGCTTCGGCTTCCCCTACATTCCCGGCAGCGCCGTCAAAGGCTGCGCACGCCGCACCGCGACACAGTCACTCCTCGAGGCCACTTCGCCAGAAGAAAAAATCAAGCTCCTGACCGACCTCTGCCTTGTGTTTGGCTGGGGCGAGACCGATTGGCAGGCCGGTAGAAGAATCAAGCGCGAGAACGGTCACCCGGTCGAGACCGAACCATGTTCAGACTTCTGGTGGGCAATGGCGCCCGCCACAGGTAATCGCACAAACGACGACAAGCAGCGCAATGCGATCTGGCAAACAGTGGCCGTCGAGACCGCCAAACGCCTACTTGACCATCTGCAGGTCGAAGACCGTCGCCACCCGAATGAACCGTGGCTCGACCTGCCGAATTTCGCTGGCACGGTCTGTTTCCTGGCTGCGTATCCGGTGTTTTTCGAGACAACCAGGGTGAACGACCTGCCGATCGCGCAAATCCCGACCGCAGGAACACTCGAACTCGATGTCATCACGTGCCATCACATGAAATATTACGACGGCAAATTGCCCGTTGCCTTTGATTCTGAAGACCCAAATCCGGTTGTATTCCCAGCCGTGGCGGCCGGTCACGTGTTCGCTTTTCCACTCCTGATTCTCCGCAATGCGGACCGCCGGCTGCTCATGTCAGCGCGACGGTTTCTTGCCGATGGCCTTTCGACTTTCGGTATCGGCGCAAAAACCAGCGCAGGCTACGGCTGGTTCGATTGCTCGGATACTGTCCAAACAACCGTCGAAAAGTTGCTCCTCGAACAATCAGAAAGAGAACGCATCCAAAAACAGCGCGAGGCCGAAGCTCAACAAGCCAAAGCCCAAGAGGAAGCAAAACGAAAAGCAAAGCTCGAACGCGAAGCCGCCCTCGCCGGTCTTCCACCGGAAGCACGAGCCGACAAGGAAATTGAAATGCTCACTGACCAGCAGTTCGACAACTTGGTCCGCGCCTTTTGCAAAGACCCAAGAAAAGGCGGCCCCACCGATGAACAAAGAAAGGCAATCGTACGCGCTCTCCGCGGGCCGCGCAGCGCTTATTGGAATGAATTCAAACGTGAAGCCACCAAGGGCGAACCGGCCAAAGTGGCCAATGCCATTCGCGAACTCAGCAAGAAAATGAACCTCGGAAAAATGCCATGATCACGCGCACTTATCATATCGAGTTTCTTACTCCATGTTTCTGCGCCGGAGCCTGCCAGACACGCGCTGAACTCCGACCGCCTTCAATCCGCGGCCAACTCCGTTGGTGGTTCCGTTGCATCGGCGGCACCCCGAACGAAGAACAAACCGTCTTCGGCGGTGTACGCGACAAAAACCCTCTCGCAAGCTCGTTCGTCGTCCGGGTCCGCCAGCAACCCTCAGGCGGTCAAAAAGATTGGGAAAAGAAAATCCCAGGGAAGGGAGTCGGCGCTCTTGCATACCTTCAGGGTTTTTTCTGTGACCGAACCGGTCGTTTGCAACCACACGGCGCCATTCCGCCAGGGAGCACGGCTGTTATCGAATTGCTCTTCAAAACCCCACCAACCCCGCGCCTCGAACAAAGCCTGCGCCTGTTTTTCTCCATTGGCGCAATCGGTTTCCGTGCCACCCGTGCCGCCGGAGCAATCGCAAGCCGCGAACATCAACTCACGCCCCAGAGCTGGAAACAATTGGAGCTCGAGCTTGCCGGGGCTGGCTTCACAGTCCACCTGTTGGACGACGACTTCAAGAATGACTGGGCCGCTCTTCTTCTTCGAGCCGGCAACCTCCTCAAACACAAGCTACGCGGGAAAAACGGCGGGCTCGGTGTTTCTTCAGCACAACCAAGTCCGTTGGGCTCGCCGGACCCAAGACAAGCCAGCGCCTTGCTTTTCAGACCGGTTCGAATTGATGGCCATTTGCGATTGGCGTTGATCGAGGCACCGCATGATCGTGTTCTTTGTCCGGAGGCAAGAGGAACCGGTAGGTTGAACAACTCAATTCTGAAGCTGGCACTCGAAAGGTCATTCCTCAAATAGCAGGTGCAAACACACAACTCAGCCCCACCGGGCTCATTCAACGCCGCACTCGTGTCGGTCGGTGGCACGCCGGACCCAATCCTGAAGGTTCTGGAACATCACCGCCCGCCCCACGTCTGGTATTTCTGCTCGACAAGGAGCCGCGCCACTGCCGACCACATCCAGCAAACCCTCGACTGGCGCCCCCAGGCACGGTTTATCGAAGTCGAAAAGTTCGAGGAACTCGGTCCGTGTTATCGCGAACTGCGACGAAGAATCCCGGATATCCTTGCCGAAACCGGCGTATCCCCGGAGTCGGTCCTGGTGGATTATACCTGTGGCACAAAGACAATGAGCGCCGCGCTCGTCCTCGCCGCCACAGAGTTGTTCCAGCACTTCAACTACGTCGCCGGCGAACAGCGCGAAACCGGTGGCATGGGCAGGGTCGTCTCCGGCACTGAAAAACCAATCCAACAACCAAACCCATGGACAGAACTCGCAATCCGCGAAATCGAGCGCGCGCGTGATCTGTGGCACGATTGCCAGTTCGAACCAGCAGCACTGGTCCTCGAACAGGTCGCAAAACGTGTCCCGCGTAAGCTCACCTTCAGGGCAATCGCCACACTCGCCTCGGCCATGGCGGCAAGACATCGGTTGGACTTCAAAACCGCCCACAATCTCCTGAACCGCCTCCACAGTCAGTTGCCACCGCTCTACGACGGCAGAGACGACCACGGTATAATCGCATTCGCCATCAGCGCCAACGAGGTTTGCAGGGCCTGCGCAGCCGACCACGCCGGCAACACTTTCCTCCGTGAACTGCTCGACAACGCCATCCGTACCGCAAAACAAGGGCGATTCGAAGACGCCGCCGCAAGACTTTACCGCGCCATGGAAATGCAGGGCCAAATCTGGCTCGCAGAGGCAACCAACAACCTGTTCGTCCACGGACGATGCAAAAACAAGGACCTCGACAAAATCCCGCCGGAACTCAAACAGCTCCCGTTCTGTGCCCCCGACGCTCACGGCGAAATCAAATTGTCGCTTGAACAGTTGTTCCGCGCACTTGCCGCCCTCAGACATGCCGAGGCCCAAATCATCGCCGCCGATATCCAACTCGAAAACAAAAGCCGCTGGCGCACCGCCACTGAAAAACGCAACACAAGCATCCTCGCCCACGGCGTCTCACCCATCGACCAGAAAGGGTTCGACGAAATGAAACAAATCGCCACCGACTTCCTCCACTTCGACCTCGACAGGGAAGCAAATCCAATCCCACCCCTCGACACCCGCTGGTTCGAATAAACCCGCTCGGAACATCCCATGCACGCATCTCACCTCGAAACCGCCGCCCAAGCGTTGTCCCATACGCAGGTCCGGACCCCGAAACGGCCAAAAACGGGCACCTCAGGACCTGAGTCGCAACCACCTCATTACGAACATATTGAATCGTTTTCACTGCTCGGAAAGCACACCAAAAGCAATTGTCATGCCACCAAAAAACACCCCTCCGGACCTGGAAGATATGTTGACACTTCAACTTCAATGACTTACAAAGGTGCTGTCGGGAACTGACTAACAGCCGAAAGGCAATGGAGACAAGACATTGCCCATTGAAAACTCGCTGATCCGCGTCCCGTCGGGAACTGACTAACAGCCGAAAGGCAATGGAGACCCAACCCGCGCTATTCAAAGCGCAGGTTGGTTAAATTGTCGGGAACTGACTAACAGCCGAAAGGCAATGGAGACAAAAAAAAGAGCGCGTGGAAAATCCACGCGCTCTGTGATTGGTCGGGAACTGACTAACAGCCGAAAGGCAATGGAGACTTTCCTCTTTCGGATAAGAAGGAAGACAAAATAAGCTGCGTCGGGAACTGACTAACAGCCGAAAGGCAATGGAGACGCTCTTTATGATTTCCTAACACAATGCTCTCAAAAACACGTCGGGAACTGACTAACAGCCGAAAGGCAATGGAGACCACTAGACAAGTGGTGGGTCCTTTATAGACCCAAATCATAGTCGGGAACTGACTAACAGCCGAAAGGCAATGGAGACTGGGTGAGTGTCATCTCAGGTATCCCTTACTCAATTCCACGTCGGGAACTGACTAACAGCCGAAAGGCAATGGAGACGAGTCCCCATCGTCTTGATGGGTGTTCTCGCTTGCCCTACGTCGGGAACTGACTAACAGCCGAAAGGCAATGGAGACGGAGTTACGTCGTCTGGAAGACCAGACCATACGTATAGGTCGGGAACTGACTAACAGCCGAAAGGCAATGGAGACCCTCTCGGGCGTGAGAGGTGTTTATGTCGAGCTGTTATGTCGGGAACTGACTAACAGCCGAAAGGCAATGGAGACAAAAACAAGGGGATTCCATTATGCCGTTTATTTTCTTTGTCGGGAACTGACTAACAGCCGAAAGGCAATGGAGACACGACCTCAGCTAAACGCCGGGTCTCTGCGCAACTTGGAAGTCGGGAACTGACTAACAGCCGAAAGGCAATGGAGACAACCCAAGCGGTATCACCTAGTTTCTGCGGAGCCTTGGCGTCGGGAACTGACTAACAGCCGAAAGGCAATGGAGACTACAGGGTGTTGGGTGAGTGTCATCTCAGGTATCCCTTGTCGGGAACTGACTAACAGCCGAAAGGCAATGGAGACCCAAGAACGGAATCGACATGACTCATGATCAACTCAAATCGTCGGGAACTGACTAACAGCCGAAAGGCAATGGAGACCACTTGATTCACTTTTCCCCGTTCTTTGCCAAGAACGGAAGTCGGGAACTGACTAACAGCCGAAAGGCAATGGAGACTTGGTTTGCTATGGGCAAACGTTCGCTTTGGCAGCCCGTGTCGGGAACTGACTAACAGCCGAAAGGCAATGGAGACGAAGGAAGACAAAATAAGCTGCACCAGACTTCTACTGTCGGGAACTGACTAACAGCCGAAAGGCAATGGAGACTCACAACTCACAACCAATTCTTCACCACACTTACACCGAGTCGGGAACTGACTAACAGCCGAAAGGCAATGGAGACCTGATGACACCCTACAGGGTGTTGGGTGAGTGTCATCTGTCGGGAACTGACTAACAGCCGAAAGGCAATGGAGACTTCTTTTCCTAATACAATGCTCTCAAAAACACTCTGTGTCGGGAACTGACTAACAGCCGAAAGGCAATGGAGACGAAAGACGGACAAAAGACTTTGCCCGTTTCCATCCATCGTCGGGAACTGACTAACAGCCGAAAGGCAATGGAGACTCGAGATACTCGAATAACTCTTCGAGTCTATAGTATGTCGGGAACTGACTAACAGCCGAAAGGCAATGGAGACATTCTTTGGAGATTAGGTTAACTAATTAGAAAATTACGTCGGGAACTGACTAACAGCCGAAAGGCAATGGAGACCACTGCCATAGTCCCCAAGCGTCATGCTTGGTCACTAGTCGGGAACTGACTAACAGCCGAAAGGCAATGGAGACACTTTCAGGGGATTGCCTTGTTACTTCTGATTACTCTGTGTCGGGAACTGACTAACAGCCGAAAGGCAATGGAGACTTTTCCATAAAAGGGCCCATGTTTTTATATCCCATAACGTCGGGAACTGACTAACAGCCGAAAGGCAATGGAGACCATGCGCTTGTGACCGCTGGCGTCCCAATCTGTCCCAAGTCGGGAACTGACTAACAGCCGAAAGGCAATGGAGACAACAAGCAACAGGTCTCCTTTCTGCTCGATAATTGGCGTCGGGAACTGACTAACAGCCGAAAGGCAATGGAGACTGTGTCTATCATATTATCTTTGTGTGGCTCTTTTGTTGTCGGGAACTGACTAACAGCCGAAAGGCAATGGAGACCCCATTATGAATATGGGATCCCTTTGTTCCATAAGGTCGGGAACTGACTAACAGCCGAAAGGCAATGGAGACAGGGGAAGCGGGAGGTAGTTTATCGCCTCGGCCCCGTGTCGGGAACTGACTAACAGCCGAAAGGCAATGGAGACAGATGATGGTCGCAGGAAGTTTCCAATCAGCCCACGGGGTCGGGAACTGACTAACAGCCGAAAGGCAATGGAGACCGCCGATCGACGAGCCAAGGTTTCCGCTTCCACTAGCCGTCGGGAACTGACTAACAGCCGAAAGGCAATGGAGACATTATTTAGAGAAAAGACCAGACCTACACATAGGGTCTGGTCGGGAACTGACTAACAGCCGAAAGGCAATGGAGACCCCCACTCCGAAACCCACTATTTATTTGAATCTTTCGTCGGGAACTGACTAACAGCCGAAAGGCAATGGAGACATGCTTGGTCACTATTGCCTTGCATGCAAAAGCCTAGGGTCGGGAACTGACTAACAGCCGAAAGGCAATGGAGACGCCGATCGACGAGCCAAGGTTTCCGCTTCCACTAGCCTGTCGGGAACTGACTAACAGCCGAAAGGCAATGGAGACCGACGAGCCAAGGTTTCCGCTTCCACTAGCCTGACCGCGTCGGGAACTGACTAACAGCCGAAAGGCAATGGAGACGTCTCTTTACCTAGCAATGGTGTGCATTGCATGGGTTCGTCGGGAACTGACTAACAGCCGAAAGGCAATGGAGACAAAAGTCTAGACCCTACACATAGGATCTAGTTCTCTGGTGTCGGGAACTGACTAACAGCCGAAAGGCAATGGAGACTTTCGATAGTATGGATCATCATATTTCCTTCTTTAAAGTCGGGAACTGACTAACAGCCGAAAGGCAATGGAGACTTAACGTGACTCATGACTAACTCAAAGCCGTCCATTACGTCGGGAACTGACTAACAGCCGAAAGGCAATGGAGACTTCCGCCTCCACTAGCCTGATTGCCACAAGGGTGGCTTGTCGGGAACTGACTAACAGCCGAAAGGCAATGGAGACTGCCTTAAGACAGAGTCTTCTTGCCTTTTGGACCCAACCGTCGGGAACTGACTAACAGCCGAAAGGCAATGGAGACCCCATTTGGGAGGCTTTCTTTGTTGCCTCATGCTGAGTCGGGAACTGACTAACAGCCGAAAGGCAATGGAGACCTAAAGGCCCTTGTGGCCTTCAAAGGAAAGACCGGTCGGGAACTGACTAACAGCCGAAAGGCAATGGAGACACACCTCCCATTTGTGAGGCTTTCTTTGTTGCCTCATGGTCGGGAACTGACTAACAGCCGAAAGGCAATGGAGACCTCTTGGCCACGACCAAACCATGGCCAAGTTTGCTTGCGTCGGGAACTGACTAACAGCCGAAAGGCAATGGAGACAACGATACCGTCATTCCAATCCCCCCCGACTTCCTCTGGGTCGGGAACTGACTAACAGCCGAAAGGCAATGGAGACCTGACCGAGTGTATAGACGCGGTTTTTCTCCGCGTCTATTGTCGGGAACTGACTAACAGCCGAAAGGCAATGGAGACGGCCCGAAAGCGTCAGAACTTAAATTGCGCACATAAGTCGGGAACTGACTAACAGCCGAAAGGCAATGGAGACTCCGATAATCTGTAGAGGTACATATCCCGAAGCCGAAGTCGGGAACTGACTAACAGCCGAAAGGCAATGGAGACGCGGCCTCAAAACAATCGGAGTACGTCTGCGAAGCGTTGTCGGGAACTGACTAACAGCCGAAAGGCAATGGAGACTCCTTCAGCTCACCGAAAATTACCGGCCCCCGGCGAGTCGGGAACTGACTAACAGCCGAAAGGCAATGGAGACGCCCCAACAGCCCCCGCAACGTTCGTCATTGTCTGTGGGTCGGGAACTGACTAACAGCCGAAAGGCAATGGAGACAAGTAGTGCTAGTGCCATAGTTATTCCTTTGTTATTTTGTCGGGAACTGACTAACAGCCGAAAGGCAATGGAGACTCGTTCCGAATTGTAAACTTGGTGGAATACTCTTCCTGTCGGGAACTGACTAACAGCCGAAAGGCAATGGAGACAGCCACATACATACCTTTCTTTAGTTTCATATCAACCCTGTCGGGAACTGACTAACAGCCGAAAGGCAATGGAGACCGATCCGAGTTAGCCTTGGTCTTGGTTAACACCAAGAAGTCGGGAACTGACTAACAGCCGAAAGGCAATGGAGACTTCATAATGGAATCCCCTTGTTTTTAATCCCTACTAAAAGTCGGGAACTGACTAACAGCCGAAAGGCAATGGAGACGAATTCGGACTTTCAAGGGATTGCCTTGTCACTTCTGATTGTCGGGAACTGACTAACAGCCGAAAGGCAATGGAGACCGCGCGCCGGTGGCAAGAATTTCACGGCTTGACAAGCCTGTCGGGAACTGACTAACAGCCGAAAGGCAATGGAGACAACCGAAGGTTTTCGTCAACACTAACCACAAGCTCCTCAGTCGGGAACTGACTAACAGCCGAAAGGCAATGGAGACAGAAGGAGAAGAGGCAAACGTTCACTTCTGCAGCCCGTGGTCGGGAACTGACTAACAGCCGAAAGGCAATGGAGACATGGAATCGTTAATCCACACCTGATTGATCTTCCCCCGTGTCGGGAACTGACTAACAGCCGAAAGGCAATGGAGACGCGGAGCCTTGGCTACTTGGTTTGCTATGGGCAAACGTTCGGTCGGGAACTGACTAACAGCCGAAAGGCAATGGAGACGCCCGTTAGATTCTCGAAGTCATTAGGGAACAACTCTCGTCGGGAACTGACTAACAGCCGAAAGGCAATGGAGACCTCAGTCTTTTCCCTCCAAATGGAAGGGACCATGGATTGCGGTCGGGAACTGACTAACAGCCGAAAGGCAATGGAGACACACCACTCCCCATTGGCATATTCCCAAACTTCTCCCCGTCGGGAACTGACTAACAGCCGAAAGGCAATGGAGACCACCGGCAAAACCTGACCGAATGTATCCTGCAAGTTTGTGTCGGGAACTGACTAACAGCCGAAAGGCAATGGAGACTCACCGGGCTCCAGAAACACATTCGTGGACCATCCAAATGTCGGGAACTGACTAACAGCCGAAAGGCAATGGAGACCCATTATGCGCATTGGTCAATATGGATGAAGATAGGATAGTCGGGAACTGACTAACAGCCGAAAGGCAATGGAGACAACAGCGTCACAATCCACAAGTCCTACGCAGGAACCAGGTCGGGAACTGACTAACAGCCGAAAGGCAATGGAGACTCACACATAGGGATGAAAGTATATCCCTATCGCTGTCGGGAACTGACTAACAGCCGAAAGGCAATGGAGACATTGCCTTGCATGCAAAAGCCTAGGCATGAACCCATGCGTCGGGAACTGACTAACAGCCGAAAGGCAATGGAGACCTAGGTTCTTGTTAGAACCTAGGATTAGAGGTCACTTGGTCGGGAACTGACTAACAGCCGAAAGGCAATGGAGACATTGGCATACTGCCAAATCTCCCCACCACTACGGAAGGTCGGGAACTGACTAACAGCCGAAAGGCAATGGAGACGGGACAGTGCGTCATTCTGTCTCGCGGGGCTAAACCCGGGTCGGGAACTGACTAACAGCCGAAAGGCAATGGAGACATGCGACGCCACTGGTGGAGTTGACCGAGTGTATAGAGTCGGGAACTGACTAACAGCCGAAAGGCAATGGAGACTTAACTTGGCGCCAGCCAAGCTGGCTGGCGACAAGTTTTTGTCGGGAACTGACTAACAGCCGAAAGGCAATGGAGACGCCCCAGTGTATAGACGCGGTTTTTCTCCGCGTCTATTGTCGGGAACTGACTAACAGCCGAAAGGCAATGGAGACCTGGCATTGCTAGTGAGACAATGGACGCACGCTAACACGTGTCGGGAACTGACTAACAGCCGAAAGGCAATGGAGACGTGGGGCTCGTTTGTATCAATACTGAAAATGACCCGGCGTCGGGAACTGACTAACAGCCGAAAGGCAATGGAGACCTGTTCGAAAAACTGAACATTTCTAGAGTTAGTTAAGGGTCGGGAACTGACTAACAGCCGAAAGGCAATGGAGACTCAACACTGACTACAAGTTCTTCACCGCAACTGCAGCGAGTCGGGAACTGACTAACAGCCGAAAGGCAATGGAGACTAGTTCCTTACATGCTCAGGGAACGCCCCCAAGCAACGTGTCGGGAACTGACTAACAGCCGAAAGGCAATGGAGACACATTGATCTTTTTCATAGTTCCTTACATGCTCAGGGGTCGGGAACTGACTAACAGCCGAAAGGCAATGGAGACCCCAGAAATCAACCACGGCTCCCCTGAACCCCTGAGGGTCGGGAACTGACTAACAGCCGAAAGGCAATGGAGACTTGATCTTGATGTCCTCATAATTAAACTTGTCCTCCTTGAGTCGGGAACTGACTAACAGCCGAAAGGCAATGGAGACCCAACCCCACCCGACTTCCTTGTCCACCGCTTTGCGGCGTCGGGAACTGACTAACAGCCGAAAGGCAATGGAGACTGGCTAACAAAGCTTTTCAAACTTTGTTAGCCATTGAATACGTCGGGAACTGACTAACAGCCGAAAGGCAATGGAGACAAAAGACCAATAAGGCCAAGCTTCAATTCACCCGCGGGTGGTCGGGAACTGACTAACAGCCGAAAGGCAATGGAGACTTTCTGGCTTGGGAAGTCATTCAAGCTTCCCAAGCCATGTCGGGAACTGACTAACAGCCGAAAGGCAATGGAGACGACTCGTTGCCCGGACTTTGTTTTAACTTCAATCCACCCGGTCGGGAACTGACTAACAGCCGAAAGGCAATGGAGACGGGTGGATTGAAGTTTGGTTTTGGTTTTTGGCTTTTTCAGTCGGGAACTGACTAACAGCCGAAAGGCAATGGAGACTATTTGCTTGTCCGAAACAACGAGTTTTTCGACTCGGTCGGGAACTGACTAACAGCCGAAAGGCAATGGAGACTTTTTGGCTTTTTCATGTTTTTCTGGCTTGGGAAGTCATGTCGGGAACTGACTAACAGCCGAAAGGCAATGGAGACGCGACCACGAGCCGCGGAATCCTGACTGGTCCGGGATACGGTCGGGAACTGACTAACAGCCGAAAGGCAATGGAGACTCGCCTTCATAGCTGCCCTTTCTTTCGGCGCCCTGGTTCAGTCGGGAACTGACTAACAGCCGAAAGGCAATGGAGACTTTTTCTGGCTTGGGAAGTCATTCAAGCTTCCCAAGTCGTCGGGAACTGACTAACAGCCGAAAGGCAATGGAGACCGCGTGGCGGCGGTGGTGTGTTGTGGCGCACCGATAAACGGTCGGGAACTGACTAACAGCCGAAAGGCAATGGAGACGAGCTACAGTGTAATGTGATGGCTCGCATACGGTCCTTTCGTCGGGAACTGACTAACAGCCGAAAGGCAATGGAGACCCTTTCTTTCGGCGCCTTGGTTCACTCTGCCCTGCCCGGTCGGGAACTGACTAACAGCCGAAAGGCAATGGAGACACAATGAAGGGTGATTGCCTTCATAGCTGCCCTTTCTTTCGGGTCGGGAACTGACTAACAGCCGAAAGGCAATGGAGACACCGCCAAGCGCTGCTCCTTTGCGGACATGGCGGCGTCGGGAACTGACTAACAGCCGAAAGGCAATGGAGACCGATGCGCTCACGCTCGGCCCTGAGATCGGCTCGGCACTGTCGGGAACTGACTAACAGCCGAAAGGCAATGGAGACAGGCTGGCCCGAACCCCGCACTTTCCCCACCGCCGGTGCTTGGTCGGGAACTGACTAACAGCCGAAAGGCAATGGAGACATGGAGTCTGCGCCCATGCGCATCTCGCATGCGGCGAGCAGTCGGGAACTGACTAACAGCCGAAAGGCAATGGAGACGCCAGACCCCGGTGGCCGGCCTGCCATAAAGCCGGCCAGTCGGGAACTGACTAACAGCCGAAAGGCAATGGAGACTGAACGAACTCGGTCGATTTAACGACTTTCCCGCGTCGGGAACTGACTAACAGCCGAAAGGCAATGGAGACTTAACGCCCCCTTTTGAAGGTTCCCCACACCGGGATAAAGTCGGGAACTGACTAACAGCCGAAAGGCAATGGAGACCGCAATCGCCCTAGTCCCCAAGCGTCATGCTTGGTCACTAGGTCGGGAACTGACTAACAGCCGAAAGGCAATGGAGACCAGGAGTAAGGTCCCCACATCCTCTGACCCAGTCAATGAGCTGTCGGGAACTGACTAACAGCCGAAAGGCAATGGAGACTGCGGCGGTGGCAATGATTTCTCGATTTGTCAAGCCAGCGTCGGGAACTGACTAACAGCCGAAAGGCAATGGAGACTGGTTAAAACATAACCAACAATTCTCGGACGCCGACTCACGTCGGGAACTGACTAACAGCCGAAAGGCAATGGAGACGCGCGTGGATTGCTCCACGCGCTCGTGTTTGTTGTCAAGCCGTCGGGAACTGACTAACAGCCGAAAGGCAATGGAGACGCTTGATGACAAGGGGATTGCTCCTAAAGGTCACGGCCAGTCGGGAACTGACTAACAGCCGAAAGGCAATGGAGACATGAAGCTGTCCGAGAGAATAGACGCGGCCGTTTGCCGCGTCGGGAACTGACTAACAGCCGAAAGGCAATGGAGACACCATGTGTCAAGCGCACATGCGCGCTCCATGCAACATGTCGGGAACTGACTAACAGCCGAAAGGCAATGGAGACCGAGCCGGTCAGCCGGTGGTTCGGTGTGGCGGTAGGCCGGTGAACCGGTAGGGCGGTGGCCGGTGAGCGGTGGACCGGTGAACCGATGGCCGGTGGCCGGTGAACCGGTAGGGCAGTGGCCGGTGAGACGGTTGCCGGTGAACCGGTGAGACGGTCGAGAAGGCGTTAATTTCCAGAAGGCAATGGAGACACGTCACGGGCGCCGCCTGCTGTTCACTACGCTTGTAGGGAACTGACTGAACGCCGAAAGGTAACGGAGACAGCCCCAAAACAATGGTGAATACTGCCACTGCTGTAACTTTGTTCTGTCTTATTGAAAGAGCTGCAGACGAATCCCAGGTTACCGGATCGTTCGAGGTTTTCGTCTTACGACTGCTTGTCCGCTGATGTACTTCCGTCTCATCGTCTTGGCGACGAAGTCGCCCCTTTCAGCGCGGCGCGACAGAGCGCCATGCTTGGAACGAACGCGTTTACCTCGCCCAGGACATTCAATTGCGACTGCGCCGCGCTGAGTCGGGAACTGACTAACAGCCGAAAGGCAATGGAGACTTTTACCGGTTCAGATTAGCTTTGGTCTTGACAAAAGTCAGTCGGGAACTGACTAACAGCCGAAAGGCAATGGAGACCCTGGATAAGCTGGCTTCCGATTGTTTCGAACGCTCTCGTCGGGAACTGACTAACAGCCGAAAGGCAATGGAGACTTCTTGCGGAGCGTCTGCTACTTGGTTTGCCTATCTGGCGTCGGGAACTGACTAACAGCCGAAAGGCAATGGAGACTGGTCTCCAGCGACCAGCTGCCCCGGAACCCGGACTGGTCCGTCGGGAACTGACTAACGGCCGAAAGGCAATGGAGACCAGAAGCCAGCCGCGGAAGTCCACGGCCGGCTCCCAGGTCGGGAACTGACTAACAGCCGAAAGGCAATGGAGACCGCTCTCATTGCGGTCTCCTTTCTAGGCGCCCTGGTTTGTCGGGAACTGACTAACGGCCGAAAGGCAATGGAGACCTGTTGCTTGGGCGGCATGGCGTCGAATTGCGCCGGGGTCGGGAACTGACTAACAGCCGAAAGGCAATGGAGACCGCGCGTTGCTATGATACTTTGTCGGGGGTTGGGATTGGCGGGTCGGGAACTGACTAACAGCCGAAAGGCAATGGAGACATCTGCTGTAGCAAGTAGTGCCATAGTTATTCCTTTCTTGTCGGGAACTGACTAACAGCCGAAAGGCAATGGAGACTCGAAATGAGCATCAGCATATTTCTGCCTATACCATAAAAGTCGGGAACTGACTAACAGCCGAAAGGCAATGGAGACTTAGCCGGTGAGCCCGTGGTTCGGTGTGGCGGTAGGCAGGTGAGCCGGTGAACCGGTAGGGCGGTGGCCGGTGAGCGGTGGACCGGTGAACCGGTGGCCGGTGGCCGGTGGACCGGTGAACCGGTGGGTTGGTGAAGCGGTGAGGCGGTCGAGAAGGCGTTAATTTCCAGAAGGCAATGGAGACACGTCACGCGCGCCACCTGCTGTTCACTACGCTTGTAGGGAACTGACTGAACGCCGAAAGGTAACGGAGACAGCCCCAAAACAATGGTGAATACTGCCACTGCTGTAACTTTGTTCTGTCTTATTGAAAGAGCTGCAGACGAATCCCAGGTTACCGGATCGTTCGAGGTTTTCGTCTTACGACTGCTTGTCCGCT
>Ga0315298_1003793_pt1 | contig 23466 bp, 21 predicted proteins | sample WHS_1_MG_FD_203077 | JGI IMG/M metagenome (GOLD analysis project Ga0315298, IMG submission 203077) | Extremophilic microbial mat communities from Washburn Hot Springs, YNP, Wyoming, USA - WHS_1_MG | ecosystem: Environmental > Aquatic > Thermal springs > Hot (42-90C) | place: USA: Wyoming...
GGCAAATAGAGCAACCGCTCGTTTTAAATGGCTAACCTTAAATACTTTTGTGGAACTCTGCATTAATGCTCTGGTGTGCCGCCGTAGCTCAGCTAGGTAGAGCGGCTGGCTGTTAACCAGTCGGTCATAGGTTCAAGTCCTATCGGCGGCGCCAAAACCCTTCTCTACTGGATTACTATTTTTCTAAGAGACTTTCTGCTGCCTGAAAAACACTACAACTGCCCTGAGGGTTAACTGAATTTGACTGCGGTGAATAACGCTTTTTTAAGCGATCACCCCTTTCCGAAACCTTAATTCAGTAGACGACGCAATTAAATTATAGCAGAGGCGAATTGCTTGGTAAAAGAAGAAGTTGAATTGCCTCGCTGTGACAGATGCAGAGAATTCATCGACAACTGCAAGTGTGCATGTCCATACTGCGGCGAAACTTCTGGTTGCGAATGCTGCATTGGCTACGGCAAAGCGACAGGCGGCTAAAACACGTTTCTTCGCCTTATGTTATTCAGGTTGTGGAACGATGGTAGTTGATAGTGTAAATTGGATGGCTGGCGGCGCCCAAGGAAGCGGCGTGGACACTGCAGCCAACATTTTCGGCAAAGCCTGCGGCTATGGCGGACTCTACGTTTTCGGAAGACGAGAGTACCATTCGAACATTAAAGGGCTGCACAGCTACTTTCACCTGCGCATATCTTCAAAAGAAGTTTTGACGAATGTGAACGATGTGGATTTGCTGGCAGCATTTGACGCTGAAACCGTGGTGCGACACCTAAACGAAGTTAGCCCCGAAGGCGGCGTGATAATAGGCACGCATCAGTTAGGCACAAGAGTACTGGATATTCCAACGTTGCCGCCGGAATTCAAAGCGGAAATAGCTAGGTTCATGAGGGAAAACAGCGTTGGCGAAACAGTGAAAGACTGGCTTGATCATGCAAAGCAACGCCGGGTGCAAGTTTTTCCTGTGCCCTACATGGATCTGCTCTCCGAGATCGGCGAGAAGCTTGGGATAACTCAGATGAGCAAGATCACGCGGATGATAAATGTCCTGACAATAGGCGTTTCTTTCGCGCTTTTCAAATACGACCGCGCTCTTGCAGAAAAAGCCGTGAGAGACACGTTTGCTGAAAAGCCGAAAGTTGCCGATATGAACGCGGTAGCTTTAAACTACGCATACGATTATGCAAGAGGGCATTTTGACGGCTTTAAACATCGCCTTGAAAAAACTGCGGTTAACGAGGAACGAATATTTCTTACTGGCAATCAAGCGGTTGCCATGGGCAAAGTGCTCGGCGGCTGCAGAGTACAAACATATTATCCCATAACGCCTGCGGCTGACGAAAGCGAGTTTCTGGAAGCCAACCAGATACTTAAAACAAGAAATGGCGAAGACGAAGCTATAGTTGTCATTCAAACCGAGGATGAAATCGCCGCGGTAAACGCTGCCTCAGGCGCTGCATTAGCAGGAGCAAGAGCCGCGACATCAACATCTGGACCAGGCTTCTCGCTTATGGTGGAAGGCTTAAGCTGGGCTGGAAACAGCGAGGTGCCGCTGGTGATAACCTATTACCAAAGAGGCGCGCCCTCCACAGGGTTGCCCACGCGTCACGGTCAAGGCGACTTGCGGTTTGCAATGCACGCTGGACACGGCGAATTCTCACGGATAATTCTTGCTTCAGGCGACATACAGGAGTGCTTCTACGACGCGGCGAAAGTGTTTAACCTAGCAGAAAAATACCAGATGCCAGTCATACACCTACTAGACAAAGCCATGGCAAACTGCTCCCAGACATACCCCATCTTTGATTATAGCAAATTCAAAATTGAGCGAGGCGAGTTACTGACGGAAAAGGATCTTGAGGGCAAAGAGTACCGACGCTTCCGCTTCACCGAAACAGGCATTTCTCCACGGGTAGCACTGGGCACCAGAAATGGCGTGCATTGGTATACAGGTGATGAGCATAACGAGTTCGGCCACATAAGCGAAGAACCCTTAAACAGGCGGCTTATGGTTGAAAAGCGAATGAAAAAGCTTGAGCTAGTGTTAAAGGAAGTGCCCTTGGAGGATAAACTCAAATTCTATGGAGACATAAACGCGGAAAATATTGTGGTAAGCTGGGGCTCTCCGAAAGGCGCCATACTCGAAGCTATGGATCTGCTAAAGCAGGAAGGCTTCGGAATAGGCTTCATACAGGTGCGGCTGCTGCATCCGTTTCCCACCGCAGAAGTGAGAAATGCGCTGGAGGGCAAAAAGCAGATAATCGATGTTGAAGACAACTACACTGCTCAGCTGGGTGGAATAATAAAAGAGGCAACCGGCATAGCGCCAAACCATTATGTGCTTAAGTACACTGGGCGTCCCATGACCGCCACAGAAGTGTACCACGCGATTAAGGCAGTGCTGACCGGCAATGCTGCCGAACGGGAGGTGTTAACTTTTGGTGCTTAAACCATCTGATTTCCGAGTGCCCGAGGTCTACGCGGACTGGTGCCCCGGCTGCGGCAACTTCGGCATAATGAACGCGTTGCAGATGGCCTTCGCTGAGCTAGGCTTGGAGCCTCATCAAGTCGTGCTTGTTTCGGGAATAGGCTGTTCTGGCAAAGAGGCACACAACGTAAAATGCTACGGAGTGCACACGCTGCATGGGAGGACATTGCCTTTCGCCATGGGAATCAAAGTTGCAAACCCAGGCTTGGAAGTTTTAGCTATCGGCGGCGACGGCGACGGATTAGGCATCGGCGCAGGACACTTTGTAAACGCTGGAAGACGCAATTTAGACATGACATACATAATCCACAACAACGGCGTTTACGGGCTGACTAAGGGACAAGCGTCGCCCACGCTGAAACTCGGCGTCCAAACGAAATCGTTGCCTAAGCCGAACATCAACGAGGCAGTAAACAGCATTGGCTTGGCGATAATATCAGGCTTCACGTTTGCGGCAAGATCATACGCCTACGACGTTAGACACTTAAAGGACACAATAAAACAAGCCATTCAGCATAAGGGCTTAGCGTTCATAGACTGCTTGCAGCCGTGCCCCACGTACAACAACGTAACCACCAAAGAATGGTATGCTGGAGAAGACCGAAAAGACGCCGCGGGCAGACCGCAGCCCCGACTTTACAAGCTGGAAGAAACAGGCTTCGACCCTGTAGTGCACGATTGGAGCGAGGATTTCCAGAAGAAAGTGGCGGCGCTGGATAAGGCGCGCGAATGGGGAGACAGAATACCCATAGGTGTATTCTACAGGAATGAGCTGGAACCCACATTCCAAGACCGCCTTTCAAGCAGAATACCCTTCTACATGGAGCGTCCACCTGCGAAGCAGAAGCTGTGCGATGAAAAAGGCTTTTCCACCGTGGACTTGTCAGATTTCATTAAAGAATTAAGGATAAGCTAGGCAACGCTGCACCGTAGAAAAATATTATATTTTTAAATTTTATGCTAACTATAGAGTAGTCATGAGTTTGGATGAGTATAGGCGCAAGCGAAATTTTCAGAAAACAACAGAGCCGAAAGGCGAGGAAGCCGGGATGGAAGGCAAGATATACGTGATTCAGAGACACGCTGCCACCCACTTGCACTTTGACCTGCGACTGGAAATGGACGGAGTGCTAAAAAGCTGGGCAGTTCCCAAAGAGCCACCCGTAGAGACAGGTGTAAAGCGGCTAGCAGTCCAAGTAGAAGATCATCCAATTGAGTATGCAAATTTTGAGGGCACCATACCTGAAGGCGAATATGGTGCTGGAACAGTGGAAATCTGGGACAAAGGAACCTACACGCTAATTGATAGAAAAGAAGACAAACTAATAGTTGACATCGAAGGCAATAGACTACGTGGCACTTACGTGCTTATAAGGCTTAAGGACAAGAAAAACTGGCTCTTTTTCAAAAAGAAATAAAACCAACCAACTTAACAAACGAGCCGAAAAGCGATTATTGACTTGTTATTGTAGAACCTCTCGAGGCAGAAAAAGGCAGCTGACCTTGAGGCTTTTACAGAACGGTTAATGTTCCGAATTTTCCAACGTTAAGCTGGATTTCACCCTTGAAGCTTGTAACGTAGCCATTTTCGATTCTTATTGTATCATTGACGTTTACTTGGTCGATCTGCTCGTTCCAAAGGGTCAGTTTTATGCTTCCCGTGTCATCAGCGATAACCGCGTCAGCTACAGTGTAAGTTTCATCCTTGTATCTGGACATAACTTGGCGGGGTATACCTTTCTCCACAACTTTGGCTTCAACATTAACGCGCTTCATCCCATTTTTCAATTCGCTAATTTTCATTTTCTATCACCGCATTTTTCTAACGTGAACGCCTAGAAAGCCTTTTGCAAGGTTTCAGGCAAGTTTACTTGCAAAAAGTTCCCTTTAAACCATATAAATCTTGCTAGCTAACGCAGAAAGAGCCATAGAAATGTTGAAGCGCCGTTAAAAGGGGGGAGGCGCAATTTTTAATTTGGCATTTCAGTGCTGTTAAATTCCTAATAGGAAGCCCAGAATTATAACGGTCAAAAACAGGCTTATACCTGATACAAAAAGGCACTTCATCCAGCTAAACGCTGCTGCACGGGTAACGCTTGCGTCAGGCGCGGTTTTCCCAAGTTGCTCCGCAATTTTCTCGTCGCCCGTTACGGCGCGAATGATGAAAGTGCCTAAAGCAATTATCCATAAGTAAAAGATGATTTGAACTACGCCTCCCACAGAGGAGACAAAGGAAATTGAGTTCAAAAGCACTTGGCGCGCCGCTTCATATTCTTCAGGAGGACCAGCTAGCACTTCAAGTGGGTAGTAAAGGTTGGGCAAGGTGGTGTAGACTACCGCGATTATAAAGGCTTGTATAACCAAAACAACCAATGCGAAGCCAACAGCAATCATTAATGGCCGCCAAATTACATTACCGTTTAGCCCTTTAATCAGCACGTACATCAGCCCAGTTAATAAGAGCCATTCAAAAAGGAACGGCGCAATCCCGGTTAGCGCCGCATTTGCGAAGTAAGAGACCCCATAAAGGTCCAGAAGTAGTTTGTAATCGCCTTTGAAAAACAGCTGATCAACTAACAAGTCAACATCCACGTGACTTGACCAAAGGAATTCCAGCTTCAACCCTGTTATGTTTTCCCACTTCGCTGTTGCATCGCTGGCTATCCAACCATAAGCGTCAGGGCCTAAGGGAAGGGTTATGTTGCTCCAGGCATCAGCAGCGCTGCTCTGGATCGCGCCAGTTAAGTCATAGCAAAAGCTTGAATCGCCGAGAGAATATAAACATAGAGAAGCTTTTGTAGGCTTTATGCCGCTTGGCGCCAGCTGCTTAACTCGGAAGGAGACGTTGTGGAAGCCGCTGGAATCGCAGTTAATTGAGCCGTTGAAGCGTATTTCCATCCAGACATTACTAACGTTATGGGCTGTAAACTCTATGCTTGCCGCTGCATAAGTGCTGTTTATGTAGTCGACTGTGTTATTGCTGGCTGTGACGCCTTCGCTTACCTTCCAAAACGCGGCATTCTCAGTCCATAAATCTCCCTGCGCCATTAACGGTGCAGTTTGAGGCGTAGACAACTCAACATAGGAGCGCGATGCAGCCACGTAAGAACTGCCGACTTGTGCTAAAACGAAGAGCGCCAATAGTAGAATAGGCCCGTAATAGCTGGTTTTTCCCAAGATTTCTTTAAATGCCTTATGAGGCGCGTATAGAATCTTTAGTATTTCTTTGATTGGCACGGGGGTTAAGCTCCGTTTATCACATCAACACACGCAGTTATTAACTGTTCGTTACAATCCAAGCTTCAGCCGCCGATAAGTTGGGTAGTCCACGTACTTCACAAACGGGTTAGCAGCTTGTGCTTTGACAGTGAGCTCTTGGCGTCGTCTTTTATCAACAATTTGGCTTGTCGTCCTTAGGAGGTAAGCGTCACTTCCTGCTCCTGAACCGTAACTGGTGATTAGTACGAGTTCGTCAGGTTTGGCAATATCCAATATCGACGCCAAGCCTATGGGTGAGCAACCGGAGTAAGTGTTGCCGAACTTATTGATTTGAAGTGAAGCAGTGTATTGCTCGTCTTTGAAGCCAAGTTCCTTTGCTATTCTGACTGGAAACTGAGGATTAGGCTGATGCGTAACGAAATAGTTAATGTCGCTTGCTTTCAAATTGAGCTTTTCCATCAGCTTCACAGTTGCCTTTCGAACATGCTTAAAGTATGCGGGATCTCCTGTGAACCTCCCACCATGCATTGGGAAAGGTTCTCCGTCCCTGCGCCAAAAGTCAGGCGTGTCGGAAGTGCATGAGTACCAACCTTCAATTTCAGCGATAACGTCATACTTACCAAAAATGAAGGCAGCGCCGCCGTAACCAACGAAGAGATCTAATTCTCCGCCGGGGCAGCCTCTAGGCGCAGCTTGAGAGTTATCCGCGCCAATAACCATAGTGTACTTTACACCTGCTCTTTCATAATTAACAAGAGAAACAGCGTCTTTGAACATGCTTGAGGCAGCTTTACATGCGAACTCGGTGTCTACCGCGTCAACTCCTTGCATATCTCCTTCTTCTTCTCCGAGCTTCAAGACTTGTGCAACCTTCGACGCGATAGGCTTAACAGCGTATGGATTGGACTCTGAGCCAACGTAGATTTTGCCAACTAATGTGCTGTCGACGCCAGAATGGATTAGCGCTAGCTTTCCAGCTTCAACCGCGGCAGTCACAGCGTCTTCATCGACGAAAGGTACAGAACGCTCAATGTTACCTTCTCTTATTCTGAAACGAGAAACGTAAACGCCGTAGCCTACAATGCCAGGCGTGTCATACTCTTTGCTGGGTTGGACGATTTTGTATTCTTGATGGGGATAATACTCGTCAGCGAAAGTGAAAGCCAAAGAAATTGTTGGAACAACATCGCTTTTACCCACCGAGTAACGTCGTCTAAAGCGTGGAACAACCTCTCTGCCCTCAAGGCTTGAAAAATCAATTTCTTCGCCGTCATTTATTATTTGATCAGTCAGTCTACCTGGAACTCTGATTTGACCGTTATGGAACGAAACTATGCCATGTATATAGCTGCCTAATTTCGTGAACTTGTTTGTTGGTTCCTTGACAAGAGTGCACAGCTCAAGTTTTCCTTTGTCGTAGAAGAGATCGACACTGTCCATTTTTCCAAAGCTCTTTCTGCCACAATTTCCACAGTAGTCACGCACTTCAAAGTATTCTTTGCCGCAAATTTTGCAGCGACTAGCTTTTAGTCTGTCGCCGAGATAAGAAACACGTCTCTCTATAGGTTCGCTACTCATTTTACTTTCTCCCTAGAATGGTAACGTAAGCTTTAGTGCCAAAACCCTCAAACTCAAGAGCACAGCCAAAACGTGGTGGTACTTGATCCACTTTAACTTGACGCGCACCTGCTTCGCCTCTTAACTGCCTAAAAATCTCAAATATTTGGGCACCGCCAGTGGCGCCCAGTGGATTTCCGTCTGCTTTCAAGCCGCCGTTCATGTTAACAAAAAGCTTTTTACCATTTATTTCATAATACCCGCCGCCGTCTTGACAATCGCCACGTATGCTTTTCCAAGCGGTTCCAGGTTCACAGAAGCCTAAATCTTCAAGAGACACCATTTCCATCACTGTAGACTGATCATACACCTCAACTATTGGTATATCTACGGGGGTTAAACCAGCCATTTTCAAGGCATTGCCCATGGCAAGTCTTGTGGCAACAAAATGAGTTAAATCATTTCTTGTAGGAAAGCTCAAATAGTCAGTGGCTGAAGCGGCACCTAAGACGTAAATAGGCTGGGCCGTCATTTTTTTAGCTATAGCTTCGCTTGTTAGAATCAAAGCAGATGCCCCATCGGAAATTGGGGCAAAATCGTAAAGCCCCAGTGGCTTATTTACTGCTTTCCTTGCACCTAAAACTTGTTCAACTGTTATCTTCCTCTGGAACTGGGCATACTCGTTTTTTGTAGCATGCGCGTGATTTTTGACTGCAATCTGCGCTAAAGCAACGTTAAGCTTGTCGAGGCTTTCACCTGTTATTCCATATTTTTTTATGTAAGCTCTGAGCATGAGCTCATGATTTGTTTCCGGCGTTCCGCCAGCGTAGTAACTCCACGGATCTTCAAGAAGCATAAGGTCATCACGGATTTTGTCCCAGCGATCCGTCATCTTCTCTATGCCACCTACCAAAACTGTGCTGTAAATACCTACCTGAATGGCGTGGCAAGCAGCTAATAAGGCGGCGCTGACTGAACGGGTAACTTCCATTGGAACATGCAGTTCCGTAAGCTCGGACAAGAAGCCTTCCTCTAGCCCTAGCTTATTAGTGATTGGCAGAAAACAGTCTGAAAGATAACAGGCTTCCAAGTCTCTACGCTCTATGTCACATTCTTGTGAAGCGGCAAGCCAAGCTTCTTCGATAAGCTGTTCTGGCTCTTTTCCATAGTGCTCTCCAAACTTGGTTCGGCCAACAGCAACTATTGCTGGGCGATTTTGCATGATACTTCCCCCTTTATGATAGCAAATATCCTTTTCTGAAAAAGCTATTAAGTGTTTGCCATATTCAGCTTGAATAAGCCGTTGTCCAAGTGCTGTTTTTCAGAGAAGGCTAACAATGGCAAGAGCGTTATTTGCAACTACAAAGGTGAGAAACATAAGTGACGTGAGATACCCAGTCTCAAGAAAAACTTTTCCTAAATGCGAGCTGATTCCTGCTGCTTTTTCAATCACATATCCTTTATAAAATAAAAAGCCAACAAGCACGGCGGCGGCGAGCTTTATGCCACTGTAAACCAGAATATTTGAGTTTACCATGCTTGCAAATAGGGGATTAAGTTCCGCGGCGCCAAGATAGTGCACACCAAGAAGAGTAGTTAACCAGTCTATTACACCCAGCAAAATCAGAATGGTCCCCAGCACTAATGCTTTCCTGAACGTGGAACGTCCCTCTATTCTTTCACGCACATGCTACCTTAGTTAGGGTCGTTCATGCTAGATACGAGTTTTGAATGTTGATTAGTAAGAACTGATGTACACTTGTACGAGAATACATACGTAAAAATGTAAAAATTGAATGCGCAAACGCTGTGACTTTAACTTTGAATATTAAAAACATGCAGCATTTTTGTTGAACAATAAACCAACATGCTTTTAACTCGTAAACTTTGGTCAGCGAAACACTTTCTGAGAGTAACTCATACTTAATGCTAGTTAACTAAGCTAACTAACGACGAGTTGCTTAGCTGAAAGTAAGCTCTGTCTTCTTTAATCGCCTCTTCAATTTTTGAATAAGCAGCTCAAGTTCTTGACTTAACTCTACAGGATACATTGGCGCATTTGTCAACTTCTTGTATTTTTCAGGAAGTCGTGCCACATTTTCCGCTGCGTTTGCGCGTATCTCCTCAAGAGATGGAAGATCGTAAACTATTTCACCTTTTTCCATAACTTTAACAAGCAAAGGTTCACCTTGAACGTGTTCATCAGCTAACGCAATGATGTCTCTTGAGAAGTTTCCGTTTTCATCTTTAAACCGGTAGACCTGCTTACGCCCAGGCAGTGTAGTTTTGCCTTCGCTAAGCTTCATTATAGGCGCAAATGTGCCTTTTCGAGTCATTGTTTCGCATAACTTGTAGATTACATCAACGTAAGGTCTATCTGCTGAAGTACCCAGTTTTGTGCCAACACCGAAGGCATCAATTTTTGCGCCTTTCAGGATCAATTCTTCTATCTTGAATTCGTCCAAGTCTCCGCTCGCGAAAATCTTAACATACCGTAAGCCATTCTCGTCTAGTAACTCTCGAACTTTTTTACTTATTTCCACGAGATCACCGCTGTCCAGCCGCACACCGCCGAGTTTAAAGCCTTTCGCTTCAAGTTCTTTTGCAACGGTAACAGCTTTTTCTGCTCCTGCAATTTCATCGTATGTATCAATTAGAAGCGTGGATCTATCAGGGAATGTTTGGACAAACGCTCGGAAGGCATCTATCTCTTTTTCGTAGGACATAATGAAGCTATGCGCCATTGTGCCGAACACTGGAATGCCATATGCTAAGCCAGCCAGCACATTTGAGGTGCCTTGACAGCCGGCAATGTAGCTGCATCGTGCCACTTTCATTCCTGCGTCTATGCCGTGCTCACGTCTTAAGCCGAATTCTACTACTGCTTTGCCCTTAGCTGCCTGCACAACTCTGGATGCCTTCGTCGCAATTGTCGTTTGCAAGTTGACAGTATTAAGCAAAAACGTCTCAACTAATTGCGCCTCGATGATTGGCGCGGTCACGCGGATCAGCGGTTCACATGGGAACATCACAGTACCCTCAGGAACAGCCCATACATCACCCGTAAACCGAAAATCTCGCAGGTAATCGAGAAACTGCTGGTTAAAACCCTGCTTTTTGAGATACGCAAGATGTTCTTCAGTGAACTTTACTGTTTTTAAATAGAGCAGAGCTTGTTCTAGCCCTGCAAAAAGGAAATATGAACGGTTTTCAGGTAGCCTTCTTATGAACAAATCGAAGGTTGCGGGTTCAAACTTTTTGTTGTCAAAGTAGCTGGCACACATTGTTAACTCGTAGAAGTCGGTGAATAAGCTCATGTTTTGTTCATTCTGATAATTCAGAAAAGAGTTCATGCGTTATTACTGAAAGAAAAAGAAATTTAATCCTTTCTGAAGGAGTAGAGCAAGATCACAGGTTACAGTTCTAAGCAAAGGCCCAGCCTTTACCATCCATTGGTTAGAAAGCGTGAACCTGCTTGTGTAAACTGCTCAATCTGAATTTTGGCTTTGAAACTTTTATATACACCGATGTCAATGCTATGTTTGAGCGTCATGGCTGAAGTTTGTCCAACATGCGGCCTTCCAAAGGATCTCTGCGTTTGTGGCGAAATTGAAAAAGAGCAGCAACGAATCCGCATTAGACTGGAAACAAGAAAATTTGGCAGACCAACAACTATCGTTGACGGCATAGAAGATCGAAACTCAAACCTTGCGCAGACAGCTCAGAAACTAAAAAGTTTTTGTGCTTGTGGTGGAACATCAAAAAACGGTCAGATAATGCTGCAAGGCGATCACCGCGAAAAAGTTCGAGAATTTCTCATCAAGCAAGGATATCCAGAAGACAATATAGAACTACAATAACCACGCCGTACAAGGTGCAAAGTTTAGGATGAAACTGCTGCAAAATGTTCGTGAAGTATTTAAAACGCTAAAGCATAGAAAACCATCGCAGATTTTTTGCCCAAAATGCTGTAGCCCAAAAATGCGTTTATACAGTAGTTTGGATTTTTGGCTGACACCTAAGAAATACGTATGTGAAAAATGCGGTTATGTAGGACCTATATTTATGGAACTAGAAAAAGAAGGCATCTGATTCAGCGCTTAGTCGGGTAACTCTAAACCTAACTGTTTCTTCAAAGTCTTGTAGCGGTTTCTCACGGTAACCTCGGTTACGCCAGCAGCTTCTGCGATGTCCTTCTGTGTTTTTTTCTCATTGTTCTGCAAGCAGGCTATATACAGCGCGGCAGCAGCAAGTCCCATCGGATCTTTGCCGGCTGCAGCACGCTTTCTTCTTGCTTCCCGAAGAATTTGTATGGCTAAACCTTGAGTTTTACCTGATATTCCAGTTCGCTCAGCAATCTTTGAAACATAAGTTAACGGGTCAGCAATTGGCATATGCACTTCGAGCTCGCGCAACAAGAGCCTATAACAGCGTGCGACATCTTTTTTGTCCACAAGACTTGCTTCAGCAATTTCCCGGAGCGTTCTCGGGGTTCCACTGCCGCGGCAAGCCGCATATAGAGCTGCGGCGGCAATCGCGGCAATCGATCTGCCGCGAACAAGTCCTTTATCCAAGGCTTTACGGTAAATTACAGCGGCTTTTTCCTTAATTGGCGGTGGAATGTAAACTTTGTCGGAAAGGCGATCCAACTCTGCCATGGCTTGAGCAAGATTTCTATCTATGGAAGAGTGGACGCGAGATCGAATTTGCCATTTCCTCAAACGCCACATTTGAAGCCTTGTGGACAAAGGAAGCTTCCTGCCGAATGCGTCGCGATCAAGCTGGCTTATGGCGGTAGATAAGCCTTTATCATGGACGGAGTATGATGTTGGGACTCCAACGCGGCTTCTTGAGGCTTTCTCTTCTTGAATGAAAGCGCGCCATTCTGGTCCTTTGTCCATCATCTGCTCGTATAAGACGAGCCCGCAATCTCCGCATACGGTTTCTCCTGTATCGTAATCGTGAACAAGATTGTCGCTTCCGCATTCTGGGCACTTGTCAACCAAGCGCTGTTGCGTTCTGGCTTCTTTTTTGCTCAATGTTCTATTCTCCGTTTGTTATATTTGCGTAGAACCGTCACCATATCCCTTTTGAGCTGAGAAAACAGCACATTCGGTTCGCGCAGTCTAAGCAGATGAACAGTTTTAATATATAAGCTTTACGGTTTAAATAAAGAGATTCAACGCATAACCTCTGAATACTTATCCCAACTAATAATTCTCTTTTAACACTAATAGAAAAAATTGATAAATGAGAAAAAGCCTCAGAAAAGCAGTTAATTTAAAAACTAGCTTTACCATTCAGATAGGCGAAGCCCGGTGGTGTAGTGGCCAAGCATAGCGGGCTTTGGACCCGCCGACGAGAGTTCGAATCTCTCCCGGGCTACCTATTTCTAAGCGTGAGTTTGTACTTTTTTGGCTGTTTTTTTCGTTGAGTTCTTTTAGGATTTGCTGTTTTAGAGCTGCTGTTAGTTGGGTCAGTTGGTTTTGTTCTGCTTGTGCTCTGTCGATTACTGTTCTGTGGGGTTCTGTTAAGGCTTGTTTGGTTAGGATTTCTTCTGGGTTTAGTCCCCATGCGCGGATTATTTCTTTGAGGGCGTCGATTTTGCTTAGGCGGGTTTTTGGTTTTATGCTTAAGCCTGAGGCAACGTAGACGCCTCTTAGGAATTCTATGCCTTTCATTTGGATGTCGTGGTATGTGCTGATCGTGTGGCCCATCATGTATTCTATGTAGTCGCGGTCTACGCCTAGAGCTGCCATTTGCGTGCGGAAGAATTTGCGGATGCTGTGGGCTCTTAATTCGTATCGTCGTCCGAGGTTTTTTCTTGAGAGCAAGCCGGTTTTTATGTATAGTTCATGAATGATTCGGTGTATTCTGCTGGGCGTCAGTGGTTTTGGTTGTCTGCTTTGTTCATCTCTTATTAGGGGTGATTCTTCGTGGATGTTTTCTGGAGGGATTTTTCCACAAAAGCTTCCTTGTCTGCGAATTTCTAGGTACGCCTTGAGGTATTGGGCTGCTTCTGATCCTACAAATGTGTCGTAGTCATGGTATTTGCCTTTTGTTATCTCGGCCTCAACGTGGATGTGTATAGGCGTGACCATTCTTTCTAGGTCTCGTTTGACATGGCGATATTTGAGCTGGACGAGTGTGCCTATGCGGAATCCTCCTAAGGCTAGCATTGAAACTATGACTTTTTCTCGTATGTTTGCTATGTCTATGATTTGTTGGAGTTCTTCTGGTGTTGGTGCTCTGTCGCTGTAGACATTTCTTTTCGGCAGGCTGTAGGGTAGCTCAAGTTTTAGTCCGTTGCAGCGGAATAGTGCTTTAACGCCTTTAACGTGGTTTGACACTGATCCAGGGGCTAGGCCTTCTGCTTGGAGGCATCCCACGAAGTCGTCGAGGAGTCTGCTGCATTTGGCTAATGCTTTTGGGTCTGGATAGCCTTCTTGGTCTTGGCAGCTTCTTATCAGCTGGTCTGGTTGGCTGTTTAGCCATCTGCAGAATCTGTATACGCCGTAAATGTACTGGTAAAGCGTTCCTGTGCTAGCGGTCCTATGTCTTAGCAAGTGTTTGGCAAGTTCTAATGTGGAAACGTTTTCAAAGGTGAAGGGCACAAGCCTAGGCATTTTCCATGACAGGCTGTTGATGATGTATTCTTGGAGTTTTTGGTCCGCAGCATTTCTAGCTTCGGGCACTGCAAACGTTAGTGGTTGTTTTAGTTTGTAGCCAAGGGGGCTGTGGGTTACGGTTACTGACTGCATTGTTTCGCTCTCCGTCCTTTTTTTACTGTGGCTGAGTTTTTCGCTTCGGGCTCTGAAGCGCATACTCAGCATTATTAACTATGTGTTTTCTGCAATTTATACTCCTGCTTGGAAAGTTCAGTGATGGCAACATGCGAATTTCGAGGATGCAGCTTTTCAGAATCAGCAACCCGCTGGCTGTTCCGCTTGAGCTGTGCGAGTTTTCAATTGTTCTGTCATGTTGAATGCATATGAGTTCACCCGTTTCTTGGGTTAGCCACCCTAAGGTTTCGCGTTCAGCAGCGTCTGTGATTGGCTTAGGTGTGTTTCGGAAGAGAACATGATCCCTATAGCGGATGTAGACAACTGAACCATGTGGGATGACTTGATCCATTAAGGTTCACCAAAGTTGCTGTTCATGCTCATTGATAATTCACCATGTTTAGGCGAAGAATAATTCATCTGAGATGCTTCCAGAGACTTTGAAGAAGCCTTCAGCCTTGCAGAACGCCAGGATTTTTATGAGCTCTGGATCTTCGGGTTCCTTGAACTTTTTAATGAAACCAAATTTGCCTACACGTACTTTGATTTCCACGCCTTCTATCGTCTTTTTGAGCTGGTAAGACCCGATTTTTGCCCAATATTCTAAGTGTTGGGTGTATCTCTCCATGCTTTCCCAATCTTCAACCAGATTAACCAAACACTTTCACCTTTGAACCATGTTGCTTCAAAAGTTTAAGTGGTTTCTGCCATTGGCAAAGTATAGTATGCCTTATGGACGCTTGTAAAGTATAGTACACTTTGAATGCATTTGCAAAGTATAGTATCCAAAAAGGGACATATACATGGAACATGCTCTTATGTAACTTCATTGTCTTGAGAGTATGATGTGTATTGTATTAAGGCTGCTATTAGTGCGAGTATGTTTTCTCTGGATGCTTTTTGGATGATTTCGTCGAGGTTTGTTTTGTTTACTAAAATAGCAAGGTAGGCTCTAGGTGTCAGCTGGTAGAGGTTTGTTTGGTAGTGCGGGTGAGTTTTTATTTTTCTTGTGCCAGCTTTTTCAATGTAGCCTGATTCTTCCAAAGCTTTTATTCTGCGAAGAACGTTTGTATATTTTGTGTGCCTTAAACCTTTTTGGGCTTTAACTTCTTTGTGTAAGTCGTAGGCTGTTAGCGGGCCTTTAAGGGCAAGAACGTGGAATACAGCCAGGTTAAGTTTAGCTTCACGCCCTTTGAAAGCTGAAAGCTTTGCGCCACATTTCTTGCCCTTTGCCACACGCCAAACACCATAGCCCGCTTAGGATAATTTTGTGCTAAAACTGCTTTTTACATTAATACACACTTTTTTGTACTGCTAAACCCCCGGTAAAAAATTTCTGCATGCCGAAACGCCTATAGCGGAAAATTTTTCGGCTAGCGCATATTTAAATCGGATTTGCACTTTTGTGTTAAAATTCAAGATTCACGAGGCTTTCTGAGCTTTGTTTTTGCTGGGGGTATTCGGCGGGCAGAAACGTTTTCACGGGGGTCAAAGTTATTACAAGGTGGCTGCCTTTAACGCTTAAGTCAATATCCAAGTCTTGCTTCAGAAAAGACTTAATCATGTCATTGAACTTGCGGGGAATGTCTAACGATAAACGCTCATATTCGTAAACATATTTACTTCCCAGATAGCGCTTTCTAGAAAGCCTACGCTGAATCCTAACCATGCATATACAGCCTCCATGCAAAAATTTTGCTTCTTCTTCAAAGTTATAAAAGCTAGATGCAGATTCGAATATTCTGCACCGTGGAGAGAGGCAAGTTAAAGTAAACATTGGAAACATAAATACAAAATTTATTAGAATTGATTGCCCTTTAATCATTATTGTGTAGAATAAGCCTAGTCGAAAGTGGCTAGATGATGAAAACGCTAAAAATATCGAAGAAACTCACAAAAGGCTTACAGCAACCCTAGGAACCATTATGGCACAAACAGGCAAGATGAAAACATATGAAGACACTATAGATGCTATTTTGAACCAATCGGTTATATTGCCTCAAGAACTGCTTGCTGAAATTGAGAAGTTTATTGCTGAGAACAAGCGTTTGGGCTTTACTACGAGAGAAGAGTTCATACGTGACGCAGCTAGGTGGAGGCTCAAGTTTCTGAATGAAAATTCTGAATATGTAGAAATTCCAAGAGGCAAATACGAAAGGCTCGAGTCAGCTGTTAAAGAGATGAACACACGATATCATAGTGCTTTAGACTTTATCCATTCACAGATCGATGAAGCATTAGAAAAATACGATGAATGGCTGGAGGAGAAAGAGGCGCATGAAAAGGGGCATTCACGAAGAAGATAACGTTGAACTTGGTGGTAAAGGTATTGATTTTGAGGATAAGTTTGGGAAAACTGTTAATGAGTTACACGAAAGTTTCTATGGCGTCGAGTTTAATAAGCGCTATAGTCAATAATTTAATGAGGATGATATAGGGAGATTAAAATGTCCGGAAATGCATCAACGCAACAGAATAATAATTCACGAAAGGAAAATTCTTTTGAGCCTCTAAAAGCTGTGAAAGACGAAGAATATCAAATCGAAGGCGAGGATTGGGGAGGTCTTAAACCTCAAATTGCAAAGAAGAAACTCAAAATTGGTGACAAGATAGGCGAATATGGTATATACATGGGTGAGCGAGGCATCTATGACGTACGTAATCGGCTCAATGACCTTACTGGAAGAGAGTGGGCTATTTTTACCAAAAGTTGGTTCATTCATAATCCGCCCCCAAGGGATGATAAAGAGATCCTTCATCCGGCGAAATTTCCAGAATCAATGATAGCTGACTTTATAGAATTCTTTACAAAGAAAGGAGAACTTGTCTTAGATCCCATGGCAGGCACGGGCAGTACCCTTGTTGCTTGCGACAAAACCCGGAGGAAAGGCGTGGGAATCGAACTCGTTAAAAAATGGGCGGATATAGCCTCTCAAAGAACGAAACAAGTGGTCATTTGTGGGGACGCTCGACATCTCAAGCAACTTTTGGCTCAGGTAGGGATCTACCAAGTAGATTTTTGCATTACGTCACCACCCTATTGGAACATGCTTAGAAAGAGCCGTGGCCATATTCTATCTCTACAAAAGCAACGAAAGGAGAAGGGGTTAGAAGAATATTACAGTGACGACCCAAATGACTTGGGGAACATCGAAGATTATGATACTTATCTTAACGCACTTTGCGATATTTTTTCAAAAGTGCACGACTTACTTCGTCCTGGGCGCTATTTGGTGGTGATTTGTCAAAACATACTTACACCAGAAGGAGAAATGATTCCCTTTGCTTGGGATTTAGCAAAGAAACTAAGCAAAACGTATATTCTGAAACAGGAAAAGCTCTGGTTGCAAGATAATAAGTTGTTGGGAATTTGGGGTTACCCGTCTCGTTACGTCTCAAATGTTCATCATCATTATTGCTTAATATTTGAGAAAAACCACAGGCTAAACGAGAAGGTCGATTCTGGTCCATAGTCGGCTTGGAGCAACCCTGCTCCAATTTACGATTTGGGTAAGGAATCCATAACATAAAGGTCACCAGGAAGAACATACATCGCTGATTCCAACAGCGCATATGGTGGATAGAAATAACAAGCAGCGCCTATTGGTTTTATACCACGCATCGCTGCCAGAAGTAAACCTGCTTTAATGTGACCCTTCTTATCTATAAGAGGCACAAAAGCTGGCCAAGGAACATTTATTCCTTTTTCAATTGCTTTTTGTCTTCTCTTGTCCAATGATTCAAGCTTTTTCTTTGAGTCAGCATTCACCCTTCCGGGTTGATTTACATCCATATTTTTTCCATATGGGATAAAATACGATTGGTAGGAAGGAAAAATACTGGCGAACTCTTGAAATGGAATATGTCCAATCCAGTATACTTTGTAGTCTTTAGGCACCTTCAAATTAATGAAACTATCCGATTTTAATATCCATTCAAATTGAGAATCATTAAGATTTATGCTCGGATTAGTTAGCTTGGGAAAGAAATCTACGAAGGAATTTTTGACTGTTACAATTATCTGGTCATACTCATTCAGAATTGCCGGATGCTCAAAACGTATACATGATAATGAAGAGAATTCATTATGGGAAAGTGTAATTTTTCCTTCTTGAACCTCCAGAGTTTCTGTCTGGCGGTCCCCAGCCCATTCCCCAAATATTGTAACTTTTGCTTTTCTGCTCTCTCCGAATAGTCTCCTCTGTTTGCACTTCCAGCATATCCTGACCTTAAATCCTTTGCCAGCAACTTCTCTTTTGAGGATAAGTCCTGGTGTGTGGAAGAAATCGTGGGCATGTCCGTATGGAGCAGAGCACCAGAATCCATTATCTTTAATTACTGGTTTTCTTTTCATGAGATCTTCGTGTGTCTCAGCAATGCCGAATATATACGAATCCTTCATTTTATCAATTGTTAGTTGACTTAATGCAACCATCATTGGAAAAAAATGACGCCATTCAGGGCCTTGGTAATCCTTGTTTGCAATCAGCAACTTAGGTGAGAATCTTTCACGTTGCCAGCTTTCATCGTATTCGCTGTATATTACTACCGTCTTGACATCATAGGTTTTGCCATTTATTGTAAAGTCAAAGACATCACTTTCTCGGTAGTTTGTCCAGTCAGCGGAGCATGTATAGCCTTTATCCGTCAGAACACGTTCTAAAATTGTCTGATTTAAGACACCTATCAAAATATGAAGAAGCCTTGCGTTTACTGCCTTTTGAGTTTTGGGACCATATCTTAGTCTGTCAAATGTCCATGGCAAACTTATCGTTGCATAGTCAATAGCCTCTTTAATGTCGGAATCTTGAACCTTACAAGACCATATGTCGTCTTCAATTGATATCTTTCTCATGGAAATATTCATCCACTTTCCCTCTGCGCACAATGACTTGGACAAATTCGACGAACATCGCAGATACTGCAAGATTTTGGGTCATGTCGCAAAAGAACTTCTCCTTTTCTAAGAGCCTTAAAACCTTGGGTGGCTTTTTCGACCAATTCCTGAATCACTTCATCTGAAACATCTACTTCAATAGCATGTTCATTTGAGTTATTAGCTATCTTAGTGAGGTCGTAAATTAAGCCCTTTTTAACTCCATACCCCTTTGATTTCAACCCCATAGCATAAATTCGTATCTGATTCTCATATCGATATCTAAATCGTTCAGAAACAGAGTATTTCCAATCAATTATTTCCGTACCATCATTGTTAATTCTCAGTGCATCAACTATACCTGTCACAACAATATCTCCAATCAAGAGTTTAAACGGAATCTCACTATGCTGAATATCTTTTAGGTAGCCAGATTCAACTAGCGCTTGGATTTTTTGTCGAATCTTGTTTTTGGCTTTTTCTTCCAAATAGCGTTCTGCCAATGGCAGGTAAACTTCTTCCTCAACTAACTTCTCAAGTTCCGTCACATTAGTATCTATGAGAAGACGCTCAATTATTTTATGTACAACATTTCCTGCTCCAAATTTTTGAGGAACCGGGACATCAACCCCTTTTATCCTACGTAGGTAAAAATGAAAGGGGCATTCAATCAAAATAAGTACATCTGATACGCCAATGTTCAGATAGACTGGTCTATGACATGGTTCAATTGTTGATAGATTTTCGCTACCAGTAAGTGAACTAGTTTCAATCATATATGGAGATTTTGACAGATAAATTGAGTAAGTAAATGGACTTGGTTCTCTTTCACCTTCAATGCTCCCGGAATAGAAATAGATGCGGTCCCGTGCGCGGGTTACCGCTACATACCATAATCTTTTTTCGTCTTCAATTGTTGTGCCATAGCGATTGGCAATCGCGTCCGGGAACGATGTTCCATGACTTGAATTTCGGACTGGAAAGCGGTATTTCCACAGAAAAGGCACAAAAACTATTGGCCATTCTAGTCCCTTAGCAGCGTGAACTGTAGATATTGTAACTCTTTCGCCAGAGTCGGATATGTCCATGCCTGTTTCGGCCCAACGTTCTATTTCATGTTGAAGTTGCCATCTTAGATTTTTCAGGAAAACATCGATTGGTGGATCTCTAGGATTTCCCGTCGTCATCAGAAATCTTCGGCGGTATATCTCCTCGATGGCTTTCATTATTTGTGTGATTGCAGAAAAGCCATCTTGCAACTCTATATTATCTTGTGTAAGTACGAAATTCACTTTCTTGCAAAAATCAAAAAATTGATTTCTGAAATTGTAGGCCTCATTTTTGTAATAAGTAGTTCCTGATTTCTTGCGAGTAGGGATACTCAATTCTCTGTACCATTCTGTTATTGCCTTATGGATTTCCTCAATGCTCGTATTCCTGCAATAGCTCCGTATGGTTTCAAGACAAGAAGTTATCGTTTGGACCAGATCTTCTTCCTCTTGACGATTTGCAGGTTCCCGATCACTAGCCAAAATTTCCATCAGTTTAAAAATTGAACCCATAAACTCTTGGATGAAATCGATTCCAGCATTCTTGTTAGGAGAATAGTATGGAATATTTTCAGCATCAAGTAGATTCATTATTTCATCTGCGTGATTAACCACTGATCTCATGAGAATTGCCATGTTTGAATAAGGGATGCCTCTTTCGTGAAGCTCCTTAATTCTGGCAACTATCATGTGACCATGATGAAATCTACCATTTTCATGAATAACTGAAACACCATTGTCACTACGTTCAGGATTAGGAACCATAGGTTCAATTTTTACATTTGAGTTTGTGTAGGAACTAAAGTCCATGTCATTTGCAACGATGTTTGCAAACTCTACAATGCCTCTTCTTGATCTGTGATTCATGTCCATTGTAAAAGTTTCAGTATCGTCAAGATCGGATGAAAAGTTTAATATTCTTCGGATGTCTCCTCCACGCCATTGATAAATAGCCTGCCTAGGATCTCCAACTGCGAACAATGTAGATTCTGGATGAAGACTTAGAAGCGCTTGAAAGAGTTTTACTTGTGCTAGATTAACGTCTTGGTATTCATCGACAAAAAGATGATATTTTTTAATTTTGTTGGAGGACCGAATGTGCTCCGTAGTCCTCCTAATCAATGAACCGAAATCTAAAAGGCGTTGTCGTCTAATGAAATCCAAATAACGCTTGATGCACACACGTACTTTTTCAGGTATTATTTTGTCATTAATATCCAGGTTTTCGTTATAGAAAAGTTCAAGATCTTTAACGAATTTTTCAATTTTTTGAAACTTACTTGGCTCTTCATAATTACTTTCAAGACCCAACACATTATAGATTCGTATAAGCAACTGATATTGTTCAAGCTCATCAATAACCTTAGTATTAGCTAGCGTCCCTTCCCTTTTCAAATACTCGTTACACCAACCGTGTATGGTTCCAATGAAAATAGGGTTTAATATATCTTGGCGATTACCAATCAACTTTGTTAAGCGCACAGCGAGCTCATCAGCAGCATTATTAGTAAACGTGAACACGATTACCTCATCTTTCTGTGGATCAATTTTACCTCTCTTAATGTTTTCAACGAGAACATCAATTAGTAGCCTAGTTTTACCTGATCCTGCAGCTGCAACTACAAGTTTATTCCGCCTAGGAGAGTTTAAAATGAGATTTAGCAAATCTTTACCTTGCAATGCAGCCGCCTTCTACACATATTAACCCGGAGAAGGCATTAATTTTTTGCGGATTTATAATACGTAAAACTCGGAGCCTTTATAGTCTCATATACACTACAAAAAAGTACAACAAATGTTCCGACACTACCACGTAGGACGAAAAGAACTAGAAACAGACAAACACATAATATTCCAATACGAAAGAGAAGAAATACACAATTAAAATATACGCCAAAAAATGTTTGATATATTCCGAACCTGAGCACTTATAGATCTGCACATGATACGGTATAGAAAAGAATGAAGAAGTCATCATTTATTTAATAAATGGCTAGAAGTCACCGAGAATTTGCTTATAAAATTTACACATTTTTTATATATAAAAACTTGACATTTACATTACGGAATAAAAGGGGAAAATCTTGTGGATAGCTCAATAGTCATGCTCCTAATGATCGATGCTGCTGGCGGCTCAGTTGAAGGAAGAACAACTTTGCAAAAATGGTTTTATTTTGCTTCAGTTAAGACAAAACTAGATTTTGGCTTTATCCCGCATTTCTATGGTCCATATAGCGAAGTTGTCACCCGTACTCTAAACGATCTGATAGCATCTGATTTTCTATATGAAGCAGGCAGAGTGACTCGTCATGACCGAATAATATACACATACACGCTGACGGAAGATGGCAAAAAGATTTCAGCAGATCTCAGAGAAAGGCACAACGAGTTATACCAAACCCTAAAAGAAATTGTGGACACATGCACAAATGTGGTAGGAAACAACATAAATATTCTGTCATGGGCTGCAAAAGTCTATTATCTGCTACAAAGTAAAGGCAAACAAATCACGTATGGAGAAATAAAAAATATTGGGAAAAACCTTGGTTGGAAGCTTTCAGAAGACGAAATAGATTCTGCAGTTAAACTATTGTCGGCGTTGAAACTTGCCAAAAAAGAAGACTAATGAAAATAAAATTGATAAAAAAACAATTTCAATCCGTGACCCTCTTTACGGCTTCATAGAGCTCACTCGCAAAGAAAAAGAACTATTAAATTGCAGAGTGCTACAAAGACTAACACGCATTAAACAATTGGGCCACACATACATCGTATACCCAAGCGCAGTCTACACAAGATTTGAGCACTCTCTAGGCACTATGCATGTCGCCGGCAGAATTTCTGAACAACTTCAACTTTCTGAAGATGACACAAGATTAGTTCGATTAGGCGGTCTGCTTCATGACATTGGACACGGGCCGTTTTCTCATGTTTTCGAGCAAGTCTTAGACGAAATAACCGGCGAAACATTTTCACATACGAAAGTTACGAGCTTAATTCTGGAAAACGACAAAGAGTTAAGAAAGACTCTGAAGGGAATAAGAGAGGAATTATCTGAAATCTTTACTTTCACGAAAGGAGACGTAAAATGTGAAATCTTATCTGGTCCGCTGGACGCTGACAGGTTAGACTATCTAAGACGAGACTCTTACCACACTGGCGTAGCCTATGGAATATTTGACTTTGAAAGAGTTGTCCGAAATCTATGCATCATCAGAGACGAAGAGAGAGACTACATAGGAATACATGAAAAAGGAAAAGACGCAGTTGAAAGTTACCGAATGGCACGTTACCTCATGCATAAACAAGTATATCAGCATCACACCCGACTTATTGCCGAAAATATGTTTCTCCGTGCAGTTAGATTTGCACTAGATGAAAATGTCCTTGATGAGGATTCGTTGAACCCGAACACGGATATTGACAGATTCCTCGAGTATTTCCTTTCATTAGATGATAATTCCATTCAATATCTCATTGTGAACAAATCAAAAGGAAAAG
>Ga0315298_1003796_pt1 | contig 23453 bp, 21 predicted proteins | sample WHS_1_MG_FD_203077 | JGI IMG/M metagenome (GOLD analysis project Ga0315298, IMG submission 203077) | Extremophilic microbial mat communities from Washburn Hot Springs, YNP, Wyoming, USA - WHS_1_MG | ecosystem: Environmental > Aquatic > Thermal springs > Hot (42-90C) | place: USA: Wyoming...
GGCTTTCACGATAATCCCATCGATAACAGGAAATGGTGAGGCTTTTATTGGTGAGGATACAGGCACAGTGTGGCGCTGGAAGCCATATCCTACTATTTTAAATCGTATCCATCCTTCGGGTACCTTAATCCAGGTCAAGTCGCCTTATTCACCAGGCGAACCGGCTGTTTATCGTATTGATGGAAATCAAAAACGTTGGGTTCCTGATCCTTATGTTTTCTCTTCCCAGTTTTCTTGGAATAAGATTATTGCGGTTTCTACTTTTGAAAGAGATAGCTACCCCGAAGGCCCCAAATATCCTTTCCGTGATGGTGAACTGGTTAGGGAACAATCGCATTTACCAGTCTATGTTTTTGAAAACGGAAAGAAGCACTGGATTACTAGTCCAGAGGTCTTTAATGCTTATCGGTATAAGTGGGAAAATATCATTGTGGTCCCTCCTGGTCAGCTTTCTCAATTTCCTTCTGGACCAAATCTTTCCAGTTATTCCCCAGCCACTTATCCTTCAGGAAGTCTGTTAAAGGCAGATAATCACCCGGCTATCTACCGCATAGAAAGTGGGAAAAAACGTCTTATTCCTGATCCTTATGTTTTCTCTTCCCAGTTTTCTTGGAATAAATACATTACTGTACCCGCTTCAGTACTTACTTATTACCCAGAAGGAGAAAAGTGGCCTTTCCATGATGGCGAATTAGTCAAAGAACAAGGTAGGCCCGAAGTTTATGTTTTCGAAAATGGAAAGAAACGTTGGATTACTGATCCTACAACGTTTAATGCTTATGGTTATTCCTGGAGCAATGTTATTATTGTTCCCAACAACCAACTTAACCAATTTCCCACCGGAGACCCTTTGAGTATTTAGGAAAAATAAAGTTTTAAATTAATAATTAATTGATAGGAGGAATAAAAATATGCTTAGCTTTATTTCGCTTCTTCTTGGTTATCTTTTAGGTTCGATAAATCCTGCTTATCTTTTAGGTAAATACTTAAAGGGAATCGATATTAGAAAATATGGCGATGAAAATGCTGGTGCGACTAATGCCGCGAGGGTTTTAGGAAAAGGACCAGCTATTTTGGTAGCAATCTTCGATTTAAGTAAGGGTCTTTTAGCTATGGGCTTAGCTTATCTTTTGGGCATTTCTTTAATTTTTGTTTATTTATCGGGGTTGTTAGCCATTATTGGCCATATCTTTCCTTTTTATTTAAATTTTAGAGGAGGGCAAGGGGCAGCAACTGCTACAGGTCTTTTATTCTATTATCTTTTCTTGCTTTTTAGTCGGGGGCAATTGCCTCTTATTCTTTTAGCTTTACTGGCTCTTTATATTTCTATTATGGCTTATATTTTACGTAAACAAGAGTTGATTGGAATCTTTGTTATGCCCTTTTTGTTATTCTGGATAATTTATTATGGTTATCACAATATCAATCTGCCACTTATTTTTATTAGTATTGTCATTTTGTTTCTGTTTGTCTTAAATATCCTCAATTTAATTAAAAAGAGGGCATTGATTTTAAAGCCTCAAACCAAAAAGGCAATTTGGCATTGGCGAGTTGTTTTACGCCCCTTGGCTATGATTTTTCCGACTCTTTATATCTTTTTAGATAAAAAAATTACCCTTATAATCATTGGGGCCGTAGCTTTACCATTTTTAATTCTAGATATTTCCCGACTTTCCCTTCATCAGTTTAATCAACTTCTTTACCGGAGCGCTGTAGAAATTTTTCGTCGTCAAGAAAAGAAAAAATTTTCTTCGATTGCTATATTCTTTGTGGCTTGCTTTTTAACTGTGGCCATTTTTCCTAAAACATTAGCGATTACGGCAATTAGTTTTTTGGTTTTAGGAGATATTGCTTCTAAATTTTTTGGCTTACAATTTGGCCGTGTTAAACTTTTCGAAAGAACATTAGAAGGAAGTCTTGCCTATTTTTTAACGTGTCTTTTGGTGGGCTTTTTCTTTTCCTTGTTTTTAAATCTTAATTTATGGACTATCCTTTTGGGCTCTTTGGCTGCGGCAACTGCTGAAGTTTTGCCTTTTGGTATCGATGATAATTTTACAGTACCTTTGCTTTCAGGTATAGTAATGTGGTTAATAAATACTAAAATATTTTAAAATTTTATTAAGAAATAAATTGATTTAATTTTTTCATAATCTCTTCTTTGGCAACCAGCCCGATAATCTTTTCGATGATTTGGCCGTCTTTAAAAATAAAAAGGGCAGGTATAGCATCTATTTGATACTGAGCAGCCAAAAGAGGGTTTTTGTCTACGTCTACTTTGGCTATTTTAATTTTCCCTTGCAATTCTTTATCTAATTCTTCAATTATGGGCGCCAACATCTGACATGGCCCACACCAGGAGGCCCAAAAATCAACCAAAACCGGTTTTGAACTTTTTAAGACTTCTTCTTCGAAAGTTTGCTCGTTTAAGTTTAACATTTTACCTCCCAATTATTAAAATAATTTTAATAAGGTATAATAATTATATAAGAAAGTAAATACCAGAAGCAAGAATTTTATTTTTCAATTATTTTTAATGGTTTAAGTTTAAAATGAAAGGAGTAATCTTTGATTTTGATGGGGTAATAGGGGATACAGAAAGACTTCAATACTTAAAATGGAATATTCTTTTAAAGCCTTTTGGAATAGAGATTTTCCCACGCGAATATATTGAAAAATATTGTGGAAAGTCTTCGGCTACGGAAATACCTTGGCTTTTAAAACGACGTTATCCTAAAATACTTATTTCTGAAGAAGAAATGGCTAAAAGGGCCAGTCAAATTTTAAAAGAGTTATTTAAAAAGAAAGCAAGGTTGATACCGGGGGCTTTAAGGGCTTTAAATTGGTTTAAGAAAAAAGGCTTCAAAATGGCAGTATGTTCAGGCAAGGATCCAAAAGAATTGGAGATGAAAATTGATAGTCTACAATTAGCAAGTTGGTTTCCGCCAGAAAACCGAGTTAGTGAGGCAGAAGCGGCCGGCAAGCCAAAACCTGATCCAACGATGTATTTATTGGCTTGTCGGAAAGTTGGGCTTTTACCAAATGAATGTTTGGCTTTCGAAGATACAGAAATTGGTGTAGAAGCAGCAGTAAAGGCTGGTCTTTATGTTATCGCTTTGCCTAATGAGTGGATGAAAGATCAAAACTTTTCAAAAGCAGATCGAATAATCTATGGTGGTTGGTTAAATTTTCTTAAAAATCCTGAGGCAAACATAAAAAGGAACCAAAAGATTTTTCATTGATTTATCTGTGTAAATCTTATTTAATTTATTTAAAAGGAGAGAAAAAAACTCTTGACAAAAATTTTTGCTTCGATATAATATAGAGTTATTTTGTTCGTTAAGAATTATTTCGAGAATTCTGGAAAGGAATTGGCGGGCCGAGTCTGCCAGGAGATTTCCGCCCTTTCTCCTGACAGACTCGACTTAGCTAATTTAAAAAGATTTGTATAACATTAAAATTATCCTTTATAAATAAAAAAAGGTCTTGACAAAAAATTTTTATGGGAGTATAATTGAAAGTTAAATAAATAATTCCAATCTACGAATGTTATACAAATGACACGAATAGTATTATATAAATAGCTTTTGTGAATAAACGCATACGAATTAGTATCATTTGTATAAGATTCGCATGACATTCGCATTTATTATATAAGATAAGGGCGGCTGCCCAAAAGAGGAGAAAACTATGAAAATTTTAAAGCCAATTTTCCCACAACTAAATACTTCGATCTTTAACCAGAGGACTTATGAACGTTTTCGAATTTATGAAGCCAGATTTGCTCGTTCTTTAGGAAAGATAAGAATTGCTTTAGTTATTGCTATTTTGGTAATTTTTAGTCTCCAGTTCGCTTCGGGGATTTTATCGAGTAACATCCAAGCTTCTTCGGGCCGCGATTATGATGATAACGCAGTAATTTATGGAGGAGCATTAAGTATTGGCGAATTGGCTTCTCGCATTTCTTCTGGTACTGACGGTCGTCATAATGACATTAAGACGATTTTTTACACCTTAGGTATTTACGAAAATGAATTTTCTCAGAATGGTAATATCGATGGGGCTGACCGCCAGACATTAGACGGTTATGTTACTAAATCTGGTGCTGTTTATGTTAATGGTAACCCCAATCCAGTGGCTACGGGAGTAATTTCGGCTGGTCGTAGCTATATGGATGGTTCGGTTCGAGATGTTTTTGGTTTACCTTTATGGTGGCGATCACCCAGTGTGAGTTTTGTTCCTAATCAACTTTCTGCTTTTGTTCATTTGGTTAATGGTCGATTTTCATACGCGGTAATTAAAAGTTGCGGTAATCCGATAAAAGTTTGGGGAAGTCCGCAAATTAGCTTACAAAAACAAGTCCGTAATGTAACTCGAGGAGGTGGTTGGGCCACCCAAGTTGAGGCTAAAAGAGGAGAAACAGTTGAGTTTAAAGTAATTTATAATGTGGGCGATGAATCTTTAAGTAATGTTTGGCTTTACGATACTTTAAAAGGAAATACTGCTTCTAGGCAAAAAAGTAATCGTGAGTATTTAAGCGATCCTTTTAATCTTACACCGGGCTGGTTCCATTATTATCCTTCCGGGATCAAAATTCCTACCGGCTATCAAGATCAAAGAATGTTGGCTTGGCAAGCACCAGGAAGGGCTCCTCGAGCTTCAGGCACTGCTACCTTTCAAACAAAAATAAAAAATAATACACCTTCGGGAATCACGATTATTAATGATGCTGCTTGTTATGCTGATCGAGTAGGAGTGGTGTTTAGTAATCCTGTATCTATTATTATCCCTTCTGAACCAACACCTACTTACACTTATGATTTTACCATAAGCAAGACTGTTAGTTTGAATAATTCTGCTTATTATAAATCAGTAACTACTACACCTGGCCAATACGTTTACTATAAGATTTATGTCAAGAATACTGGTACTGGTACTTTAAGCAACTTAATAATCAAAGATACACTTCCATCTAAAACTACTTATGTTTCTGGCAGTACATATCTTTATAATTCTCAATATCCTTCGGGTGAAAAGATTCAAGATGGTATTACTCAGGGTGGAATAAATGTTGGCAATTATTCCTCGGGAGCTGACTGTAAAGTCATCTTTAAGGTAAAATTGGATGATGATTTTCCTCGAGGCACATCAGGCTTGAGAAATATCGGAGTGGCTAAGGCTGATCAGGTAGATTCTCAACAAGATATTGCTGATATTAATGTGGGCTATTATATAGCTCAAATTGTTCAGTCAAAATCAGCTTTCAATGTTACTCAAGGAAAAGATGCCACACAAGTAATGGCTCGACCGGGCGACCTGATTCGTTATACCTTGGTTACTCAAAATACTGGTAATGCTACAGAACATGGTTATATAGTGCGTGATGATATCTCTGATTTATTTAATTATTCTTCTGTAACTAATACTGGCAGTGGTACTATTGAGGGAAATGAAATTGTTTACCCTGCTCGTGATATTGCTCCTTCGGCTAGGTTAGAAGATACTTTTGAAGTAACCATTAAAGCAGCCACAAGCTGGCCCACGGGGGGAAGTTTAACGATGAGGAATACCTATGGCAGCCAAGAAGTAGTCGTGCCTGTAGGAACAGTGATTAAGTGGAAGACAGCTTTTAATGAGACACAAGGTGTAGATGCGACTACTACTAAAGCACACCCTGGAGATGTTATTAGATACACCTTATACACAAAGAATAATGGCGCCTTGACAGAAAAAGATTTTATAGTTGAAGATGATATTACTGATATTTTAGAATATGCTGATATTAAAGATAAAAATAGTGGAACATTGAATAATGGGATTATTAGTTGGCCAGCTACTGATATCGTGGCCGGTGAGACTATTGCGCGAGTCTTTACCGTTACTGTCAAGTCTGATTCTGCTTGGCCAGCCGGTGGCGATATGTTGATGACCAATATTTATGGCAATAGCGTTGATGTTGCGGTAGTAGCTCTAGGAATTATTCCGGCAGTAAAAGGAGCAGCTACTCAAGGCGTAAAAGGATTAGCCACTACAGGAACTGTTTTAAATATAATTTTTGGTACTTTCATTTTACTTTCTTCCATTTATCTCTATTTCAGAGAAAGAATTTTACTTAGGTTGGCACTTTTAGCTAAATAATTTCTTTTTGGTTGGCGCTTGTCGTAAAATACACAAAATACCCTTTAAAAGGGTATTTTGTGTTATAATAAAGATGGAATAAAGGAGGGTTTATGGAAGATCTCTTAAAAGAATTAAAAAAATTAAGCCTTAAGGTAAAGAAGGCAAAGGAGTGTCTTTGATCTAAAGAAGAAAAAACAAGAGATTGTAAGATTAGGAAAGATATTAAAAAGACCAGACTTTTGGCAGGATCAAGAAAAAGCTGCCAGGATAATTCAAAGATTCGATCATCTTAAAGAGGAAATTTCTTTTTGGGAAAAATTAACTTTATCAATAGAAGACTTAGAGGAATTAACCAAATTAGCTAATAAAGAAAATGATCAGAATTTATTAAGGGAGATCGAAGGGGATATAAAGAAATTAAAAGAAAAATTAAAACAACAGGAGATTTTTTTATTTTTGAATAAAGACTACGACGATTATGATGCGCTTTTGACCATTCATGCGGGCACGGGCGGAGTAGAAGCCTGCGATTGGGCGGAAATGATTTTGAATATGTATTTACAGTTTGTTCAACGAAATAAATTTTCAGTAAAAATTATTGATCGATTAGCGGGTAAAGAAGCAGGAATTAAAAATGCTCTTTTAGAGATTAAAGGTAAATTTGCTTATGGTTTATTAAAATCTGAGCGCGGCGTCCATCGTTTGGTGAGGATTTCCCCTTTCGATGCTGATCATGCTCGACATACCTCTTTTGTTTTGGTAGAAGTAGTTCCTCTGATTAAAAAGGATCAAGAAGTAGTAATAAAACCAGAAGAACTAAAAATAGAAACTTTTCGTTCTTCAGGACCGGGTGGGCAGCATGCTAATGTTACTGCTTCGGCGGTAAGAGTAACCCATTTACCAACTGGTCTTGCTGCTTCTTGTCAAAGCGAGCGTTCTCAATGGCGCAACAAGGAAGAAGCTTTAAGGGTTTTAAAATCTCGTTTATTAGAACGGATGATTGAAGACAAAGAAAAGAAAATTAAAAAATTAAAAGGATCAACTGTGGAGGCCTCCTGGGGGAATCAGATTCGTTCTTATGTTTTACATCCTTATCAATTAGTCAAGGATCATCGGACTGGTTACGAAACTAACAGAGTCCAAGAGGTTCTTAATGGCGAATTAATGCCTTTTATCGAAGCCTATTTGCATTGGTTTAGTAAAAATTTAAAATTTAAAAAGGGAAAATAAAATTTTGACCGGATTAAGAAATAATGATAAGATGTTAAAGAGTTTTGACTTTTTCAAAATAAAAAAGTTATTGATAATATTTATTACTCATTATGATTACTTTCAAACATGTTTATAAAACTTATCCAGGTAATATCACGGCCTTACGCGATATCAATTTAGAAATTAAACCAGAAGAATTCGTAATCATCGTTGGTCCTTCAGGTGCAGGCAAATCTACTTTATTAAAATTAATTAATCGTGAAGAGAAAGCGACCAAAGGTAAGGTTATTGTAGCTGGCAAGGATGTTGGTTTACTTAAAAACGCCCAACTACCCTTTTTAAGAAGAAAAATTGGTTTTGTTTTCCAAGATTTTAAACTATTACCCAAAAGAACTATTTTTGAAAATATTGCTTTTGCTTTAGAGGTTTCTGGAGCGCCCGATGAAAAGATTCAAAAAACTGTTCCTTTTGTTATTAAACTAGTGGGTTTGGCCGGCACAGAAGATAAATTTCCCCAGGAATTATCCGGAGGGGAAAAGCAAAGAGTGGTAATTGCCCGGGCATTAGTCCATCAGCCGAAGATTCTTATCGCCGATGAGCCAACGGGTAATTTAGATATGCAAACTGCTTGGGGTATTATTGGGCTTTTAGTAAAAATTAATAAATTTGGCACAACTGTGATTATGGCTACTCATAATAAGGAAATTGTTGATCGATTAAGAAAAAGAGTAATCGTTATAGAAAAAGGGCAAATTGTTGCTGATCAAAAATTAGGTAGATACAGAATATAATTAACAATATAATTAATTATTCGTTATATGATTTCTTTAAAAAGAATTTTTAAAATGGCTCTTAAAAGTTTCGTAAGGAATGGTTGGCTTTCTGTGGCTGCCACTGTAATCATGGTTATTACTCTTTTTATTATTTCTTTATTTTTTATTCTTTCTTATATTTTGAATTCTTCTATTAAACTGATTAATGAAAAAATGGATATCAGTGTCTATTTAGAAGATAAAGCCAAACAAGAAATAGTTACAGATTTAAAGACAAGACTAAGTGATCTTGAGGAAGTGAAAGGGGTGCGTTATATTTCCAAAAAAGAAGCTTTAGATATTTATCGAGAGAAAAATAAAGATCGACAAGAACTTTTAGAAGCATTTTCGGAGAAAGAAAATCCACTTCCTGCTTCGTTAGAAGTTAAGGTAAAAGACCCTTCTAAAATGGAGGAAGTTGTTTCCGTATTAGAAGAAGCACAGTATAAACCCATTATTTCTAAGATTAGTTACCATGAAAATAGGGCAATAATTAAGAAATTAACTTCGATTACTTCTTATGTAAAAAGAATCGGTATTGTCTTAATTATTATTTTCGTAGCCATTGCTATTTTGATTATTTTTAACACGATTAGAATTGCCATTTATGCGCGGAGGGCAGAAATTGAGATTATGCAATGCGTGGGGGCAACTCCTTGGTTTATTCAGGGACCATTTATTTTCGAAGCAATGTTTTATGGGGTAATCGCTACTTTTATTAATTTTTTTCTTTTTTACCCCATTCTTTATCTAATTTCTCAAAGTTTAATTAGATATGTAGGCGAATATGGGTCTAATCCTTTTGTTTTTTATAATCAGAATTTAGCCATTATTTTGCCTGCACAATTAATTATTGGAATTCTTCTAGGAGTAATTTCCAGTTTCATTGCTTTAAGAAAATATTTAACTTAAATTAATAGTTAAACATCATATAAATACCATACTGAATTTTTACCCATAGTTTGGATAAACATTTTATCAGAACGTTATTAATTTTCTTATAAGTAAAATTATGCTTTATAGAGAACTTGTCAAGGTTTATAAAAAAATCGAAGAAACCACTAAAAGGCTGGAGATGACCAGTTTTTTAGTAGATTTGATTAAAAAGACACCACCGGATATCATTGGCCGAATTGTTTATCTTACCCAAGGGAAACTTTATCCAGATTACGAAGGGATAGAGATAGGTATGGCCGAGAAGATGGTTATTAAGGCTTTAGCTAAAGCGGCAGGTATATCTGCTTTACAGATTGATAATGATCTAAAAAAGACCGGCGATTTGGGAGAAACGGCCCGTAAATTTTTAAATCCTTCTCAAAAACCACCCCAGGTGACTGAGGTATTCAATATCTTAGACCAGATAGCCAAAACTACTGGCGAAGGAAGTGTAGAGAAAAAAATTGGTCTTTTGTCTGATCTTTTATCACGCGCAGGCGGCGAGGAAGCAAAGTATATTGTAAGGACAGTTACCGGGAAATTAAGATTAGGTATAGCGGATATGACTATTTTAGATGCTTTAGCTATTGTTTATGGTAAAGGGAAAGAAAGCCGCGAGATTATAGAAAGGGCTTATAATAATACTTCGGATTTAGGCACTGTAGCCGAAACATTAGCTAAAAAGGGGCTTTTAGGAATAAAAAAATTAGGCATTATTCCTGGCAAACCATTAAGGGCAATGCTTTGTGAAAGATTAGCCGATCCAGCTGAAATTTTAGAAAAATTAGGCGGACGCTGTGCAGTAGAATACAAATACGATGGCGAAAGAATTCAGGCTCATAAAATTGGCCAAGAAGTAGTTTTATTTTCACGACGTTTAGAAAATATTACTTATCAGTATCCTGATATTGTGGAATTGGTAAGAGGAAATCTTAAGGCAGATAAAGCAATTATCGATGCAGAAGTAGTGGCTATGAATCCCGAAACAGGCGAGATGAGACCATTCCAGGATTTGATGCATCGACGAAGAAAATACGGGATTAAAGAAGCAATGGAAGAATATCCGATTACTCTTTTTGTTTTCGATATTCTCTATATCGATGGAAAGGATTTGACTCAAACGCCTTATTTAAAAAGGAAAGAGATTTTAAGGCAAGTTTTAAAAGAAGGCGAAAATATTCAACTGGCTAAGACGGAAATAGTTTCTGATTTAGAAACTTTGGAAAAGATTTTCGAATTATCTATTGAAGAAGGTTTGGAAGGTTTGGTTTGTAAATCTATTAGCCCTTCCTCTGTTTATCAGGCTGGATCACGAGGTTGGCTTTGGATTAAGTATAAACGAGATTATAAAAGCGAAATGATTGAACCGGTGGATTTGGTTGTGGTGGGTGCTTTTTATGGTCGCGGAAGACGCCGGGCTACTTATGGAGCTTTACTTTTAGCTTGCTATGATGAAGAAAAAGATATGTTTCGAACTATTACCAAATGTGGCAGTGGTTTTACCGATCAAGATTTGGCGCTTTTACCAAAAAAATTAAAACCTTATGAAATAAAACATAAGCATCCACGGGTTGATTCTCAATTAAAATGTGATCGGTGGTTTACCCCTACAGTAGTAATAGAGGTAATTGGCGCTGAGCTTACCTTATCGCCGATTCATACTACTGCTTGGAGTAGAATCAAAAAAGATGCAGGATTAGCTATCCGTTTTCCTCGTTTTACGGGACGCTGGAGAGAAGAAAAATCAGCAGAAGATGCCACTACTGTTTCAGAGTTAGTGGAGATGTATGAGGCTCAACTCAAAAAGATAAAGAAATAATTTTATATTAACTTTTGATAGACCTCTAATAATTTTTTAGTCTGATTGGTTGCCGAAAATTTTTGAGCAATTCTTAATGAAGCTTGAGAAAATTTATAGTAAAGTTTTTCGTTATTCAATAGTTCTTCAATTTTATTAGCAAAGAGAGAAGGGGAGGCAGGAGTAATAAAACCGTTAACGTTATCTTGAACAAATTCTTTTACTACTGCATCAGCAAGGGCAATGATTGGTTTTTGTGCTGCTGCTGCTTCCAACAAGACCAAACCTTGCGTTTCTGTTTTAGAAGCAAAGATAAAAATATCGGCAGTAGAAAGTAGTTGAGGAATAATTTTACGGGGCACATAACCAGTAAAAATTATTCGATTTTTCAAATTTAATTTTTGGGCCAATTTTTTTATATTTTCCTTTTCTGGACCATCGCCCACTAATAAAAGTTTGATATTTTCATTCGGAATTTTAGTTAAAACCTTTATAAGAAATTCTAAATTTTTTTCTTTTCCTAATCGACCAATAGAGACTAATAATTTATCTTTGAAAGAAATATTATATTTTCGCCGAAAAGAATTTCCATCGATATTTTTAAAATTTTCTAAATCGATCCCTGTGCTAATAACGACAATTTGTTTTCTGATTTCGCATTTCCGTAAATAATTTTTTATCTTTTCTGAAGGAACAATAATTAAATCAGAGCGATTATATAAAAAGGTAATAATTTTTTTTGCTCCGTATTGAGCTAGAGGATTCTTGGCTGCCGGTCCCAAAATATAATGTAAATATTCAGGATAAAGTGTATGGAAAGTTTGAATAAAAGGAAGGTTATTTTCTTGAGCAATATGTTTAGCAAAAAGTCCTAGACTAAAAGGCGTGTGGGCATGAACGATGTCTAAATTTAAAGCACTAATTTTTTTATCGATTTGCCAAGAATAAGGAAGAGCAAATCTCATTTCTGGTTGAAAAATAAAGGGAAGCGAGGGAAGACGAAAAATATTTTTTGTATCATTTTTCAACTTTGGTGTAGGCGCAAAAATGTAGACATTATGCCCTTGGCGTTCTAGCTCTTTCCAAAAAATTTGTAGTGAGGTAACTACACCATTAATTTGAGGAGTAAAAGTATCGCTGAAAAATCCAATATTAAATTTACGAGGCATGTAATGCTCCTTATTAAGAAGTATAAATAATTTATTAAGATAAATAAAGGCAGAAGAGATGTTGGTTAAAAATTAGTTGACCGTGCCAATTTAATTGTTATAATAAAAGTCGAAAGGTTTAAATTAAATAATAAACGATGATTGAGATTACAGAAATTAAAAAATTAGCCCAATTAAGGACTAAAGAAAACCATCTTATCTTTTCTCTTTATTTAAATACCAATCGGAAAGTGGATCAAAGAAAAAGTTATCTGGTTGTTTTTAAAGATCTTGCGAAGGAGGCATTGCAGGAAATAAAAGATGAGAAGGGGAGAAAAGATTTAGAAAAAGATTTACAAAGAATTGAAAATTTTTTAAACTACGAATTTTCTCAAAGAGCCAAAGGGCTTTTTATTTACTCTTGTGTAGCTGAAAATATCTGGGGAGTGGTTGAATTACCTATAGAAGTTTATAATCAGTATTTTTTGGCCCGTAGTCCTTATATTGGCCCTTTAGTTTCGCTTTTAGAAAATTATGAACGTTTCTGTACTCTTTTAGTCGATAAAGAAAAAGCCCGTATTTTTTCTGTTTATTTAGGGCGAATTGAGGAGCATTTAAATATCTTCGATGAAGTAGTGGGTAAGCATAAACAAGGGGGATCCTCTGAAGCCCGTTTCCAAAGACATCACGAAGATGAGGTTCATCGGCATCTTAAAGGTGTGGCGGAAACACTCTTTCATTTTTTTAAAAAGAAACATTTCAGCCGTTTAATTATTGGCTATACAAGTCCTGAGATTTGGACAGGGCTAGAATCTTGTCTTCATCCCTGGTTAAAGGAAAAGATTGTGGCCAAATTTGATGTAGAAATGTTTGCTTCGGCGAAACAGATTTTAGATAAGGTTTTACCAATAGAAGAAAAGATTGAGCACCAAAAAGAGGAAGAATTAGTAAAATTATTAGAGGATAATTTAGGCCCTTCAAAGAAAGCCGTGGTTGGTCTTTATAATGTCCTTTTTGAATTACAAGAAGGAAAAGTAAATTTGTTAATTATTAATGAAGATTATAAGCATCAAGGTCGCGAATGTTTACGATGTAAATATTTGGATGCTGGGGAAGAAGAGGAATGTCCTCTTTGTGGCTCTTCCATGCGTCGGATAAAAAATGTAGTAGAAAAGGCTGTCAAAAAAGCATTAGAACAAAACATCAAAATAGAATTTACCAGAAGTAAAATTTTAAAATCGTTAGGTGAAATTGGCGCCTTATTAAGATTCTAATCAATAAAGACTATGGAAATTAATGCGCAAAAAATTTTAGAAAGTATTCCTCATGGCCTTTTGGTAATCGATAAAAGAGGTTCGGTTGTGAATGCTAATCATATCATTGAAAAGATTTTTAATTTTTCGATAAAGAAATTGATTGGCAAAAATATTAAAGATATTCCTTTATTAAAAGAAATCTGCAGAGGTTTGAATAAGACTATGATTAAAAGGAAGATAAGGTTGGATAAAGGAAGACCTCGTTTTTACCGATTAGTTATCTCGCCTCTTTCAAAAAAAAGACAAATTAAAGGCTATATTATTTTATTAGAAGACGTAACTCCAGAAGAATCTTTGCGTGAAGCCCAAAAAGAGTTAACTAATTTAATTTCTCAAAAATTACAAGTTCCTATAAATGTTATCAAAGATTATGTGGATCTTTTTTTGTCAGGTAAAATAAGACAACTTCCGCCAGCTATGCAAAGACTTTTACAGGCCGCTTATCAAGGAAATGAACGATTAATTAGAGCAATCAATAATGTTTTAGATATGCTTGATTTAGAAAGTCCTGAATTTCTTATCAAAAAGAAGAAAAATGTTGATTTAGATAAATTAATTAAAGAAGTAATTTCTGATTTTGATGAACAGGCAAAAGGGAAAGGATTAAAGATAATTTATCAAAAACCTCCCAAAAAGATTCCTTATTTAGAAATTAATCCTTTGCAAATTTCTAAAGTATTAAGGCACTTAATCGATAATGCTCTTAAATTTACCAATAAAGGTTCTATTACTATTTCTGTCAAATTGCTTAAAAATAAATTAGTGGTAATGGTGAAAGATACTGGTATAGGTATTTCAGCACATGATCAGAAATTTCTTTTTCAAAAATTTTTGCGTTTAAAGAAGGTAGAAAAGGAAGAGGAAGAATTGGGATTGGGACTTTATATTTGTCGGATGATAATCGAAAAACATGGGGGAGAAATTTGGGTAAAAAGCAAGGTGGGAGAGGGTTCTACTTTTAGTTTTTCCTTACCACTGAAATAAAGAATATCTTTTAAGTTATTGATTAAAGTTATTAAAGTAAAATTGAAAATTTTAGCTTTTCGCTTTGCAATAACAATAATCAGCATAAGGTCTTGACATAATTTTAAATATATAATAGTATAGAATTGTAAGAAAAAATCAGCTATCGGGTTTAAAAGAAAGACACGCAAGTCTTTACTTTTGATGTTGAAAGGATCTTTGAAAAATTAATAAGAGTAATGGTTAGAGAGTAGTAGGAAATGGGTTTAGTTTAGATTTTTTCTTGATTACTTTTATGGAGAGTTTGATCCTGGCTCAGGATGAACGCTGGCGGCGTACCTAACACATGCAAGTCGAGCGAACCTACTTTTGTAGGTTAGCGGCAAACGGGTGAGTAACACGTAGGTACCTACCCCTTGGTGGAGGATAACCTCGAGAAATCGAGGCTAATACTCCATAGTCCCTTCGGGGTAAAGAAGCAATTCGCCAAGGGAGGGGCCTGCGGCCTATCAGCTTGTTGGTGAGGTAATGGCTCACCAAGGCTATGACGGGTAGGGGGCGTGAGAGCGTGACCCCCCACACTGGGACTGAGACACGGTCCAGACTCCTACGGGAGGCAGCAGTTAGGAATATTGCGCAATGGGCGAAAGCCTGACGCAGTGACGCCGCGTGCCGGAAGAAGGCCTTCGGGCTGTAAACGGCTTTTCTGAGAGACGAATTTTGACGGTACCTCAGGAATAAGCTCCGGCTAACTACGTGCCAGCAGCCGCGGTAAGACGTAGGGAGCTAGCGTTATCCGGAATCACTGGGCGTAAAGCGTGTGTAGGCGTCCCGATAAGTTTTCATTTAAAGACCAAGGCTCAACCTTGGGACTGGTGAAAATACTGTTGGGATAGAGGCTTACAGAGGCAGGTGGAATTCCCGGTGGAGTAGTGAAATGCGTTGATATCGGGAGGAACACCAATGGCGAAGGCAGCCTGCTAGGTAAGTCCTGACGCTGAGACACGAAAGCACAGGGAGCGAACGGGATTAGATACCCCGGTAGTCTGTGCCCTAAACGATGCTCGCTAGATGTTGGGAGTCTCGACCCTTTCAGCATCGAAGCTAACGCGTTAAGCGAGCCGCCTGGGGAGTACGGCCGCAAGGCTAAAACTCAAAGGAATTGACGGGGACCCGCACAAGCGGTGGAACATGTGGTTTAATTCGACGATACGCGAAGAACCTTACCAGGGTTTGACATCCTCGGAACCCTGCCGAAAGGTAGGGGTGCCCGCAAGGGAACCGAGTGACAGGTGTTGCATGGCTGTCGTCAGCTCGTGCCGTGAGGTGTTCGGTCAAGTCCGGCAACGAGCGCAACCCCTATCCTGATTTACTTATGTATCAGGAGACTGCCTTGGTTAACAAGGAGGAAGGTGGGGATGACGTCTAGTCAGCATGGCCCTTATGCCCTGGGCGACACACATGTTACAATGGCTGCTACAATGGGTTGCCAAGCCGTAAGGCGGAGCTAATCCCATCAAAGGCAGTCTCAGTTCGGATTGAGGGCTGCAACTCGCCCTCATGAAGCTGGAATCGCTAGTAACCGCCGGTCAGCCATACGGCGGTGAATACGTTCTCGGGTCTTGTACACACCGCCCGTCACACCACGAAAGTCAGTTTTACCTGATACCTCCGCTTGGCGGAGGCAAAGGTAAGATTGGTGATTGGGGTGAAGTCGTAACAAGGTATCCGTAGGGGAATCTGCGGATGGATTACCTCCTTTAATCACGTATTATTGATTGTTTACGGTTAAATGCGTGATAGGTCGGGCTCTGTTATATACAGGGTTCCCCATTTCCTACTACTTTCTGGCCCGTTACTTTTAATAAATTACTCCTAGGAATAATTGATCTAGGAGTATTTTATTAATTAATAAAACTATTTACTTTTTTGTTTTTAAAATTATAATAAAACCAAGATTAAGGGCAGTTTAAGTTGTTTAAAGCGCATCAATGTAAATTTGGGCGGCTAGCTCAGTTGGTTAGAGCGCGTCCCTGATAAGGACGAGGTCTCAGGTTCAAATCCTGAGCCGCCCATTATAAACCATTCAAATCACGCCTTTAAAAGCGAGTTAATAATTTAAACCCTCACTTTCTCCTAGAAAAGATTCCAGGTTAAAATTTCAGTTTGTGTAATATTTAAACTTTAATCAAAATTATTTAATAAAATATTGCTAAAACAAAATAAATAAATTAAAATAGAATTGTTATGATTAAACAAATAATTATCGGTTTATTAGGTATCGCGTTGGGGTTTGTAATTGTTTGGCAAAATCGTTATATTGTTGATCACTTAACTGGCCGTAATGCCTGGGCAGAAAGGACTTTTGGAGGAGCGGGAACGTATACCTTAATAAAGTTAATTGGGATTTTAGTTATGTTTGTTTCTTTAACTTATTTGACGGGTATGTTAGAAAGGGTCACCAAAGCAATAATATTTTTTATCTTTGGTGCCTTTAAGCAATAATTTTATTAATTAAAAAGGAGGCAAAATGGATGAAGAAAGACCTCAGTCTGAAGAAGTAACTGCCAACAAAAACGATGTCGAGGAAAACAAAATCTGGGCAGTTATTGCTTATTTAGGAATTCTTTGTTTAATTCCTTTATTGGCTAAGAAAGATTCACCTTATGCACAGTTTCATGCAAAACAGGGTTTGGTTTTGTTTATTACAGGGATAATTGTGGGTGCAGTTTCCGCTTTACCGTTTATTGGTTGGTTTATTGTAGCACCGTTGGGAAGTATTTTTGTTTTAGTTTTAGCTATTATCGGTATTGTCAATGCTGTACAGGGTAAGACGAAAGAGCTGCCTTTAATTGGTCAGTTTGGAAGGAAGATCAATCTTTAATCTTTTAGATTAGTAATTTTTATTAAGTAAATAGAAGGCCTAAGAGTGTCTTCTATTTACTTTTTATAAGATTTTTTTTAAAATAAAAAAAGTTTAATTTTGAATGGGCCGTTAGCTCATTCCCGATTTACTTCAAATCTTTGATTTGACCAGTAAATCGAGGATCCTCGACCAAATTTAGTTTGAGTCGGGACTGGTAGAATAAATATAAATAATATAAAAATGTTTTATTGTTATATTTTACAGTCAATGAAAAATAATAAATATTATATTGGAAGCACAGAAGATTTATTAAAAAGATTAAAAAAGCATAATTCTGGTTTAGTAAAGTCTACTAAATCTTACGTTCCTTGGCAATTAATATATTATGAAGAATACAATACAAATAAAGAAGCGATAAATAGAGAAAAACAAATTAAATCGTGGAAGAAAAGGGTAGTTATCGAAAAATTAATTAAAGACTTTAAAATAAATAACAAATTCTTGGGCCGTTAGCTCATCTGGTAGAGCACCTCGTTTGCACCGAGGAGGTGGCCGGTTCGAGTCCGGCACGGTCCACCATATTCAATTAGCCGCCGAAGCGAGGGGCGAAACCTTAAGTAAGATGGCCACTCTAATACTAAACCGATTTTGGTTGTTTTTATTATGTCATAATTACAATTTTATCCCATTTTCCTCTTTTTGGAATTACCGGTTAAATTAAAAAGCTTTATTTTGCCTCCAAAAAATCTACTCTTTATTTTTTGAGAGGTAGCTTGAGGGTTAATTAAAATTAAAGCAGAGAGAATCATCAAAAGCGAGATTCCTACTGGCACAAAAACTGGCGCTACCCAAGGAACGGGAATCAAAAATAAAACATCAAAGGTTTTTAGTGAAGCCGGCCAACCAAGGATGAGATAAAGAAAAATATAGTAAAAGATATCCCAAAGACCAAATACATAGAGGAAAAAGGCAAATTTCTCACGCAAATTTCGTCCCGTCAACCAACCTACCGTCACAAGCATTACGATTGTGGCGGTTTCCCGGAAAAGTTCAACTCCTAGTATTTTTGAATCAGGGAGGATATTAAAAAGATAATGCGGCTGAAGAAAAGCAAAAAATGGTAGGGCAATTAAGACACTGTTTGAATCAGGCGGCGCAGGTTGAATTTCTCCAACTATTTTAAATAAAGCTCTCAAATAGATCACGGCCGCTGCTTCAAGATAACCCATGGCAATAGCAAAACAAGCAGCAATAATTAAAGTAAACCAAATTGTTTTAACTAATTCTCTTATTCGCATAAATTATCGAACAAGCCAAATTAATCATTGACTTACTTAAAATAATTTATGGGAGGGGTTCAAAATATCATTATAACTGGATGTCCAACATGAGCGCTATTAACCAAACTCGCCAAAAAATAACCTCCAATGGCTATAGTGGACTATTTTTCAACCCTTTTTCGACTTTTGTATTCTTCCTCCCAAATGGGATCGAAAATTTCAGTTAAAGCTTTATCGTAATTTATCATTTTTTCGGCATATTCCTTGTCTTGCAACGCTTGCTTTGCCGACTCGTCAATAGGCTGAGGCTTATCTTTGTCAATAAATTCTCTCATTTTTTTATAATGATCCCTTATGGGGCAAGGTAATATCCAGTTTTGAATTTGATCAGGTTCTTTTCCTAAACCATAATCTTCCTGCCACCTTTTAATACGCTGGAAAAATGGTGTTATTAAAACTTCATTTAGACTGCCATTTCTTTGATAAATTTCATTAATATTTGCTGCGGCATAGGGATTGAAAACACAAGGAGTAATATTGCCGTTCCACTCGATATAAAGATAACCGCCACCAGTTGTTTTACCGGCAGAGATACAACCATTACTAATCATTCCACAATTCCAGAAGTCAGCCATAAAATAACCTTTTCTAATTAATTTTTGGGTTTGGCGAAACATTTTTAATCTTTGTTCGGGCGTCACCACCAAATCAAACGAGGCTCTACCAATCGGCATCAGTTGAAATATCCAAGCGTAAATTGCTCCCTTGTCCCAATAGTATTTTATTAACTTTTCACTGGTAATCATTTCCGCGTTCTTTCGTGTCGCGGTGAGCGAGATTCCGAAAGGAACACCAACTTCTTTGAGATTGCCCATTGCTTTCAAAATTCTTTGATGGACGCCTTTCCCTCTTCTTTCGTCAGTCTCTTTTTCAAAACCCTCCACTGAAATCGCGGGAGTAATATTACCAACTTCAGCTAATTTTTGAGCCATTCTTTTATCAATCAATGTACCATTGGTATACATCAGAAAGAAATTATCAGGATGTTTTTTGGCTATATCAATAATTGTTTTCCCTTGGCTTTTCCAAAGGAGCGGCTCTCCACCCGAAATAACTGTAAACCACGAACCCCAGTCTTTTGTTTTCTCTGTAATAATCCTATCAACCACATCCCAATCCAGTTTTGCACTTGCCGCCGCAGAGCTATTGGCATAGCAACCTATGCATTTTAAGTTACAGAATTCAGTCGGACTAATAGTTAAAAATCCAGGAGGATTAAAGCCATATTTTTCCTTGAAAGCTTTTGCTTTTTGGGGTCCTTCTCGCATCACTCCTAAAATTGCCGGCAAGACTGATTCTATTGCTTGACGATAAGTTCGATGAGTTTTTGCCTGCTCTAATAATTTATTAACTGCTTTGGCTAAGGCCTGGCCCATATAAAATTTATCCAACTGAACTTGATAGGGAAATTTTTTATCCGAGAGTAAAGACTTATAAGTATATTTTTTTACCAATTTTAGAAGAATTTTTCTCAAAAAAGATTGAGAAATTAAAAGTTTGGGAGAAGATTTAATAATCCATTGATTTAATTCTTCTCCGGTTTTTAGTTGGGAGATTTGTTTTTTAATGTTTGGCATATTTTACATCCTTTCTCATTAGCTTATTAAACCTTTGAGGTAGGCTATATCTCGACCTTTAAAATAAAACAGTGATAATTTGATCTGATATTTTTGCTGAATTCATTTTTTTATCGAGGAATGAATACTCAAGGAGCAACCCGTCCATCATGCTGGTAAGCAAAGAGGTTAACAATTCTGCATCGACCTTTTTGGTCAATTTTTTACTTACGAGTGCTTCCTCAATTATTGGTTGGATTAAATTAATGATTCGTTTTCTTAATTGGGTAATGCATTTTGTTATCTGATTGTCAGCCGGCGACAACTTTAACATTAAAGCTTTAATAAGATTTTTTTCTTTAAAACCGAAGTCCAGGTAATTTTTAATTAGTTTATACAGTTTTTTATCAATCGTCGCCTCGTTTGACGCTTGGGCAATAGACAGACTTAAATCATTAAAAACATTATCAAGCACTTTTTTGTAGATTTCCGCTTTGCCGGTAAAATGATAATAAAGCGCCGCTTTGGTAATATTCAGTTTTTTAGCGATATCGTTCATAGAAACGCCTAAATAACTATATTCAGAGAAAAGGCGGCGAGCCGTATCAATGATAAATCTTTTGGTGTTTTGAATAACGTCTTCGGGTTGTTTGGCGATTGTTTTCATAGTTTTGAATGATTTATTTGTCTTACTTACCATTCGGTAAGTTATCCCCAGTATATCAAAGTGGATAATTATCTGTCAAGTAGAAATTTACAAAGATGATAACGTCTGCTTAACTTGTAATTAAGATGCAAGAATGGGCGTGTCAACGGAGTTGACACAAAAAATTGCGACAGCGAGCGGGCCTGCGGGGTTAATGGCAGCATATTTTCTAGCAAAAGAGAGGTTAGATGTTGTGGTTTTTGGAAAAGAACGGGACGCCATTTCAGCAAATATTTACCTCTTTTAGAATGGATATTTTTAATTGTGATAGTTTTTTCGTTGGTTTTCATAGTCATTTTTGTGATAAAATTTATAAAGAACGAACTTATAAATTTAACGAGGGGGATTTATGCGTAAAAAGAAAATTTTAATTTTAATTTTAATTACCTTAATTGTTTTGATTATTTTAATTGGGGCTTTATTTTATTTTTTATGGCCTAGGGGTGGTACTGGAAAAGGCAGTAAGTTAGGCCAACTTAAAAATCAAGAATATCGTATTTTATATCAAAAAAGTCGTCATGCGGTAAATACACAAAATATGTTGGGGTCAGAATGTTATAGCCTTAATTTTGTGGAATTTTTAGATGGTAGTATTGTCAATCGTGATGGAAGTAATAATAAATTATTAGACTTAAAAAATAACCCAACCAGCCTTATAACATCGAAAAAATATAATAATTATTTTTATATTAGTTCTCCCGATAATCCAGCAAGCGAAGTGTATGGATATCCATTTTTTAATTGGAGTCTTCCGGAACAAACCTTATGGTCTGCTGATTTTAAAAATAATCAAACAAAAGAAATTAAAACTTCAACCGAAGATAGGTTCCCAGGCGGCGTTTTGGCTTCACCTGAAAATAGATATTTAGTGTATTTAATGACAACTAAAAAAGAAAAGATAGTTAATCCAGCTGAGGGTTTTATTAGTGATAAAATTAATCCTTTTATTTCCGATTCTAATTTAATTATTAAAGGTATTAAAAATGGTCAAGAAAAAACTGTACTTACAGACAATTATAACAGACAACTTTTTGAAAGCATGGGTGAATTTTCTGATGATGGAGAAGCCTTTTATACCATTATTAGAGAGGGAGCAGGCTTTAAACTTATTAAGATATTACTTGATTCTGGTAAAGTAAAGAATTTTTCTGAAGAGTTTTTAAATTTTGATTCAAGTAAGATTCCTTGGGAAGAACTATTCCCCGAAAAAGGAGATTTCGCTTATGCTTCATTTTCCATTGATCCCAACGAGGAAAGATTAATCATTTATAAGAATAAATTTGGTAATACAATGATAAATACTTGTATTGCGGATGCAAAACATAAACTTTGGATATTTAATCTGAAGGGAAATAGTGTCGAAGTTTTTGATAACCAAGAGGGTTATGTTAGCGATTTAAGTTGGAATAAAGACGGTCAGGGTTTTGCTTTAGCTATTATGACCGCTAGCGGTTGTTATCCTGATTATATGGATGCTAAAATTGATAAAATGGATAAAAATGGAAAGAATAGAGAAAATTTAGTAACCGAGAAAAAAAGTAAAATAACTCATATTGGTTGGTCGCCTGATGGTAAAGAAATTGCTTATGATGTTTATAGTACTGATATGATTGGTCGCATTAAAAAAATTAGTGTAGCAGATAAAACAATAAAAGAGATAATCAATACACAAACAACAGAAAAAACTATTGATAAACAAAAGCCAGTGCTTCTTTTCTTTGTTGATTGGGTTTCCAATTAATTATTTTCGCTTACTTTTTAAAGTTATAAAAATTAACAAATTTTAAAACAAAAGTCCTTCTTGGGGTTCTGGACAAATATTTATTATCAACTATAAAACATAAAAGTGCTTTAAAAGTGGGCCTTGTCTAATAAAGAACAATTGAAAAAATATTGAAAATTTATTTTTCTTAGAGGAATAATTATTGACATCGACTAAAAAATTAATAAAATGAAGACAGAATTTATAAAAAATATCAACTGAAAAATAAGGTCGAGCAGTTGATTAAAATTAAAAAAATTAAAAGATGTCTATGAAAAAGTATTTTAGTGTTATTTTAATTGTTTTAATTATTATTTTAATCGTTATAGGGACAATTGTTTTTGTCAGCAAAAAACCAGTGACAAAGGAATCTCTTCAAACCGAAGTTGGTTCTAAACTAAAAGACTTAACTTCCAGATCTATAGAGATTTGTAACACTTTCTCTAAAGAAAAAATTAGTAAATTTTTGGGTAGATCGATCACTAAAACCAAAAGTGGTCTAAACGAGGTTAATAAAAAACCAAGTTGTTTTTATTACCTTGAAGGAGAAAAGACTGTTTATTTAGAACTGAACCAAAATAGTAATGTGAACAATCAAATATCTGGCGCCAAGGCTCTGGGATGGAAAGTCGAAGAAAATTCAAAAATTCCTTTAAAGAATTTTGTAATTTATACAACAGAGGGAAAAGTTCGTTTTATTTATCTCATTATCGATGAAAAAACATTCTTAAGCATCGATGCCTGGGGAACCGATCTTTCTAATGAAGAACAAATCAATTTTGCTACCAAATTAGCCAACTATTTAAAAGAAGAATTTGGTGTAAAATAAAGATTCATTAATTTTAAATGAAGAAGATAGTAAACTGTTGGGAAAAAGTATTAGCGATGTAAGAAACCTTTGTTGGCTTTGCTAATTATTTG
>Ga0315298_1003797_pt1 | contig 23447 bp, 21 predicted proteins | sample WHS_1_MG_FD_203077 | JGI IMG/M metagenome (GOLD analysis project Ga0315298, IMG submission 203077) | Extremophilic microbial mat communities from Washburn Hot Springs, YNP, Wyoming, USA - WHS_1_MG | ecosystem: Environmental > Aquatic > Thermal springs > Hot (42-90C) | place: USA: Wyoming...
GTTCAAGCCGGCGGGGTGCCCAGATATGGGGACAGGCACGGTGTTTGGGGACCGGCGGTGCAAATAGAGGGACAGGCACAATGTCCGATACACCGATCAGGAACGTTGAACGTCCAACGCTCAACTCTCAACTTTCAACTGGGCGACCGAAAGGGCGCGTGGTGGGCGGGATATGGGGACAGACACCGAATTTGGGCGGCCGAACTTTTGACCCGGTGGACCTGGCCAAACACCGGTCGGACGGTTCAAGCCGGCGGGGTGCCCAGATATGGGGACAGGCACGGTGCTTGGGGACCGGCGGTGCAAATAGAGGGACAGGCACAATGTCCGATACACCAATCAGGAACGTTCAACGCACAACGCTCAACTCCCAACTTTCAACTGGGTGACCGAAAAGGCGCATGGTGTGCAGGATATGGGGACAGACACAGTGTTTGGGGCCCGACAGTGCAAATAGAGGGACAGGCACGATGTCCGATACGCCGATCAGAAATGTTGAATGTCCAACGCTCATCTCTCAACTTGCAACGGGACGACCGGAAAGGGCGCGTGGTGGGCGGGATATGGGGACAGACACGGAATTTGGGCGACCGGCGGTGCAAATAGAGGGACAGGCACAATGTCCGATACACCGATCAGGAACGTTGAACGTCCAACGCTCAACTCTCAACTTTCAACGGGGCGACCGAAAAGGCGCATGGGGGGCGGGATATGGGGACAGACACGGAATTTGGGCGACCGAACTTTTGACCGGGTGGACCTGGCCAAGCACCGGTCGGACGGTTCAAGCTGGCGGGGTGCCCAGATATGGGGACAGGCACGGTGCTTGGGGACCGGCGGTGCAAATAGAGGGACAGGCACGATGTCCGATACACCAATCAGGAACGTTGAACGTCCAACGCTCAACTCCCAACTTTCAACGGGGCGACCGAAAAGGCGCATGGGGGGCGGGATATGGGGACAGACACGGAATTTGGGCGACCGAACTTTTGACCGGGTGGACCTGGCCAAACACCGGTCGGACGGTTCAAGCCGGCGGGGTGCCCAGATATGGGGACAGCCACGGTGTTTGGGGACCGGCGGTGCAAATAGAGGGACAGGCACAATGTCCGATACACCAATCAGGAACGTTCAACGCACAACGCTCAACTCCCAACTTTCAACTGGGTGACCGAAAAGGCGCATGGTGTGCAGGATATGGGGACAGACACAGTGTTTGGGGCCCGACAGTGCAAATAGAGGGACAGGCACGATGTCCGATACGCCGATCAGAAATGTTGAATGTCCAACGCTCATCTCTCAACTTGCAACGGGACGACCGGAAAGGGCGCGTGGTGGGCGGGATATGGGGACAGACACGGAATTTGGGCGACCGGCGGTGCAAATAGAGGGACAGGCACAATGTCCGATACACCGATCAGGAACGTTGAACGTCCAACGCTCAACTCTCAACTTTCAACTGGGCGACCGAAAAGACGCATGGTGTGCGGGATATGAGGACAGACACGGAGTTTGGGGACCGACAGTGCAAATAGAGGGACAGGCACAATGTCCGATACACCGATCAGGAACGTTGAACGTCCAACGCTCAACTCTCAACTTGCAACGGGACGACCGAAAGGGCGCATGGTGGGGGGATGTGGGGACAGACACGGTTTTGCGGTGACACCTATCGCTGGGCTTTTCATGACGCTACGCCGTCGCTGTTGGCGGTGTCAGTCTTTTCTCAGGGGGCTTGAGCGGGGAGGTTTTCGCAGGCGACGGAGTCGCAGCAGATATCTCCCAGCCCGGCGGCGCAGAGATTTTTGATCAACGGGCGAAAGCACCGCGTCTTTGGGCGTCAGGCAACTTTGGTTCCGGCGCCGCCGGGCTGGGAAATATGCGAGTTGAGCAAGGAAAGCTGGTCGCGCAGGCGGATTGCAGCCCGCCGAATCACCGCCGGCCTGCTCGCAGTCCGGCCCAGATACGGGATTTCAAGAACCAGCTTCGCGGGATCGGTTTCCCTGAGTATTGCCGCGTTTGTTTCGGCGGATATATCCGGACGTCCGACGCCCATCAGGACGATTGCCATCGGCTCGAAGCCAACGCTGAGCAGCACCCGCTGGGTTAGCAGGACGTGGTTCAGCACGCCGAGCCGATTGCGCGCGGTCAGAATGATGCGCATTGGCACGGCTCGTATCAGGTCGAGCAGATCAAAATTTTCTGCCAATGGCGCAAGGAGCCCGCCACAACCTTCGACCAACAACAGATCGCACTTTGCAGCAGCTTGTTCGACCTTTGCTGCGAGGTCGGTTAGCCGGACCGTTTTGCCCTCTGCGCGCGCTGCTACGATCGGTGCAACCGGGGTTTTGAAGAAGAACGGATTCAGCAACGTGCGGGGCAGCTCGCCGTTTTGCAGGCAGTCCAGCAGGTCAGCGTCTGCGGTGTCGCCGGTCGCAAACGGCTTCATTGCGAGTGCCCGGCAACCGACATTGCGCAAATGACAAAGAAGCAGGGCGGTCAACAGAGTTTTGCCCGCGCTGGTGTCGGTCCCGGTGATTACAACCACTTGTCCCATTTGATTTGCAAGAAAGAGCTCGCGGAGTTTACGGGTGGCGGTCGGTGCCGGCCGTTTAATACCAACTGAACTGCAACACGGGCACATCCCTTGGTGTGTTCCGCCGGACTATGGCAACGAATGTCCGCCGCGTATTGCCTATTTGGGCGTCCACAGTGACCTCGAAAGTGCTGCTTTGCACGGAGCAGATCACTGCGTAGCGCGCCACCATTTCAGGGATTATGCCCGGAACAACAGCCGGATTCAATCCGGCAACGTTCAGGAAAGGCGTGTCATCCTCAGTCCCTTCTACCCCGTCCGGCCCGGCTCTGGCGCGGATTATGTTTTCGGCCACGTTCGGGTCTATGCCGGGCAAAAGCTGGAGGACATGCACCGGCGCGGTGTTTATGTTGATCCGCCCGTTCGACAGCGGAGTAAAGAAGTCCACAAGCCCCAACGGATAAGATTGGCCGCTCGGTTCTGGGCCGAACCGGTTGCCTGACCGGACCGGGCGAAATCTGTGGCCGTAAGCGCGTGGCCCCCAATAGATTTCTGGCGTTATTCCCCGGATCAGAAGCAGCTCCGCGAGATCGTCGATCGGCCCGTTCTTTGCAACGTAAGGCGGAGTGAGGCCAAGATAAAAGTCAGACTCGGTCCCGTTCAGGTGCGGTTTGTCATCGGGGTCAATCCAATCGAATATCGAATCCTGGATTGTTTCTGCGTCGCCGGCTTCAACTCCCATCAAGGTCAACGCCCGGTTGATGATGAGCCGTTTTTCCATCTCCGGTAAACCGGAATTCAGATTGAACTTGCGTTCCAGATCAACAATCTTCACGGAAAAGCGCCCGTCGCCCAGTTCATTGTCCTCGAGTTTGATGTTCACAAGAACCGAATTGGTTTCGTTCGGGCCGCCCGGGCCGCCCGCCCATATCTGGTTCAGCGCCGTGTAGGGGGAATTCATGGATTGCCCGAGGACGTACCGTGCAAGTTCGACCCCGGACCTGCCGAGCCATTCCAGTTCAGACTCGTTTCCTGCGTTTGCAGCAAGGCGCGTTTCAACTTTCATGGCAAACGCAAAGCTTCCAGCAAGAATCCCGAGCACCACTATCACGATCAACACGATTATGATGGCGAATCCGCTCTGCTCAGTTGTTCGAGAACGTCGCGGTCCGCCGGCAATCTCGGGCCGTGCCCGGGCGCCGCGGCCACGATCAGGCCTGTTTCGCGGCCGAGGTTGTCCGGGGACTCCGGGCTGGCCCGGGGGCAAAGCGACAGGCGGTTGGGTTCCGGGCTGGCCTTGCGGACCGGGCTGTATCGTACCGGGAGCGAGAGTCGTCGGTGGCACACCTCTGCCCGGGATCGTCTGGGAATCCACGGGTACTGCTGAACTCGGAATGCTAACCGTGCGCACCGTGAGCTGGGAAGGCTTGTCCGGCCTGTCAGGGCGACCAAACGCAAGCGCGAACCTGACCACCCGCGGCAATTGGTTCGTCTGTTTCCATTCCCTTGTCCATTCATATCCGGTGCTTTGCTGCTTGGCGAACTCGACCATGAAAGTGACCACGTCCCGGGCCAGCACAATCGTGTGCTGATCAGTGTCGGCAATGTTGGTCTGCAAAAGCGGCGCCTGATGAAGGATCAGTTGTTGCCCGCCTTCGCGATTGTTTTCGACCGCGAATGTTACGCGCCGGACGACCTGGTCGCCGAAACAGCCGCTGCCGGGGAAAGAGGGCGGCAGGCGGGCCACGAAACTGAGCAGCGTATGCTCGTCGCTGCTGTCAACGATGAAAGCGTACAAGCTCGGGTTGCTGGCAAACATGACGGCGGAAACCAGTGCGTCTTCGATGGTTCTTGCGGCGATTCGGCTTCGTTGCATGTCTGTGGCCACATCTATTCCTGCTTTGGACGCGCGAAGAATCGCCGAATACGTCGAATAGACCGCGGCCAGCACCATCGAGAATATCCCGATCGCAAGGAGCAATTCGATTATCGTGAAAGCGAAGGCCGGGCGCAGTCTGATTGTGCCTGCCGTGCTGTCAGCGGCAAAGCAGCCCCGACCGGAGCGGCGTGGCGTTGTCGAGATTGCTTTCACCTTGCAAATGTCGGATTGGGAGAATCCGGTCGATAGAGCAGAATGCTGCCTTTGCGTTGCCGCACCAACCCGTTGTCCGGCCAGTCCACCACAATGTCCACCTTGAAAAGACCGTTCGACGAGTACAACTGTGTCTCCGCCGTCCATGACGCGCCGGGACGAAGGTCGCCAAAATCCCCCATGGTAGCACCCTCGGTTAGCCGATTCGTCATGCTCAACTCTGCTGCAACCGAGCTGAACTCGATTTCGCCAAGGCGCAGGCCGCGAGCGATTCTGAGGTTCTGAGCCACCAGATCGAGAATGGCGAATATCGCCATGAAGAATATCCCCATCGCGATGAGAACCTCGAGAAGCGTAAACCCCGCTGGCCGGGCACTGCATGGCAATGTCCTTGATTCGGTGTTCATCTGATGACCTCGATAATGCTCCGCGCAGTTGTGACCTCGAGGGTGATCGTGCGTTCTTCGTTGTCTTCGGACAACAACGTTGCACTGAACGCATCGCTGGTGCTGTTCGGGAAAAACCGCACCCGCGCTTCGTCGGTATCCATCATGTCCTGCAGGTTGACCACAAGCCTCTTGAACGCCACCGTTGAAGGCAATTTGAAAACCACCGGCGCAACGCCGACCGGCAACGGCGATCCGCCCGATTGCCCTGCATGTTCGCTTTTGTCGGCTTGCTCGACCGCGCCCGATTCCGGCTCCTCGTCCGGTGCGGTTTCACGGAAAAGCCTGACTTGGATCATCCCGTCAGCAGCGCGGATGACGACTTCCGAAGGCCGTCCCTCCATAATCGCCATCATGCGCGCCCTGGTGCAGGCTTCTTCAAGATCGCTCATCGCCTGGCGCAACGGGCTTTTTCGGACGGCGCGCAGGAACGACGGCAGGCTGATCGACACCACGATGCTCATCAGGGCCACCACAACCATCAACTCGAAGAGCGTGAATCCCCGCTCATGCTTGCACTCGAGTCGTGGTGACTGAAAGTGATGAGAATCGGTCATGAGACTTTCACCGGGCTATGTTTGCAGTGATGCTGAACATCGCGGACAACACGCCGAACAGGAGGAATCCCACGCCCAACGCCATGACGATAATGAGCGCCGGTTCGATAAGATTCGTCATCACCCGCAGTGCAATCGTCAGCTCGTTCTCGTAAGTCTGTGCAACGTTGTTCAGTGCCCCGGGAACATCACCCGTTTCCTCGCCGATCCGGATCAGGTCGATCATCAGTTGAGGAAATATCTGGCTCCGACCCAGCGGCTGGGCGATCGTTTTGCCGTCGGTGACTTCCTCGCGTGTCCGCGCGACCGCCTCACGAATGATTGTGTTGGGCACGACCTGCTCGGTAATTTTGAGCGCCGTCAGCACCGGAACACCATTTTGCAGCAGCGTTCCAAGCGTTCGCGCGAATTGCCCGAAAAGATTCAACTGGACCACGCGCCCGATCACCGGCGCCTTCAGCACCAGCCGATCAATCGTCCGGCGCCCCATCTCTGTCGAGCGGTACCTGTTGAACGCCACAACACCTGCCACAACCACAATTGGGATCGTCCACCAATACCCGGCAAGGAAATGGCTCAATCCAATCAGCGCTCGTGTTGCCGCAGGCAGCTCGACGCCTTTCATGCTCTCGAAAATCGTCATGAACTTCGGCAACATCACCGTCATGAAGAAAAACATGATCACCAGACCCACACAGCACACAATCGCAGGATAAATCAGCGCCGACACGAACTTCTGACGCACTTCGGCGAATCTTTCGTAATGATTGGCCAGCCGTTGCAACACTTCAACCAGAGCGCCACTCTGTTCACCGGCCCTGACCATGTTCACATACAAATCCGAGAATATCAGCGGCTGCTTTGCCATGGCGTCCGAGAGGCTTTTGCCCTCGATCACGTCCTGCCGGAGTTGCTTGCTGACTTCTGGTGGGATGCCCTTGGACACGAGATTGGACATGCTGTTCAGCGCGGGCGCAAGCGGCATCCCGGCTTTCAACAGGTTCGTCAGTTGCTGGGTGAAAGTCGCCAGCTCCTGCAGCTTCGGTCGGCGCTTCCGCCGCATCAAATCCCGCAGTAAAGCCGGCAGCAGGTTCGATGACGCGGCAGCAGGGGCAGGCACCTTTTCCGCCCGCGCCGGTTTGCTGCCTCTGACCAGATCAACGGCCACAGGAAACAAACCGAGCCGCTCGATCTGGCCAAGCGCAGCCGCCCGGTCAGCCGCTTCGACCACGTCCTGAACCAGTTCGCCGGTTCGTTTTCTGGCTTTGTATGCAAATTGAGCCATTGCAGTTCGCAAAAGTTTAATACCCAGATCAATGCAGAAGTTTCTCCACTAAACGTAAAAGCGCAAGGAGACTTTCGGGCCTCACCCACCACCGATTTGGACTGTCCCCCGCCCCCGGTCACAATTGGAGGGCGGCCCTCTCGGCCCCGCAAACGCATCGATTCCATGCACAATCTCTCTGTCGAGCCACGCCAAAAACTCGGAGTTGTGCCGGCGCCCTGAACATGGTCAAATGAAGGCCGACTTCCCGGAAATCAAACATCCGGGTCGAGGTAAGGAACAGCATGGCAACCGAATTGCCCCACTCGGAAAATGGCACGAAAGTACCGGCTGCACCCGGGCAGACCCGTTCTCCCGGCTCAGGCAGAACTGACAGCCATTACGAAGCCACCATGGAACGCGACCTCGAGCGCATCAGGTCTGCAATTGGCCGAATGTCGGATCTGGCCTGCCGCGCTTTGCGCGACTGCATCAAGGCTCTCGAGGAACGCAATCGTCAGTTGGCTTACGCTGTCATTATTCGCGATCAAAACATCGATGAGTTGGAGAAGGAAATCGACCGCTTGTGTCTGGAGTTTCTGGTGCGGCAGCAACCTGTCGCCCGTCCGTTGCGGTTTGCCTACACCGCGCTCAAGGTGAACACCGAGCTGGAACGCGTCGGCGATTACGCCGAGAGCATTGCGCATCAGGGCGCCAAGCTGATCACGCTGGGCGTACCCGTGCCAGTTGAGCGGTTCAGCCGGATTGCCGACCGCGCCATTGGAATGCTGGTCGATGCCGTGCGTGCCTATTTGAATGCCGACCACGCCCTTGCACTCGCCACAATCCCCACCGAAGACATTGTCGATGTCCAAAAGTCAGAGCTCAGAAAGGAGCTCATACGGATGTACAAGGACAACCTGCTCCCATTCGAGGCGTTGGACCCTTGCCTCACGATAACGCGGCGGCTGGAACGCGTCTCGGACCAGGCACGAAATATTTGTGCAGAAACCATTTACTTGAGCACCGGTGAGTTCTCGAAACACCGTGAAGCCGATACTTTCAGAATCCTTTTCATCGACAGGTACAACGCCGGAGTGAGTCTGATGGCCGAGGCAATCGGCGAGTCCCTGCACCGGCCACGCTTCATCTTTGCCAGTGCCGGCCTTGAACCCAGAGTGCCTTCCGAGTGCGTTATCGAGTTCATGAAAGAAAAAGGATTTGACCTTGCACACAAACGTTCCAAGCCGATCACTCAGGTTCCAGAGCTGGATCGCTACCACGTGGTGATTGCTCTTGACCCCGACGCAAAGCGGCTTTTCCCGCGGCAAACGCACAAGATCATCTTTCTTGACTGGGCTGTCGAAGACCCGGCAGCAATCGATGGACCACCGCCCGTCGTCCGCGCCTTGTGCGAAAAGGCCTTCAGAGTCGTCAATGAACAACTCCGCGCCCTCATTGACGCCATAACGGTCGAAACAGGAGATTGAGCGCTGTCCATGAGGAGAATTCAAGAAGCTCCCCAGAACGGTGATCCCGGAAAATTTGCCCTGCCATCGAGCAATCGATGCCGAAGCGCAAGTATTGCTTCTGCTGTGGCAAGTTGGTTGCGGCCCTCCAGCGCGCTGTTGCCAGAGATGGTTGGTAGGGATTGGAAAGCGAGGTTGTGGGTTGCCATCGCCCTTTTGCTGGTTCTTGGCGGCGCGGGCTGCTCACAATCAACCGCAAGAACAGACGGGTCTTCGGGCAAACCCGTGGTGATCCAAAACATCGGATCTGACACCATGGTGAATCTTGCACAAGCATGGGCCGAAGAGTACCAAAATGTGGAACCCAACATTTCGGTCGAAGTTTCCGGCGGCGGTTCTGGACTTGGCATTGCGGCATTGATCAACGGCACCGCCGACATTGCGAACTCGAGTCGCCACATCGAGCCCGAGGAAGAAGCAGCAGTCGCAGAACATTCAGGATCGAAACCCCGCGAGTTCCTCGTCGGATTCGACGCACTTTCCATTTACGTTCACAAGGACAACCCCATCACATCGATCAGCCTCGAAGAACTGCACGAAATCTATGCCGAAGGCGGGAAGATAGATCGATGGTCGCAACTGGGCATAACAAACATCCCTCGAGCGCGCACCGACCGGATCATACGCGTCAGCCGACAGAACAACTCGGGGACTTACCACTACTTTCGGGAGGTTGTCTGCGGCAAGAAAGGCGATTTCAAACTCGGTTCGCTCGACATGAACGGATCGAAAGACGTTGTCGAGCTGGTTTCGCACACGCCCGGGGCCATAGGCTACAGCGGATTTGGCTACAACACCCGAAACGTCAAAATGATCCCGGTCTCGAGAAAGAAGGGTGAAAAAGCTGTGTTACCCTCAATCGAGACCACGCTGGACAAGAGTTATCCGATTTCCCGGCCAATGTTCATGTACACGCCGGGCGAACCGCCGGCTCATGTGCGCAGGTACATCGACTGGATACTTTCCCCGGCGGGACAGAAGATAGTCGAACTCACCGGCTACATCCCGCTCAACCTTGCTGAGGACAAGAGATGATCGCGAACCAGCCTGACAACCTGAAGCGCCCGCGCATGGCAAGGTCCATGACCGCGATCCTTGGTGAGCGAACGATCGAATTGCTCATCCGCCTTTGCGGAGTTAGCGCGATTGTTTTTGTGTTCGGCATCTTCCTGTTTGTGCTGCGCGAAGGCGCGCCGTTGATCGGCAAACTCGACTGGTCAAGGGTGTTGTTCAGTCAGGAATGGTATCCGACATCCAAAGGCAATGTGCGGTACGGAGTCGGAGCTTTGATTGTTGGCACACTGAGTGTCACCGGACTGGCGATGCTGTTTGCAGTGCCTTTCGGCCTCGGCGCCGCAGTCTTTGTGTCCGAGTTCTCCACCGGCAAGGTGAAAGAAACGCTCAAGATCGTCATCGAGATGCTTGCTGCGATTCCAAGCATAGTTTGGGGTTTTATCGGTTTGACCGTCATGAACAGGCTGATTCAAGAATACCTGCCCGCGCCGGTGGGCTTGAACCTGCTGAACGGCGCCATCCTGCTGGCGTTGATGAGCGTTCCGATCATCGTCAGCATCGGCGAAGACGCGCTCAAGGCCGTGCCGGATTCATATCGGGAGGCTGCCATGGCCATGGGAGCCACACGCTGGCAAGCAGTTTACCGCGTGCTGTTTCCGGCGGCGCGCAACGGCCTGCTTGCAGCCGCATTACTCGGCGTCGGTCGTGCGATCGGCGAAACAATGGCAGTCCTGATGGCCACCGGCCATGCCGTGAACATACCAAGGAGCATTTTCGATCCAATACGAACCCTGACCGCGACCATTGCTGCCGAGTTGGGCGAAACCGCGGTCGGGTCCGACCACTACAGGATGTTGTTTCTGATAGGCGTCTTGCTGTTTTCAATCACGTTCGTGGTAAACCTGCTTGCTGATCTTGCTGTGCGCGGTGTTCGAAAACAATGAGTGCTTCTCCGTTCACTGTTACTCCGCTTGTCAGGCGCAACATGCGCAGGGAACTGGCTGCGCGAATTGTTCTGGGCGCAATGGTTGCCGCAATGGTGTTGCCGTTGCTGGCGATCATCGCCTACCTCGCGGTCAAAGGAGCGCCGCTGATCTCGTTGAAGTTTCTCACTACCAATCCAACACACGGCATGCGTGAAGGCGGCATCTGGTCCGCCCTGTTGGGCACGATCTACCTTGTTGTGATTGCACTTGCGGTTTCGGCTCCGATTGGCGTCCTTTGTGCGGTTTATCTGAACGAATACGCAAAGGACAACTGGCTCACGCGTATTATCAATCTTGCGGTTGTGAATCTTGCCGGCGTGCCCAGTATTGTTCATGCTTTGTTTGGTCTCGGCGCGTTCGTGTTGTTCGCCGGCATCGGGCGTTCGATCCTCGCTGCTTCCCTGACGCTTGCGATCATGACTTTGCCGGTCATTATTGCCAGCACCAAGGAAGCCCTCGCCGCAGTGCCAATGTCATTCCGGGAAGCGTGCTGGAACGTCGGGGCGTCACGGTGGCAAACAATTTGGAGCATTGTATTGCCGAATTCGCTGAGCGGCATCTTGACAGGCGTAATACTGCAGGTCTCGAGGACGGCAGGCGAAACCGCGCCCATTATGTTTACCGGAGCAGTGTTTTTCAAAAAGATTCAGTCCGGTACACTGTTTGCATACTCTCTGACCGACCAGTGCATGGCGCTTTCGATGCACCTGTACACGGTCACGACCCAGGTGACAAATGCCCCGGAACCGCTCCCTTACGCGATTGCGCTTGTGCTGCTTGGGGCGGTCCTGGCCGTAAACGCTGCGTCCATCGCCGTGCGCAGTTGCTTGCGCTCAAGGAAAAAATGGTGAACACCGAACCCAAAATCTCTGTTGAGAACCTGCGCCTGAGCTACGGGCACCGCGAAGTGCTCCATGGACTCTCGTTCTCCGTCGCCCAGAAAGAGATCCTCGGTGTCATCGGCCCCGCGCAGTCGGGCAAAACGTCACTGCTGCGCTGTCTCAACCGTACGATCGACTTTGTCTCGAACGCCTTCTTGAGCGGGTCAGTTAGAATTGATGGTGAGGATGTGTTGCGCACCACGGATGTGCACACGTTGCGACGGAAGGTTGGAATGGTATCGCCCTTGCCGGTGGGGCTTCCGCTGTCAATCTACGACAACGTCGCTTTTGCGCCGCGATGCGCAGGAATCAAAAACAAGGATGAGCTGGACGCACGTGTCGAGAGATGTTTGCGGCAGGCCGCGCTCTGGGACGAGGTGAAAGACCGGCTTCACACCCTCGGTACCAAGCTTTCCGGCGGACAGCAACAGCGCCTCACGATCGCCCGGGCGCTGTCGCATGACCCGGAGGTCCTCTGTCTGGATGAGTTTTCAATTGCAATCGACCCCGTTACCACGATGCGCATCGAGGATGTGCTGAAGGAATTGAAATCGCACATGACGATCTTGCTTGTGACCAATCTCGTGCAGCAGGCAAGACGTCTCGCCGACCGCACGATGTTCTTGTGGAACGGCGAGATTGTTGAGCTGGACCGTACGGAGGCCATTTTCTCCAATCAACCCCGCGATAAACGCACCTATGACTACATTCACGGGCTCTTCGGTTGACATGTCCCGGCCAAAGCTCGAATACAGTCTCGCAACGCGCGGGCTGAGTCTTTGGTACGACCAGTTCAAGGCTCTCGACGATGTCACCATCAACGTCAAAACCGGCTTTATCACGTCTTTGATTGGGCCTTCAGGATGCGGAAAAACAACCCTGTTGCGCTGTTTCAATCGGATTAACGAGCGCTACGGTAATGTCACCGTAAAAGGCGAGGTCACAGTGATGGGCAAGAACATCTATGACCCCGACGTTTCGCTCATCGAACTCCGAAAAACCGTTGGCATGGTTTTCCAACGACCAAACCCGCTGCCCATCTCTGTTTATGAGAACGTCGTTTTCGGTCTCCGGCTGCACAGCGAACCCGGCGCGCTCAAAAGATCACTCCTCGATACCGCGGTCGAGAAAGCTTTGACTGAGGTCGGGTTGTGGAACGACTTGAAGGATCACCTGGATCGCAAAGCCACGACTCTGCAACTCGAACAACAGCAGAAACTCTGCGTCGCAAGGCTGCTGCCGCTGAAACCGGAAATCATCCTCCTCGACGAGCCGTGTTCGGCATTGGACGTCAACGGGACGAGTGCGATCGAGGAGTTGATGTTCTCGCTGAAGGAGCGCTATACCATGCTCATTGTCACCCATAACATGGCGCAAGCGCGCCGCGTGGGCGACGAATGCATCTTCATGCTCCTTGGCCGCGTCATCGAGCAGGGCCGAACCGAAGACATCTTCCTAAACCCTCGCGACCCAAGAACGGCGGAGTACATCGAAGGCCGTTACGGGTGAACTGTGCCGCAAGGCACAGCAGAAACCAGGGCACGTGGGCGACGAAGTCGCCCTGTTCAGCGCGGCGCGACACAGCGGTATTCCTGCAACCAGGACAATGCATTGTTATATTGCGAAATCGATCATATTTGCGAAGATTTTCAAACTGTGAGTTGGCTCAGTTTGTCAGTATCTGCTTCTCTGGCAGCGAGTAGTGCGGTCACCACAGTGCGGTCTTCGAAGTGTTACATTGGATAGTCTGCCCGGAACCAAATATGGGGACAGACACTGAGTATCTGCGACCGGACTATTGACCCCGCCGGACCAGACCAAGCACCGGTTGGGTGGTCCCAGCCCGCTGTGGTGCCCAAATATGGGGACAGACACGATGTCGGGTATACCCGGTATGGGGACAGACACGGTGTCCGGTTTACCGATCAGGAACGTTCAACGTGCAACGGGCACCCAGAGATGGGGACAGACACGATGTCCGATATACCGGTCAGGAACGTTCAACGTGAAACGTTCAACTCTCAACTTTTAACGGGGCGACCGGAAGGGGCTTGGTGGGCGGGATATGGGGACAGACACGGAATTTTGGCGGACGGACTCTTGACCCGATGGACCGGAGCAAGCGCCGGTCGGCGGTCCAGGCTGGCTGTGGTGCCCAGATATGGGGACAGACACGATGTCCGATATACCGGTCAGGAACGTTCAACGTGAAACGTTCAACTCTCAACTTTTAACGGGGTGACCGAAAGGGCGCATGGTGGCCAGGATATGGGGACAGACACGGAATTTGGGCGACTGGACTCTTGACCCGATGGACCTGAGCAAGCGCCGGTTGGGTGGTCCAAGCCGGGCTTGGCACCCAGAATGGGGACAGACACGATGTCCGATATACCGATCAGGAATGTTCAACGTGAAAGGTTCAACTCTCAACTTTTAACGGGGTGACCGAAAGGGCGCATGGTGGGCGGGATATGGGGACAGACACGGAATTTGGACGGACGGACTCTTGACCCGATGGACCGGAGCAAGCGCCGGTTGGGTGGTCCAAGCCGGCCCTGGCACCCAGATATGGGGACAGACACGATGTCCGATATACCGGTCAGGAACGTTCAACGTGAAACGTTCAACTCTCAACTTTCAACGGGGTGACCGAAAGGGCGCATGGTGGGCGGGATATGGGGACAGACACGCAATTTGGGCGACTGGACTCTTGACCCGATGGACCTGAGCAAGCGCCGGTCGGGTGGTCCAAGCCGGCCTGGCACCCAGAGATGGGGACAGACACGATGTCCGATATACCGGTCAGGAACGTTCAACGTGAAACGTTCAACTCTCAACTTTTAACGGGGTGACCGAAAGGGCGCATGGTGGGCGGGATATGGGGACAGACACGGAATTTGGGCGACTGGACTCTTGACCCGATGGACCTGAGCAAGCGCCGGTCGGCGGTCCAGGCCGGCTGTGGCACGCGGATATGGGGACAGACACGCAATTTGGACGACCGGACTCTTGACCCACCGGACCTGACCAAGCGCCGGTCGGGCGGTCGAGGCCGGCTGCGGCGCCAAGATATGGGGACAGACACGATGTCCGATATACCGATCAGGAACGTTCAACGTGAAACGTTCAACTCTCAACTTTTAACGGGGTGACCGAAAGGGCGCATGGTGGCCAGGATATGGGGACAGACACGGAATTTGGACGGACGGACTCTTGACCCGATGGACCGGAGCAAGCGCCGGTTGGGTGGTCCAAGCCGGGCTTGGCACCCAGAATGGGGACAGACACGATGTCCGATATACCGATCAGGAATGTTCAACGTGAAAGGTTCAACTCTCAACTTTCAACGGGGCGACCGAAAAGGCGCATGGTGGGCGGGATATGGGGACAGACACGGAATTTGGACGGACGGACTCTTGACCCGATGGACCGGAGCAAGCGCCGGTTGGGTGGTCCAAGCCGGCCCTGGCACCCAGATATGGGGACAGACACGATGTCCGATATACCGGTCAGGAACGTTCAACGTGAAACGTTCAACTCTCAACTTTTAACGGGGTGACCGAAAGGGCGCATGATGGGCGGAATATGGGGACAGACACGGAGTTACGGTGATACGTATCACTGGGCTTTTCATGGCGGTACTGTGGAGTCGGTATCTGCAGTGCCTGTATTTTTTTTGAGGAGGCGTGAGCCGGGGGCAGGGGACGAAGTCGAAGCAGATATTTCCCAGCCCGGCGGCGCAGAGCTTTCTGATCAACGGGCGAATGCACCGCGTCTTTGGGCGTCAAGCGACTTTGGTTCCGGCTACGCCGGGCTGGAAAATATGCGGACTAAGAATCAAAACAGGCGGCCAAACCTGAACCCGGTCCGGTTTCATTCGACCGCGCAGAGAGCAGGTCACGGAGTTTGTCGAGTATCAGAACTTCGCATCGGGCGATTTCCTCCTGGCGTTGGCGGAGTGCGTCGTTGGCGATTCCCTTGAGATCGTCGATGTTGTAGAGGAAAACGTTTTCCATCAGTGCGACTTCCGGATCGATGTTGCGGGGAACGCCCATGTCGATCAAAAGCAGCGGCCGATACTGTCGCTCACGCATGAGCGACCCGAGGCGTGATCGATCCAGAATGTAGCCCGGAGCGGAAGTGCTGGTTATGACAATGTCAATCCGGCCAAAGGCTCGTTGCCAATCGTCGTATGGGACTGCCTGTCCGCCGAGTGCATAAGCGACGGCCAATGCGCGTTCCGGGGATCGGTTTGTCACGAGCAAATGGCCAATCCCACGCGAGAGGAGAGCTTTGGCGGCTTTCTCGCCGGTATCGCCTGCGCCGATGACCATCGCGGTTTTGTCGCCAAGCGAGCTGAAAATCCGTTCTGTGAGATCAACTGCAACCGAGGCAACCGATACGCTTCCGCGCTGGATGTTGGTTTGTGACCGAATCTGTTTTGCGACATTGAAAGCGCGCTGAAAAATGCGGTTCAAGACACGACCGGTTGCCCCGTGCCGAAGGGCGATGTCATAGGCCCGTTTGACCTGGCCGAACACTTCGGTCTCGCCAACAACCATCGAGTCCAAACCGGAAGCGACTCTGAAAAGGTGCTTCACACTGTCCGGCTCGAACATCGAGTAGAACTGGCCGGGAATGTCCGGTTTCGCGCCTTCGCGTTCGACGATGAACTCGCGCAGGCGCGGGACAGCTTCAGTGAACGGGCGGGTTATTGCGGCGTAGATTTCGACCCGATTGCACGTCGAGAGAATCACGGCTTCATCTGCAATGCCGAGGTCTGTGAGACGGCGCAGCGCGTCCGGCAGGTCTGCATCGGCAAAAGCGAGCCGTTCCCGGACCTCGACCGGGGCGGTGCGATGGTTAATGCCGACTACGACGATTGCCATTGGTTTAGCGCGGATTGTGAATGTCGGAAAGAAGGTTGAACCCCCAGTAAGTCAACAGAACGAATGCAAAACATGTCACGGACGGCCATGCAAATCGCCGACCTCTGAGCCCGTACCGCCGCCGCAAACCGAGTAAAAGCGCGTACAGAATCCAAACGAAAATTGCCCAGATTATCTTGGGGTCGGCTTTGAGATAGACGCCCTGTTGACGTTTGAGCCATGCCATGCCGATCAGCAGCCCCGCCGAAAGCAGCGCAAGGCCGATTGCAACCAGTCGCGGGCCGGTCGTGTCGAGTTGTTCCAAAGCCGGGAGCCGGGCCGTCAGAGCATTTGATTTGCGCAACTTGAGCTCGTGTTCCTGTGCAAGGTACATGGTCGATAGAAGCGCGGCCATGCCGAACGCCCCGTAAGCAAGCAACGTGAGCGACATGTGCAAACTCATCATTCCACGTTCAAGCTGCGGCTCGGTTGCCTGCGTGTCCATACGCGGCATCAGAGCGAAAACGCCCAAGGCAAACAACACCGGCGTTCCCAACACCGCCAGAAAACGGAGCCGCGGCACGATTCCAAGTCCGACGCATGCCATCGAGATTGTCCATGCCGTGAACGCAGTTGCTTCGTAAAGGTTCGTCACCGGACATCGCCCCAGAGCCAGCCCGCGCAGAACCATTGAAATCGTATGGAAAACGACAGCAGTGCCGAGTATTGTGTGCAGAGTTACGCCGGCTTTGTGGAAGCCGTGTCGAAAGATCGCAAGGGCATAAACCAGCCCGCCGCCGTAGATCAGGACGGCGATTTGAAAAAACTGGCGATCTGTCAGACCAAACACAACCAACAGCCTATTGCAAGGTCCGCAGCGCGCAAGAGCCAAGTCGCCATGCCATAACCGCTCTGACCACCGGCCTATTTTTTCAGAAATCGCGCCACCGCTTCTGTCCGGGTCCGGACCTGAAGTTTTTCGTATATGCGGCGGATGTAAGTGTGGACCGTCTCGTAACCAACGCCGAGTTTGTCGGCGATTTCCTTGTAAAGGAAGCCCTGGCTCAACAGCTCGAGCACCTCGCGTTCGCGGTCGGAAAGGTTCTCGGTCGGCTGGACGGCCGGCACCGGGCGCTGGAACGATTGTACGACTTTGCGCGCGATGTGAGCGGTCATCGGCGACCCGCCGGCCTGTACCTCGCGGATTGCTGACAGGAGTTCGTCCTTCGAGGTTCTCTTCAGCAAATACCCCGTAGCACCCGCAGCAAGCGCATTGAAGATGTTCTCGGTGTCTTCATAGACCGTCAACATGACAATCTGAGTTTTGGGAAGCAGCGGCTTCAACTGGCGAACACATTCAACGCCGTTCATGCCGGGCAGGTTGATGTCCATGAGAACAACGTCAGGTGCTATCTGTGGAAGCTCCTTGAGCGCTTCTTCGGCGGATGCGTGCTGGCTCGCACAGCGAAACCCTTCAGCGCGGTTTATTACTCGCGCCAGAGTCGCGCGCAACTGATCGTTGTCTTCGACGATTGATACTGATACTGGCACGGTTGTTATACAGAGCCGCGTTTGCGGCGTGATGTCAACGCCTTCTCACTTTGGTCGGTACCCGGGCTGCGCAACGCGCCGGTGCGGAGACGCCCAGCGGCTTCTGCTTTTTCTGACGCACTACGCTGCTTCGCCAAATGCTGCTCTGCCCGCTGCGCGGCATTTTCTCAACGACCTGCATTTGTTGCCACCGGGAAGATCGGGCGGGCACAAAGGCCGCTTAGCCTGCTCTCGCCCGCGCCAGCCCTGCCCGCATGTTTGCCCAAACAGCCCGCAAAAGCAATCCACACTGAATATGCCACTGCGCAACACGACCGCAACAGGATATCAGAGGTAACGACATCGGTGCAACGTAACAGAGTGGCATGGGTGGGCTCGCGTTTGGAGCCGGGGAGCAGCGCGCACTTGTTCCGCCTGTCATCGCTTTCAGCGGGCAACACAACCAACGCGCCATTCCAGTGAGATTTCCGGGTTGGCAACGGGCCGGGTCGGAGATTATCTTCGCACGGGCATGAATTTGGCAGAGAAAGTTCGGTTGGCAGGCGTTGTTGGTGCCGGCGGTGGCGGGTTCCCGACCCATGTCAAGCTTGGGGCAAGCGCCGACACAATCATAGCCAACGGCGCTGAATGTGAACCGCTGTTGCACAAGGACGCTGCTGTGATGGAGCATGAGGCTGAGGCGGTGGTTCGCGGCATCATGCTGGCCATGGAAGCTGTCCGCGCCAAGACGGGCGTTATTGCCATCAAGGCCAAGAACAAACACGCTGTGGATGCCATGACCGCTGCTTGCAGCGGAACGCCCGTCAAAGTCCACTTGCTTGGCGATTACTACCCTGCAGGCGACGAGTACGACCTTGTGTACAACGTGACCGGGCGGCTTATTCCGCCGGCCGGTATTCCGCTGCAGGTCGGCGCTGTGGTCATGAACGTCGAGACACTCGCCAATGTTGCAGCCGCCGCAGACGGTTGCCCTGTCACCCACAAGACCATCACTGTCGCCGGCGCAGTCAGAGAGCCCGTTACTCTGAGAGTCCCGGTCGGTACAGCATGGAAAGACGCTATCGCTGCGGCCGGGGGTTTGACCACCGACGACCCGGTGTTGTGCATCGGCGGTTTGATGATGGGCGAAACGACCGATGACATCGAAACACCGATCATCAAGACAACAACCGGCGCAGTCATTCTCCCGCGCAACCATCATGTCATTCAGCGCAAGCTTTTGTCCCCAGACCGCCAGAACAAAATAGGCAAGTCAGCCTGCGATCAGTGCCGCTACTGCACCGAGTATTGTCCGAGGTTCTTGTTGGGATACGCTGTCGAACCCCACAGAGTCATGCGCAGTCTCGGGTTCACAGCCACAGGCGCGGCGTATTGGGACCAGTTCGCCGTGTTGTGCTGCGCATGTGGGCTTTGCACCCTGTTCGCCTGTCCCGAAGAATTGTTTCCAAAGGAAGCCTGCGACCGGGCGAAAGCCGAAATCAAACGCGCAGGTTTCAAATGGACCGGTCCTGCTCCGACAGCGCCACACGGGTTGCGCGAGGGCAGGCGCGTGCCAATCAAGACTTTGATGCGCCGACTGCAAATCGATGGTTACGACAACCCCGCGCCGTTTCGGAATTTGGAAAAGGAACCGCGCCGGGTTGCCGTTCCATTGAAGCAGGGTGCCGGCAGCGCAAACGAGCCGATTGTGAAACCGGGCGACCGCGTCAAGGCCGGACAGGACATTGGCGAAATCCCGCCAAACTCGCTTGGTGCGATTGTACATGCGCCGGTATCAGGCCGCGTGGTGACCGTCAACGACCGCGTCATAATTGAGAGGGAGTCATGAGTTTGAAATCGATTGGATTGGTTGAACTGTCAAGTGTTGCAGCCGGGTTTGCCGTGGCCGACACCATGCTGAAGGCGGGCAACGTGCAACTTTTGTTGTCGCGATCAATCTGCTCGGGCAAATACATGGTTTTGATCGGGGGTGAAACCGCGGCGGTTCAAAGCGCAGTGGCTGCAGGCGCGGAAGCCGCAGACGGATGTCTGATCGACCAGTTCGTGATCGCAAATGTACACCCGGACGTGTTTGTCGCGCTTGGGAGGTCACAGCCAGTGCAACCCGTGGGCGCATTGGGGGTTCTCGAGTCCTTCAACGTTGCGACGCTTCTGCAGGCTGCCGATGCCGCTGCAAAAGCGGCTGCGGTGAATCTGATCGAGATCCGGCTCGCCATGGCACTCGGCGGCAAAGCGTTCTTTACGATGACGGGTGACATTGGCGCCGTTCAATCCGCGATGGCCGCCGGCAAACGCGTGCTTTCCGAGGCAGGAGTGCTCGTCAATGCGGTCCTTATCTCCCGACCGCACCCTGACGTGTACCGCGAGGTTATCTGAACTGCGATTCAGCCGGCATATTTCCCAGCCCGGCGCAGCCGGAACCAAAGGACCGCGGCGAGATAAATGCGTTCGTTCCAGGCTTGGCGCTCCGCCGCGCCGCGCTGAAAAGGGCGACTTCGTCGCCCGCGGGTGAAATGAGATTGGGATTAATGGCCGAACAGCTTTGGAACAAAAGTCTCGAATGATCAGCCAATCTGCGATTCCTGCGCAGATTCTCCAAGATAGGAATATATTGCCATTGGAAAGCTTGTTTGGCATGAACCGCTATGAAGCGCGTTTTCATGTTGTTATTGTCTGTGGCGGCTGCCTGCAGTCAGGTTGTTCTGGCAATCCAACCGCCCCATGGGCTGGAGACCAGCACCGGCGATGAGAGCGTGGTGTTGCACTGGGACCGGGACCTCGATGCGAAGCTGGCCGGTTACCGTGTTTATCGCGCCACCACAAACGACGGACCGTTTACACTGCAAACCCCAAGTCTCCTGAAACTCCCCGGTTACAGTGATCTCAACCCGGTCAACGGACGTACGAACTTCTATCGGGTCACCGCAGTTTCCACGTCGGGCGATGAGAGTGAGCCGTCTGCCACAGTGGCCGCAGTGGCAAAACCATTTGCCAGTGACGAAGAGTTCCTCGATTACATTCAGCGTGTTCACTTCGGATACTTTTGGTACGGAGCCAACCCGGCGAACGGGTTGGTGCCAGATCGCAGCACCTCAACATCGCCATGCAGCATCGCCGCGGTTGGTTTCGGGCTCAGCGCGATCTGCATCGCTGCCGAGCACGGCTGGATTACAAGGACGCAGGCAATTGCACGTGTTCGGACCACGCTCAACACGTTCCTGAACGGGCCACAAGGGCCGCAGTCATCGGGTACCATCGGCTACAATGGCTGGTTCTATCACTTCCTTGATATGAAAACCGCTTTGCGTTACACGGCCTTCGACACAGAGGTGTCATCCATCGACACGGCACTGTTGTTGGCCGGAATGCTGCACGCAAGGCAGTATTTCAACCGCAACGATCCCGACGAAGCGGAGCTCCGCGCCGCGGCAGATGCCATTTTCAATCGCGTGGACTGGCAATGGATGGCGCGAGGCACGGACGTGTTGTCCATGGGGTGGAAGCCCGGCACTGGATTCTTGTCGTCCAACTGGGTTGGGTACAACGAGGCCATGGTGCTTTACTTGCTCGCATTGGGCGCAACGTCGAACGCACTGCCCGCATCGGCATGGCAAAGGTGGACTAAAGGGTACACATGGACAACCAATTACGGGCAGGCTTACGTGCCTTTTCCACCGTTGTTCGGTCATCAATACTCACACTGCTGGATCGACTTCCGTCACATGGCGGACGCGTACATGAATGCTCGCGACAGCACCTATTTCGAGAACTCCCGGCGGGCAACGCTCGCACAACGAGCTTATTGCATCGCCAATCCACTCCGCCGCACAGGATACTCGAGCAATGTTTGGGGGTTGACAGCCTGCGATGGTCCAAATGGCTATGCAGCACGGGGCGCGCCCCCGGCGCAAAACGATGATGGCACCATCGCGCCCACGGCAGTCGGCGGATCAACAGTGTTCACGCCCGAATACTCAATTCCGACATTGCGGTACTTTTATGACCGATTTCGGCAAAACATCTGGACACCATTTGGCTTTCGAGATGCGTTCAACCTTGGCGCCAAGTGGTGGGGACCGGACACGTTGGGCATCGACCAGGGACCGATTGTCCTGATGATCGAAAACTACCGCTCCGGCGGGGTTTGGCGCATGTTCATGCGCAACGAAGAAGTCCGACGTGGGCTCGACCGGGCCGGTTTTGTTCCATTGACCTTCATGACTCCGAACTTGCGACCGGTGTCGGGACAGGACGCCTTTGAACTGAGTTGGGACGCGTTCCCGAGCCGCGCGTATCAAGTGGAATATTCACCTGATTTGACCCTCTGGCTCGGGTCGCCCACCGGACGAATCGTCGCACCAGGCTCGATGGCCAACTGGACTGACATCGGGCCGCCTGCGACATGCGCGCTGCCATCGACCGTTGCGAAGAGATTCTATCGCGTCTTTCAATACGGCCTGCCGTAGGGCTGACCCGCATATTCGTGAATTCTGCGGGGACATCTGATTTTCAATTTCGAACCTCGGATTTCAAACCCAGCGAAGCGTGGGCGTCGCGTTTGCGACGCCATTTTTCTCTCCTCACGGTTTCACTGCGAGCCCTGCGGCCTTCGCCATCGCCGTCTGCCTGTCATCAAGGGTGAAAACAGTGTTGCATCCGGCTCGAGACGCAGCAGCCACATGGAAAAGGTCGGCACTGCGACAACCAATGGTTTCGGTGTGGGCCGCGCCAAGCTTCTCGGCCTCGCGCAAGACATCCGTCCAGTCAGTTGTCCGGCACCCAGATATGGGGACAGACACGATGTCCGATATACCGATCAGGAACGTTCAACGTCCAACGTTCAACTCGCAACTTTCAACTGGGTGACCGAAAGGGCGCATGGTGGGCGGGATATGGGGACAGACACGGAATTTGGGCGGACGGACTCGTGACCCGGTGGACCTGTCCCAGCGCCGGTCGGGCGGTCGAGGCCGGCTGCGGCGCCAAGATATGGGGACAGACACGATGTCCGATATACCGGTCAGGAACGTTCAACGTGAAACTTTCAACTCTCAACTGTTAACGGGGTGACCGAAAGGGCGCATGGTGGGCGGGATATGGGGACAGACACGGAATTTGGGCGACCGGACTTTTGACCCGGCGGACCTGACCGAGCCGCGGTCTGGCGGTGGAGGCAGGCTCGGCGAGCAGATATGGGGACAGACACGGTGTTCGATATACCGATCAGGAACGTTCAACGTCCAACGTTCAACTCGCAACTTTCAACTGGGTGACCGAAAGGGCGCATGGTGGCAGGGATATGGGGACAGGCACGCAATATGGGCGACCGGACTCTTGGCCCGCTGGACCTGTCCAAGCGCCGGTCGGGCGGTCGAGGCCGGCTGCGGCGCCAAGATATGGGGACAGACACGATGTCCGATATACCGGTCAGGAACGTTCAACGTGAAACGTTCAACTCTCAACTGTTAACGGGGTGACCGAAAGGGCGCATGGTGGGCGGAATATGGGGACAGACGCGGAATTTGGGCGACCGGACTCTTGGCCCGCTGGACCTGTCCAAGCGCCGGTCGGGCGGTCGAGGCCGGCTGCGGTACCCAGATATGGGGACAGACACGATGTCCGATATACCGGTCAGGAACGTTCAACGTGAAACGTTCAACTCTCAACTGTTAACGGGGTGACCGAAAGGGCGCATGGTGGGCGGAATATGGGGACAGACACGG